>Ga0182030_10005913_pt1 | contig 25898 bp, 26 predicted proteins | sample 812S3MmetaG_FD_121299 | JGI IMG/M metagenome (GOLD analysis project Ga0182030, IMG submission 121299) | Permafrost microbial communities from Stordalen Mire, Sweden - 812S3M metaG (Illumina Assembly) | ecosystem: Environmental > Terrestrial > Soil > Wetlands > Permafrost | place: Sweden...
AGGAGATTGTCATTGCCAAGTCGGGAAAACCGCGCGCGCGCTTGGTGCCCGTGGAAGCTCCCCCGCGTCGCCGACGGCCAGGCGGTGGCAAGGGCAAGGTGTGGGTTGCGGATGACTTCGACGCGCCTTTGCCGACGGATCTATCATGATCGGACGGTCATTCTATAATGCAGGTCAACCCCGGAAGACCGGCATATCTAGGCAGAAACCAAGCGAGGCCAACGCCAAGCGCGGAGCCCACTTCCCAGCTCAATCATAGAAGAAGGCCGCCATATCTCGGCAGAAACCAAGCGAGGCCAACGCCGAGCGCGGAGCCCACTTCCCAGCTCAATCATAGAAGAAGGCCGCCATATCTCGGCAGAAACCAAGCGAGGCCGGCGCCGAGCGCGCGGAGCCTACTTCCCAGCTCAATCATAGAAGAAGGTCGGCGTATTTCGGCAGAAACCAAGCGAGGCCGGCGCCGAGCGCGCGGAGCCTACTTCCCGTAGGCGAGCACGCTCGACGCCGGGATCGCGAAGGGATCGGCCGAAAGACGCCGGCCCTCTAAGCGGTGGGGCCATCCTGATCGCTGCCTTCACTATCGTCGAGAGCGGCTCCATGGCACTTCTTGAACTTCTGACCACTTCCACACGGGCACGGATCATTGCGACCGATCTTCGGGCTCTCGCGACGAATCGACACCTTGGGAGGCTGACGCGAGGGCCTCGCGACAGCATTGGCTGGATCCTCGTCAGCCACGAGAGGCTCCGACCCATGGCGCGCCTGCATCGCGCGCTGCTGCGCCACTCGCTTCTCGGCGTCCTCGCGCTCCATGCGCTCGACCTCAGCCCGCTCCCGCTGGACTCGGACCTTGAATAGATTCGAGCACACCGTGCTGCTGATCGTCGCCATCATGCTAACGAAAATATCGTAACCCTCTTTCTTGTATTCTTGCTTCGGGTCGCGCTGCCCATATCCTCGCAGTCCGATCCCATCTCGCAGATGCTCCATATCCGTGAGATGTTCGACCCATTGCTTGTCGATTTCCTCGAGATAGAAATGCCGGAAGACACGGAGAAACAGCTCCGTGCCCATATCCTTTTCCCGCTCCTCGAGGCGCACTACCGCCGCATCGTAGAGCGCCTTGGCAACGTGCTCCGGATCGTGCATGCCCTCGACTTCGGGCGGTCGAACGACAAAGTGCTCGATGAATCCGGTGCGAATGCCTTTCCAGTCCCAGTCCTCCGGTGGCTTATTCTGAGGGCAGCATTCCTCCACGATGGCACCGACAATCGTATCGACCAAATCCAGAAGCTGCTCGCGCTGCTCCGATAGGCTCTGCGGCACCTCCACCCGAAGGCGTTCGAATACGCTCTTCGGATTCTTGCCGTCACCTTCTTTGAATTCGAAGCGATATCCCCATATTTGATAGACGTCTTGCTGGAGCGACGTCATCGAATAGATTTCCGCGATGTCGTCGATGCTTTGGGGAAGACTGCGCGTCGGGCTGACGCCATCCCCCGGGGGCGAAGCATCGAGCGGAGTTCCATGGTGGATAACGATATCGATGACCGCCTGCTTCACCTCCTCGGCAATGCGTTCATCCACTGCGATTTCGCGGGTGCGGCCTGTCGGTTTGCCGTCCTCGTCCACCTTCTCCGGCTTGTATGCACCGACGAGCAGCTGCTGGCGCAGAGTATATACGGTCTTACGCTGCTCGTTCATCACGTCATCGTACTCAAGGAGATGCTTGCGAATATCGAAGTTACGCTCTTCGACCTTACGCTGTGCGTCCTGGATGCTCTTGGTTACCCATGGATGCATAATCGGTTCATTGTCCGGAACACCCATCCGGTCCATGAGCGACTTGACGCGATCGCCAGCAAAAATTCGCATCAAGTCGTCTTCTAATGACAAGTAGAACCGGCTTGAACCGGGATCTCCCTGCCGCCCAGAACGCCCGCGGAGCTGGTTGTCAATACGGCGGGACTCATGCCGTTCCGTTCCTAGGATGTGCAGGCCCCCTAGACCGCGAACCTCGTCCCCCTCAGCTTTGCACGAGTCGGAGTGCTGGGTCACCAGCTCGGCAAAGACCTCGGGCTCGACGTCGGGATCCCTGCCCTTCTCCCGGAATTCGAGCTTCGCGATCATCTCGGGGTTTCCGCCGAGCACGATGTCCGTGCCGCGTCCTGCCATGTTCGTGCTCACCGTGATCGCGCCTTTGCGACCCGCCTGCGCAACGACGAATGCCTCGCGCTCGTGGTGCTTTGCGTTCAGCACGGCATGCGGAATCTTCCTCTTCTTGAGTAGTGTCGATATCGCATTGCTCTTCTCGACGCTCGTCGTGCCGACGAGGATTGGTTGGCCCTGTTCGTGGCATTCCAATATCTCGGCGATGACTGCCGAGAACTTCTCACGCTCGGTCTTGTAGATGACGTCCTGGTGGTCGATGCGCACCATCGGGCGGTTCGTCGGTGTCTGCACGACGCTGAGTTTGTAGGTCGCGTGAAACTCCGTGGCCTCCGTATCCGCAGTTCCCGTCATTCCGCTAAGTTTCTTGTACAGGCGGAAAAGGTTCTGGAACGTGATCGTCGCCATCGTGCGCGTTTCCTCTTGAATACGCACGTTTTCTTTGGCCTCGACCGCTTGATGCAATCCATCCGACCACCGGCGCCCCGGCAGCACGCGACCGGTGAATTCGTCGATGATGAGCACCTTGCCGTCGTCTGTGACGAGATAGGTCACGTCGCGCTTGTAGAGCGAGTGCGCGCGAAGACACTGATTGAGGATGTGAAGGCTTTCGAGATTGATTGGATCGTAGAGATTTCCGATCCCCATGAGCTTCTGCGCGAGCTCCACCCCGTCATCGGTGAGCGTGACCGAGTGAGCCTTCTCGTCGAGGACGTAGTGATCGTCCTTGCGAAGTCGCGGAATGACCTCGTTGATCTGTTTGTACTTGTGACTCGACGGCTCACCTTGACCGCTGATGATGAGAGGCGTGCGCGCCTCGTCGATTAGAATTGAGTCGACTTCGTCGACGATGGCGAAGTTCAATGGGCGCTGCGCGTAATCGAGCGCGCTGAACTTCATATTGTCTCTCAAATAGTCGAAACCGAATTCGTTATTTTGGCCGTACGTGATGTCGCACCTGTAAGCGAGCTTCTTCTCGGCCTCACTCTGCGCGTTGACCACCGTTCCAACCGTAAGGCCGAGAAACTGGTGGATCTTCCCCATCCACTCGGCGTCACGGCGCGCGAGGTAGTCATTGACCGTGACCACGTGAACGCCCTTGCCTTCGAGCGCGTTCAGATAGCAGGGAAGCGTGGCAACGAGCGTCTTGCCCTCGCCGGTGCGCATCTCCGCGATGCTACCGTTGTGGAGGATCATCCCGCCGATGAGCTGCACGTCGTAGTGCCTCATCCTGAGCGCTCGTTGACCGGCCTCGCGGCACACGGCGAAGGCCTCGTGGAGCAGGTCTTCGAGCGTCGCTCCGTTATCCAGCCGAGTGCGAAACTCCGCGGTCTTCGCGCGCAGCTCGACATCCGTCAGCTTGGCTATCGACGGTCCGATGGCGTTGATCGCCTCGACCCGAGGCCGAAGCCGCCGGATCTCGCGTTCATGGGAGGTGCCGAATACTTTCTTGAGCGCCCAGGAGAACATGGAGAGGTCGCGTCCTTCCGAACGGCCAGCGGTGGCCGCACACACGAAATCAGGCGGCAAATTAGTTCTGCAAGGGCAGAAGCGCCAGCGTCGCGCTTGAAGACGCTTCGCGTCCCATGCCTTTCGCCGTTCGGAGCGACTATAGCCAGCGGTTGTCGCGGTACCAACGCACCGTCCGTTCTATTCCGTCCCGCCACGCCACCGCCGGCGTCCAGCCGAGCTCGCGACGCGTGTCTTCGGACGAACAGATCCAGTCCTCGAGCAGCATATTCGCCTTTTCTCGCGTCAGCATGACCGGACGGCCGGTGAGGCGACCGACAACCTCCAGCGCGCGCGCTACGCCCATGAACGCCCCGACGGGTAGATTCACGTGGAGCAACGCTTTGCGTCCAAGCGCCTTCTCTGCGTCGAGCAACATCTGGCGCTGGGTCATCGGACCGGCGCCGTCGTCCACGAAATAAGTGCGCCCGCTGGGAATATCCGCACCGATAGCCCGAATGCAGGCGTTCGCGCAATCGGATGAGTAGATCCAGACCGCCTTCGCCGTTCCTCCACCCACCTCGGGCAGGAGGCCCCGATGGATCGACTGAAACGCCGCAAAAATCTCCACGTCACGAGGGCCGTAGATCGCACCCGGACGAAGTATGACGACGGGGATGACATCCTTCGAAGCGAGGACCACCTTCTCGGCGGCGAGTTTGCTCCGGCCATATGCCGTCACGGGGTTCTCTTGGGTCACCGCTACAGGCCTGCCGTCCTGGGATGGACCACACGCCTCGAGACTCGACACATAGACGAACCGGCGAAGCTCCGACCCGCGCAAACGCGCTGCCTCGACGAGATTCGACGTCCCGCCCACATTGACAGAAAAGAACTCGTCGGCGTCCCGCGCCTTGACCAAGCCGGCCGAGTGGATGATGGCGTCGACCCCGGCGACAGCCGCGTTCAACCGCTCCGGTTGGTCGAGACTCGCCTCGAAGAACTCGATATTGGGCAGCTTCTCGAGGTGAGAACGCTTTGACGTTCTCCGAACGAGCGCCCGCACGGTATCGCCGCGATCGGCGAGGAGCTCCGCGATCGCACCCCCGAGCAGACCGCTCGCTCCCGTCACGAGAACCTTCATGCTCCCACCACCATCTTCTCGTATATGCGATATCTCTTGTATTGAGTTCCACCCATCATCCGGATTGCGGTGTTGACTGGACCGTTATCCTCCAGCGTCCACCCGAGCTCCCCTTCCTTCATGCCAAGGCGCCGGGCACCTTCGTTCATCTCCGCGTACAGGAGCAAACTGAGCGGCGCGTACTTGCGGACGTGGCGCCACTTCTTTCGGATGCCGAGCATGAACAAGCGTGCGGTCTTGGGGCCCTCCACCTTGAGGCGCCACAGCAGTTTGGCGAATCCCAGCGGCAGCAACTTGCCTCGAAGGTCACGGACGAGATCCATGAGGTTGGGTAGAGCGATCGCAATTCCTGCTGGCTCTCCGTCGATCGAGACGATGCACGTGATCTCAGGAAGCAGGATAAGGCGAAAGTCAGAGGCCATCTGGCGGCCCTCGGCGGCCGTCGCCGGAACGAAGCTCCAATTTTCTGACCAAGCATCGTTATAAACGTCCACTAGGAGATTGATATCTTCCTGGAGCGTTTTGAACGACGCGGTTCGAACAGATATCTCGGGAAGAGCTTTCATCTCTTCCTGCGCCCGCCTAACGCGAGCATTGGGCTCCCCCACGAGATACTTCCAGGCAAATACGTCCTTCGCCTTCACGTATCCCGCCTTCTCGATGAGACCGCCCTGATAGGGTCGGTGGTGCGGGGTCATCAGATAGGGTGGATGCTCGAACCCCTCGACGAGACACCCGAACTCCTCTTTGGAATTGAGCGAGATAGGCCCCCGAACGCGCTTGATTCCCTTGCTGCGGAGCCACGCCTCCGCACCCGCGAGCAGCTCCCGAACCACGGCTTCATCATCGATTGTGTCGATGAATCCAAAAAAACCTGTTTGGTCGTTATATCGACTGAGATGCAAGCGGTCGATCTGCGCAGTGATGCGCCCCACGCACGATCCGCCGCTATATGCGCAAAACATCACCCCCTCCCCCTCCTGGAAAAAGGGGTTTTTTCGAGGATTCAGCTGATCTTTCACCAGCATGTCGAGTGGGCGAATATAGGCTGGATCGCCTCGATAGACGGTATCGACCACGCCGAGGAAGTCGTCTGCCTTGCCACCCATGGGGATCTGCCGGATGTCGACCATAGGACAATCCCGTTACCCCATCCGACGCACGCGACCAAGCTCTAACGGTGTCTTTCGGCGAAGGCCGGCGTCTTTCGGCCGATCCCTTCGCGATCCCGACGTCGACCGTGCTCGCGTACGGGAAGTACGCTCCGCGCGCTCGCCGTCGGCCTCGCTTGGTTTCGGCCGAAATACGGCGGCCTTCTCTGCTTCACGCCGTTTGTCATGCGCCGGCATCCTCCGCCTCACTCGACTTGTCTTACGCCGGCCTTCTCCGCTGAACCTCCCTCGTGTCACTCCTGATCCCCCACCTTTCCGGCTTCGCGGCTTTGCGGCTCTCCCTCACTCTCTCCCAGCCTCGGCGGCTGGTTATTTCGCTAGCGCTGCGAAGTAGTATGCGTCCCCTCGTCGCACTCGGAGCAGCAGATCTCCTGCTTTGGCCATGTCTGCAATTTGCCCTGACGTGGGGTCGACCACGCCGTTGGCCTCGACGATGATATCGTTCACGTGAAGTCCTTGGCGATCGGCAGACGACCCAGGGACGACTTGGGTGACGACGGGGATCGGCCTTGACGGTAGACCTGCTTGCGCTGCCTGTTGAGGCGAAAGGTCACGAACTACGATTCCAAGCCCCGGGCGCGATGCAGCGAGACGCTGCGCTGGAACGGGATCGACGGGAGCTTCGGGGCGCTCGGACATCGTGACTGTAGTCGCGTAGTGCTGGCCTCCGCGCACGATCTCGAGCTGGACCGGCTGGCCGATTTCATGGGAGATCGCTTCGCGGATAAGCTCGTGACCATCGTGCACCGCACGACCTCCGACGGCTGCGACGATATCACCGGCGCGCACGTTCGCCCGGGCAGCAGGTCCACCGGCTGCCACATTATTGACGAGTGCACCGCTGGCCGGTGGCACGTGCAATGCCGCAGCAAGCTCAGGGGAGAGATCCTGTACTCCCACTCCGAGCCATGACCGGGACACGTGCCCGTTCTTGAGCAACTGCGAGGCGACGTGTTTGACCATCCCGCTCGGGACCGCAAAGCCAATCCCCTGGCCGCGACCCACGATCATCGTATTGATGCCGATAACCTCGCCTTGTAAATCGCAAAGCGGTCCACCCGAATTCCCCGGGTTGATGCTCGCATCGGTCTGAAGATAATCCTCAATTGCATTCATGCCGAGACCGCCTCGGCCTTTCGCCGATAGGACTCCGGCAGTCACGGTGTAACCGAGCCCGAACGGGGAGCCGATCGCCACGACCCACTCGCCCACTCGAACGGCGTCGGAGTCGGCGAAGTTGGCGGGTATTAGGCCAGGAGCGTCGATTTGAACGACTGCCAGATCGGTCGATGGATCCCGCCCGACGAGCTTCGCAGGGAGGTACCGCCCGTCGCGCAGCCGAACGTTGATCGTAAGTGCATCCTCAACGACGTGGTTATTGGTCACGATGGCGCCGTCGGCCGTGAACACGACGCCGGACCCCATCCCCCGCGAGACGGGCTCGTCATTCGAAGGGCGCCCGAACATGCGAGAGAGCAGTTCGACCTTGGCGTCTCGAACGGTAACGTCGACCTGCACCACACTTGGGCTCACGCGATCGGCCACCGCAACGAAGCTGTCTGATAGTCGCCTAGCCTCTACCGTCGACACGGGAGAGGGAACCGGGGGCGGACTTGGCGAGGATTTCGTCGAGGTCACCGACCGCAGTTGCCCAGACGCGGCTGACGGAAAAGCCACGGCACTGAGAAGGACAATCCACGTGGACACCAAAGCGCGGCAGTTCATCGAAGGTCAGACCTCCCTCAGGGAAAAAATTGCACGAAATGTCGGGCAATCTCCCGCTCGTGCGCCACATCGATTCGCGATGCAGTCCGTGACACTAGTCACTCGCTTCGGTTCGGCAAGGACGACAGTCTTGGTCTTCACACTGGCCTGATGACGACACGCGACCAGGGACGCCCCCCAACAGCCACGGCTGCCTCGTATAGCGGGGTCCCCGGCTCGCTTAGATCCGTGATCTCAACGTGCCGAGCTCCCCGCGCTATAGCCATTTGGGAGGCGAGCGCGATGAGTGCGCGGAGCGATCGTTCCACAGAATCGGATGGATCGGCCGAAAACCGACCTACGAGCGCCCGACGATCGGGAACGAACGGCGGATCGAGCGGGTGCACGGCGAAACTTGCGATTGCCCGAATGCGACCTCCGCCATCGAACGCGACAAGAGTGCAAGGATCTATCGATGTCACATCTGATCTCATGGAAAGATGCCCCGCGATGCGCTCGACGAAACCAGCATCGATCGGTCGAGGGCGATCGAAGCGGAGGTCGCCGGCTTGCCTCCGGCGAGACGCGAGCAAGACCTCCAGGCGGGCCACCGACAACGCATCCCCGGGGCGAGCTCTGCGCGCTTGATTGGACCTCACGTTTTCGAGCGACGATCCAATCCGGGCATCAATGTGCGCGCTCCAAGACACAGGGCAAAACCCGACACGGGTATAAAACTCAAACCCGGGATTCGGAGCAAGAACCTCTGCCGCCATCAGACACGCGGATCCGCGAGCCAATGTTTGAGCGGAGAGGGCCAACCCATCGAGCAGCGCACGCCCCGCACCGAATCCCCTTTCGCGGGCCGTGACGACGAGAGAGCGAACTTCACAAGTGAAGGCCGTTGCGGGGTCGGCACCGAGGCGATCAAACCAGCCTTCCACCTGCCCGCAGGGCAAGCCCCCGCGTTCCGCGAGAAGGTGCACATGCCTTCCCAAGATCGACTGTCCGGCGCGAACATGTGCGTCTTCGTCGAGGCGTCGGGCCAGCCGGGCGTACACGCTCGGATCTTGAACACCGGGATATCCACCCCAAGACTCGTGGATATCCCAAAGCTCCCTCCAGAGGGCAGCGATCGCTTTGCCCTCACCCGGGTGCGGAGCGCGGATGTTCACCGGAGAGGATCGCGTTATTGCGGCCATCGGTCCCCAGATTCTGAAGGAAGTTCGACATCTATATGCTCGAGAGTGAGCCCGTGCGCTGGCGCCGTCGTCCCTGCCGTCCGCCTATCCCGTGACACGAGCGCGCGGCCCACCGCACCAGGATCGAGCCGAGATCGCGCTACGTCCACCATAGTACCCACGAGGATCCGAACCATATTGTGGAGAAATGCATTGCCCTCGACGACTATCGAGATCACGCCTGAGACATCCTCCGGGATCACATCGACGCGAGTGATGGTGCGCACGGTGCTAGGTCGAGTATCGCCAGAGCATCGAAACGCAGCGAAATCGTGCGTTCCAACCGCTGCGTGCCGTTCGGCATCGAGCAACGACACACTCAAGTCAGGCAATCGCCACGCCCGGGTCCGCAAATGTGGATCCCGCACTTCGTCGACCACAACGCGATACCGATAGCGCTTGCTTCGCGCAGTGAACCGAGGGCTGTATCCACCGGGGACAGGTCGGGCGGCTCGCACTGCGACGTCTTCGGGAAGATTCTTGTTGAGGCCGAGAACCCATCCGCGAACGGGGATATCGCGAACGCTGTCAAATGCGACGAGTTGGCCCTGGGCGTGAACGCCGGCATCGGTCCGGCTAGCCCCTCGCAGCCGCCGTACACCGGGATCGATCGCGCTCACAGCACCGAGAACAACCTCTTCCACCGTGCGGACCCCCGATTGAGCGGCCCAGCCGTGAAATTCTGTCCCGTCATACGCGACCTCGAGCAGGACTCCGCGATCTCCGGGCTCAACGGTCTGGCGGGGTTCCTCGGCGTCTTGGCAGACAAACACCACTTGTTTCTTCTATGGCGTCTGTGGGACGAAGCTCAAGGGCACCGGTGCGTCGATGCAACCACCGCGAGGCGCAGGTAGGTTGCCGTTCGCGCGGAAAAGGTTGGCTGCGCAGTTTGCGACGTCGCTATTCCCCATGTCGTTCGACGTCACTGTCGCCGAACACACGCCTCCTCCTGAACCAATTCGAACTGTGATGGTCACATGCCCGCGAAGAGTCGCGTCCTGGAGAAGCGCGCGGTCGTAGCAGCGACGGGTCTGATTCGCTCGCACACGAAGAGCCGGGGCAAGCTCGGGCGGTGCGATGCCTGTGCAAGTGGCTTCGCAGCCCGCCGGGACCGCCGCAGGGGCTGCAGCAGCCTTGGGCGCGCGAGAGCTCTCGGTCGGCACGACTTCGGGGGGAGGGAGTGGAATGTCGTCGAGCCTTGGGTCGACGGTCGGAACGGCCGACGGCGGAGGGAGAGACCCACGCGTAGACGAGATTGCGGTCGGAGTGGGGGGAGACACACCCATTCTCCGCCAGCACAACAAACCCACCATCGCCGCAACGAGCGCGCAAGCAATCACGGCATAAAGAGCAGAGCCTCGGGCGTGCGGAAGGCCGGCGGGAGGATGGCTTGAATGGGTCATGGGCAGGGAAACTCTCCGAAATCCTTAAGCGATACGGTCGATATTACAGCGGTATTGCGCGCGTGCATTCACTCCTGGTCGCGCCCTCCGATTTTCGCACTCGATGTCCCACTATGTACCGGAATGGGCGAGCTTCATTGACGCGGGCCGATCCGCACGGCAAACTGGGCCATCCGCACGGGCACGATGCGCGGGCGGTGGGTGGTCGCGACGGTCGCCGTGTATGCGCTCGTGGCGAGGCGGAGAAATATTTTTTGGGCCAACAGCAAGAAGCTATGCCTCCGGGCGTTCCCGCGCCGGGCGAGATCTTCGGAGGCAAATACGAGATCGAGCGCACGCTCGGCGTGGGAGGCATGGGTGTCGTCCTTGCGGCTCGCCACGTGCAGCTCGGCCAACGTGTTGCCATCAAATTCATGCTGGGAGAAGCCGCGCATCACGAGAATGCTACCGCCAGATTTCTCCGCGAGGCACGCGCCGCCGCTGCCCTATCGAGCGAACATGTCACCCGAGTGCTCGACGTAGGCACGATTGAGAATGGGCTGCCTTACATGGTCATGGAGTACTTGGCAGGGATCGACCTCGGCCAGGTTCTAACTCGCGATGGCCCGCTCCCCATCGAGACCTCTGTCGGCTTCGTCTTGCAAGCGTGCGACGCGATTGCCGAGGCGCACTCCGCAGGCATCGTCCACAGAGATCTCAAGCCAGCAAATCTGTTTCTAACCGCCCGGATGGACGGCGCGCCACTCGTCAAGGTCTTGGACTTTGGAGTTTCCAAGACGCCAGCGACCGACGGAGCCGCCGACCTGCACCAGCTGACGATCAGCGGAATCGTCATGGGGTCTCCCGGCTATATGTCGCCGGAGCAGGTACGCAGCACGAAGGACGTCGACGGTCGTGCGGACATCTGGTCGCTCGGGGTAATCCTTTATGAGCTACTGACCGGCCTCTCACCGTTCGTTGGGCAGACGCTCGGAGACACTTTCGCCAAGATCACGTCGGAAGATCCCCCGCCGATACGCGACGTCCGACCGGATGTGCCGCCCGGGCTCGCAGCAGTCATTGCCAAATGCCTCGAGCGAAAGCCCGAGCAGCGCGTCCAGGACGTCGGAGCGCTTGCCTCGATTCTGGCTCCTTTTGCTCCGAGGGAGTGCATCCCGCTCGTAGAAAGCATTCTCCGGGTTTCGGGACGGAATGGACAACCCGCGGGCCAGCCATTGCTCGAAACGATGCTTGCTCCTCCCGGAGCCGGCTCGGGGCAGCGTTGGACTCGGTCCAACGCTTCGGTTTCACGGGCCCGGACAGAACCTCCTTGGCTGCGGAGCGGAACATCTCAACCTTCGTCGCGAAACAAGCACATTGTCGCGCTGATCGCCCTCGGTGCAGTCGCGACCGCCGTAGTAGTCATCGCGGTGCTCGCGAGGGGTCGCAGAGACGTTTCATCCGCGAGAGTCGATGCGGATCCTGCGCAGTCGGCGGGCCAAGGGTCCGTTGTTCCTGTCGCCCCAATAGAAAATCTTCCCCCCAGCGCGGTTCTCCAACCGGCTCCTGGATCGATGGAAGGCTCGCGGCCCATGGACGCCCACATGGAAACTCCGACCTGGGCTCCTCCAGACGACGGATACCGGCCAGGCATTCCTCCCAGACATCTCGGCCAGCCTCCCAGACAGGCTCCGCCCAGAGTTTCCGCTCACAACCCAAGTTCCCCAACACCCTCCGCGAAAGTCAATGAGACCGATCTTTACTGAACCGACACCGAATTCGATCCGAGGACGTCGTGAAGGGCTCGTTCCAAGGGAGGCAGATCCGCCCATGCTCAACATGCATGGAGGGCGGCGACCGGGCGATCCGAATCTCGCGGTAACCCGTCGATCGCGTTCTAGGCTGCTCTCGCGCGCGTTCGCCATTCTCGCGTACAGCACGTTCATCGGGGCGGTAGCTCTCGGGGTTCCGTCGGTCGCGTTCGCGGCACCGACTGCAGTCGACATGGCTCAAGCTCGCGAGCTCCTCAATATGGGATTGGCGATGCGCGGCAAGGGGGATGCCCTCGGAGCTCTCGAGAAGCTCAAGGCCGCATACGCGCTCGTTCGGACACCCATCACGGGGCTCGAGCTCGGGCGAACCTATCTAGTTCTCGGACGACTTGTCGAAGCGCGAGAAACCTTTCTTTCCAACTCGCGCATTCCGGAGCGGGTCGAGGAGACGGCGAAATCGAAGGCGGCGCGATCGGAGAGTGACCAGCTCGCCGAGCAGCTGCGCGTTCGAATAGCGAGCCTCACCGTTAAGATCGTGGGCGTACCGATGGATTCGGTCGCTGTGACGATCGATGGCTCGTCAGTGCCTAGCGAAGCACTCGCTGCACCTCGGCTCGTCGACCCCGGAACTCACACGGTGTCCGCTAGGTCCACCAGTGGAGGAACGGCGGAGACAACGTTGAACCTGAAGGAAGGCGAGGAGCGAGACGTCGAGCTGAGAATTATGTTCACCGGCGGCTCGCAGCCTCCCGTCGCGCAACCGAATCCCGCTTCGTCGCCACGGCGAGATTCTGAGGTGTTCCACTCTCCGGACTTCGCCCCGCGTTCGAATTCACACGTGCTCGAGTGGTCACTGATTGGCGGCGGCGCCGCGGTGGGTATAGCGGGCGCGGTGCTCATGGTCGTCGAAGCGGGAAATGCGTCCAATGCGGCCAGTCAAAAAGACAAGAGCACGTATGACTCCAGCAATTCCATGTGGAGCGTCGCGCTGGTTGCGTCGATCGTAGGCGGAGCGGCGATCGCCACTGGAGGCGTCCTTTTTCTCACCGATCACGGGGACTCTGGAATGCACGGATCGCGGCCTTCGGTCTGGGTCGGACTTGGTGCGGGCGTAGTTCGAGTGGGCGGCTCCTGGTGACCTGAGCGAAGAGCCCACCGGGCAAAAGCCCCCCCAAGTTCAGTTGCGAGACGGTCAGGGAGCGGTCAGGCGTTATTCGCTATATTCTCGTAGAACGCTATCGCGGTATCACCAAACCTCCGCCGCTCTCGCAATTCAAGGCCTTCAAGCCCGGGAGGCGTCGAGCGAGCCGCGTGCTCGAGAACGACAACGCCGCCCTCCGCCAGTGCACCGATGGCCACGACTTCTACAAGAGCCTCTGCAGCCTCACCGGTGTCGACTAGCGCCCAAGGCGGGTCCGCGAAGATGATGTCGAAAGGCCCGTCGTGCGCCACGCGTGACTTTACGCTCCGCACGTCACCGGACACCACGCTGGCCTGGCCGATGAGACCGAGAGCGCTGATGTTCGACCGAAGGACGGCAAGAGCGGCGCGGGCGGACTCCACGAACGTCGCATGCGCGGCCCCCCTCGAGAGAGCCTCGATGGCCAGCGCCCCGGTCCCCGCATACAGATCGAGGACGCGAGCGCCTTCAATCCGTGACTCCGACCCGAGAATATTGAAAAGCGCTTCCCTGGCGCGATCGGTTGTCGGGCGAGTCGCGGTACCCCTCGGGGCGCGCAGGGTTCGAGAGCGGAGCGTTCCCCCTGTTATCCGCATTCACTTCCTCGCCGCTTGCTCTTACTTACTGGCGCCGTGGCTCGCCAGCTCAGACTCGAAACGCATCACGTCCGCGCATCGAGCACATCGCCCAAGGAATAGCGCCTCGCGGGCCGTCCGACGAGCCATTGTGCGGCACGCAGAGCACCGTGGGCAAACACTTCGCGGCTTGTCGCACGATGGGTGAGCTCTAGCCGTTCGCCACCGCCGAAAAGGTGAACGACATGGTCGCCTATGACGTCACCACCCCGAAGCGCGTGCATCCCGAGCTCCTCCGACTGACGGCGCCCCGGTTTTCCTTCTCGCCCGTGGACGAGCCTGGAAGCGCGAGAGCGTCCCGAGTTCACCGCGTCAGCGAGGCGCAAAGCCGTTCCGCTCGGAGCGTCGACCTTGTCGTGATGGTGCGTCTCCACAATCTCGACGTCCCAATCGGCGAGCGCCGACGCCGCCTGCGAGACCACCCGAGCCAACACATGAACTCCGATGCTCATGTTCGGTTCCCAGAGCACTGGCACCCGTTCCGCCGCGCGGTCGAGGGCAGTCTTCGCCTCCTCCGTCAAACCGGTGGTCCCACTCACGATCGAGACGCCGCACCGCGACGCGAGCGACGCGAGAGCCTCAGTGGCTGCCGGCGCGGAAAAATCGATAGCGACGTCTGCGTTCGCGCCCTCGAGACCCTGTAGCGTCTCGACGACAGGTACTCCGATGGCGCCGACACCCGCCAGATCCCCGATGTCTCGCCCGACTCCGGTCGAGGCCACCGCGCATACGACGTCCATCGACAGCGCCCGCGCGATGCGAACCACCGCGCACCCCATTCGACCGCTCGCACCTACGACCGCAATTCGCATCAGAATGGGCTCCGCGCCAACGCTTCGAGTGCCGTCTTGAGCGCCCGACGTGCGGCCTCGGAGCAGGGCGCATGAGGCGGACGCACGACAGACTTCATCACTCCGGCCATCTCGAGCGCGGCCTTCACAGGCGTTGGATTCGCGTCGAGAAACATCGCTTCGTGCACCGCGAGCAGTCGGAGATGCGCGCGCCGGGCCTCATCGACCTTGCCATCGAGCGCCAGCCGAGTTGCCGCGACGACTTCCGCGGGAAGCAAGTTCGACGTCACGCTTACGACGCCGCGCGCGCCGACCGCGATCATGGGACACGTCAACCCGTCGTCGCCGGACAAGACCACGATGCGATCGCCCAGCGTGCGCGCGATCTGCTGGGCCCTGAGCACATTGCCCGTCGCCTCCTTCACCGCGACGACGTTAGGCGCCGACTCGGCAATCCGCGCGAGCGTTTCCGCCGTGAGGTCCACGCCCGTGCGGCCCGGAACGTTGTAGACGACGATCGGAACGGTCACGCTCTTGGCGACTTCTACGAAGTGACGATACAGCCCCTCCTGCGAGGGCCGGTTGTAATACGGGGTGATCACCATGACGGCGTCCGCGCCCGCTCGCTCCGCATCGCGAGACATGGCAATCGCTTCCCGCGTCGAATTCGAACCCGTCCCCGCGATGACCTGTACGCGTCGCCGGACACGATCGATCGTTCGCTCGATCACCTTCCGGTGTTCTTCGGGGCTTAGCGTGGCGCACTCACCCGTCGTGCCGCACGGCACGACACCGGCAACGCCACCCGCTATTTGCGCTTCGATGAATCCATCGAGCGCCTGCCAGTCGATCGGCTGACCCTCCCCGTCCGAGAATGGGGTGACGAGCGCCGTGTAGGTCCCTTCGAGTCGTAAGGCCATGCGCGAGGATTAGTAGCATCTCGCCGCTTTCGCGAGGCCGAGGAAGAGAGCGTCGGCGAACGGAACCTGGACCGCCGGCTTTACAAGCGAGTCCAAGTCCCTATACTGCGCCGCCCAATCATCCTGCCACTGCTGACCAAGCATTGGCTCTTCCAAAGGGATTTCCATGTACGCGGTATTCAAGACCGGTGGTAAACAGTACCGAGTCGAGAAAGGTGACCAGCTCCGAGTCGAGAAGCTCGCTGGAAACATCGGCGATTCAGTCTCCTTCGATCAGGTGCTCTTCATCGGCGGCGAGGCATTCAAGCTCGGCCGACCGCTGGTAGATGGCGCGAAGGTCGAGGCTAAGATTCTTGCCCAAGACTTGGGGCCCAAGCTGGTTGTCTTCAAGTTTAGGCGGCGCAAGAACTATCGTCGTCGGCAGGGTCATCGTCAGCCGTTCACGGCGCTCGAGATCACCAACGTCGTCGCGTAACGGCAAGGATCAAAGACCATGGCTCACAAAAAAGGTGCAGGCGCAACCCGCAACGGGCGTGACTCCAATTCTCAGCGACGTGGCGTCAAAGTCTACGGCGGGGAACACGTGACTGCCGGCAGCATCCTTGTTCGGCAGGTCGGCACGACCATTCACGCGGGGCACAACGTCGGGGTCGGGAAGGACTTCACCCTCTTCGCGCTGATTCCTGGGGTTGTCACCTACGAATGGCGCACCCGCACGCAGCGAAAAGTCTCGGTTTATCCAGAAGCGACCGTCTGAGGCGCCCGCCTGCTCCGCCCACGCCTGCTCGCGATAGATCTGGACGGGACGCTAGTCGACGCGCGCGGACAGCCACACGTCAGCGACGTGAGGGCTATCCGTGCGGCGATGGCTCGCGGAATCGACGTCCGTATTGTCACGGGTCGCCTGTATTCGGGGTCGCGAGAGATCGCCGAGGGGCTAGGTATTCGGAGACCGATCGTTTGTGTCGACGGCAGCCACATCGTTGACCCGATGACTCACGCCACGATCCTACACGCGGGGCTGAGCGAAGCGGCTGCACTGGGGGTTCGCGAGGAGTTCGCGAAGCAGGAGCTCGTGTCCTACGTCCTTGCAGAGGATGCCGTAACCTACGATTCGCGCGGGGAAGATTATGTTCGCTACGTAGCCACGTGGTCGAAAAACCTGCGGCTCCGCGGCGACGTTCTCGATCGGGAGGTCTGGGTCGCGGCGGGCGGAGTTTCGGCGCTTGTGGGAATCGGAACACGGGAAATGATCGATACCGTGACAGAGCGAATCGACCGTCAGCTCTCACACGCAGTGCAGGTAAACCGATTTTCAGTGGAAGCACTTGCCGGCAAGCAGCGCTGGGCTCTCGTTGCTCGAGCCGCTGGGGCTACAAAAGGATCGGCTCTTCGTTGGCTGGCTGAGAAGGACGGCGTTTCGATGACCGAAACGGTGTGCGTCGGCGATTGGCTGAACGACGTGCCTATGTTCAGCGTTGCCGGCCGATCGTTCGCAATGGGACAGGCCCCGCGCGAGGTCAAGGCGCGAGCGACCGACGTTCTCGACGAGACCAGCAAGACGGGGGGAGGCGTGGCACGGGCGATCGAACGCGTGTTCGGCATCGTTGCTCCGCCAGGCTGAGGGCTTTCGCTTCTACACATCTTCGCCGAAGAGTGAAAGGTCTTGGGACCCAAATTGCAGGGGGAAACTCGCTCCGGTCAGCATCGGCATTGACCACGAGGTGTCTGCACCCAACAATATGAATGTGGTTTTCAAGTTCGACGCTCTGGCGGTCGCAGACCTAGCGAACGACACACCTACGTCAGCCGGGGCCTCTCCCGTTCGCGCCTTCGAGGACCTCCCACGCCGGCGTGCGCTACTCATCGGTCAGCCCAATGTGGGAAAGAGCGTGGTGTTCGGAGCGCTTACGGGCACCTATGTCACGGTAAGCAATTACCCCGGCACGACCGTCGAGATCACGCGCGGCCGAACTCGCCTCGGAGACCATTCGTGGGAAGTCGTCGACTCGCCCGGTACGCACAACCTCGTGCCCATGAGCGAAGACGAGGCGGTCACGCGGGACCTACTTCTCTCGGAGGACGTAGACGCTCTCGTCCAGGTCGGCGATGCAAAGAATCTCGCGCGAACATTGCTGCTCTCGCTGCAGCTGGCCGAGCTAGGGATTCCTTTTTGCCTCGATCTGAACATGGCCGACGAGGCTCGCGCGCGAGGTCTCGTCATAGACATCGGAGGACTAGAACGGCAGCTTCAGGGCGTTTGCGTCAGGGTATCGACCGCGACCGAAGGAGAGGGGCTGGTCGAAATTCGCGCGGCCATTGGTCGTGTAAGCGAGGGCCGCGGTTTGCAACCCAGCGAGCCCCTGCCCTTGCCTTGCGCTCCCGTGTTCCCTTGCGACGTGGAAAGCGCAATTCAATCGGTCCAGGCAGCGCTGGGGCCATCTCGGGTTGCCAAGCGAGCTCTCGCGACAATGCTGCTGGCATCGACACCGGAGACCGGCCTCGCGGTTCCCGGCGTGTCAGACGACGCGCGACGCATTGCTCGCGAGCAGGCCCGAGCGATCGAGCAGGCGCGAGGAGTTCCGATGTTCGCCGTTCTCACCCGACTTCGGGTCGAGCGTGCGCGCGCCATCGTGCGATCCGTACAGACTCGAGAAGTGCCTGCCGTACGAGTCGCGCACGCCAGGGCAGTGCCATGGGTGCTGGCGGCTGTTGTCGGCGCGGCATCCGGTATCATCGGCGCCACCACGGTCGAAACGTCGATGGGCCATCTGCATCCCAACGAAGGGCAGCAAGGCGCACACACGCTATTGGGTCTCGACAAGTGCTTGCTTCTCGGGCGGATACCCTCGCCGGGATACTTTTTCGCCGTTGGAGTTGGGGCTCTCGTCGGGCTCCTATCCTCGTGCCTGGTGCGCCGTCATGAGCGCGCGAGGGCAGCCGCGTGGAAGCTCCTCGTCATCTTCGCGGCGAGCTCGTTGGTCTTCGACATCGCATCAGCGGTCGCGCATGTCATAGGGCTGACCAGCTCTCCGCAACCCATCTATTTGGCGACATTGTGCGGGCTGGTTCTGCTCGCCCTGGGAGCCCATTGGGGAGACTCGGCCGACTCGATGCTCGCGGGCGCGTTTGGGCGGGCTGCTACCCATCCGATCTGGGGGCTTCCCATTTTGTTCGTGGTATTGCGAATTGCATACCAAGTGGTCGGCGTGTTCGGCGCCGGAACAGCGGTGAATTTCGTCGAGGACGACGTCTTCGGGTCTGTCGCAGCACAAGCTTCCATCGAGTCCGTTTCCTCGGCAAGCGCGCTCGAAAAATCGGGCAGCTTTGCGCCTGAGGGGGCGTTGCGCCTTGTTGTGACCGATGCGCCGAAGTCCGGCGTTCGCGTTGCGGCCCAGGTCAAGACCGGTTCCGGCTTCGTCGCGCAGCACTCGGCCAGGATCGACATCATCGGGCACGCCGCACGTGCCGTGGTCATCGAGCCCGGCGTCGTCGAGGTCCACGGAGACCTTCGGGGCGCCGAGGCACGCGTGTGGAGCGGACACGTCAACCGATCAGCATATGCTCTGTTCGCGTGGCTCGGCATACCGCTGCTGACTGCGTTTATCGTAGGCCCATATGGCCTGCTCACCATGGGAATTACATACGCTGTCGCGATCGTGCTGCCTGTTGTGGCAACGTTCTTCTTCGTATTTTCGATATTGGAAGATTCCGGCTATTTGCCACGCCTTGCTGTTATGGCCAATCGCACTTTGCGTACGATGGGACTCAACGGCAAGGCGGTGCTTCCCATGGTCCTCGGTCTCGGCTGCGACACCATGGCCACGCTCACGACTCGTATTCTCGCGACTCGCAAAGAGCGCACCCTGGTAACGTTGCTGCTTGCGCTGGGAATCCCGTGCTCGTCTCAGCTCAGCGTCATCTTCGCGCTCATGCAGCGAACGTCGTTCGTGGCAACCTGCGTGTGGATGGCCGTCGTAGTCTCAACCCTCCTCGGTGTCGGTTGGATCGCAGCTCGACTGCTCCCGGGCGACACGAGCGACTTCTTGCTCGAGATGCCTCCGATTCGCCGCCCGGTCTTGTCGAATATCATCGCGAAGACTCTCGCTCGCATCGAATGGTACTTGCGGGAAGCCGTGCCCCTATTTCTCGTCGGTACCGCACTTCTCTTTCTCCTCGACACGCTTCACTGCCTTGGAGGCGTTCACTGGCTCGGCGAGCCCATCGTGCATCGAATCCTCGGATTTTCCCGCGAGGCAGGAGTGGCGGATCGCGTGAGCGAAGCCCTTGTCATTGGCTTTCTCCGGCGCGACTTCGGTGCTGCCGGACTCCTCGACATGGCTAGAGCTGGGGTTCTCACGCCGGCAGACATAGCCGTTTCAATGGTCACCATCACGCTCTTCATCCCGTGCATCGCCAACGTGTTCATGATCGGAAAAGAGCGTGGTTGGAAGGTCGCGGCTGCGATGAGCGGATTCATTTTTCCGTACGCCGTGGCCGTGGGTGCTGCTGTGCGTTTCGGCTTTCGAGTGTTCGGAGGTTCGTAAAATCATGATCGATTGTGCGATGTGCGGACACTCCTTCACCCACCAAGAAGGCGCCTCGTGTCATCATGGCTGTCCGCTCTCGGCGGCGTGCGGACTCGTCACGTGTCCATCGTGCGGGTATGAGTTCCCCCCGGAATCGAAACTTGTGGCGCTGGTCAGTCGCCTGTGGCGTCACGGTCCTCGCTCCGAGGGGGCGCGGTGACTCGCACGCTCGCACAATGCGTTTCAGGAGAGCGCGTAGTCGTAGGTTCGATACGTGGACTTCCGGCGCGGATGATGCGGCTCGCCGCGCTCGGAGTCGTGCCAGGCGCTGAGCTTCGTGTGCAACAGATGCGGCCCGTGGTCGTCGTCGAGCTCGACGAATCGGTACTGGCCGTCGAGCGCGATGTGGCCGCATGCGTGCAGGTATCCTCCTTGTGAGACTCTCCTGACCCAACAGCTTTCGGGCGGACGCGTAGCCCTGCTTTGGCGTTGATTGCGCGAAGCCCTCGTGAGATACGATTTGGGTCGGTGAGGATGGGCTTGTCCTCTCCGCGCGAGCGCAGAACAACTCGAGCCACGGGAGGCGGACATGGGTGCAGTGCAAATCCGAATTGGGTACGCGAATGGCCGCACTGAAGAACGCCTCCTAGCTGACGGGACCTACCGAATTGGTCGAGACGCTGGAGACATCGTTCTCAATGATGCCAACGTTTCTTCATCGCATGCCGAGCTCGAGGTCCACGGAGGTCAGGTCTCGGTGACCGACCTCGGGTCTACGAACGGAACCCTCGACGCGAATGGCCAGCGATTGAGCGGCCGGTACACGCTCAAGGCGAACGAAACCGTTCGGATAGGCTCGAGTTCGATCACCTCGGCAGGAGGAGGAGGAACAGTCGTGATGGCCGCGCGCCCCACGCCAGCGCCAGTGCAAACTCCAGCTCCGGCGCCAGCTCCGGGATTCACGCCTGCGTATGGAGCTGGTCCGAGCGCGGGCTATGCGGGATCGCCTCCCCCCGCTGCCGCTCCGCCGGTGGGATCGGCGGTGCCTTATGTGCAGCCCAGTCCAGGCCCCACGGCGTATTCGCCGCCACAGCCCCCGGGCGCCCAGTATGGTCAGGCACCGGGCCAAGGCTCACCTTACGGGCAACCGTATCCAGCCACCCCGTACACCCAGCCCAATCCGGGCACACCCCCCTATGCGCAACCATATCCGGGGTCGCCGTCTCCGTACGGACAGCCGCCACAGCAGGGCTTCGGAGTGGCTCCATATCCGGGATCAGGCTTGCAACAGCCCTTCGGGCCAGGCGCTTCCACGAATCAGAATTATGCGCTCTGGCCGGAGCGCGCGCTTGGCTACATTCTCGACTCGCTCTTGGTTGGGGTGCCCACGTTCCTGGTTGCCATCATCTACTCGGTAGTCGTTGGAGTCATGACGCACGCAGCGATGGGCGCACCCGGAGGGGCTGCCATGGTCGGCGCGTCGACAGGGATGTCATGTCTTCTGACGTTGCTGTTTCCGCTCGTGGCGGTGGGGATTTCCTTCTGGAACCGTGGATATCTCGTCGGCAAACGAGGTTATTCGATCGGGCAGGGTCTCGTTCACGTCAAAGTCGTCGATGCGGAGGGACGCCCAGTCACTATGGGCGTCGCGATGCTTCGCGTACTCGCCCACATCGGCCTGTCGTTCGTTCCCCTCGCGGGACTCATCGACCTGCTGTGGCCCCTCTGGGATCCCCAAGTTCAGACCCTTCACGACAAGGTAGTTAAATGCTTCGTCGTCAAGGATTCCGCGCGCCGATAACCGCTGCGGCTTCGACAACCGAAACGATCGCGGCGCTCGGTATCGTCGGGCAAGTCGTCGCAGCGCGCTGCCTTCTAAGCGCCGACGCTTCTCGCGTCTACTTCCTCGGGCGGCCCATTGGAAGTCCGTGCGCTGTACGGGTGTGGCTCGGAGTGCCGTGTCCGATGTGCGGCATCACCCGAAGCCTCGTGCTGACAGTTCATGGCAAGATCGGAGTCGCTTGGGCGCTCTTTCCAGCGGCTCCGATCGCCTTGGCCGGATTGGCGCTCCTCGTCTGCGCATGGGCAGTGCTGGCATGGCTCACGCGCCGTGGCGCGAGCTCCTTGGTTCAGGCGTCTCGCCGCGCGCTGTACGTTTCTATGGCAGTCTTTGGAGGTGCGACCGCGGTATTTTGGCTGGTGGATTGGATCGCGCGATGTCAAAACGCGTAGTCGAGGTCGGACCCTGATACGTTTTCATTCGTGACTGAGCAGCCCATGGACGTCGGTTCATCGACGGCGCGGCGCGGGCGAGCCGGCCTGCGGATCCAGATCGTCCTCGCGCTCGCAGGTCTGATGCTCCTCGCATTCGTACCGCTCTTCATTGCGGTCGCAAGTCTCGTTCGAACGACCTTGCTCGTGCAGCAGGAACGAGCGGCGCAAACGCTGACCCGCATCGTCGCTTCTCAAGTAGCGGCCGCATACGATCGAGCGGGCGAAGACGGCGCCAAGAGCGCGCTCGACGCCCACATGATTTCTGACGTCTCGGTCGCGATGTGCATTGTGTTTCCCGCTAGTGGGTCCACATATTGCGCGTCCGGCTACGAAGACCCCATTTCCGTAGCCGCGAGGCCGCGTTCTGCGCTGGACTTGGTGTACGTCGTTCGTACAGCGCACGGTCGGGCGATCGAGGCTTGGTCCTCGCGTTCAAACCTCAAGGTCGTCACGCGAAGTCGCATCGCCGAGGTACAGTCGGACGGCTCCCCCCTCGTCCGCCTGGTCGCTCTCTACATGACGACCTTTGGGCTGGCTCTCCTCGTCTTCACGTACATATCGCTCACCCGGCTCATCGTCTCGCCGATCGAACAGCTCGCAGCCGGCGCCGACCGCGTCGCAAGAGGCGCTCGAAATCTCCCCATGCCCAGATCGGGAGCGCGCGAGATCGCCGACCTCGCCATCAGTGTGCGAACTATGGCGAGCCATCTCATGGCCGAAGAGACCTCGTTGCGCCTGAAGGTGGACGAGCTGACCCGAACCACCGCCGCTCTCCAGGACGCGCAAGCGCAGGTCGTACGAAGCGAACGGATGGCCAGCGTCGGGCATCTCGCCGCGGGCTTGGCCCATGAGATTGGCAACCCCATCGCCGCGCTTCTGGGCATCGAGGAATTGCTCTTGGACGATGAAAACGTGGGCGAGAGCGCCCGAGACTTGCTCATGCGCATGAAGAAAGAGACCGAGCGCATTCACGAAATCGTGAGAGGTCTGCTCGAGTTTGCGCGAGCCGACCACCCGATGCCGGAGAGCACGGCGGCGGAAGCTCGAGCCGAGGTCCGCACAGCAATCGACGATGTGCTGGCGCTCGTTCGAGCTCAGAAGTCCTTTCGCCATCTATCACTCGAAGCCGAGGTGGTCGGGTCTCCAGCGGTCGCACTAGCGGAGCCACGACTTGCGCAAGTGCTCCTGAATCTCGTGCTGAACGCAGGGGCCGCGACGTCGCCCAGCGGGCATGTATTCGTACGCGCGCGCGAAGCGAGTGACCGACGTGTTCGCATCGAAGTGGAGGACGACGGCCCCGGCGTCGCTCCTCAAGTGCGCGCGAGACTTTTCGAACCCTTCGTCACGACCAAGGAAGTCGGCACCGGGACGGGCCTCGGGCTTGCGGTCTGTCGAGGCATCGTCGAGTCGGCCGGTGGAACTATCGACTTCGACGGAAGCTACGTCGATGGAGCGAGATTTGTGGTGTTACTGCCTGCAGCTCCGTCGTAGGTCCTCTTTGAGTTGCTTTCGAAATCACAACGCAATCTGCATAGGACAAAGGACCCCAACCGCATCGATCAAGTCTCCCGCGCGCCCCACGACCCCGCGAGCTTGTCCCTTTGCGCATTCCACTTGAAAGTCGTGGCCCGCCTCTGCCCCGTTGAGTTCCGTTCGGAAGACTCTGCCGGCCGTCGAGCGGCAAATTAACCCAACCGCGCGAACGGTTCCGTCCTCGCGGCCAAAGATGCCGACCGCTTCGCTCGACCCGGGGCAGCGCAGTTCGAAGCCGGCGTCCCTACCTTTGCCGAAAACGGCACTACTTGGCGCACTGTCTACCTCGGTGTTCTCGTCAGAGTAGGGAGAGCGACACACCGCTTGCAACCGCGCGAGCGCTTTGTCCTTGGTCGACACTCCGCTACGAAGTTCCGACAATGTCGTTCCCGGCGGACAGATCCACCGATAGGGGTTCCCGCCGGAGCCGCCCGTCTTCTTGGCATCGAGCGGCGCACGCAATTCGGAGATATCTCGGACCGAATAGTCGGTCGCCATCTGATTGAGCAGCCCGAAGGTTCCTCCCGTTCTGTCTGCCCAGAGCAACGGCTCGAGCGCGAAAAGCTGTACGATACCGACCTGTCTCAGGAGACTGTTCGAGCGAATGGATCGGCTCGTTCCTGGAAGCGCCAGCATGGCGATTCCTCCCGACGCATGCCACCAAGAATTTTGAAAAATTGCGATTTCGGATAAGGCAACGATCGAAACGAGTGCACTGGTCGCTGCGCAGACAGCGCCTCCGACGTACAAGGTGCTCAGTGTCATCGAGAAGCCGACCGCCAGAAGAAATCCGAACCGAAGCGTCCAGACGTGATCGACGAATGGGTGCTCGGAACGAAACTGCTCGGTGGCGGGAACCATGAGAGCACAAGAAATGAGCGACATAAGGCAGAGTGCCCCTGGCAGAATGAATAACCGCCATGGGATTTGCCGAATGGGGCGCCCTGCGACGAGAGCCCAGCACGCCGCGAGCGCGAGCGGCGCCATCACGATCGCACGGTAGTGCAGGCTCGCAGCCACGCCAAACCACAAGAGAGCCTTTCCGGGCGCACGACGGAGGAGCGCGTGCTACATCGCGGCCGCGGCTCCAAGCCATGCGACATCAAAGAACCCGTTCAACGCCACCCGCATCAACACGAGCCATATAACGATTCCTGCAAGCAGCCGACTGCGCGGGCAGCTGCTCGCGCAGATTGCTCAAAAACACCCACAAAGCGACGTGCGCAATCACAACCAGAACGATGACATTCATGGCGCCGAACGTATGTGGAGCCATCGGGATGTATCGACCGATGAGCGCTGCCGGCAAGAAAACAACGAACATGCCAGGCGGGTAGACCACCGGGAGGCTACCCCACGAGCCGTTGAACGGGTGCGGGTACGAAACGCCCGACGCCACCTTGTCGAGCGGAGTCGTATAAACATCGAGTCCGCGCGCGAACAATGCCCACGTGGCGTACACGTGGTGAAGGTGATCGTTGTACCAGCTCGACAGGTCTCCATATTCAGACGCGCTAAATAGGGGGATCGGGATGGTCACCAGGGCCGACACGAGCACGCCGATCATAAGACGGTGAGCCGAGACGAATTTGACCACCCGACGCGACCGCGATTCGCCCTCGCGACCCGCGAGACGGGTTTCTGTCGATTCGAGCGTCGATTCTTCACGCATGACACGATTCGCCATCAATTACCTCATGCCCTATTCCACAATGGACGACGGCACCCTCGAGCATTCCAACCATTGGATCGCGTATCGACTTTTCGACCGACGTCATGAGTCGACTAGACATTCGGTCGTTCGCGCCGTCAGCATCGAGCAGAGACACAAGACGGAACGGAACGGAACGGATTCATTTGTTTCCCACCCTGTTTTAATCGGTGCCGAGCGCTGAGTCAGACGTCAACCTCAGGACGCGTTCGCACGGAGATACAGGCAATGCCGTCGTTCCATGTGACATTTGCGCTACTTTTCGGCCAGTGGAATCAGGTCGAAGAAACAA
>Ga0182030_10005914_pt1 | contig 25895 bp, 19 predicted proteins | sample 812S3MmetaG_FD_121299 | JGI IMG/M metagenome (GOLD analysis project Ga0182030, IMG submission 121299) | Permafrost microbial communities from Stordalen Mire, Sweden - 812S3M metaG (Illumina Assembly) | ecosystem: Environmental > Terrestrial > Soil > Wetlands > Permafrost | place: Sweden...
ATGGCGGCGAATCGCAGCTGATGCAATGCCGCATGGTAGTACGGGTAGCGTTCGAGCCGCAGACCCGAGCTTCCGAGCAACGGGATGTGATTGCCCCAGGTGGGATCGCTGACATACACCGTGGCCGCCGGGGTCGCGGCTCGAATCAGTTCCGCCCCCAGACGAACCGCGCCACAGCCGCCCGGCGCCTGCACCGTGCGCGCGCGCCGGTCAATGCGGGCGCGGTGCGTGGACCCCAGCACCAGCTCTTCGACGGCCGCGTTGAATTCCTCGCGCCCGGCGGGGCCGACATAGGACTTGGTGGTTTGCGCCGCCAGGACGTCGCGTTCGGCACGGCGCACGCAGTCGAGGATGGGGGTGTTGCCGGACATGTCGCGAAACACGCCCACGCCGAGATCGACCTTGGTGGCGGCCGAATCGGCGCGAAATTTCGTCATCAAGCCCAGGATCGCATCGGGATCCAGGCGGTTCATGTGTTGGAACAATGGTCGGCCCCTGTTTCGTCGCAGCGGCCATTATAGGGCCTCGAGGAGGCGAATCCGCCGTGATCGCGCCGCTCATGTTGCGGCGCACCATCCTTATGCCGGACACCCGGGGTCAGCGCGTTTCCTCGCCGCCGCTCGTCTCCAATAGAAGACAGTCGCACGCTGACATTCTTGGGCGTTAGCGTGTACGCTTCAAAATCCTATCAATGGGAGATCCCTCATGGCCCTTTGGAAAGAAACTCCTGCACCCGCCCCGGCGAAGCCCGTGCCCAGCCCCCAACTTCAACCCGAACGCGCCTACGCTGAACGTCCCGAACCGCAGGCGCCGATCGATCCGGCATCCGCGGCCGCGCAACGCCGGCCCTCGATCCCCGGCGTTCCCACGCCTGCGCCCGAACCTGCGGCCGCCGCGAGTCCCTCGCCCGGCCCGCGCGTCGAAGCCGGCGAATCGGTCATCGCGGCGCATATCTCGATCGAAGGCAAGATCGAGGGCACCGGCAACGTCAAGATTGCCGGCCGCTTCAAGGGCGACGTGCGCATCGACGGCAATTTCACCATCGAGCAGGGCGCGCAACTGACCGGGCAGGTGTTGGCGGGCATCGTCGTCGTCGGCGGCGAACTCCAGGGCAACATCGAGTCGGCGAAGCGCGTGGACGTCCTGCAAGGCGGGGTCATCGTCGGGGACGTGAAGGCCGGCTCGATCACCGTGGCGGCCGGGTCGCGCATGCGCGGTCACGTCGAGTTCGGGTGGCCCGACGACAAGCATGCGAAAGGCGGTGCCGGGACCGCTTCGGCCGCGGGAGTGGCGGTCGGCAAGAACAATTAGCGATGAGCGCCGTCCGTCCGGGCACGTTGGGCGCCACGCGGATGTGTCCCCATTGCAGGGCGACGGTTCTGCAGAGCGCGAGCGTTTGTCCCGGCTGTCACCACCATCTGCGCTTCAGTTCCGCCGACGCCGAGCCGGACAGCAAGGGCATTCCGGCGGTGCGGATCGAAGGGACGATCCAACCCACGAAGCGCGATGAGGCGTGTGAATATTGCGTCGTGGTGTCGATCATCAACGAACGAGGCGACAAGATCGCGCGCCAGGTGGTCGGAGTCGGGGCGCTGCAGCCGGGCGAGCGCCACAAGTACAGCTTCTCGGTGGACGTGATGCCGGCGAGGGGAAGCGGGGTCGAGCGCCGCCGGAACTGAGCTCAGCGGCGCTGTATTCCTTCGATGTCGATGAAGCGCAGGAATTCGGCCCGGGTGCTGGGATCCTTGCGGAAGGTCCCGAGCATCTTGCTGGTCACCATCGACACGCCCAGCTTGTGAACACCGCGGGTCGTCATGCACTGATGCACGGCGTCGATGACGACGCCCACGCCGCGGGGCTTCAACGTCTCGTCGATGCAGGCGGCGATCTGGGCGGTGAGCTTTTCCTGAACTTGGAAGCGCCGGGCGAAACCGTCCACCACCCTGGCGAGCTTGCTGATGCCGACCACCCGATCGGTGGGCAGGTAGCCCACGTGAGCGCGGCCGATGATCGGCGCCATGTGGTGCTCGCAGAAGGACTCGAAGGCAATGTCGCGCAGAATCACCATCTCGTCGTAGCCTTCGACCTCCTCGAAGGTGCGCCGGAGGTATTCGCCGGGATCGCTGCTGTATCCGGAGAACCAATCGTGGTAGGCATCCACCACACGCTTCGGCGTGTCGCGCAGCCCTTCGCGATCGGGATCGTCGCCCGCCCATGCCAGAAGCGTCCTCACGGCCGCCTCCGCGGTTTCTCTGGTCACCCCGCGTTTCGAATCGTCGGCCATCGAGCCAGTCCCCGGGATTTGTGGTTCAAGTTGCGCGCCTACAATAGCATTTGCGGCTGCGGGGAGGAGCGCCGTTCACGGCGCCGCCTCGAACACCACCTTGCCGCGCACCAGCGTCATTTCGCATTTCAAGTCCTTGAGCTCGCCCGACGGCACCGTGTACATGTTGCGGTCCCACACGGCGATGTCGGCGTCCTTGCCGGCTTCGAGCGAGCCCGTCCGCCGGTCGAGGAACAGCTGGTGAGCGGCCCAAATGGTGTACGAGCGCAGCCCCGCATGAATGTCCACCGACTGGACGGTGCCGAAGGGATGCGCCCCGTAGGTTCCCTTCAGCGCCTCGCGTTCGACGGAGGACCACAGGCCGTAGCGCGCGGGGAGCGGCGTGACGGAATAATCCGAGCCGCCTCCCCAGCGAATTCCGCGTTCGAGGAACGATCGCAGGGGCACCAGGCGCTGCGATCGTTCCGGCCCGAAATTCCCCGCGTAGGTGTCGCCGATCCACCAAGTGAAGGGCGCCTGCGCCTCGGGATAGCCCGCGTCGTACTTCGACTGCAGCAGCGCCATGACCTCCAGCGCGTGATCGGTGGGAATGTTGGCGTGGATGATGCTGTGCCGGAGCCCGGGGGTGGGGGTTTCGGCCAGCACTTGCGCGTAGCTGTCCACCACCCAATCGATGGCGCGGTCGCCGATGGCGTGGGTTCCGACGTGGACGCCGGCCTGGTGGAACAGCCGCAGCATCTGACGGTACACGGCGGGGTCGGTGGACGGATAGCCGGTGTTGCCGGTGTCGACGTCGGTCGAATTCTTGTTCCAGTCGCGGTACATCCAGGCGGTGCGGGCGCCCCCGCTGCCGTCCATGAAGATTTTCGCCCCGCAGGACAACAGCGCGCCGTCGCCCAGCGACTGCGGGGGCCGGGGCTGTGCCCGTATCTCGGCGAGCGCTGCGCGCGCCGAGGCCAGCGTGGCCCCGGCGTTCCATAACACGCAGACGTGCTCCTGCAGTTTCCCCTGGTTCAGCAGGCCGGCATACGCATCCCATATCCGCCGGGATATGAGCGGATCCTTGACGCCCGTCATCCCCTCGCGATGCAGGTCGTCGAGGCTCTTGAGGATTCCGGCGCGCTGTTGCGCCGGTGTCGGCGGCGGTATGAGATCGAGCACCGCCTCCATCGCCGCCTCCTTGAGCACGCCGCTCGGGCGCCCGTCGGCTCCGCGATCGATGGTGCCGGCCGTGGGATCGGCGCTGGCGGAGTCGATTTTCGCGAGGCGCAGCGCCGCGGAATTGGCGACCCCGTAATGCCCCGTGGTGTGCATCAACCACACCGGATTGTCCGCCGATATCGGATCGAGATCGGAGGCCAGCAGATAGCGCTTCTCGGCGAGCTTGCCCTCGTCCCACCCATCGCCCTGCAGCCATTCGCCCGGCTTCAATTTCGCGATTCCGGCGCGGACCCGGGCGAGGGCCCCGGCGACGTCCGACACGTCGCTCAGGTTCACGTGGTAGAGCGATTCGACCCCGCCTTCGGCGACGTGCGCATGGGAGTCGATGAGCCCGGGGGTCGCCGTGCGGCCGTGCAGGTCGACCCGCCGCGTCTTGGGACCGGCGAGACGCAGGATGTCGCGATCGGTCCCGACGGCCATGATCCGGCCGCCGCGCACCGCCAGCGCCTCGGCAACGTCATCGCCGGGATCGACGGTGAGGATTTTGCCGTGGATCAACACCAGATCGGCCGCCGGCGCGCCCCGGGCCTCGGGCACGAAGCCCGTCAGTGCGATGGCACCCAGCAGCATGAGCCCTGCCGGAATCGCCGTGGTTGGATTGACTCGAGGGCGCATTGGTTACATCCTGAATTTTTGTTCGGGGGGCTTCTCTTTGACCTACAACAATGGGCTGGCATCGATGGCCGTGATGGCGGCCGCCTCACTCCAACCCGCGTGGTCCGCCGCGCCGGGCGACCCGGCGGTCCGGACGATGGCGCACGACATCTTCAAGCAATTGGTCGAGATCAACACCACGGATTCTATCGGAAGTACCACCGTGGCGGCGCAGGCGATGGCCAAGCGGCTGCTCGACGCCGGCTTTCCGCCGGGCGACGTCGCCGTGCTGGGGCCCAACGACCGCAAGGGAAACATGGTCGCCCGTTACCGCGGGAAGGCCGGGTCGAAATTGAAGCCCGTGCTCATCATCGGGCACCTCGATGTGGTCGAGGCGCGCCGCCAGGACTGGACCACCGATCCGTTCGAATTCGTCGAGAAGGACGGCTATTACTACGGGCGCGGCACCCAGGACATGAAGGTGAGCGACGCCATCGCCGTCACCGACTTCATCCGCCTGAGGCAGGAGGGGTTCGTTCCCGACCGCGACATCATCCTGGCCCTCACCGCCGACGAGGAGGGCGGCACCTCGAACGGCGTCGACTGGCTGCTGAAGAATCACCGGGACCTGATCGATGCGGAGTTCGCGCTGAATCCGGACGCCGGCGGCGTGGTCACCGACCACGGCAAGCCGGTGACCGTCGAATTCGAGGCCACGGAGAAACTGTATGCCGACTACGCCGTCGCGGCGGTCAACCCGGGCGGCCACAGTTCGCTGCCCAAGCGGGACAACGCCATCTATCACGTGGCGGACGCGCTCGCGGCCCTGGAGCGGTGGTCGTTCCCGTTCGAATTGAACAACGTCACCCGCGAGTACTTTTCCCGGATGGCGGACATTCAAACGGGACACGCCGCGGCGGATTTCCGCGCCATTCTCGCGACACCGCCCGATGCGGCGGCCATCGAGCGCTTGTCGCAGGACGCCACGTACAACGCCACCATGCGCACGACCTGCGTGGCGACGATGATCGGCGGCGGCCACGCGCCGAACGCGTTGCCGCAATCGGCCGAGGCCAACGTCAATTGCCGCATCCTCCCGGGTCACTCACAGGAGGAGGTCCGGCTCGAGTTGGTCAAGTTGTTCGCAGATCCGACGCTGACGGTCCGCTACCGCAGCGACGCGGGGGAACTCTCCGACCACGGGTCCGACCGCAAGGCCATGGCGCCGCCGCCGTTGCGACCCGATGTGATGGCAGCGCTGCGCGATGTCGCCGCCAAGCTATGGCCGGGCGCGCCGGTGATTCCGATCATGGAACATGGCGCCTCGGACAGCATCTACACCATGGCGGCGGGAATCCCGAGCTATGGAATTTGCGGGGTGGCCATCGATCATGACGATGTTCGCATGCACGGCAAGGACGAGCGCGTGCCGGTGGAATCGTTCTACACGGGCGTGCAGTTCTACTACGAGTTTCTGAAGAAGCTCACCCGCAAGCCCTGAAGCGATGTCCGCCCGCCCTGAGAGCCGCCGTGGAGCGCCGCTGCGCGCATTGCTGCTGGCCGCGGCTCTTCTCGGAGCGGCCCTCGGCCGCGCCGCCGAGGAGGGGCCGCCCGTCCTGGACGAAGTGGTCGTCACCGGCGAGCGCACCGGACCGGGCATGTGGCACGTCCGCCACGGTTCGGCCAATCTGTGGATTCTCGGCAGCATGTCGCCGCTGCCCAAGGGAATCACCTGGCGCTCGAAGCAATTCGAGGGCCTGCTCGCGACCACGAATCAGGTGGTGATACCCAAGCCCTTCGAGATCGGCATCGTGCGGATCCTCTGGTTGCTGATCACGCAGCGGGATCTTCTGATGGTTCAGGGCGGCAAGCGGCTCAAGGACGTCATGCCGCCCGACCTCTATGCGCGCTTCGCCGCGCAGCGGGCCAAGTACAACACCGATGCGGCCAAGTGGGAGCGCTATCGCCCCATCGTCGCCGCCGCCTTCCTGCAGCAGGCCGCGTTTCATCAGGTGGGCCTGTCGACCCGCCTGGATTTGGGCGCTGCGGTCCGCACCCTGGCGGAGAAGCACGGCGTCCGGGTCGAAGAGCTGAAGATCGCCGGCGTACGCGATTTCCTCGATGCGTTGAAGGACATGCCGAGAGCCACCGAAAACGCCTGCGTGGCGGCGTCCCTGGTCACGGTGGAGAAGGACCTGCCGCGCTTGGTCGACCGGGCGCAGGCGTGGGCCAGCGGCAATGTCGAACGCATCGCGAAGCTGCACGAGCCGCCGGAGGTGGACGATTGCCGGGCGGCGCTGGAGGAGGGCGCCGGCGCCAGCGAACTCATCAGCCTGGTGCGGCGAAGCTGGCTCGATCGCATGGAGAAATACCTCCAGGGCGACGCAGTGACCGTGGCTGTGGTGAACCTGGACATGCTGCTGGAGAAGGGCGGCCTGCTAGACGAGCTGCGCGCCAAGGGCTACGCCATCGATGAGCCGTAGACAGAAAGCTCCGGCAGGTTAACGGCCGGGACGCCGCGGCCGCGCGTTCAGGCACGAGCGGCGGCGGCCGCGCCGCGGACCACCACCGGCGCATGTCCCGGAAACTCCTATTGCGGCCGCGACATGCGGGCCGCGTATTACGGCGGCGGTGCGCTCTCCGGCGCCGGTCAGAGCCTCGGGCTGGTGGAGTTCTACGGTTACGACGCCGCTGATCTTGCCGCTTATTTCGGCAATTCGGGCCAGGTCAACAAGGTGCCGGTCAACGCGGTTTCGACCGACGGCAGTTCCGTCGGCTGCCTGTACGCGAAGGGTTGCGACGATACCGAACAGACGCTCGACATGACCCAGGCGCTCGGCATGGCCCCTGGGCTCACGCAGCTCAACGTGTACGTGGGCGCCAGCGACACGGCGATCCTGTCGGCGATGTCCGTGCCGCCCGCAGGTTCGATCACGGGCAAGGTGGATGCCCAGCTCAGCTGTTCGTGGGGCTGGGGCCCGGCGGATCCCGCCACCGACGACCCTCTGTTCAAGAAATTCGCGGCCCAGGGCCAGAGCCTCTTCACGGCCGCCGGCGACAGCGGGGCGTACGGCGCGAGCACGCAGTACGTTTATCCAGCCGACGACGCGAACGTCACGGTCGTCGGCGGAACGGATCTAGCGACCGCCGGACCCGGCGGCCCCTGGAGCGGGGAGACCGCCTGGGCCGAAGGCGGCGGCGGATACTACGCGCCCGACAACATTCCAATCCCCTCGTGGCAATCGGCCGCCATCGCGGCTTTCAACGGCCGATCGGGCAGCAAGGGATCGACGACCTTGCGCAACTCTCCCGACGTCGCGGCCGAGGCCAATTTCGACTTCTACGTGTGCGCGGACCAGGCGGCGTGCACCTCGAATCGTTACGGCGGCACGAGTTTTGCGGCGCCGATGTGGGCCGGTTACATGGCGCTCGTCAACCAGCAGGCGGCGCTCGAAGGCCAGGGGCCGGTGGGATTTCTCAACGCGGCCCTGTATGCGCTCGGCAACGCATCCGGCGCCGGGTACGCACAGGCGTTGCATGACGTTGCCGCCGGCAGCAACGGCTACCCGGCCGTGCCGGGCTTCGATCTGGCGACCGGCTGGGGAAGCCCGAATGGCGCCGGCTTGATCAACGCCCTGATCCGCTCGTCCTCGCCGGCATTCACCCTGAGCAACGGCGGACCGGTGTCCGTGGCCGCCGGAGCCGCCGGAAAGACGGCGCTCACGAGCGCGGCAACGGGCGGTTTCGACTCCGCCATCGCGCTGAGCGCGAGCGGTCAGCCGAACGGCGTGACCGTGAGCTTCAGTCCCGCCTCCCTGACGGGCGCGGGTTCATCGACCGTGACCTTCCAGGTGGCGGCGACCGTCCCCGCGGGCACCTACCCGATCACGCTGACCGGCGCGACCGCGGCCGCGGGAGCCTCGATTCCGCCGTCGTCCACCACCGTGGCGCTGACGGTGACCGTCCCGAACTACTCGCTGAGCGCAGCCGCTGCCATTTCCATCGGCGCGGGCTCGGCCGGCACCGTGAGCATCAGCAGCGCCGCGTCGGGCGGCTTCACCTCCGCCATTGCGCTATCCGCCTCGGGCCAGCCGGCCGGCGTCGCGTTGAGCTTCAGTCCGGCGCTCATCAATGGCGCCGGCTCCTCCACGGTGAAGTTGACCGTGGCGGCCGGCGCCGCCGCCGGCACCTATCCCATCGTCCTGTCGGGCACCAGCGGCGCCGTGACGAAGAGCGCGACCGTGACGCTCACCGTCGGCGCAGCGACCTTGTCGATCACCGGCGCGGCTCCGGCGCTGAACGTGCTGCAGGGCGCGGGCGGCGCCATGACCCTGACCGTCGCCGCCAACGGCGCACTCGACGCACCGGTCGCGCTGTCTGTGAGCGGACAGCCGCCGGGCGTCACGGCCGCCCTCAGCGCGAATTCCCTGATTCCGCCGGGTTCCGTGACGCTCAGCGTCGCAGTGGCGGCCAACGCGGCTGCGGGAAGCTACTCGATCACCGTCGCGGGGGTGAGCGGCAGCGCCACGGCCAGGAGCGTCGTGACGCTGGTGGTCGGCAGTCCGAGCAAACCCGCCTTTGCCTTCGCCGTGGGTGCGACCGCGCTCACCGTGACCCACGGCACCAGCGCGACATTCACCGTGCAGACGGCATTGACGGGCACGACCGGCCCGGCCGTCGCACTGGCCGTCGGCGGCCTGCCCGCCGGGGTTACGCTAAGCTTCAGCCCGTCGACCTTGAACGGGGCCGGCGTGTCGATCGTCACGCTGACCGCGTCGCCGGCCGCGGCGCGGGGCGGATCGACGCTGACGCTATCGGGCACGGCGGGCTCAGCGACGGAATCATCGACGGTGAGCCTTACCGTCAATTAGCGAACCCGGCTGCCTAGGCCTCTTTCGGGAGCCGGAACGCGATCATCAGGGTGGCGATCCAGGCCAGGGTGCAGGCCAGGAATGCGAAAAGCCCCAGGTACACGGCCGGGTTCGACAGATGCGGCGGCTGCAGCCGGTTGGCGGTGACCACCAGCCAGTGCGTGAAGCACATCATGGCGGCGAACAGCGATCCGAACCAGGTTCCATGGGCGACCAGGAACGCGCGGGTGCGCGCAATCCGGCCCGGCGCGAGCCAGTAGTCGCGGTTGGGAATTTTCAGGTTCGCGGATTTCGAGTACGTCATCGTCAGCAACGCCACCAGGATCAAGGGTAGTCCAACCGCGAAGAACAGGATGAACCGCCGGTATTGGCCGCTCGACATGAAGCCGTCCGGGTCGCCCGCGACATCGAAATGCACGGCAACGCGCGCCGGCAGCTGCCCTGCCGTCCGATTCACGAACAGCGCCGTGGCGAGCAACATCCCGCCGAGGACGGCCCAGGAAAGCGAGTGAGGGTGCTTTTGGGGCGCGCCCGCCACGGATCTCAGGCCCGCCACACGACCGGGAACAGCGGATGATGCATGGCCGCGCCCTCGGGCAGCTCGTCGATGAGACCGGGAAAATCGGGCGAGGTCTTCCAGCGGCGCGGCGCGTGCGTGATGTCGTCGCCCAGGAATCGCACGGAAAAGACGCGACGGCGGCGCGCGCCATCCACTCCCCGGGCGGCGTGCAGCGTGAGCATGTGAAAACACACCACGTCTCCGGGGTCGAGTTCCCAGCCGAGAATCCGGTGGTCGCCCCGATGCCCTTCGATGTCCGGCAGGTCGGCGAGAGTGCCCTCGGGGAACCACTTGGCCTGCGAGTCCATGAACGAGCGGGGCATGAGCCACGGGCCGAGATGCGAGCCGGCGACGAACTCGAGGGTGGATGCGCGGCTCACCGGATCGACGGGAATCCAGAAGCTGATGTTCTGCCGGCCCTCGATGTTGTAGTACGGCTGATCCTGATGCCAGGGCGTGGGCTGGCGCGTGCCCGGCTCCTTGGTGAGCATGTGGTCGTGATACAGGCGCGCGGCCCCGCTCCTCATCAACCGGCCGGCCGCTTCGGCGAGGGCGGTCTCGAAAATGATGCGCCGGTAATGCGGGTTGTCCTGCCAGTTGCAGAAGTCCTCGACGAACCGGCCCGGGTCGTTCACAGCGCTCGCAACCTTGGCGCGCGGGCTCAAGTCGCCGAGATTCAGGTCGATGCCTTCACGCAGGACGTCGACCTGGTCCGGGCTCAGCAGCCTGCGGATGCACAGGGCGCCGTCGCTCTGGAACCGGGCGATGTCGTCGTTCGAGATCATGCGCCGCGCTGCCGGGCCAATGCGCCGAGTATTTCCTCCACCAGCGCAACCCCCCGGATGGCGAAGCCGGTATAGACCTGGATCAAATCGGCGCCGGCGGCGAGCGTCGCCAGGGCATCTTCGGCGCTCACGATCCCGCCCACTCCGATGATGGGGAAGTGCGGCCCCAGCTCCGCGCGCAGCCGGCGGATCACCCGCACCGACAGCGGGTGCAGCGGCGCTCCGCTCAGGCCTCCGCGCTGCGCCTCCGGCCAGTCGCCGAGGCTCGTCAAATCGTTCGAGGTGTTGGTTGCGATGACGCCGTCGATGCCGAGGATGCGCAGCGCGGCGGCGATCGACGAGACGGCTTCGTCATCGAGATTGGGCGCTATCTTGACCAGCAGCGGAACGCGCCGGCCCTGGCGGGTTTCGAGCCTCGAGCGCTCCTCGATCAGCGCGCCGACGATGCGCTCCAGTCCGTCGCGTCCCTGCAGTTCGCGAAGGCGCGCGGTGTTGGGCGAGGAGACGTTGACGGCGACATAGTCGGCATGGGCGTACACCTTGCGCAGGCACTCGGCGTAATCGGACTCGGCGCTCTCGATGGGCGTGTCGGCGTTCTTGCCGATGCTGATGCCGCGAATTCCCCGGTAGCGGCTGCGCGCCAATGCCCCAAGCAGATGGTCGACGCCCTTGTTGTTGAAGCCCATGCGGTTGACCAGCCCCCCGCAAGCCGGCAGCCGGAACATGCGCGGCTTGGGGTTCCCCGGCTGCGGTCGCGGCGTCACCGTGCCCAATTCGACGTGGCTGAATCCCACGGCGCCCAGGGCGTCGAGATAGTCCCCGTTCTTGTCGAAGCCGGCGGCCAAGCCGAGAGGATGCGCGAAATTCAAACCCAGGCAGCGCACCGCCAGCTGCGGCGGGACCCGGGGCGGCGACCACAGCGGCTGCATCAGACGCAGGCCGGCCAACCCTAAGTCGTGGGCGCGCTCCGGGTCGAGTCTGGCGAGGATCGGCAGGGAACCGCGCGCGAGCGCCGATGCGACGATGCGTCTCATCCCCAGTGGGCCATGCCGGCCACGAAGGCGGCGAGGCTCTTGCCCAGACACTGATGCTGATCGGCATCGAGATGGATGCCGTCGATCGTGCTCGCCGGCGTGACCGAGCCTGCGTCGAAGAAGTCACAGCGGAGATCCGCCGCGGTCGCCTGGTAGGCCGCGGCAAGGCCCGCCGATTTCGCGGCGGAGCCGATGAACTTGGCCGCGATCGGGCCGCGCGGATTGTCGATCGGCGGCGGCGCGACAATGAGGATGGGCGGAACCGGCATGCCGGGTTCAATGGGGGCCTGCCGAATGGCTCCCACCAGGGTTGCGATCCCCTGCGCCGCATGTTGAGCGGTGAGCGGATGCATGGACTGAAAGTCGTTGGTGCCCAGCATCAGAATGACCAGCGCCAGCGGCGAATGGATCTCGATGCGCTGGGCGAGCCCGATGAGGCCGTTGCGCCCGGGCTTGAACGGGTCCTCCCATACGGTGCGGCGGCCATTCAGGCAGTCCTCGATGACGCGCACGGGGCGTTGCGGCCGGGTAAGGGCGAGTTCCATGACGCCGGGCCAGCGTCCCTCGAACGGCAGGCGCCGGCGCGTGGTGGGGATGATGCCCCACGACAGGGAATCCGAGTAGACGAGGATGTGGTCCATGACCCGTGCCGCTCTCGATGGCAAAGCATTAAATTACGCGATTCGGCGGGTTCACGCACGCTTGCGCCGCGGCGGCTGCGCCTGGGATTGGGCGGATTGCCGGGCCAGCGTGTCCTTGAGGTAACGGCCCGTGTACGAGGCCTTGTTGGCGGCGATCTCCTCGGGCGTGCCGGCCGCGATGACCGTGCCGCCGCCGTCGCCGCCCTCCGGGCCGAGATCGACCACCCAATCCGCGGTCTTGATGACGTCCAGGTTGTGCTCGATGACGATGATGGTGTTGCCCTCGTCGCGCAGCCGATGGAGGACGGCCAGGAGCTGCGCGATGTCGGCGAAGTGCAGCCCCGTGGTGGGTTCATCCAGGATGTACAGGGTGCGGCCCGTTGCCCGCTTCGACAGCTCCCGGGACAGCTTGACGCGCTGCGCTTCGCCGCCGGACAGGGTGGTCGCGCTCTGTCCCAGCTTGATGTACGACAGGCCCACGTCGAGCAGCGTCTGCAATTTCGGCTGCACGGTCGGAACCGCCGAGAAGAACGGCAGGGCATCCTCGATGGTCATGTCGAGCACTTCCTGGATGCTCTTTCCCTTGAAGCGGATCTCCAGCGTCTCGCGGTTGTAGCGCTTGCCCTTGCACACGTCGCAGGGCACGTAGACGTCGGCGAGAAAGTGCATCTCCACCTTGATCACGCCGTCGCCCTGGCAGGCCTCGCAGCGTCCGCCCTTGACGTTGAAGCTGAATCGGCCGGCCTGGTAACCCCGCGCGCGCGATTCCGGCACGGCGGCGAAGATCTCGCGGATCGGCGCGAACAGGCCGGTATAGGTCGCGGGATTGGAGCGCGGGGTGCGGCCGATCGGCGTCTGGTCGATCTCGATGACGCGGTCGATGTAATCCAGCCCCTCGATGCGGTCGAAGTGCGCGGGTCCGGCCGCTGCGTGATTCAACAGCGTGGCGACGCCGCGATACAGCGTGTCGTTGATCAGGGTGGACTTGCCCGATCCCGAGACGCCGGTCACGCAGGTCATCAGGCCGAGCGGGAACTCCGCGGTGACGTTCTTGAGATTGTTGCCCGTGGCGCCCGAGACCCGCAGCATGCGCTTCGCGTCCGGCGCGCGCCGCACCTGGGGCACCGCAATGCGCTTGCGGCCGCTCAGGTACTGGCCCGTGATGGAGTCGGGATGCGCGATGACCTCCGCCGGCGTGCCTTGCGCCACGACGGTGCCGCCGTGAACGCCCGCTCCCGGCCCGAGATCCACGACGTGGTCGGCCTGCCGAATGGCGTCCTCGTCGTGCTCGACCACGATGACCGTGTTGCCGAGATTGCGCAGATTGACCAGGGTGTCGAGCAGCCGCTGGTTGTCGCGCTGGTGCAGCCCGATGGACGGCTCGTCCAGGATGTACATGACGCCCACCAGTCCCGATCCGATCTGGCTCGCCAGCCGAATGCGCTGCGCTTCGCCGCCCGACAAGGTGTCCGCGCTGCGATCCAAGGTGAGATACCCCAAACCCACGTTGCCGAGAAAGCCCAGCCGGTCGCCGATTTCCTTGACGATCTTGACGGCGATCTCGCCGCGCCATCCCGGGAGCTGCAGGCGGGAAAAGAACTCGATGGCGCGCTCGACCGAGAGTGCGGAGACTTCCGGCGCGCTCCTGCCGTCCACGAAGACATGGCGCGCTGCGCGGTTCAGCCGGGTTCCGCCGCACTCCGGGCAGGCCCGGGCGGAGCGATATTTGCTCAGTTCCTCCCGCACGGTCGCCGACTCGGTCTCCTGGTAGCGGCGCTCCAGATTGTGGACGATGCCCTCGAAGGCATGCCTGCGCTTGAGCGTTCCGCCCTTGCCATCGAGATACTTGAATTCGATCTGCTCGCCGGCGCTGCCGAACAGCACCAGATTCCTGATGTGCTCGGGCAGGCTCTCGAAGGGCGCCTCGATGTCGAAGCGGGCATGCCGCGCCAGCGACTGGATGAGCTGGAAATAGTAGGCATTGCGCCGGTCCCAGCCGCGCACGGCCCCGCCTGCCAGCGACAAATGCGGATTGGCGACGATCTTGTCGGGATCGAAGAACTCCTGCGTGCCCAGGCCGTCGCAGGTGGGGCAGGCGCCGCTGGGGCTGTTGAACGAGAACAGCCGCGGTTCGAGTTCCGTCAGTGAGTAGTTGCAGACCGGGCAGGCGAACTTGTTTGAGAAAACGAGCTCGGAGGCCGCGGCGTCGTCCATGAACGCGACCTTCGCGACTCCCTGGCCCAGCCGCAGCGCGGTCTCGAAGGACTCCGCCAGGCGCTGGCCCAGGTCCGGCCGCACCTTGAATCGGTCCACCACCGCCTCGATGGTGTGCTTGCGGCGCACGTCGAGCCTCGGCCCCTGGTCGAGTTCCACCACGGTGCCGTCGATGCGCGCGCGCACGAATCCCCCGGCCTGCAGTTCCTCGATCAACTCCGCGTGCTCTCCCTTGCGCTCCGCGATGGCGGGCGCCAGCATCATCATCGCGGTGCCTTCGGGGTGTTGAAGCACGGCGTCGACCATCTGGCTCACGGTCTGGGCGGCCAGGTCGATGTGGTGATCGGGGCAGCGGGGCGTTCCTGCGCGGGCATACAGGAGGCGGATGTAATCGTAGATCTCGGTGACCGTACCGACGGTCGACCGCGGGTTGTGCGAGGTGGATTTTTGCTCGATGGATATGGCTGGGGAAAGCCCCTCGATCGTGTCGATGTCCGGCTTCTCCATCATCGAGAGGAACTGGCGCGCGTAGGTCGACAAGGACTCGACGTAGCGGCGCTGGCCCTCGGCGTAGATGGTGTCGAAGGCGAGCGAGGACTTGCCCGAACCCGACAGCCCGGTCAGAACGATCAGCCGATCTCGCGGCAGATCGAGATCGATATTCTTCAGGTTGTGGGTCCGGGCGCCCCGGATGCGTATGTTTTGCATGTAACCGGATACTATACGCCCGGAGTCAATACCCGAGGCTCGCGGCGGGCGAGCGGGCGGCCCCAGCGCGGAGCGGTATCGGGGCGAGCGCGGCGCCATTTCTGGGCGAGCACGGCGCATTCGGCCGCAGGATGGCGCTTTGGGGCGTCCCCCCGGCGTGTACAATATGTGAGATTGAAGGATTGGAGGGGCAGGTCATGGCGCGCGGAGTCAACAAGGTCATATTGGTCGGCAATCTCGGCGCGGATCCGGAGACCCGTTCGATGCCGAGCGGCATGACGGTTACCAACATCCGAATTGCAACCAGCGAATCCTGGAAGGACAAGACATCCGGTGCGCAGCAGGAGCGCACCGAGTGGCACAGCATCGCGCTGTTCGGGCGGCTGGGCGAAATAGCGGCGGAGTACCTGCGCAAGGGTTCGCAGGTGTTCATCGAGGGCAAGCTGCGCACCCGGAAATGGCAGGACAAACAGGGCAACGACCGCTTCACCACGGAAATCGTCGCCGACAACATGCAGATGCTGGGCGGCCGCGGCGGCGGCACGGGCGGCGGCACGGGTGGCAGCGAGCGCGGCGGCTCGAGCGCCGGCGCGCCTCCCCGGGACGATTACGATCAGACGCCGGCGCCGGCCGGCGGCAAAGAGGACTTCGACGACGATATCCCGTTCTAGGACGTACTTTTAAAAAAGTGTAAACATTCAGACCCGGTACCCACAAAGTACCGGGTTTTTTCTTTGTTTACAAATTACCAAGGTAGGATTATGCTATGAGTTATAGACTACCTTTTCAATGCGTAAACAAACTAACCCTTTTGCGGTTCGGCTTGTGGTATTCACCTCGGGTGAGCGGCTTCCGCTTCTTTGCCGTCGCTCGACAGGTACGCCTCTGTTCGAGCCTACCGTTTATGCCATTACAGAGCTAAGGGCGCAGAACAGGGCATCCGCCACGATTCAGCAAGCCCTGCGCGCCGTGATGGTGCTGTACCTGGTGCTCGAACGCCTGAAGATTGACCTAGACCAGCGCTTGGGCGAAGGCAGGCTGCTTGAGCTCGGCGAAATCGAAGAATTGGTTCGTTGGTGCCGCCTGCCCCTCGAGGCGTTCACAGGGGACCAGGAGCGACCTGCACCGCCTTCGCGGGTCGTGACCCTCGAGAAGGCCCGCATGAAATCCCCCGCGCCCGGCCACGCTGAACTCGACCCGAACACCGTCGCGATTCGCATTCACTACATAAGGGATTATCTAAAATGGCGAGCCGATGGTCACATGCTGAAATTGGGACGCAATCGAGCTGGCACTGGTTTGTCGGACCTTAAGATCAACTCCGAAATCGTCTTCCGATCCCTTGATGAGCACATTCCTTCCTCACACGGTCGCAATGATGCCGAGCAACGTCAGGGCATGTCGGAGTCGGACCTGGCTAAGCTCATTGAGATTATTCAGCCTGACTCACCGGAGAATCCATGGAAGGGGGAACACGCAAAGGAAAGAAATGCGCTGATCATACGGTGGTTCCTCACTCTTGGAATTCGCCGCGGCGAACTGCTGGGCGTGCGTGTGTCCGACACTGATTTCCAGACCAACGAAGTCTTGATTGCTCGCCGGGCTGACGATCCGGATGATCCTCGCGCTAATGAACCAAATACCAAAACCCGCGACCGGCTACTGTCGATGGACGAGGATCTTGCCGTCCTCACCCGGCGCTACGTCACAGGGGTGCGGCGACGCATTGAAGGCGCGCGAAAACACCCATTTCTTTTCGTCTCAAATGGAACCGGTAAGCCGCTATCGTTGAGCGGCGTGAACAAGATCTTCGTCGTGCTTCGTAAGAAGTGCCCAAGCTTGCCTGACGATCTGTATCCCCACATCTTTCGGCACACGTGGAACGATAGGTTTTCCGACGTGATGGACACTCGCAAAGTATCGGAAGAAACCGAGAAGAAAATGCGCGCCAAGCTCATGGGGTGGTCGGAGACTTCCGGCACCGCCGCCATGTACACGCGAAGACATACGGCGCGCAAAGCAAGAGAAGCGTCCCTCGACCTTCAATCAAAATTTAAGTTGAGGCCGAAAGATGGATCGTAGTTCTAGCCTCGTCGTAGGTACAAGAGCAAACACGGGGATGCTGCCGTCAAGCGCGCGAACGCGCGGGGGCGCCATGTTCGATCCGCGCGCGGACGTCTGGTCGTATAGAGAAGGTGTCACGAAGGTAACTATCAATTTCGCTGCGACTGCTGCTCTTTCGTCTGAAATGCAGCACTCCTTGAAGTCGGTACTCGTCTGGTACGCGCAGAACTCATCTGCAAGCCATTTGATCAGTATGCGCGCGCGAGTTCGAGATCTCGTGCAGTTCCTGTCCACGCAGCAATCTACTCGCATTAACGCAATCTCCAAGATTGACCTATTAAATTACAAATCTTCTTTGAGCCCGGACACGGCCTGGTACCTGGGAGCCTTGTCCGGGATACTAAAGAAGTGGCACGGCTTGGGATATCCTGGCGTTGCCAACGACGCCGTTGCTCTTTTGAGAGCCCTCAAGGTGCGCGGCAATGCAAAGGGCGTTGCCGTCTTGACGATGGATCCGATCAATGGCCCGTACACAGATCTCGAACAACAGGAAATTCAAGACGCACTGAACGATGCCTTCGCCGAAGGTCGAATCGCGGAGTCCACCTACCTTTTAGCGTGGCTGTTTATGGCCCTCGGGCAACGGCCATCTCAGTTCGCTGCATTAAAGGTCTCTGATATTACAGCCCTGACGATAGATGGCTCGATCCTCTACAACATCAAAGTTCCGCGCGCAAAGCAAAGGAATGCAGATCCTAGAGCACAACTCAAGGACAGGCCGCTCGTATCGCAAATAGGCAAGCCGCTACTAGCTTATGCGAACCGGATACGAGACGCATTCCGAGATGAACTGGATCATCCAGAAAACGCTCCATTGTTTCCATGTGCAGTCCCCGGTGAATGGGCTCATGGATATGAGCATCATCACACCAGCCATAGCTTGGGTGTCCTATTAAGCGAGGCGCTTTCCCAGTTAAACATCCGGTCTGAACGAACAGGCGAGCAATTGCACATCACATCGACTCGCTTTCGTCGGACCTTTGGAACCAGAGCAGCCCAGGAAGGACATGGTGAGCTGGTAATCGCGGAAATGCTTGATCACTCTGACACTCAAAACGTCGGCGTGTATGTTGCGTCCGTGCCGGAAATCGCGGAGCGCATAGATCGAGCCATTGCGATGGAGCTGGCCCCTCTCGCCCAAGCGTTCAAGGGTGCTCTAATCACCGACGAATCTGAAGCAACGCGATGCGGTGACCCGGCGAGCCGCATCCTCGATCCGCGAATCGATCGAACCATGAAGCCAATGGGCTCGTGCGGGCAGAACTCATTCTGTGGCTTTAACGCACCGATCGCTTGCTACACCTGCAGGAATTTCGAACCGTGGCTGGACGGCCCGCACGAGGCAGTATTGGAGCATTTGCTGGAAAAGCGCGAGCAGCTTCTAGTATCGACCGATAAACGGATAGCAGCAATCAACGACAGAACGATCCTAGCGGTCGCGGAAGTGATTCAACTCTGTCGTGATGCGACGGCGGATGTGCCTCGTGGCTGAAGTTGTCCACTTTACTCCACGATCAGAGCTCGAGGCGAGCGCCAACGTACGTGACTTTATCGAAGTCTGTCGAACCAAGCTAACGGCATTCGGCGCGGCTTTGTGTTTCGACGACAACGTGTGGGACGTGACAGAAGCGCTTGGGTTGAAGCGGAGCAAACGGGAGCGCATTGTCTTCAGCACATGGGGTTCCGTCAACGCAACTAACCCAACGCCACTATCCGAACCGTTTCTGTCGTTCGCAAAAGCTTACCTCCGTTATCAGCATGGCCTCAGACCGACAAAATCGATCGGAACCCGTATAGCGGCACTGCGTGTGGTGGAGGCGGCGCTCTCCGAAAACGGTTTAGTGCCTGACCCGCTGAATATCAATCCTCAAATACTCAATCGTGCGGCGCAACTCTGTGCGGACAAGTTCACAAAGGCAACCGCATTCAGGGTTGGCGGGCAGCTCGAAATGCTCAGTAGTTTCATGGTGGACAGCCACTTGATGGCCGTTCCTGTCCACTGGAAAAATCCGATCCGTCGGCCGAGGGATTCGGTCCGAGTGGGCAAAGAGTTCGATCAAGAGCGCCACGATAAGCTGCCATCACCCGCGGCGCTATCGGCACTCGCTAATATCTTTCGAATAGCACGGGAACCGTCCGACGTCTTGGTCTCCTCACTCGTAGCCATCCTGTGTTCGAGTCCGGATCGAATCAATGAATTGTTGTATTTGGAATCCGATTGTGAGGTGACGCAAACTATCCCATCGACGGGACAACTCGCCTATGGCCTTCGGTGGCGCCCCGCCAAGGGTGCGGAGCCGATGATCAAATGGGTAATCCCTGCCATGGCGGATGTCGTCAAGGAGGCGCTGAACAACATCAGGCGATTGACCCAGGAAGCTCGCGATATTGCAAAGTGGTACGAGGAGCATCCCACACAATTATTTTTGCCGCCGTCCCTGGCACATTTGCGTGACTGTGGGAGACTCTCGACGCAAGAGTTGGCGGACGTGTTGTTCGTGGAGCCCGTTGATCTCCCCGCTGCTGTCCGCATATGGGCGAGGTCCAATAAAGTTGGGGCAACGGGCAAGGGACTCCAAAACACGTACAGCTTTGCGGAAGTGCAGGCCGCAATATTGGCAAAGCTGCCGGACGGCTTTCCTGTCGCCAACGCAGAGCTTGGTCTGAAATACAGTGATGCGCTCTGTCTGATTCAAGAAAACCTTCTTCACTTCAATAAGGCAACGTTGCGAGGCGAAGTGGGAATGGTCAGCCACGAGCATCTCAGCAATCGACTAGCCAATCGGGTGGACGGACAACGATCGATGTTTGATCGCTTAGGATTTACCGAGCCGGATGGCAGTCCGATCGGTGTGACGACGCATCAATTTCGGCATTATTTGAATACCCTGGCGCAAATCGGCGGCTTAAGCCAGCTTGATATTGCGAAGTGGTCAGGGAGAAAAGACGTCCGTCAAAATGAGGCCTACGATCATCAGTCTGATCGTGACGTGCTTGCTCTGGTGCGCAGCGTGGTCGGAGACGAGAAACGCATGCACGGACCGCTGGCACGAGCAGACAGGCTCGCGTTAATCCCGCGTGACGAGTTTGCGCGTTTGAAGGTGCCAACAGCGCACACCACGGACTTTGGCTACTGTATCCACGATTTCACGATGTTGCCCTGCCAGATCCATCGTGATTGCATGAATTGCGACGAGCAGGTGTGTATCAAAGGGGACGAAGTAAGAGAAGCGAATATCCGTATGCGCCGAGCCGAGACGGCGGCTCTTCTCGAGCAAGCCCGAAGCGCAACCGCACAGGGGTATGCGGGTGCAAATAGGTGGGTCGAGCATCAGGAACGCACGTTGGTCCGGTTCGATAAGCTCTGCGAAATAATCGACGATCCAAATGTGCCGGTGGGATCAGTCATTCAACCCTCTGGGATCGTTCCAGTCTCACGGCTCGAACAGGCGGCACAGCAACGGGGTTTGAAGGCGCCGACCACCGGCCTTCTGGAGTTGGCAGCAGACAATCTGCTCCCCGTTACATCGGAGGAGGCGGATGCATGAACTCTAGCCGAGAACGAAATCTAGACGGCGAGGCAATTTCTCGCATTGTGGCAATACTCGATGGATGGTCGGGCAAGCTCACGTGGGATTTGCTCATCGACGCCATTCGCCGGCATCTTCGAGCCGACTATACCCGTCAGACCTTGCACAAACACGAACGGATCAAGCAGGCTTTTGTACATCGAAGGAAAGCCCTTTCGTCGGAACCAGCGTCCGAACAAATAAGTGGCTCCCCCGAACTGAAAGCCGCGCTAGAACGAATAGGTCGGCTGGAAGGAGAGAACGGACGACTCGAGGTGGAGAATCAACGCTTGTTGGAGCAGTTTGCGTGCTGGGCGTACAACGCGCATACGCGCGGACTCGATCACGCCTTTTTGAGCCGTCCATTACCGGCCGTCAATCGCGACCAGACGGCGCAACCACTCAAACCCACGAAGCGTCCGGGCCGCTGAGGAGCTGCGACAAATGGCAAGTGGTAGACAAGTTGCGCACGAAAATTTGCAGCGCTTCACCGCATGGATAGCAAGCAAAACCGACGAAGACTACAGAGCCCTTGCGAGCCGGGGCGTATTGTCAAGAAAGGAAATCGCCCGAGAGTGTGGCTTTGCAAAATCGGCCCTCGACCAAAACCCTCGCATCAAGGTGGCACTTCGAGAATTGGAAGAAGCACTTCGCAGCAAAGGAGTACTGCCGCTCGCGGTGAGTAAATCGACCGCGGACGTTGACGAACCGCGGCGACGCGAAGCTGGAACTCGTCGCGCCATACTCGATGCAGAACGCCTGCGGCGGCTGGAGCAGGAAAATGCCAGTCTCAAAGCGGAAAACTCGGAGCTCAAGAGCTTGCTTGGCAAACACGCCATATTGCGTGAAGCTTTAGCAGCGTCTGGCCGGTTACCTCGATGACGCCATCGTACACATTGCGCGTTACAGCAATCAGAACACAAAATCCGCGGGGCTTTGGTGGGGCCATCTTCACCGGCAAACAGATTGGAAGTGATGGCGCTGTATTGGATGCAAGCACCTATCTTGTGGTGCGGGTGTCGGGCCGCGTAATTGCGAGCCAAGTCGTTGAGCAGGGCCAGTGGTGGAAAGTTGAGGGCGAAGTCCGATCACGAATGCTCGACGTTGGAGGCTTTCGTATCACAGAGCAGCAACTGACCGCGGTGAGTGCGGTGTTGATGCGGCCTTCCGGTGAACACATTGTCACGCTGTTGGCAGAGAACCCCGAATTTGAAGGTATTGGCCTGGTAAAAGCTCGACGGTGCTGGGAGAAATTTGGAGAGAAACTCTACGAGATCCTTGATGACGCCGATGTCGAGTTGCTATCCAAAGTCCTTAGTCGGGAATGTGCCGAGAAAGCGGTTGCTGCTTGGTCAATCTACGGAGACGCCAAGACACTCCAATGGCTACAGGCCAAGGGCTTTGACGTAGTACTGGGCCGCAAGGTGTTGGAGTTCTTCGGGCGCGAGGCCTCCGCCAAAATCGAAGAAGACCCCTATAGGCTACTGAGCTTCAGTGCCTCGTGGTCCCATGTTGACGCCCTGGCGCTGTCTCGTTTCAAGCTCGAGCTTGAGGATCCTCGGCGCCTACGTGGCGCGATCGAAGAGGCTTGCTATCGCCTGTTTGGTGCAGGGCACACGGCCACGGATAGGGCTACGCTTATGGCTACGGTGGGTGAAGTATTGCGAACGCACCCAATAACACCGAAGTGGTATGAACTCATCTTCAAATCACTGGACGAAGGCCATACCAACGGCAGCTTCGTGATCGCCGAGGACTGTATCCAGCCGCTTGGGGCCCGAGTCATGGAAGCGGTCGTCGCCGATGCACTGGCCGCGCGCATCGCGGCTGGATCGTCTGCCCGGCTGCTTTCCAGTGACGTTATTGAAGAGATTCTGACCGAATACGAGACGAGCGAAGGGATGACCCTCGCTGCCGAACAGCGAAAGGCGGTTCTAGCAGCATGCGATAGTGCGTTTGTTTGCATCACCGGCGGAGCCGGCGTTGGAAAGACCACTGTTCTGAAGGCTCTGTACACAATTTATGACCGAGTGGGCCATCGCATTGTGCAGTTGGCACTTGCCGGTCGCGCTGCGAAACGAATGCATGAAGCATCTGCGCGCACGGCCACTACCATCGCAAGTTTCCTTCGCTCCTTCAAGGAGGGCGATCTCGACGGGCCTTCGGTGTTGGTGATAGACGAGGCGAGCATGGTTGACATCATCGCCATGAGCCAAATTTGCGAGGTGATTCCGGCACATGTGCGGCTAGTGCTCGTGGGGGACCCAAATCAATTGATGCCGATCGGGCCCGGTCTTGTCTTGCATACGCTTGTCTCGATACCCGAAGTGCCCGTAACCGAGCTTACTGTCGTGAAGCGCTACGGCGATCGAATCCGTGAGGCAGCTTCGTCGATCCGCTCGGGGATTTGGCCGGCGCTCGACCGCGATCAAAACGGCGACATCTCCTTTCTTCCCTGCGATCGCGCCGACGGGGACATCGCAGAGTTGGTGGTGAAGCTGTACCAACAAGACCCAAACAACACTCAGATATTATCTTCGAGTCGGATCGGTCCGGGAGGTACAAAGAGGCTCAACGACCTTTGCCAGGCAGCACTGACCGCCAAGAGCGAATCGCTGCTGGTATGGAATGCAACCAACGATTGTCACGAACACACCGGCATGCACTTGGGCGACGTTCTCCTTTGCACGCGGAATCTTTGGGATAGGGGGCTTCAGAATGGCTCGCTGGGACGCCTCGTTGAGATTGAGGCGGAACCTCGACTGCTCACCGACGATGATGGCAACGAAGTTGGTTATGCGCTCGCGTGGGTGGAGTGGGACGACGGGGTGCGCCGACCGGTGTTCGCGGAAATGCTCGATGATCTTGAACTTGGGTATGCCGTCACGGTTCATAAGGCGCAAGGATCGCAGTGGCCCCGAGTGATCGTTGCGGTTACTGGTAATCGGCTCCTCGATCGCACCTTGCTGTACACCGCGGCGACGCGCGCGCAGCGTCAAGTGATCTTGGTGGGGGATGAGGCTGCCGCGCGACGTGCCACGATCTCGCAGCCGCGTGCGGTCGGTAGGCGGGTCAACCTGGATAAAGCCCTTGGGCGTCTTCTACGCGAGTCCCACAAGCCTCCTGAGCCCCAGCGCCACTTCGAGTTCGCTGAAACGTGAGGCGAGATGTCACACCGTACGGAAATAAGGCTGCTGCCTTGGCGAGCGCGGCCGACTCAACGGATGCGTAGTTAGCGCGGTGCCCAAGCATTCCCGAGAATGGCCCCGAATGGGCGACGTGGCGCACATTGCTTCCGGGAGTCGGCGACGTCAAAGTCCCTAGCGGCAGAGTTGGGATAGTGATCACAGTGGGCGTGACGGCAACGCCTATACACTGCGGCAATTCTGAATCATCGGATGGAATGTTTTATGAAGACGCTGTTCCTCGTATCCGCCGTGAGCTTTTGGATCTTGGCTGGCTGCGCAACGAATTCTGGGCCCGTTCCGATCGGCAATGGTGCCTACGAAATCACAGGATCGTCAGCGACGGCGCTCTCGAGTGGCGGAAGCCAAAAAATTAAACTGCTGAAAACCGCGAACGAGTACTGCGCCCAACAAGGCAAGCAAGCGAGCCTTGTCAGCGCGGAGTCGAGCGACGGTCGTGTTGGCAGCGCAGCGTCGGCGAACGGGAGCGCGTATGCTCCTGGTGCTCCAGCGACCTACCACGCGCAAGCTGTGCATCCTGGCACAGCCGCTAACGCGGACGTTATCTTCCGCTGCGAGTAACGCTTGCTCGGTAGATTTTCGTTCATTGACGCAAATCGGACGTCGAACCATACAGAAAGACATTCCCATTAGCGTTAAAGCCGGCAATCTCGGATTATCGAGTACACATCTTGCAATGCCTCTCCGAGACCGGCATTGCCGAGGATACCCGACACAAGCGCGACCGGCGCCGCGGACGCCGCGCGGGTGTACTCCACGCTGCCGGCAGGCCCATTTCACTTCGGCTCCGGGATCGCAGCGGTGCGAGCCGCGAGCTTGTCCCCTTACGGCATTTCCTTGAGGTCGGTCACTGATGTGGGACAGATGAGGGCGTTAGACTTCGCCACCTCTCATTTCCCGGTGACCTAAGGATTGGGTATGCCTCGACTGCTGCTGCTCGCCTTGCTGTTCGTTTCATTGGATGCCCACTCCGAAACAGTGCCACTGGTGCGCGCAGGGGGAACTTATCTGGTTCCGGTCACCATCAATCGCAAGATATCCCTGAATTTCACGGTAGACAGTGGCGCATCAGAAGTGTGTGTACCGGCGGACGTCTATTCAACGCTCAAGCGCGCCGACACGATCAGCGCTGCTGATAGCCTAGATGACGGAGTGTACGAGTTGGCCGACGGTTCAAGACAAACCAACCAAAGATTCCGCATTCATTCGTTACGGGTTGGTGAGGTGGAGCTTCACGATGTGACGGGGTCCGTCTGCTCCGCTGGTAGCTCGCTGTTGCTCGGCCAAAGCTTTCTCGGACGCCTCTCAAGTTGGTCGATCGATAACTCGAAGCATGTGCTGATTATTGGCGGCTCTGAGGCATCGCCCGCTTCGACCACGAATGCTGCCGCCGCAACTGACACTACAGCACCGGGAAATGCAGGCGGATACATAGCGCCTGCGCCTGCCCCTCAAGTCGAGAAGACTAGGTACGAGGAAGTGACCTCAAAATGGCCAATGAAAGGTATCACCGTTCTGATCGATCTCACTCACGTAACTTACGATTATGGGAATATCAGGCGCGCGTGGCTATGGCTCATGGTGGGCCAAGATGCCAAGCAAAAAGTCAACGAACATGGCCACATGCAGTCGTATCGATATCTGTTGGCGTTCGATTGCAATTCGAATCGATTGCGAGCTGACTTCTTAGTGGAACGGTACGAAACCGGAGACTTCACCTGGTCCAACGAGAAGTTGACCGGTCGAATCAGCAAGTGGAACAAGGTTTCGTCCGAGGACTACCCGACCGTGGCTATGCGTAAGGTCTGCTCTCTCAGGTAGTGACCTGCTTCCAGGGAGGACCACCTCGAATTCGCCGAAAAGTGAGGCAACACCTCGTGCACACGGCTTACAGTTCGTGGCACACTGTCCGCGGCTGGCGGGGTTGGCCAGCCTTCCAGCCAGGGAAAACTGTCAATAGTCGTCGAAAAGGGCTAGGTTTATTTACACAAAGTTGTTTATCTGGACGGTGACACCTCGAGAAATACGGTAACTCACTCACATCCAGCGTTATTTACAACTTTTTGGTATATATAACCGTTCTAG
>Ga0182030_10005915_pt1 | contig 25894 bp, 12 predicted proteins | sample 812S3MmetaG_FD_121299 | JGI IMG/M metagenome (GOLD analysis project Ga0182030, IMG submission 121299) | Permafrost microbial communities from Stordalen Mire, Sweden - 812S3M metaG (Illumina Assembly) | ecosystem: Environmental > Terrestrial > Soil > Wetlands > Permafrost | place: Sweden...
CAGTTTCGGCGGCAATGATGTGGAGGTTCCTTCGATTGCGTTGGTTCACGAACATCCACAGGAGTTGCTTGGTTCGGAAATTGTAAGGCGGCTAGGCGCCGAGTTTCCCATCCGTTTCGACTTCCTCGATACCATTGAGGGCGGTAACTTGTCACTTCAGGTGCATCCTCTGCGCAGTTACATTGCAGAGCACTTCGGAATGTCCTATACGCAGGACGAGAGTTACTATCTCCTCGACGCCGGTCCTGATGCGGTGGTTTATCTGGGTTTGAAACCTGGAATCGATCGTGGCCGGATGGCGAAGGATCTTGAAGCGGCGCAGGCAGGCGGGCCGCCATTCCCCGTGGAAGAATTTGTGAACGCGTGGCCTGCGGAGAAGCACGACCATTTTTCGATTCCCGCGGGTACCATTCACTGTTCTGGTAGGAACAGTATGGTGCTCGAGATCAGTGCCACACCCTACATCTTCACGTTTAAGCTCTGGGATTGGGCGCGGCTGGGGTTGAACGGATTGCCACGGCCGATTCACCTAAAGCACGGAATCGCCAATATCCAGTGGGATCGCGACCGTGATTGGGTACGCGCCAACCTTGTCAGCCCGGTACGCGAGATAGCAAGCGGCGAGGGCTGGCGCGAAGAAGTGACGGGCCTGCACGAGCTTGAATTTCTGGAGACGCGCCGACACTGGTTTACAGCGCCTGTCGAGCACGACACCGCGGGTACGCTCAATGTCTTGAACCTGGTGGAAGGCGAAGAGGCTGTGGTGGAAAGTCCTGCAAATGCATTTGAGCCCTTCACAGTGCACTACGCTGAGACATTTATCGTGCCTGCGTGTGTGGGCCGGTACAGAATCTCGCCCACGAAGAACGACGGACAATTATTGGCTACCGTGAAGGCATTTGTGAGGTGTGAAGGATGAGGCAAGCTGCGTTGGGACTTGATGTCGAGATCGACGCTGCGACCATGGAGTTTAGTTATGGGGCGGGTGTGTCCGGGCCCGAGCCGGAGTTTCGCACATTGGATGCGATTCGTCCTAGCCTACTCGACCCGAACTGTAGCGGACCGAGTCCCGTGTATTCCATTGCGATGGATGTGCGCCGCAAAGAGGATGAGGACGATCTCAAGGCGCGCTACCTGCTGTTTGGCGTGGTTGCGTATGCGGCAGGACGATTGGGGAAAGAACCGGTGCGCAGCCAGGGCCACGTGCATGCGATTGCACCGCATAGCGGCTGGTCGCCACCAGAACTATACGAGATATGGGAGGGAACGGCCATTATCTATGCGCAGGAGTTTGCGGCAGACGACCCGGGCCGGTGTATAGCGGTGACGGCTGGACCAGGAGAAAAAGTTGTGACGCCGCCGGGATGGGCTCATGCAGTCATCAACGCAGATACTAGCAGGCGCATGGTTTTTGGCGCGTGGTGCGACCGGCAGTACGGTTTTGACTATACGGGGGTCCGTGCGCATGGCGGCCTGGCCTACTTTCCCATTGTGACCGCGGATGGAGCGATTGAGTGGGTGGTCAATCATCGCTACCATGCTACTGGATTGCAACAGCGGAAGGCTCGAACCTATCCAGAATTAGGACTCGGCCCAGTTGCACCAATCTATGCGCAGTACCGCAGCTGTCCTGAATCTGTTGAGTGGGTTGCGCAGCCGCAGCGTCTTGTTCACCTATGGCCGAAATTCGAACCTTAAGATGAAAGATCTTTTCTGAAGGAGCAAGTACATGAATGCACGGCCGGCAGTTCTCTTTCTTCTATGTTGCTGCTTGGTGATCTTTCCGCTGGCGGTGACCGCTCAATTGGCGCAACGGACCACGCTATCTCTCGACGGTAACTGGGATGTGGAGGACAGCATCGGCGGTGCTCAGATCCCGGCAGCATACCATCACACTGCGCCGGTTCCTGGCTTGGCGCACTCGGCGACTCCGATGTTCCCCGATGTGGATCAGTACCAAAGCCGGCAATTGCTCTCCAATCTGGTGCGCCAGGGACTGTACAGCCAGGCAGACTACGACAAGTTGGGCAACGCGCGCGGCATCTCTCACCAACAGCGTAATTATTTCTGGTACCGGAAAGTATTTGAGGCGCCCACACAGGCCGCAGTGGCGCTGCTCAGGGTGAACAAGGCTCAGTTCGGTACGGTTGTCTATCTGAACGGTGTGCGGGTCGGCGAGCACAATCCCTGTTTTACAGCAGCATATTTCGACGTAACGCGCATCATCCGTTGGAACTCGCGGAATGAGCTGGTGATTCGCATCGGGGCGCATCCGGGCGTGCTGCCAGCTAACGTTTCCCAAGGAACGGACTTTGAAAAGAACCGATGGACGCCTGGCATATATGACGACGTAAGCCTGATGGCGATGAACAATCCCGTCATCTCCACAATTCAGGTGGCGCCGCAACTTGCCAGTTCGAGCGCCCTGGTCCAAACGCAGTTACACAATTATTCCGATCAAGTAGTTACGACCAACGTTGTGCAGCAGGTGTTTGAGTGGAAGTCGCGCACGGCGGTTTCCCAGAGCGTCGTGCAGCGTGTGGAAATTCCCGCAGATGGAACAAAGACGGTAACGCAGACGGTTCCAATTCCAAAGGCACATCTTTGGAGCCCCGAAGACCCATTCCTTTACCAAGTGAAGACTACTACCAGCGGTGACGATGCGACGACACGTTTTGGAATGCGGGAGTTCCGCTTTGACACGGTGACGCAGCGTGCCTATCTGAACGGGCGGCCATATTTTCTGCGCGGATCGAACATCACGTTGCATCGCTTCTTCGAAGATACGGAAAGCGGAACTTTACCATGGAATGAAGCATGGCTGCACCGGTTGCTGGTTGTGATTCCGAAGCAAATGCACTGGAACGCCTTCCGCTTCTGCATCGGTCCGGTTCCTGACCGATGGCTCGAGATCGCTGATGAGAATGGCCTTCTCATTCAAAACGAGTACATGGTGTGGACCGGCAACAATTGGGGTAAGTTTGTTGCCGATTACGACAGCGTAGAAATGACCAGCGAGTACAGCGAGTGGATGCGAGACAACTGGAATCATCCCAGCGTGGCCATTTGGGATGCCACCAACGAGTCGTGGCTGCCGCAGTTCTCAAGCGTGATTATTCCAGCGGTACGGAATCTGGACCTGTCGCGACGTCCCTGGGAGAATAGCTTCAACGTTCCAGCAGGCGCAGACGACCCGGTGGAGGATCATCAATATCTCTTCTACGGAACGGCGATGAACGAGCCGCAGGCTGGGCGCCGCGAGTTCCAGATGACCGACCTTGAATCAATGATGGGACCAGCATCGAACAGACCTACAATGAAAACTGGGCACGCCATGATTCTGAATGAATACGGTTGGCTGTGGCTGAACCGCGACGGCTCCCCGACACTATTGACCGACAAGCTCTATCCTCGCTTGCTTGGCGACCGCAATACGACCGAGAACCGCTTCGCGCTGCAAGCCTATTTGCTGGGTGGGGAGACCGAATTCTGGCGCGCCTACCGGCACTATGCAGGCATTCTGCACTTCGTCTACCTGACGGCGAGTGACCCGAATGCATTCACGTCTGATCACTTCGTCGATCTGAAAAACCTCAAGCTGGAACCGCACTTTGAAGCCGCTATGGAGCAAGCCTTCAATCCGCTGGGCGTCTATCTGAACTTCTGGCAACCGGCACTGAATGTGGGCGAGTCACGCGACTATACGATAGCCATGGTGAACGATGAAGACCGGCCGCGCGCGGGTAAACTGCGCCTGGTATTTACAGATGCAGCAGGAAAGGAAAAAGCGGCTGGCGAGACAGTGTTTACTCTGGCCCCTCTCGGTGCGCAATCGTACACCATCACGCTGAAGACACCCGCCGAGCCGGGAAAATACGCATTGCAGGCGATCGCCGCCTCAGAGGACAATAGTGCCCACCCCACGATTTCGCATCGAGATGTTACCGTACAGATTGATGCGAGGGCCAAATGATGGCGAACGGGGCTTAGAAATGACAGAAATGAAAGAAGGACGGAGTCCAAAGCAGGAGCGACGTCATGCAGCCATACTCCAGCGTCTGAGGGAAACTGGAACTGCGAAGGTCGAGGAATTGTGCGTGGCACTTGGCGTGTCTATGCATACAATCCGGCGTGACCTTGAAGAACTGCATGAGCGCGGCGTATTGCGGCGCGTACATGGGGGCGCGGCGCAACTAGAACCGCTCTTCTATGAGCCTTTTCGGGCCGACCGCTCGTTTCAGGAACAGATGGAAAGCTTTGCCGACGAAAAGCGGAGGATTGCCAGGGCTGCCGCTGCGCTTGTCAACCGCGGCGATATTGTGGCGATGACTGCTGGCACGACAACCACAGAGACCATTCGCTGCCTGCCCATGAATTACGGACTCACCGTCATCACCAACACCGTGAATATTGCAATGGAGTTGTGCAATCGCAAGGACATTGAGGTGTTCGTTACCGGAGGAAACCTGCGAGGTACATGGTTCTCGCTGGTAGGGCCGACGGCAATCCAAAGCATAAGCAAAGTGTTCATCGACACGCTGTTCATCGGTGTCAATGGAATCGACAGCGACCGTGGGCTCACCTGCTTCAACTCCGACGAGGCGGAGTTCAACAAGGTAATGGTACAGCAGGCACGACGAAAAATAGTGGTTGCCGATAACAGCAAGTTCGGTGTGGTTGCGAAGTGGCTGCTGGCACCGACCTCCGCGGTAGACGTAATCGTTACCGACGCCGGCGTGACGGAGGAGAAAATTGCGCCGTTCCGCAATCTGGGGATTTCGGTACATGTGGTGTAGAGTTACCGGGTAATCGAACAAGCAAAACACAAGTGTAATTACCAGGAGATGAATATCAAGTTAGTTCAGGCTCCGCAGCCCATGAGGCGAATGGGCAAGGTTTTGTAACAGGGCACGACTTTAGTCGGGCCGCAAAACCTTTTTTTGACGGACGGGCTTTAGCCCCTGAACAGACGCCTGTTTTTGAATAAAAAGCACGGAGGGGCTAAAGCCCATCCCTGATCCCGCTGCAATCGGCCCGACTAAAGTCGTGCCCTGTTACAAAGCAAGAAATCCAATCAACGCGTTGAAGGCAAGCCTCAACTAACTTGATATTCATTTACCAGAAATAGCTTGCGATTACAGTCGGACGTTCAGGCGTCTGGCCGATCAGCTTTGTATGTAGGACGAATTGAAAATTCTCACCCTTCCAGTCTTTCGGGGCTTCTTGCAAGGCACTTCTCAAAAGATCGCGGTCGGTCAGGAATTCGCCTGCGGCCTCGGTGCCAAAGCTGGTCAAGCCCGCCACCACGATGACGGGCTGCCCGGTCTCCGGGCTCTGGAAGCGCGAAACGACTGCGTAATCTTCTTGTGTCATCCAATAGGAGTGGGGATTCGGAAGACTCCACTGACGGCTCGTCTGCATGCGGTCGTGGATTATATCGCCGGCGGCATACGTGAAGCGCAGATTCTCCGTCAACCGCAGCGTCCACGGATTAGAAAACGCGCCGATCAGAACCACCGGACCAACCTTCAAATCCTGTGATGGGGTATCGTTCCCAGCCACAAGGCGCCAATGCTTGGGGCGTGTACTGAGCACCTCCGCGATGTCGGCCAGTGCGTAGGAATCCCCGACTCCGACGAAGGCGTTCGGTAGTGGGATGAACTGCGTAGGCGCGGTCGGACTATCGCCGGTGTGCGCAATATAGGCCAGAGGCTGAGCGACACAAATCAAGACAGGCTTATTGCTTTCCTGGAAGGCCGACCATACCCTTCGAATCGGATCTGCCCTTCTCGACGCTTCATAACGAATGGCGCTGACAGCAATGGCGCCCAGCACCAGCGCTATGGCAATTGCCTGGCCGTGCGTCTTGAACCGGGAATGCGGGCGACCCTTCGCGAGCCCCTGCTGCAGAGGTGCAAGATCCAACACGGGCTGGGGCTGGGCCGCGGGAGCCTGCTGCCACTCCAATGCGGCAACATACGAACCGGAGGGGAGTCCTACGATCAGCATACTGTCGGAACCAGACTTGCTGTAGTACTGAGCCAGCCGCTTCCGTACCTCATTTGCCGTGCTGCGAACGACATTGTCCTGCGCGGTGTCGTAATCCGGAAGACGGTCGAAGACCTCCATCCCCACGGTTCGCTCTTTCACCTCTTCATGAGGTCGTCCTTCCAGTACCTGATTGACTGCAAATTCCAGAAATCTGCAGCACCGATGACTGCCGCGAAAAAACTCGCTTTGGAGAATATGCCCAAGCTGAATCCGCACCAAGTCTTTCTGCGTTTTGGAGAAAGTGGAGGGTTCGGAAGAAGCTGCCTGAAGCATGGTTGGTCTCCAAATGAGTGCGGACTTAAGTATAGAACAGACCATGATGCAGTCTGACGTATCTTTTGTTTTCATACTGTTAGTGAAGTTCTCCACTGTACGGCACTGTGTTGAACCTAGCCACGCACGCCCTTGCGCTCCTATTCATGATCCCGTTGTTGATTCAAGTTCAAAAGGATTGCTGTGAACAATATCAAGGAACATTCAGGAGGCAGTATGCGCGTCAGTTCTATCGTGTCGCATCTCGTACATGACTTCCGTGTGTGGAGACAACGGGCAATCGCCGTCGCCATCATGATCGGATTAGCACTCGGCTGTTCAATCTCTTTCGCCCAGAGCGGCGCCGGTTCAATTCAGGGTACCGTGACGGACTCCACCGGTGCTGTTATGCCGGGAGCCTCAATCCACGTCATCAACCAGGCTACCGGCAGTACCGCCGACACAAAAGCGAACGGAGTCGGCTTCTATCAGGTTCCGGGGCTCTTTACCGGCGTCTACGACGTAACGATCACTGCAACCGGCATGAAGACCTACAAGACCAGGATCGAGTTGCTGGTTGACCAAAATGCCGTGATCAATGCGACCATGACCGCCGGTGAGGTTACGCAGGAGGTCGAGGTAAAGGCCAGCTTTGTTCAACTCACAACCACCGATAACGGCGTGATCGCCTCAACGCTGGAAAACGAGAGGATCAATCAGATCCCGATGAACGGGCGCAATGTGATGAACCTGATCGGCGAATCCACGCCTGGCTTGGAAAACTGCATACAGGGAGCGGTGGGAACCTGCGCCAACGGCCTGATGGGCCAGGCGATGGAGTATGTCGCGGACGGCGTGACCCTGACCAACCGCGAATTCGGCGGCGAGCATATGGGTTTAAACCAAATGCCCGATCCGGACTCGATCCAGGAAGTCCGGGTTGAAACCAGCGGCGTTGGGGCGCAGTTTGCAACGCCAGCAGCAGCGGTCATCACCACCAAGTCGGGGACCAACAGCATCCATGGCGCGTTCTTTGAAACTGCCCGCAATAACGGCATCGGCATTGCCAAAGCCAGGCAGAATCCTTCCAACTACGCTGCGCCCCACCTTGTGCGCAACGAATTCGGCGCATCCGCCGGTGGCCCCATTGTTCTGCCGTACGTCTACCACGGAAAGGACAAGTCGTTCTGGTTCTTTGGCTATGAGCGTTATTCCCTGTCCAGCGCCGGCAACGAGAACGTGACCGTACCAACGACGGCCATGCACGGAGGCGACTTCAGCGGGCTGATCAACAGCGCGGGCGTGCTGCAGCAGCTTTACGATCCAGCGACAACTTACAACTCAGGCGTTGCCAACTGTCCCGGGACTCCTACCTCCACTTCAAACCCGAACGGTACCAACCCATACTGCCGCACGGCTTTCACAAACAACCAGATACCGCTAAGCCGCCTGTCCCCTGCGGCCAAGATGCTGCTCGATATCACGCCCCAACCGAGTTCCATCGCCAACCCACTTGTTACGACGAACCTGCAGGCTGTCAACCCCAGCTTCACAGTTATCCCGACGATTACCTTCCGTCTCGACCACGAATTCAATGAGAACAACAGGGCCTATCTGCGGTATACGGGCAATACCTATTCGGCTACATCTTTGCGCAACCAGCCATCGAATCAGCCTGCGTCGGTCGCAGCCGATGGTTTTCCATTCGCAGCTAGCGGCATTGGGCACAATCTAGACGCTCTCTTTGCCACTGCTCTTGGGTTTACGCATGTCTTTTCGCCAACGTTCTTCTCAGAAACGATCGTGAGCCAGCAGTGGTGGAGCGAGCAAAACGAGGCGGGCGGCACACCGCTGGTTGATTTTGAACAGAAGCTGGGTACTCCGAACAACTTTGGCGCGCCGGGATTCCCGAATATTACCGGCATCATCACCCCGTTCAACGGAACCATGTTCATCTACGGGTTAACGCAGATCATCCAGAATCTCGACGAAAATCTGACCAAAACAGTGGGTAGGCACCAGATGCGTTTTGGGTTCCGCTACCGGCATGAACGGTTCGGCATCCGGCCAGACATGAACCAGGACACAATCGCTTTTGGTGCTTACGCAACTGGCCTGTTGAACCCATCGACGATATCGACCAACGCCTATTCGGCAACAACGAGCACGGGCAACGCGAATGCTGACATGTTCCTCGGCGCCGCCTCCTCGTACAGCTCGCATCTCGAGCCTCCATATGTTCATGCGCATGACATGGAATTCGACGGCTATATTCAGGACGACTACCATATCCGTCGGAACTTGACAGTCAATCTCGGTCTTCGCTATGAAGCCCATCCGGCCCCATGGATCAAGAACGGCCAAATGATGAGCTTCGATCTGAAAAATGATGCCATGGTGCTGTCCACAACACCGGCGGACCTTATTGCCAAGGGGTTGACGTCCCAGGCGATCATTACCAACATCTTGAACGATGGTGGCAGGATCGAGACAGCGGAACAGGCTGGAATGCCGTCCACCACTTTGTTGAAAAATCACAATTTAACGGTAGGGCCGCGCGTGGGACTTGCCTGGCAGCCATTTGGCAATCGATACGGAACCGTGATCCGGGGCGCCTACGGGCGATATATCTACCCGGTTCCGATTCGCAGCTCGATGAATGGTCTCGACCGCAACAACCCACTTGCTGCCACTTACTCGCAAAGCTATACATCGGCCGCACAGTCTCCGGACGGCATACCTAATCCGCTGCTACGCGCTCCGCAGACAGTCGTTATGGGCGCAAACAGTTCCAACGTAGTAAATTCCTCAACGACCACTGCCATCACTCCCGGCATCTCGATTTACAACATGGATCCGCATTACGCGCCGGATTACGCCACGCAGACAAACATTACGATCGAGCAGCCCTTCAAAGGCAATTCGGCGCTGCGCGTAAGCTGGCTCTATACTCATGGGTCAAACCTCGACCAGATATACGCGTACAACACAGCTCCATCGAACTACGTTTGGGAGATGCAAACCGGCACTACTCCGCCGAACGGAGGAGCCAGCACTATCGGGACAAATCAGTACGCTACCACCGCGACCCTTCCTTACGATAATGTCACCTGGGGCAGTGGCAGTGCGAACGACCAAACGTCCGGTTGGTCGAACTATAACGGATTGCAAGCCAACTATCAGCGGCTCTACCACCGCGGTATCTCCTGGCAGATAAGCTATACGTGGGCCAAGGCCTTCCGTGCCGGCGGAGACTATGCCAGCGACGGATATGTCTATCCTACTGCGACCTTTGCCAATAGTGGGCTAAGCACCATGTCGGCGGACTACGGCAGTACGGTTACACCACCTAACCTCGGACCAGCCCGACCGGCGGGCGTAGCTTCCTGGGCGTACTTCCACGACATGAATCGCTTTCAAAACTACATGGTCGACACTGTGTCTCCGAAGCAACACATTCAGTTCAACGGAGCCATAGATCTTCCCTTCGGGAAGGGGAAGAAATTCCTGGGTAACTCCAACCGTTTGATGAATGAACTGATCGGCGGCTTCCAACTTGCTGGCGCTGGAAGCATCGCTTCTCAGGACTTTGCCATCAATGCAACCAACTGGGGAGCCACAAACCCGCTCAAGGTCTACAAACACAATGCGCCGATTACCGACTGCCGAAGCGGCGTGTGCCAGAAGGAGTTCGAGTGGTTCAATGGTTACATTGCCCCAACGGTTCTTCCAGTTAACAGCAGTAATGGGAGTTGCACCCTGTCGGCAAACAATGTTACAGGTCTTCCCTCAACCTGGTCGCCCTTTCAGAGTCCGATCGACGTGGACTGCAACAAGAGCGACAAAGCGTACAGCTACTACCAGAACAATGAAGTGGACATCACGATGCCGGGGAAGACAGCCTCGCCGATCATTTATGCTCCAGGTCCAGCAACAGCCTCAACAGGTGCAGTTGGCGAAAATCCATACGCGCATACTGTTCTCAACGGACCCTTCAACTACACCGTGGACCTTTCCGTGTTCAAGGTATTTCCGATCACGGAAAAGATCAAAGTGCGGTTCAACGTGGATGCGTTCAATGCGCTAAATATGCAGGGCTATAACAACCCGAGCAGCACAGACGGAACCGAGACCATGACCTCGTCGTATAACACGCCGCGGCAAATACAACTCACGCTAAGGCTGCAATTCTGATTGCTCGCCTCAATCCAACCCCGGTCATAGAATGGCCGGGGTTGGTCTTATCGCGTAGGTAGAATACCGCGGGTAATACGAGGAATCATCATGGAATCCCTAACACGTCGAGCCTTTCTCCGAAACTCAGCTGCGGCGATTTCGGCGACAGGCGCACTCTTGAACACACAGTCTCTGTCCGCTCAGCCGACGGCGCAGTCATGGAACGCTCTCCGCTTCGGCGTCAACTATGTGCCACGGCGCGGGTGGTGGTATTGCTGGCAGGACTGGAACCAGCAATCCATTGCCGACGATCTGAAGGCCATCGCGGATCTGGGTATGGATCACATCCGCGTGCAGTGTCTGTGGCCTATCTTTCAACCGGGGGTCAACTATGTGAGCTCGGAAGCCGTGGACCGTTCGGTCATGTTGCTCGACGCCGCAGACCGCGCCGGGCTCGATGTGGAGGTGACTGTATTGAATGGCTGGATGAGCGGACTCAGCTTTATGCCCGCATGGACACAGCCAAACCTGCCTTCGTGCAACATCTTTACCGATAAAAGAACCATTGCGGCCGAAAGACTTCTATTCTCAACCATCGCGAGCGCAATCGGAAGCCATCCACGCTTTCTCGGCTTCGATATCGGCAATGAGTTGGGCGTCTTGATGGGCAAAGACAATCCAGCGACACCGGCTGAAGCCGATCAGTGGGCATCGGATTTACTGGAGCTTTGCGCAGGCGTGGCGCCGGGAAAGTTCCACGTCAACGGAGTAGACCATCAGCACTGGTTCACCGACTTCGGCTTCACCCGGCAGAATCTCGCTACCACAGGCAGCGCCACCATTGTGCATTCTTATGCCTTCTTTACCGGCGCTCTCAAGAAGTTTGGCTATGCTGGCGTGGGAACAGCGCATCTCGCCGAGTATCAAACCGAGTTGGCTTTTGCGTATCACAAAGACCCTGCTCGACGCGTGTGGATCGAAGAAGTCGGCGTCTCTCGGGAATGGGTTCCGGAGGAGCACCTTCTCGATTACGCTGATACACTTGTTCGCAATGCAGCCAGTACCGGCAAGCTCTGGGGCATTACCTGGTGGTGCTCTCATGACATCGACCCAGCAATCAAAAGCTTCTCAAGCCTGGAATACACGCTTGGACTTATCGGGCTGGATAACAAGCCTAAACCACTAGGCAAGAAGCTCGCAGCGCTTGCCGCTGAATTCCGCCATCTGCGTATCTCCGCAAACAACCGCGACACCGCGCTGGTGATTCCAGACGTTGGACTCAAGCAGACTCACACTCCGCCCGATTGGACCTACGGCGACCGTTTCATGAAGCTCGTTGCTGACGGTAAGAATCCATGCATTGTGTGCGAAAGTCGAACAGGAGATGAAGACTATCTGCGTTCAAGAGGAATCAGAAACCTGATTCCCCTGCGGGATGTGTCAGTCTGAAGCAGAATGCGCGACGCGAGCGGCTTTCTACGGAATGCTCCCGGCACATACATACGGGAGCAGCCGTGATCGACGCCGATTCGAGAAAGTGATATATGATGCGTAAATTGATTGAAGCGGTCATGCTGCTGGGCACTATCTGCGCACTCCCCGTCTCCATTGCACAACAGTCCCAATCTGCTTCAGCCCAACATGCGAAGGCGCCGTCAGGGCATACTTCGTCAGAGTTGTACAACGGAAGCCCAGAGTGGAGCTTGAAAATCCAGGCGACCCGCTGGCAGGACGCGCAGGCACGTCGTGGAGAGTACCAATGGGAATGGTATCCAACGCGCATAATCGATCAGCTCAAGGGTTACAAGGCCACTCCCGTGGCGGTTGACAGATACGGCGGCCGCACAGACAAGACCGAGAGAGCAACTGGCTTCTACCACGTTGCGAAACTTGGCTCTCGATGGTGGAACATAGATCCCGATGGCCATGCCTATACAAACATAGCGGTGACAGCCGTAACTCCAGGAGCGTCACCGAACGAGTCGAGCGCGCTGATTGGCACGTTCGGCGATGAGAGCCGCTGGATGGAAACCACTCATGCGTTGCTGCTCTATAATGGGTTTAACGCGGTTGGCGCATGGAGCGATACAACGCGTTTGCGCGCTTCATCGCTCCAGTCAAGTCATCCGCTCTCCTATGCCGTTCTTCTTAATCTCGCGTACGAATACGCTGCGAAGATCAGGAAGTATCCTCACACGGGTTATCCGGGGGCATGGATGGCTGGCGCCATTCCTGTATTCGACCCTGAGTTCCCCGCAGTGGTCGATGCGATGGCCACGGACGTCGCCAAGTACAAGGACGACCCCAACCTGTATGGATACTTCATCGATAATGAACTTCCGTTCAAGCGCAGCAACTTGGACACATATCTTGCGCTGCCCGCGGAAGACCCTGGCCGTAAAGCTGCGAAAGCATGGATGGGCAAGCATCACAGTGAGTTACCAAACGACCAGCTCCGCGCGGAGTTTCTAGGATACGAAGCCGACCGCTACTTCAGGATCACAATTGCCGCGCTGCGAAAGTATGATCCAAACCATATGATCCTCGGATCGCGTTTCACGGAACCGGAGTATCTTCTTCCGGAACTCTTCGAGGCCGCGGGTAGATACTGCGATGTGGTGTCGGTGAACTTCTACACTCACTGGACGCCATCGCCGGAGGCAATGACGATGTGGACATCGGCTGCGAAAAAGCCCTTTCTCATCTCAGAGTTCTATACCAAGGCCATGGATTCAGGCATGACGAATGTGTCAGGCGCTGGCTGGCTCGTACACTCACAGGCGGAACGCGGATATGCCTACGAAAACGTCACGCTTCAATTATTGGAAAACAAAGGAAACGTTGGCTGGCAGTTTTTCCGCTATCAGGACAACGATCCTACCGATACCGCAAATATGTGGAATACTTCAGATGTGGACGGCAATAAGGGAATCGTCGATTCGAAGTATCGCGTTTGGCGCGATTTGCTCGATCTGCAAAGAACGATCAACCGAAACGCATATAGCCTGATCGACTACTTCGACTCTCGAAAAGATTAGCATCCGTCTGCACACTGTCTTTCAGTCACAACAGAACCAGCCGGCTCTAGACCGGAAGTGGTTCAGGTAGTATGAGGTTCACAATGCCGATCCGAAGTATGTTTACGTTTGCGTTTCTGCTTATCTTTGCGTGGATATCCGCCCAAGGTGAAGATTGCGAGCAACTCACTAAACTCGCTGTACCGAGCGCGACGATTTGGTCGGCCATCCTTGTTCCTGCAGGAGACTTTCATCCGCAGGGCGCTGGGCAGCCATCGTCGCCCGTTCCCACATTCTGCCAGATTAAGGCTTCATTGACGCCGTCGTCAGATTCCGACATTGAGGTTGAATTGTGGCTTCCGTTGGCAGGGGCGTGGAACAAACGTCTTCTCGGCACTGGCAATGGAGGGTTTGCCGGAAAGATTGATTACTTAGCGCTAGCAGGTGGCGTGCGAGACGGATATGCCGTCGCTAACACTGACATGGGGATGAAGGTTCCGGCCGGTCAAGATCAAAGCATCTTCATCGATCACCCTGAGAGGTGGGCAGATTGGGGATTTAGGTCAACGCATGGAATGACTGAGTTCGCGAAGCAAATCATTCAAGCATATTACGGTCAGGCGCCAGCGCACTCGTACTTCAAGGGTTGCTCTACTGGAGGTGAACAGGCGCTGATGGAAGCTCAACGCTTCCCGGACGACTATGATGGGATTCTCGGCGGTGCCCCTGCGAACAATAGAGTGCCCTTGCACATCAGCATCTTGTGGAATTTCGCTCAAGGGCATACCGACGCCGAATCATGGTTGCCTCCAGAGAAGATAGCCTTGCTCTCGAAAGCTGTAACTGAAAAGTGCGACCCAATCGATGGATTGAAGGATGGATTGATTTCGGATCCCGAGAAATGTAGCTTCGATCCGTCTTCTCTTGTCTGCATTGATAAGGACAGCTCTGAATGTTTGACGCGCGCTCAAGTGGGGACAGTCAAGCGAATTTACGCAGGCCCTGTAAATCAGCGGACGGGCCGGAATATCTACCAGGGTCTTTCAAAGGGCAGCGAGTACGCCTGGGTTGGGTTTATGGGGCAGTCATTTCAGCCGGGTATCGCTGCACCGTTCGCTCCGATATTTCAGTGGGTCTTTGGCAGGGATTGGAACTGGAGAACGTTTGACTACGATCGCGATGCAGAGCGAATGAACGAACAACTTGGGCCTCCTCTCAACGCTGACGACACAAATCTTGAGCCATTCCGTGTGCGGGGTCATAAGTTGCTGCTATACCACGGATGGGCCGATCGGCTTGTTCCGCCACAAGAGACCATCGATTACTATCACGCAGTTGCTGCGAAAGAAGGAGTCGCAACCAACGACTTCTTCCGCCTGTTTCTTCTGCCGGGCGTTGAGCACTGCTCAAACGGAATTGGCCCAGACTCATTCGATGGTCTTGCGGCACTTGTACGCTGGGTTGAGCAGGGGGTTGCTCCCGCTCGGCTTATTGCAACACGGTACCGGACAAGCGATAGCAAAGATCTCCTGGAACGTCCACTTTGTCCGTATCCTAACGTCGATCGATACATCGGCAGAGGATATCCGGAAAAGGAAGCCAGCTTCGTTTGCGCTCATCCATAATTGAACTCCTCTCATAAACATTTTGGTATCGAGAATCTGCCATACTCAATTACACAGGCGTGTTCTCACAGACTCGATGGTCCCGGCCTATTCAACACAAATGGAGGCTTCTTCGGTAGAGCGGTGAGTTCGTATGAATTGCTCGAACTCTTTGACGGGAACCGGCCGGCTAATCAGGAATCCCTGGTAACTTCGGCAGCCGCATTTGCCAAGGAAGACACGTTGTTCCTCGGTCTCCACGCCCTCTGCCAATACGCCGATGCCGAGTCCCGAGCTGAGATGAATAATAGTCTCGACGACTGCGCGGCCCCTAAGGTTTCGAAGCATGTCGCAGACGAATGAACGATCGATCTTGAGTTGGTCAAGTGGCAGACGGTTGAGATAGGAGAGCGAAGAGTAACCTGTACCGAAATCGTCGAGCGAAAAACGCAGGCCGTACCGGTGCAATTCTCCCATCTTTTCAATCACGTCTTCAACGTTCTCCACAAGCATGGATTCAGTAAGTTCGAGATTGAGCAAGGTGGGATCGGCACTGCTCAATCTAAGAGCACGTAGAACGCTCTCGACGAAATCGGGTTGCCGAAACTGCTTGGCACTGATGTTAACGGCGAGTCGCAATGAACTGGTCTTGTGATCCAGTGCCCAGCGGGCAAGTTGCACGCAGGCAGCGTTCAGGACCCAGTCGCCGAGAGGAAGAATTAGCCCAGTTTCTTCAGCGAGAGGGATGAACTCGCCAGGATTGACGAGGCCGCGCTGGGGATGGCGCCAGCGGATTAGAGCTTCAGCTCCAGTAACTGCGTCATCGAACATCTGAGGTTGAAAGTACAGGAGGAACTGGTTAGCGCCGAGCGCTTGACGGAGATCGACTTCGAGAGCCGCACGCGCATTGATCGCGGCTTGGAGCTCAGGCGCGAAGAATCGTATCGCGTTTCGGCCCGCGTCCTTGGCCTGATACATAGCAATATCAGCTTGTTTGAGCGCTTCCTGAGGAGATTCACGTCGCCGCCCGAAGACCGTTATGCCGATGGAACAGGTAATCTGCCAATCGTGAATCCCCAACCGGAAGGCCTGGCCAAGCGTCGTAAGAATCCGCTCCGCGATTGCCTCCGCGCCTTGCGCTGCCTTTCCTGCTTCGTTACTCAAATCTTCCAGGAGAACAACAAATTCGTCACCGCCTAGACGCGCTACAGTGCCATTTTCGCGCACAAGCGTTGAGATGCGTGCCGCAGCTTCTTTCAAAAGCAGGTCACCGGTTTCATGTCCATGCGAGTCGTTCAGTGTTTTGAAGTTGTCGAGGTCGATAAAAAGCAGTCCGGACAGACGTCCGCTCCGCGCGCTTGCGGAGATTGCGCGCTCCAGGCGGTCGGTCAAGAGCCTGCGGTTTGGCAATGCCGTCAGCGGGTCGTAGAAAGCCAGTGTCCTGATCTCGTCATGCGCATCTTTCAGCTTATGGAAAGACTCCTCTTCGCGACGCAGACGCAAGATGCGCCAGCGCAGGAGCGCCCATCCAGTCCCCAGGGGAATCGACGCGCAGATTGCGTAAAACCACCATGTCATATACCAGGGTGGGAGTATCTTGAATTGGAGTAGCGCCGGATGGCTGCCCCAGTCGCCATCACCATCCTGTGCTTCCACCTCGAGCAAGTATCTGCCTGGCGCCAGTTTGGGAAAGTGCAGCTCATGCTGGCCGGTCTCGGTCCACGGCGTGTTTTGCCCATCCAGCCGGTAGCGAAACAGCACGTCGCCCTGCCGCTCCACATTCAGTGCCGAAAACCGGACATCTATCGATTCTGCATACCGATCCTGGATCTCGTTCTCTTCGGGAACCACTTCCTTGCTACCCAACAGGACACGCGTAAATACGACTTCGGCAGCTGTGGGTATATCCGGGTTTCTGCGCGGCTTCATCCGCGATAGGCCGCCGCTCGTTGCAATCCAGACCGTACCATCGGGTTCAACGGCAAAGCCGTTTTGGTCGCAGTCGTTCCACACCAGACCATCCTGTGAGTCGAAGTGCGCCCATCGTTTACCGTTCCACACGTCAACACCGTGCTCAGTTCCTGCCCAGACCTGACCTTGCATATCGCGAGACAGGAAGTACACCAATCCATCTGTCCCTGGCCGCTGGACGCCTTTTTCTACTTTGAGGCGACCGCCTTCGAGCCGCACACGGTCGATGCCGCCTCCAAACTCGTAGCCGACCCAAACCACTCCGCCGGGCGCTGAACCGAGGCTCAGTACAGCGTCATTGCTCAAACCGTCAGCTTTGCCGAATTTCCTCCATTGATCCCCATCCAGTGCGAACAGCCCACCGCTCCCGCCGACCCAGATGCCGCCGTCGTCTCCCTCAGCAATTGCCCAAATTCGTTTCGCATCGACTCCCTTGATATTCGCGAAACGTTTATAGGGCGGAGTCGCCATCAGGAGCCCTATATCGGTGCCCGCCCAGAGCCGGCCTTTATGGTCAAAGTGCAGCGCCAGCGCGCCTGTGATGCCGTTTGTCTTCTCCAGGTTGAGCCACTCCATTCGCCCGGATGTCGGAGAGTACCGGCCCAGCCCTTTTTCTTCGGTTCCGAGCCACAGCCATCCATCCGGCCCTGCGATCACGGAGTGTACGGAGACTGTTCCAACGGCGTCCACTTTCCGCCAGAGGGTTCCAAACTCTCCTTGAATGCCTCGTTCCAGACCTTTGCTGGTCCCGGCCCAAACCACACCGTTCGCCTGCGGAAGAATCCCGTAGACCATATCGCTCGAAAGACCGCTCGCGGACGAATAGCTCTCCCACTGCTGATACCCACGCCATTGGACGAGACCCCTGCCCACCATCCCAACCCACAACGCGTGCGATCGATCCTCAAACGCGCTGTACACTTCCCCACGCAGACCGCTTCCCGCACCTATGGTGTGCCAGCCGTTGGTTTCGTGAATCAGCAGGCCATTTGCTCCCGGTAGCAGGATTCGACCTTCTGCATCGACATTGATCATCTGACGAAGCGTTTTGGGATCTTCGGGTGTGTTGGGCCGGATAAACCGGGATTGCCCCGCAGGAAGCTCGAAGACCCCCTGCTTTCGCGCGTAGACCCATAGATCGCCTGCCCCGTCCTTGCGCAGCGTAGTGATCGGTGTACCTGGCAAACCGGCTTCTTGCCCGAGTAACTCGATACCCTGACTATCGAGTCGGCAAAGCTGGCCGGCGCAACCGTACCAGATGGTGCTGCCGTCGACGAGAATTCCTTCCACATCTTTTCCGCTGGTTCCCGGCGCCTGCGGAACATGCTCTACCGAATATCCGCCCGGAGAATTCGCACGCAACTTCACAAGGCCAGCATCTGTACCTAGATACGTGATTCCATGCCCATCGGACTGAATACCCTGCGCCAGACTAACGCTTGCCGCCACTCCGCTCAGTTTCTCAAAATGATTTCCACGGAGTCTGTACAAGCCGAAGTGCCCGCCGACAAGCAACGATCCGTCGGGTGCTTCGCCGATGGCTCCGGGCTCCGCAGGTATACCCTGCTTAGGCCCAAACTTCTCGAACCGATCCCCGTCATAGCGGTACAGGCCATTGTCGGTAACCACCCACAAGAATCCAGTATGGTCTTGCTGGATGTTCCGCACATCCAGGGTTCCAAGTCCCTCTGAGTCACCAAACCAGCGGAGACTGTACTCCTGCGCCTGCAGTATTCCAGTGCTGGCGGACAAATAGAGGAGGCTCAGGGTGAAAGATGGCCAATTCATTAAGGAGATGATCGGCTCCGGAGTGATCTCCATGAGGGGATTGGGAATAGGCCCCCGTTACTTCTGGGGGGAGCATACAGACAATACCGTCGGTTGTCGGGGCCGTGGACAACACTTCTTCCTCATGGCGCGTTCGATGGATGCCGGAAATGAAAACTCAATCGAAATAACGCTGGCGGCACAGATGCATTGTTTTTACGCTGGTTTCCTCAATCCGTGTTCGAGGTGAGTCCTTGAAGGGAGATGTCAATAAGGATCGCAGGGAGCGCACTTCACTAACCGGGCCGCAATGAACGCCAACACCGCCGTCGTTTTCAACTAGCTTCCTCTACTCGCCAGTTTCGCGCAAACCATCTTGGCATTCCGAAATTGCGCCTAAATTGATACACCCTGATGCCGATAAGAAGATCAAGATCTTCTTATTGGGCCAGGAGCGCTGCCAGTCATCATGTGTCTTTCCATTCGTGCGGAACTCGAACTTTCGGCTGTCACTTGCGGCGCAGCATCTGAAGGGGCCGAAGCTGGGGCAGTAGCTTTGTTCGACGCAGATGCGGATAAGGATTTCTGCACACTCCCAATTACGTGCCCCGGAGACAACACACGCCATGCCAAGTGGTCGGTGCTCGTGCTTTCTTCCCGTAGCGGAGAAGCCGAGGAAATTGCCGCGATTCTGGGAGCTGACTTCGCGGTACGTCAGACTACGCTCTTCGATGGAATCGAATCGGCCATTCGGTCCTTTAGTCCGGATCTTGTGTTTCTGGAGTGGGCAACCGCGGGCATCGATGGCGAAGCGGTGTGCGCCGAGTTGGCCGCGCATCCAGAGATGAATGGAGTCCATTACCTGGTGCTGGATTGTCCCCTAGATCCGGACCGAAGAGCGGCAGCGCGGGAAGCTGGTGCGGCTGGTTTTTTGGAGAGGCCATTATGTCCGAGACTATTGCGGCAGATGGCACGCAGCGAGCTGCGCTTGATTGAACGCATCAGGGAATTGAGTACGGCACGACAGAGGGCTACCGATGTAAAGGACGTCCTTGTTGGCCTGCTGCAGACGGCGTCTCAAGTGATCTCGATAAAGAGCCAATTTGAGATGATTCTTGATTCTGCGCATTCGGTTTCCTGGTTTGAAGCAACCGGAGACGGCGCGATCTTTCTGAGTGATGAGGATGGCAATTTGACGCTCGCGTTTGCGCGGGGAATCGCTTCGAGTCTGGAACAGCCATGCATTGAGCCTTCCAACATTACGTGCTTGTGCAGGCAGGTCACCGCCAACCAGCGCCCGTCCTACGTTTCTGATTCAACCCAACTCAAATGTTTCCCTGAGAAGGAGGAGGCGCGCGGAATCCACATCCTACCGTTGTTGCGAGAGGGAAAGACGCTAGGTGTGCTGATGCTGTTCGTTCGCGCGGGTCGGTTGCCGCGAGCCGACGAGATGGAGTTTGCAAGCGAACTGGCGATCACCTCGGCTGCTTTGACATCGAGGCGTTTGATGGAAGCTACCTTGGAGATCAATAACTACGAGGTTGAACTGGCACATGCCGAAGTGATCCGCCTATTGGGTCTCGCTGGCGATCGCCGCGACACCGACACGGGCTTGCATGTATTTCGCGTTGGACATTTTTCGCGATGCATTGCTCTGGCGGCGGGTCTATCGGCAGAGCAAGCCGATATTCTGCTCCAGGCCGCGCCAATGCATGACATCGGAAAGATCGGTATCCCGGACTCGATTCTGCTCAAACCTGGGCGGCTGACCCCCGAGGAGTTTGTCCAGATGCAGGCTCATACTCTTATCGGAGAGCAGATCCTGCAAGGCCGTCAGCCTTTGATCGAAGCGGCACGGGTCATTGCCGGCAGCCATCATGAGCGCTGGGATGGCAAGGGCTATCCGCGTGGCCTTAAGGGAGAACAGATATCGATATTCGGGCGAATTTGCACACTCGCCGACGTCTTTGATGCCCTGGGACAAATAAGGCCTTACAAGCGCGCGTGGAGACAAGATGAAATTACGACGTACGTGCGGGAGAATGCGGGCACCCAATTCGATCCGCTGCTCGTGAACGCTTTCTTCAGTGCCTTGCCGGATATACTTCGGTTCCAGAATCTCTATGGAGACGCGGCGGCGCTCTCACACGGGCCAATCTACTTGACGCCGTTCGCACAGGCGAACCACGGCGTCGTGCAATGGAGCGAGGCATTTTCAGTGGGAGTTCCCATCATCGACGAGCACCACCGGTACTTGTTTGACCTGTCGAACGCAGTGTGGGACGCGCTTCACGGCAGCGGTACGGCTGTCGATATTGCCAAGTCACTCACGGCGCTTTTGAACTACACGAAGATTCACTTCTCAGAAGAAGAGCGCCTCATGGTGCGGCACGGCTACGTCCACGCGGAAGCCCACGCGCTCGAGCACTCGAGCTTTATAACCAGTGTAGAGACGTCCTGGGAGTCCCTACGGAAGAACCCTCTGATCTCGGGATTGAAGATCTTCCAGTTCCTGTCCTCATGGCTCGTTCAGCATGTGCAAGGAGCGGATGCCAGTGCGTTTCGTGCCATTGCAGCGGAGATCCAGCAATCGGATCGACCCAATGGTTCATTTCCACCAGTTTGCGCCCTATAACCTCCTCCGGCTCGTAGCCCAGCATACGGACAAATCCCCGATTGACATCGATCACAAGGCCGTCGTCCATACCGGTAATCATGACCGCATCCGGGCTGGTCTTGAATACAGTGCGATAGCGCACTTCGCTCTAGCGCAAGTCTTCTGCCGCCTTGGCTTCGATTTCAGCCAGCACTTGCATGGCCTGTTTACGTTCACTGATGTCTTCAATGAAACCTTCAAAATAGAGAAACCGCCCATCCATGTCGAGGACTTGCCGTGCGCCAACCAAGAACCAGGCAATCGCGCCATCCTTGCGCTTCAGCCGGCACTCGAACCCTTGAACAGAACCGTCCTCTGCGAGTTGCCGCATGAATGTCGTATGCTCATCCTGGTCGGCCCAAACCTCTTGTGCCACATTTTCGACGGTTGTAACCATCTCTTCCGGAGTATCGTAGGCCAGCATTCTTGACAAAGTATGGTTTGCAGTCAGAATTCTGGAATAGATAGTGGTTTGGAACATCCCTGCAAGCGTGCCATCGAATATGTCTCGGTACTTCTTTTCGGCTTCCTTGATAGCTCGCTCGGCGAGCTTCGTTTCTGTAATCTCCTTGCCGAAGACCGAGATTCCTACGGTCTTTCCATTCATAAGGATGGGATTGAGGGAAAGCTCTAGCGTTCTGCCATCGGCGAGGATGTACTCCGTCCTGAAAGGGCCTTCGGCAAGCGCCCGATCGTAGAGGGGAATCCAGATCTCAGCCTTCTCTGGATGGAGGTCATCTTCCGTAGTCATTCCCGATTCAACCTGGAGGCCCAGGTTCTTCTCCATGTGCTCTCGCAATGCATGGTTGGAGATGCCCATTCGGTATTCAAGGTCTACGGCAAAGATGATGTCATCCGTGCTTTCGATCAACGCTGCAAGGGTCGCTTCCGCAAGGTAGCGATTTTCCCTTACTTCTCGATCCCTGCGGTTCTTTACGTCATCGGATTTGCCTCTGCGAAAGACAACACGATTTCGGCCCTCATCTTTGGCGCAATAGAGAGCCTGGTCGGCAGCTGCAAGCAAGTCTTCTACGCTCTCGTCCCCCTCGCGCGGGTCAAATATCACTGCACCTATACTGCAGGTGATTTTGAACTCCATTCCTTGCGCGCGCACGGCAAGATTCGAGATTGAAGCATGGAGATTTGACAGTCTCTGTTCGACTGCCTCGCGTGGAATCTCGGTCAATACCAGTGCAAACTCCTCGCCGCCGAACCGGCCGGAATGGTCGTAGAGGCGGGTGGTTGCGGTGATGGCGTCAGCAAAGCGGCTGAGCGCTTCATCACCAGCCAAGTGTCCATATCTGTCGTTCACCCACTTGAAATGGTCAAGGTCCACTATCGCCAGGACAAGGTTCCTTTTCTCACGCCGTGCTCGATCTACTTCCGCCGCCAGGGCGCGGAGAATTGATTCATGATTTAGCAGCCCTGTTAGTCCATCGTGGGTAGCTTGTACGCGCAACTGCTCGCGACTGGCCTCAAGTTCTCGTGTGCGCTCCTGAACCATGCCTTCCAGTTGTCGGCTTCTTGTCTCCAGACGCCGTACGCGAAGCCTATCAAAGACCATCAAGAGAAAGACGAGACCCAGACCGCACAGGGCAAAGAACCAGGAGGTTCTCCACCATGGGGGCAGAACCCTGAAATGGAGCTGGACGGTGCTGGAGGTTGCACCCAGGCCGGGATTGCGGGCCATGGCCATGAACGTGTATTGCCCTGGAGGCAGAGCTCCGAAGACTGCCTTTCCGTCCAGGCTTTCAGCCCAGTCTGCCTGAAGGCCATCCAGCCTGAACCTGAAGACAAGTTCGCTGCGGTTGCGCATGGTGGACGAAGACAACTGAATCTGTAATTGCTGATTGGACCACGGCAGTGCGATCTCTTGACCAGCCGGATACTGATTGTCTCCCCGTTGAACTCCGGTGACCGAAATGTTCAGGGGAACTGGATCGAAGACCCGCTCCGGATGGAGCAGATGGGCCACGCCCCCGCTGGTTCCCACCCACAAAGAACCGTCTATCCCCTCCTTTAACGCACCTTGATCGGCATCGTTCCAGATCAGGCCGCTCTCCACGGTCAGTTGGCGCCATGCCAGGCCATTCCACACGAGCAGACCTGAATCGGTTCCTAACCAGACCCATCCACGACGATCCGCCAGGATGGCCACAGACGAAATGGAGCGGAACTCAATCGGAACCTCCAATTTCCATGCCTGCAAGCGGTCGCCCACCGGCGTCAATCGCCATGTACCGGCCTCTTCTCCGGTAACCCAAATTGCGCCATTGGCCGCGCAGGAAACAGAGAGCAGGGTTCCGTGCAACGCGCTCAGCCCGTTGATCTGCGGTTTGGTCCATGTTGAACCCTGCAAGCGCAACAAGCCATTGCCCGCGAGGAACCAGACAGTACCATCCGGTGACTCACAGGCTGCGGGTATCCTTGTTTGAGTTCCCAGCAAGCCGTCCACTGCCGAGATCCGGTGCGGTGCGGCCCGCGGAGACTCGCGGACAAAAATGCCTGAAGTCGCGGTTGTAAAGAACAAGCGCCCTTTCGAATCATCCAGGGCGTAGTCCAATCTATCTGGAAGCTTCGCCGTCTCTATCGTCTGGCCGGTTCTTGGATCGATGCTTAAAACGGAGCCCGTCATACCTCCGACCCAAATGGAACCGTCGCGATCAACGTCCATTCCGTCCACCTGGCCGTATTTCCAGGGACGAGTGGAGGAGAGTTGGCCGGCCAGTCCGTTGCGCGAGTCGATCCATGCAGGTCCCGAGTCTGTCCCGGCCAGAACCCGGCCCCCGGCAAGGGGTTGGATGGTCCAAACCAGCGAGGAAGGCAATCCCTGCGCATCGGACCAGCCTTCCCAGTCCCGGTAACCAAACCAGTGAAATACCCCGCTCCCATGACTGCCGATCCAGGCATCACCGGCCGCGTCAAATGCCACTCCGGCGCTGTGACTGATATGCTGAAGACCATTTGCTTGGCCTATTGGCTTCCAGCTTTTTCCCTCCCATCGGACAACGCCGTCTTCGGTGGGGACCAGCACTCGTCCTTCCCTGTCTTCTGCCAAAGGGGCATTCCCGTAGTTGTTCTCCGGGTCTGAACCAGGGATGCTGCGATCAATAAAGCGGCTGGTTCCAGCCAACATCACCATCACATGTTTCCGTCCGGCTGCCCAGAGGTAGTGCCCGCTGTCCAGAAGGATGCTCTCCCAATCGTCAGCGGCAAGCTGTTCACCCTTGCTCCACACGGTCACATCGCCTTGTCCCAGCCGGGATGGCCCCATGGGATCACGATCCAGCCACGAGCAGAGTCTCTTTCCGCATCCTATCCAGATGCGAAGGCCCTGGCCGGGGTCATTCACCACGTTTACGCTGGAAACCCGGCCCAAGTCCGGAATGGCAGTTACCAGATTGTCAGGAATCACAGGCTTGTAGGAAATCGTTTTGCCCTGCTGGTCGTGCTCCAGCCGGTAAAGTCGCTGCTTGTCTACCACCAGCAGATGACGCGCATCCTCAACAAATATGCGTCTTATCCTCTCGATGGGAATCGGGGTCTGGCGGGCAGGAAGAAACCGTTGGCCGTTAAAGCGGTAGAGATTCTGATCTGTGCCTACCCAGATGGCGCCGTCTGCGTCGGCAACGATGTCTTCAGCCTCGAACTCGACTATTCCTTGCTCCGGTCCAAACCGCTCAAAGCTGGAACCAAGAAATCTGTAAACTCCGTTTTCGGTAGCAACCCACAGAAAGCCCGACCGGTCCATCGTCAGAGCATTGACCGAAAGATTCTTCAGTCCTTCCGTCTGTCCGTAGTTGCGGAAGACATACCGCTGCGCGTGCAAGGCGGTCGAAAACGCCAGCAAGCATGCCAAGGCCCGGAACCGCCCGATTGGAAGCAATCACATTCCTTTCCGAGACTTACCCCCGCAACAAACACCACAAATAGGTCTATCGGCAATTTAAAATATCCAATGAGTGCGGCATTTGGAACTGAGTGTGAATTCTCCACCGCCTGACATGTCGTTGCTTCGGGTTACGGCTGGAAGCCGGATTGATCGGCCATGCGACCGATTACACCACATTGAAGTCATCGTCTGGCTCCGGGGCTTTTGCTCCTCGATATTCACTTCAGCTTTGGCGCCAATTAGCGCCGACTGTGCCGGTTTTGCCGGTTAAACAGGATCGTAACTCCTTTTCCATCAATATCCTGTGGCCAGGATATTGATGGCATGAAAGATGTCATCGGTTCGATCCCGATCAGGTCCACCAAATAAACCCAGACAAGTTAGAAACTGGACAGTGCCGAGTTCTCACCATGGCTCATGCCGCAATTTCTCCAGAATCCGAGTGAATATCCGGGCGTCTGTATTGGTCGAGGATTAACTTGAGGTTTGGGTCCATACCCGGAGACGA
>Ga0182030_10005916_pt1 | contig 25888 bp, 22 predicted proteins | sample 812S3MmetaG_FD_121299 | JGI IMG/M metagenome (GOLD analysis project Ga0182030, IMG submission 121299) | Permafrost microbial communities from Stordalen Mire, Sweden - 812S3M metaG (Illumina Assembly) | ecosystem: Environmental > Terrestrial > Soil > Wetlands > Permafrost | place: Sweden...
CTCGCGATGGCGACCATGGACATGATCAAGCACGCCGGCGGCAGCCCGGCGAACTTCCTCGACGTTGGCGGCGGCGCCTCGGCCGAGCGCGTCGCGACGGCCTTCCGGCTGGTGCTGTCCGACGCCAATGTGAAAGCGGTGCTGGTCAATATCTTCGCCGGCATCAACCGCTGCGACTGGGTGGCGCAGGGCGTCGTCGACGCGGTGCGCGAGACCGACATCAAGGTTCCGCTGGTGGTGCGGCTCGCCGGCACCAATGTCGAGGCTGGACGCAAGATCATCGAGGAAAGCGGCATCGCCATCATCAGCGCGTCGACGCTCAAGGACGCGGCCGACAAGGCCGTCGCCGCCTGCAAGAAAGCGGGATGAGCTTACTGGTTTCGAGAGAATTCTGACGGCGGCGGGCGCGAAACAAAAATGGCGCCGGGAGAAAATCATGAGCATTCTTATCGACGAGAAGACGCCGATTCTGGTGCAGGGCATCACCGGCGACAAGGGTAGTTTCCACACCAAGGAAATGCTCGATTACGGCAGCAAGATCGTCGCCGGCGTCACGCCTGGCAAGGGCGGCAAGACCGTGCATGGCGTTCCCGTGTTCAACACGGTCAAGGAAGCGGTCAAGGAGACGGGCGCGACGACCAGCGTCACCTTCGTCGCGCCGCCTTACGCCGCCGACGCGATCATGGAGGCGGCGGACGCCGGCATGCGGCTGATCTGTTCGATCACCGACGGCATTCCGGCGCAAGACATGATGCGCGTGAAGCGATATTTCTTGCGCTATCCCAAGGATCGGCGCCCGATGATGGTCGGGCCGAACTGCGCCGGGATCATCAGCCCCGGCAAGGCGATGCTCGGCATCATGCCCGGCCATATCTACAAGCAGGGCAATGTCGGGCTGATCTCCCGCTCCGGCACGCTCGGCTATGAGGCCGCGGCGCAACTGAAGGAGCTGGGGATCGGCATTTCGACTTCCGTGGGCATTGGCGGCGATCCGATCAACGGCTCCTCCTTCCTCGATCATCTCGTGCTGTTCGACACGGATCCGGATACGGAGGCCGTGTTGATCATTGGCGAGATCGGCGGTCCGCAGGAGGCGGAAGCCTCGGCCTGGATCAAGGAGAATTTCTCCAAGCCGGTGATCGGTTTCGTCGCCGGACTGACCGCGCCAAAGGGTCGGCGGATGGGCCACGCGGGCGCGATCATCTCCTCGACCGGCGACAGCGCCGCCGAAAAGACCGAGATCATGCAGTCCTATGGCCTCACCGTGGCGCCGAGCCCGGCCGAATTCGGCGAGACCGTCGCCAAGGTTCTGAAACGCGCATAAGCCCACCGCTCTCCTCCGCTTGGCGGGAGAGGGCGGGGGACGCGCTTCCGTCGATCCCGCAAAGCCGATGGTCGACGCGCCCGTCCGCCGCGCGACGGAGGGCGGGTCAGGGGGGCTCTCTGCGTCCCACGGAGCACGAATACTCTGAAACAGTAACCTTCCGCCGCTGGCGGGAGCGGGTTTTTCCATCGTTTCGCCGCCGCGGAGTTCGAGAGTTCTCATGACCGACGCTCCTTCCGATACGCCGCCCGCCACCGCGCCTTCGGCCTTCGCCACGCGCTCCGTCAAGGAGGCCTCGGCCTTTTTGATTGATCAGCTGGCGCTGGTGGTGAAGCGACATATGCCGCAAATCGAGCCCGTGTTGCGCGGCTTCGCCGCCGGCTCGAAGCTCACCGATTACGAGATGGGCCGCGCCTTGCAGGCGCAGGGCATTTTGTTTCAACTGGTCTCCATCGCCGAACAGGCGCGCGCAATGCGCCGGCGCCGACATATCGAGCGCGAACGTGGACACGACCAATTGCTCGGCACTTTCGATCAGGTGTTGGCGGGCGCCGCGCGCGCCGGCGTCACCGCTGACGAGATTCGTGCGCAAGTGCAAACGCTGCGCATCCGTCCGGTGATCACCGCGCATCCGACCGAAGCCAAGCGCGTCTCGATTCTAGAAAAGAACCGCCGCATTTATCTGCTGCTGCGCGATCTCGAATCGACGCGCTGGACCGACCGCGAGCGCATCGCGCTCGGCGCGCAGCTACGCGACCAGATCGAACTTTTGTTCCTGACCGGCGACCTGCATCTCGAAAAGCCGACCGTCGAGCACGAAGTTTCCTGGGGCCAGCATTTCTTTTCCGAGACGATCTTCGATCTTGCCCCGGATTTGCTCTCCACGTTCGAAAGCGCGCTGGAGAAGCACTATCCGGACGAAAAATTCGAGGTGACGCCGTTCTTCCAGTTCGGCTCGTGGATCGGCGGCGACCGCGACGGCAATCCTTTCGTCACCAACACGGTGACCCGCCAGACGATGCGCGACAATGCGCTGGCCAGCCTCAATTATTATCGCCAGCGCGCGACGGAGCTCGGCCGCATGCTGTCGATCAGCCCCCGCGCCGCGTCCATTCCGCAAGAGCTGCGCGACGCGTTGGAGAAGCGGCTCGCCGCGCTCAAGGATGCAAGCTCCATCCGCGCGCGCAACCAGATGGAGCCCTACCGTCAATTCGTCAATCTGATCGTCCACAAACTCGATCAGACGCTACGCGCGACGAAGGGCGAGACGACGACCGACCAACGCTACGCCAACGCCGACGAACTCATCGGCGATCTCAAGGTTCTCGAAGCCGCTTTGGTCGAGGGTCGCTCGGAGTCGCTGGCGACCGATCTCGTGCGCCCGCTGCGCCGCGCCGTGGAGATTTTCCGCTTCTCCACCGTGCGTCTGGATTTGCGCGAGAACACGACGCGCACCACCAGCGCGCTTTGCGACCTGTGGCGGGCGACGCGCGAGGGCGCGGCGCCGGAGGCGGATTCTCCGGAGTGGCGCGCCTGGCTCGACGAACAAATCCAGACGCCGCCGCTCAGCTCCGAGGAACGCGAAAGCTTTTCGAGCGAGACGCGCGACACTATCGAAATGTTCGAGTTGGTCGCCGAACTGCAAAGCAGGCTCGACCGCGAGGCCTTCGGCAGTTTCATCCTCTCGATGACGCACAACGCCGCCGATGTGCTCGGCGCCTATGTGCTCGCCAAGGAAGCCGGGCTCGTGCGCCAGAGCTCGAAGGGCGTCTATTGCACGCTGCCGATCGTGCCGTTGTTCGAAACCATTCCCGACCTTCAGGATGCGCCGGCGATCATGCGCGAATTGTTGCAGATACCGATCGTCAAGCGCAGCGCCCAGCGCCAGGGCGATTTGCAAGAGGTGATGATCGGCTATTCCGACAGCAACAAGGACGGCGGCTTTCTGCCCTCGAACTGGGAGCTATACAAGGCGCAAGCGCGGCTTACCGCGGTTGGCGTCGAGCAGGGCGTCGCCATCGCCTTTTTTCATGGCCGCGGCGGCTCGGTCAGCCGTGGCGGCGCGCCGACCGGCCACGCCATCGCCGCGCAGCCGGCGGGCTCCATTCGCGGGCGCTTCCGCTCCACCGAGCAGGGCGAGGTGGTGTCGTTCAAATACGCCAATCGCGGCACGGCGGCCTATCAGATGGAGCTGCTGGCGTCTTCGGTCTTCACCCATGCGCTCAAGTCGGAGCGCGAGGAGGCTCTGGTTCCGCGCCAGGAATTCGACGAGGCTTTCGAGGCCATGTCGAGCGCGGCGCTGACCGCCTACACCGGCTTTATCGGCGACCCCGATCTCGTCGGCTATTTCCAGGCGGCGAGCCCGCTCGAAGAAATCTCGATGCTCAACATCGGCTCGCGTCCCGCACGGCGCTTCGGCGCCAAGAGTCTGGCCGACCTGCGCGCAATCCCCTGGGTCTTCGCCTGGGCGCAGAACCGCCACGCGATCACCAGCTGGTATGGCGTCGGCTCGGGGCTCAAGGCTTTTCTCGACGCGCGCGGCGACAAGGGGCTCGAACTGCTGCGCCTGATGTTCGAGAAATCGCGGCTGTTCAAGCTCGTGCTCGATCAGGTCGAGAAGACCTTGATGCTCGTCGATCTGCCGATCGCCCGCGCCTATGCCTCGCTGGTCGCCGACGAAGCCGTGCGCGCGAAAATTTTCGCGGCCATCGAGGCGGAGCACGAACTGACGCGCGCCATGGTGTTGCGCGTCACCGGCGCGGCGGAAATCGGCCAGCGCTTCCCAAACTATCGCGCAACGCTCGCCGACCGGCTGCCGACCATCAACGAAGTGAACCGGGAGCAGGTCGAGCTGCTGCGCCGGTTCAGAAGCGCGCAAGACGAGACGGCCAAGGAAGCGATCAAAATACCCTTGCTGCTCTCGATCAGCTGCATCGCCGCTGGCCTCGGGGCCACCGGATAAAGCTTTAATCGCAATGCATATTCCGATCCGGAAAGTTCAAAATTTCCGCAGAATGTGCCAACCACCCAAGGAAGGGGAATTAATATGAGTTTCACGTTGATTGAACAGGCGACATCGCGTCTGCACCGTTCGGAGCTAGCTGTGCCGGGTTCGGCGCCGGGCATGTTCGAGAAGGCCGCGACCTCCAAGGCCGACGTGGTGTTCCTCGATCTCGAAGACGCCGTGGCCCCGGACGACAAGGAGCAAGCGCGCAAGAACATCATCCAGGGCCTCAACGACATCGATTGGGGCAAGAAAACCATGACCTTGCGCATAAATGGGCTCGACACCCATTATTGCTATCGCGACGTCGTCGACGTGCTGGAAAACTGCCCGCGCCTCGACGTCGTGTTGATCCCCAAGGTCGGCGTGCCGGCGGACGTCTACGCGATCGACATGATGATCACGCAGATCGAGCAATATAAGAAGCGCACGAAGAAGACCGGCATCGAGATTCTGATCGAGACCGCGCTCGGCATGGCCAATGTCGAAGCCATCGCGCAGTCGTCGAAGCGGTTAGAGGCCATGTCGTTCGGCGTCGCCGATTACGCGGCCTCGACCCGCGCCCGCACCACGGTGATCGGCGGCGTGAACCCCGATTACGGCGTGCTGTCCGACAAGGACGCCAATGGCAAGCGCGACTATTACTGGGCCGACCAGTGGCACGCCGCGCAGACGCGCATGATGGTCGCCTGCCGCGCCTATGGCCTGCGCCCGATCGACGGACCGTTCGGCGACTTCGGCGACACGGAAGGCTATATCGCCGCCGCCAAGCGCGCCGCGGTGCTGGGCTATGAGGGCAAATGGGCGATCCATCCCTCGCAGATCGAGCTGGCCAATCAGGTGTTCACGCCGTCCGAGGCGGAAGTGACCAAGGCCCGCCGCATTCTCGAAGCGATGGCCCAGGCCGCCAAGGAAGGCAAGGGGGCCGTCTCGCTCGACGGCCGCCTGATCGACATCGCCTCGATCCGCATGGCCGAAGCGCTGATCGAAAAGGCCAATGTGATGGCCGGCGCGTAAGGCGCGCTTAGCTGGGCGAATCCTTCTCCCACTCGTGGGAGAAGGTGGCCCGGCGAAGCCGGGTCGGATGAGGGTTTTCGCAGTATCGCCGACTTCGACGAGCGGCAGTGAGACGATGCAGGATATAGTCGATTCCATGGGGACACTGATTCTGGCGACTTTTATTTGCGGCGGGATGCTCGGCCTGCTCGTTGGATGGCGCGCGCACAAAACTGCGCGAGACTTATCAAAGGTTCCATGGATAAAGAGTCTGAATCTTTTTCAATCGAGCGATAAAGAATAGCAAAGAATAGCGATGTAAGCGGGAGACGGCCATGACTGAAGACGTTGATGGCGACAAGTCGGGCGCATTAACCAAGATCGAAAATGCGCTCGTTTGGGCGTACGAACATGCAATCGAGGGCTTTTGGGGCCGCTCCGGGGCCGAAGAATGCGCGCAGGAGCATCTGCGCTCCAAAGATGACGCTGAAGCGGCGATTAATGCATTGATCTCCTGGTCGATTTGGGAAGCTGGAGGCGCAGGATTTCTGACGAATATCGGCGGCGTCATTACGCTCCCAATGGCGATTCCCGCAAATGTGGCTTCCGTGCTTTTCATTCAACTGAGGATGATTGCGGCAATCGCACATATTCGAGGCTACGATGCGAAATCGCATCAAGTGAGGACACTTGCAATGGCTTGCCTTTGCGGCACTGCCGCGACAGACGCTCTCAAGGACGTCGGCATTAACATCGGAACTAAATTGGCGACGCAGGCTCTCAAACAGATCCTAGGCACCGCGCTCACGCGAATAAATCAGGCGGTCGGCTTTCGTTTGCTGACGAGATTCGGAACGACCGGCGTCGTGAACCTTTCCAAATTTCTCCCGTTCATCGGCGGCTTCGTTTCGGGCGGCATCGATGCGACTACAACCTCGGCGGTGGGGCAGGCCGCAAAAGAACTCTCTCCCCCCAACCTTCATCCGAAACCGGATCGTAACTCCATGTCCCAAGATCACCGAAGCCTTCTGCGAGAAATGTTCGACGCCGCCGTGGGCGCGGTGCATCCCGGACGAATTTTGAAGCGCGAGATGGCGGAGCGCGGCCTTTCCGCGAACGCGCTGGCGCTCGCCTTGCGCACGCCCTCGGGCAGGATCACGGATATACTGAACGGAAAACGTGGCGTTTCGCCAGAGACCGCCTTACGTCTTGGCCGCTATTTCGGCAACAGCGCCCGGTTCTGGCTGAACTTGCAGACAGCTTTCGAGCTTGCTCGCGCCGAGAGCGAAATTGGATCACGGATCGCCGCCGAAGTGGCGCCGGCGCCCGCGGCCTGAAACTCAATCACCGCATTTTGGAACCCGCCATGTCCCAAGACCACCGCAAACTCCTTCGCGAAATGTTCGACGCCGCCGTCGGCGCGGCGCATCCTTCGCTTTGCCTGCCGCCCTATCTGGCGAAAGTCGCGCTGCCCAAGGGCCGCACCATCGTCGTCGGCGCCGGCAAGGCCGCCGCCGCCATGGCCGCGGCGGTGGAAAAACATTATCCCGCGCCGGTCGAAGGTCTGGTGGTCACGCGTTACGAACATGGCGCGCCGACCTCGCGCATCGAAGTCGTCGAAGCCTCGCATCCGGTGCCGGACGCCGCAGGGCGCGAAGCGGCGAAACGCGTGTTGAAAGCGGTCGAAGGACTGAGCGAAGACGATCTCGTGCTGGCGCTGATTTCCGGCGGCGGCTCGGCGTTGCTGGCCTTACCGGCGGAAGGCGTGAGCCTGGAGGAAAAGCAGATCGTCAGCAAGGCGCTGCTGCGTTGCGGCGCGACGATTTCCGAAATGAACAGCGTGCGCAAACATCTCTCGGCGATCAAGGGCGGGCGCCTAGCCAGAGCCGCGGCGCCGGCGCGCGTCGTGGCGCTGATGATCTCCGATGTGCCCGGCGACGACCTTTCCGTCATCGCCTCCGGCCCGACGGTTCCCGACGCGACGACGCGGCAGGACGCGCTGGCGGTGATCGCCAAATATAAAATCGAGGCCCCGGCGGCCGTGCTTGCGCATTTGAACAGCCCCGCCTGCGAGACGCCCAAGCCCGGCGATCCGATCTTCGCGCGCGTCGAAAACATTCTTGTCGCGACGCCGCAGGGCTCGCTCGACGCCGCAGCGGCGGTGGCCAAAAAGGCCGGCTTCACGCCCTGTATTCTCGGCGATTTGGAAGGCGAGTCGCGCGACGTGGCGCTGGTTCACGCCGGCATAGCCAAGCAAATCGCGCTGCACGGCCAGCCGTTCGAGCCGCCGGTCGCGATCATCTCGGGCGGCGAGACGACGGTGACGGTGCGCGGCAAGGGCAAAGGCGGACGCGACGCCGAGTTTCTGCTGGCGCTGACGCTGGCGCTGGAAGGCTTTGGCGGCATCTCCGCCATCGCCTGCGACACCGACGGCATCGACGGCAGCGAGGACAACGCCGGCGCGATCATGACGCCCGACAGCTTTTCGCGCGCGCAAAAGGCGGGGGTGGATCTGAAGGCGCTGTTCGCCAACAACGACGCCTATACGGCGTTCGAGAAACTCGGCGACCTCATCGTCACCGGCGCGACACGCACCAACGTCAATGATTTTCGCGTGATCCTGGTGCCGAAGCGGGTGTAAATAGCAATTGGAGTGAACGGGGAGTTTGCTCGCACGGATACGTCAATCGACACTCATGTTCGGTTTTGTCCGATAGCGCCAGGGAGAACAGAGGATGGCTCTGATAGAAGGCTTCCGCGTTCAGAATTACCGGGCCTTGCGTGACGTAACGATCGGCAAGCTGTCTGGTGGGCAAAGCGCCGGAGATCCCCTTACACCCCTGACGGTCGTCATCGGTAAGAACGGCGTCGGCAAAAGCACCTTTTTCGATGCCTTTGGTTTTGTCGCGGACTGTCTTGCGACGGATGTCGAAACGGCCTGCGACCAGAAACAAAGAGGCGGCTTCGAACGATTGCAGTCGATGGGCGTGGAAGAACCTATTCGCTTCGAAATCTTCTACCGCGAAGCGCCGAAAGAACGCCCAATCACTTATCAGCTTGCAATCGCATTGGACAATTCAGGCCGCCCATTCGTGGAATCGGAGGTTTTAAAGCAACGACGCAAAGGCCTAAGCCACGGGCAGCCTCACCCGTTTCTTCGCTTACACCATGGGAAGGGCCATGTTTGGGCGGGTGAAGCCGAGGTCGGGGTTGAGGGTGAGGAAAGCAATGCCCAACAACCCGTTGAATTTACCGATCCACGACAATTGGGGATTGCGACGCTGGGGACGCTCAAGGAGCATCCACGCATCAAGCGTTTTCGCGACTTCCTGAAGGGCTGGTATTTGTCTTATTTTTATCCCGATGCGGCGCGCGGCATCCCCTCTTCGGGACCACAGCGCCATCTGAATATTCATGGCGACAACATCGGCAATGTCGTCCAGTTTATGGAACGCGAAAACAAGCCGCGTTTCGAGTCTATACTCAAAGGTATCGCAGCGAAAATACCTGGCGTCTCCAGGATCAAGACAGTTGTAACGGATGACAAGCGCGTGCTGCTTAGCTTCAACGACAGCGCGTTTCGTGATCCGTTTTACGCGCAGCAAATGTCGGATGGAACGTTAAAGGTGTTTGCCTATCTCCTGCTGCTGGAAGACCCGGAGCCACCTCCTTTTATTTGCATTGAGGAGCCGGAAAACGGTCTCTACCACAAGTTGCTTGAGGCGTTGGCCAACGAGTTTCGTGCGCACGCTACGGGGAAAAAAGGCGCGTCGCAAATTTTTGTGACGACACATCAACCCTATTTCGTCGATGCGCTGTCTCCCGATGAAGTCTGGCTGCTAGAAAAAGGTAAGGACGGCTACTCGACGATACGTCGCGCATCGGAGATAGAGGCGGTAAATAATCTTTTTGAGCAGGAGCTTCCACTTGGCGCCCTGTGGTTCGCCGACTATCTCGATGCGAGGTAGTGATGCATATCGAGATTTTGGTCGAAGACAGCTCGACCGCCGAATTACTGAAGATTCTCGTGCCTAAATTAATCGGGCCGCATGGCGATCCCCACACGTGGAATCTGCACCCCTATAAAGGAAGCGGTCGGCTTCCGCAGGATCTGCATAAGTACGGCGACCCGGCTAAGCGTGTGCTTCTGGACCAATTGCCGCGCCTGTTGCGCGGCCTTGGGGCCGCAACATCGGGCGTCGATCTGATTATGGTCGTCGTCGACGCCGACGGCAGGGATTGCAAGGGGTTCCTTTCCGAATTGAAAGGGGTTGCAACGGCGTGTAAAGCCGAATCGAAGACGATGTTCAGATTGGCGATTGAGGAAACAGAAGCTTGGTATCTAGGAGACAAAGACGCTTTAAGGGCGGCGTATCCTCGTGCAAAGCCAAAGGTTTTGCGAGACTACGAGCAAGACGGCGTATGTGGAACCTGGGAGGTGTTGGCTAATGCGGTCGTAGATGGCGGATTGGAGGCGGTTCGACGACGGGGAGGGCCTCTACCGGGGGACCTGAAGCACGAATGGGCGCAAAGGATCGGGCCGCTGATGGCTCTCGATAGCAACAACTCGCCAAGTTTTCACAAATTTTGCGAGGGATTACGCAATTTCGTCGCCGCGGCCGATTGAGAGCTTCGAAGAAACGGGCCAAGAGTTGCTTGCGAGCGCCGCGCATCGCGCCTAGGAAAATCGAGACATTGGCGATCCACGCTATGTCCGACGGCAGCGACAGGCCGAGAGTGGCGGCGGTAGGCTTCTCGTTGGGAGATCGCATTTCATGACCCTGTTAATGCCAGCGCCCGAGCCGGAAATCCTCGCGCGCCGCGACGAGCTTGTGGCGCGGCTGCGCGCGATTCTACCCGCGCAAAGCGTCATCGCCGACGAGACCGCGCGCCGCGCCTATGACTGCGACGCCTTCACCATGTATCGCGCGCTGCCGCTGGTGGTCGCGCTGCCAGAGACTGTTCCGCAAGTGCAAGCGATCATGGCGCTGGCGCAGGAGATGAACGTCAAAATCGTGCCGCGCGGCGCCGGCACGTCGCTGTCCGGCGGCTCGATGCCGCTCGAAGACGGCATTCTGCTCGGCATGTCGAAATTCAACCGCATCCTCGAAATCGATTACCAGAACCGCTGTGCACGCGTAGAACCTGGCGTGCAAAATCTGGCCATCTCCAAGGCCGTGGAGGCCGAGGGCTTTTATTACGCGCCCGATCCCTCCTCGCAGATCGCCTGTTCGATCGGCGGCAATGTCGCGGAGAACGCCGGCGGCGTGCATTGCCTCAAATACGGCCTCACCACCAATAATATTCTGGGGCTCGACGTCGTGCTGATGGGCGGCGAGATCGTCCGCCTTGGCGGCAAGCATCTCGACAGCGAACTTTACGATCTGATGGGGCTGATGACCGGCTCGGAAGGGCTGCTCGGAGTCGTCACCGAAGTCACCGTGCGCATATTGCGCAAGCCCCCGGTGGCGCGCGGGCTTTTGCTGGGCTTTGCCAGCGTCGAGGCCGGCGCGCGCTGCGTCGGCGCGATCATTTCGCGCGGCATTATTCCCGGCGGCCTGGAGATGATGGACAAAGCCACCATCGACGCGGTGGAGCGGTTCCAGCCCTGCGGCTACCCGTCCGACGCGGCGGCGCTGGTGATCGTCGAACTCGACGGAACGGCGGCGGAAGTCGATTTGCTTGTCGGCGTCGTCGAGGAAATCGCCTTTGCCGCGGGCGCGACGACGACCAAGATTTCGACCAGCGAAGCCGAGCGGCTGCAATTTTGGGCCGGGCGCAAAAACGCCTTTCCGGCGGTGAGCTGCATCGGCCCCGATTATCTGTGCATGGACGGCACGATCCCGCGCGGGAAACTGCCCGAGGTGCTGATCGGCATGGAGGCGCTGGCGCGCGAACATGGGCTGCGCGTCGCCAATGTGTTTCACGCCGGCGACGGCAATCTGCATCCGCTCATTCTCTATGACGCGTCGATTGACGGCGACATCGCGCGGGCCGAGGCGCTCGGCGCCGATATTTTGCGGCTCTGCGTCGCGGTCGGCGGCGTGCTGACCGGCGAACATGGCGTCGGCGTCGAAAAGCGCGATCTGATGGGCGAGATGTTCAACGAGGTCGATCTGGCGCAGCAGATGCGCGTCAAATGCGCCTTCGATCCCGGCGGCCGGCTCAACCCCGGCAAGGTGTTTCCGACGCTGCGCCGCTGCGCGGAACTGGGCGCGATGCATGTCGTCGCCGGCGCCATGCCCTTTCCCGATCTGCCGAGGTTTTGACGATGACGCGCCTCGCGCCGCGGGACGAAGCGGAACTCGCCGAGGTCGTTCGCGCGGCGCACGCCGGCGGGGCGCCGCTTAAACTCGTCGGCGCCGGCTCGAAGGCCGCGCTAGGCCGCCCCGCGACCGGCGAAGAGCTTTCGCTCGCCGCGCTCGAAGGCGTGACGCTTTACGAGCCGGAAGAGTTGGTGCTTTCCGCGCGCGCCGGCACGCCGCTCGCGCAGATCGAGGCGCTGCTGGACGCCCACGGCCAGCATCTCGCCTTCGAGCCGATGGATTACGGTCCCCTGCTCGGCCTCGGCTCGGGGCAGGGCAGCATCGGCGGCCTTGTCGCCGTGGGCGGCGGCGGCCCGCGCCGCATCAAGGCCGGCGCCCTGCGCGATCATCTGCTGGGCTTTCGCTGCGTCACCGGGCGCGGCGAGATCGTCAAATCCGGCGGGCGCGTGATGAAGAACGTCACCGGCTACGATCTCTCCAAACTCGTCGCCGGCTCTTTCGGCACGCTCGCGGCGCTGACCGAAGTCACCTTCAAGGCGCTGCCGCGGCCCGAGACGGAGCAGACGCTGCTGCTCACTGGGCTGGGCGAAGAGGCCGGCGCCGCGGTGCTGCGGAAGGCTTCCTGCTCTCCTTTCGAGCCGAGCGGACTGGCGCTGCTCCCAAAACTCGCCGCGCCGCTGCGCCTCGCCGTAAACGCGGCGGCGATACGCCTCGAAGGGCCGACGATTTCCGTGGCGCGGCGGCTCGACGACCTGCGCGCCTTGCTGGCCGAGCGCGGCGGGGCTTTTGAAACTCTGGCGCAAGCGGAGTCCGGCGCTTTGTGGCGGGCATTGCGCGACGCGGCGCCGGTCGCGCAGCGGGCTGGGCAAGTCTGGCGCGTCTCAGTCGCGCCTACCGACGGTGCTGCCGTGGTCGCAGGACTGCGCGAAGCCGAAGCGCCCTTGCTCGCGCATTTTTACGATTGGGCCGGCGGTCTGGTTTGGCTGTGTTTCGAGCCCACGCCAGATGCTCACGCCGCGATGTTGCGGAATATCGTGGCGAGGCTCGGCGGCCACGCCACTCTTATTCGCGCGAGCGCCGGGGTTCGCGCCGCGGTCGATGTGTTCCAGCAGCAAGCCCCGGCGCTGGCGGCGCTGACGCGGCGCGTGAAGGAAAGTTTCGACCCCGCGCATATTTTAGAGCGCGGCCGCTTGCGTGCGGAGTACTAAAGCGATGCAGACGCATTTCTCATTGGCCGCTCTCGCCGATCCCGACACGGCGCGGTCGGAAAAGATTTTGCGCGCCTGCGTGCATTGCGGCTTTTGCACCGCCACTTGCCCAACGTTTCTGCTCACCGGCGACGAACTCGATTCGCCGCGCGGGCGCATCTATCTCATCAAGGAAATGCTGGAGAACGAGCGCCCCGCCGACGCGCGCACGACGCGCCATGTCGACCGCTGCCTCTCCTGTCTCTCCTGCATGACCACCTGTCCGTCGAGCGTGCATTACATGCGCCTCGTCGATCACGCCCGCGCCCATATCGAAAGGACTTTTTCGCGCCCCTTGAGCGAGCGGTTTTTACGCGGCGTGCTGGCCTTTGTCCTGGCGCGGCCAAAACTGTTTCGCCTCGCTTTGCGCGGGGCGGCGTTGGCGCGGCCTTTCGCGCGGGCGCTGCCGGGACGGCTGCGCGGCCTCGTCGCGATGGCGCCCAAGCGGCTGCCCGCGCCCTCGACGATGGATCGTCCTCAGGTGTTTCCAGCGCGAGGCGAGCGCAAAATGCGCGTCGCTTTGCTGAGCGGCTGCGCCCAGACCGTGCTCGACACGCGCATCAACGAGGCCACGATACGGCTTTTGACCCGCCATGGCGTCGAGGTCGTGGTCGCGCGGGGCGCGGGCTGTTGCGGCGCGCTGGCGCATCATCTCGGCAAAGCGGAAGAGTCGCGCGCCTTCGCTGCGCGCAATGTCGAGGCTTGGTCGCGCGAGATCGAGGCGGGCGGGCTCGACGCGGTGGTCATCAACACTTCGGGCTGCGGCGTGAGCGTAAAGGATTACGGCTTCATGTTCCAGGACGACGCGCGGCTGGCGCAAAAGGCGGCGCATATCTCCGCCATCGCGCGCGATGTGAGCGAGTTTTTGGCCGCGCTCGATTTCGCGCCGACAGGAACGGCGCCGCCGCTGCGCGTCGCCTATCACGCCGCCTGCTCGCTGCAACATGGGCAGCAGATCACGCAGGAGCCGCTCGTTTTGCTGAAGGCCGCCGGCTTTGCCGCGATGATTGTCCCCGAGGGCCATATTTGCTGCGGCTCGGCCGGCACATATAATCTGTTGCAACCGGAACTGGCGGAGCAATTGCGCGCGCGCAAGGTGGGCAATATCGAATCCGTGGCGCCCGACGTCATCGCCGCCGGCAATCTCGGCTGTATGATCCAGATCGGCGGCGGAACCTCGATCCCGGTCGTGCATCTGGTGGAACTCTTGGATTGGGCCAGCGGCGGACCACGCCCCCAAACGCTCCCATCCGCCTAATTTTGAGGCGATCGCTTGGATTGCGCCGGCGGCGCGCGCGCCTTAAGTGGAATCCTGCGCCGTGCAAAGCTAAAACTCTAATTTAAGGGGAGACCATGATGAAAATTTCCGCCCGCAACGCGCTCAAAGGCAAGGTCGTCGACATCAAAAAGGGATCGACGACGGCCCATGTGCGCATCGACGTCAACGGCTCCATTGTGACGGCTTCGATCACCAATGAGGCGGTCGACGAGTTGGGTCTAGAGGTCGGCCAATCCGTTCACGCCGTGATCAAATCCTCCGATGTAATGGTGGCCGTTCCGTGAGAGACGGCGCGTCGATGAAGCGTCCGGCCTGACGCATGTCCGGCTGGCGCACAGTTTGAACCGATAGCTGCGAACGGGTCGATCCGTTCCGTTTTGAAACGGAACTGGATCGCCTAGGCGACTATCGGGGAAAAAGCCATGACGCGCCTTGTTGTCAGTGTAAGCCACGCCTATTCTTCGAACCGGCCGCAGCCGAAATTCGGCCCCACCGGGCGGCGCATCCGCAATATCGAGAGTCTGGTCCAGCAAGATCAGCCGCGAGCCGCGTTGATCCGCCCGCGCATTCTGAAGCGGATGGGCCTATTGATCCTCGTGGGCGGAACGGCGCTGAGCCTCGCTTGGTGGCACTTGTTCAACTTTGCGCATTAGGCCGACCGCAGCCGCGACGCTTGACTTCTTTGTCGCCAAAGGCGCCGGGACGATCGGGGCGATGTCTTCGCGCGCGTGGCGGCGGATGCCGCGAGGGTCCACGCGCCACTTTAGCTTTGCCCGCGCATTGACTAGAAGAGGGCAATGATTCTCGCTGGACGCATCCTCACATGACCGACAAGACCTGCCCCTGCCGCCTGCGCGACGCGGCTCCGCTGCCTTATTCCGCCTGCTGCGCGCCCATTCTCGAAGCGGGCAAGCCGGCGCCCACGGCGCAAGCCCTGATGCGGGCGCGCTATAGCGCCTTCGCGCTGGGCAAGATCGATTTCCTACACGAGTCGCTGGCGCCGGAAGCGCGCCACGATTTCGACCGCAAGGCGGTGACTCACTGGGCGTCGCAGTCGCAATGGCTGGGGCTCGACATTCTCTCGACCGAACAGGGCGAGGCGGGCGACGCGACGGGCTTCGTCGAATTCGTCGCGCATTTCATTCTCGACGGAGAGGAGCGCGCGCATCGCGAACGCTCGCTGTTTCGTTTCGACGCGGGAGACGGGCGCTGGTATTTCGTCGACGAAGCCAATCGCAAGCCGGTGCCGATCGTCAAGGGCGCGCAGCCCGGACGCAATGATCCTTGCCCCTGCGGCTCGGGCAAGAAATACAAGAAGTGCTGCGGCGCGGCGGCTTAAGACGAACTTGCGATCTCGCGCGCGGGCCGGTTTAGCGCCAGCGCCGAAACGGCGAGAATGAGGCCCACGAAGCCCAGCAGAAGCGTCGAGATCGCATTGACCTCCGGTGTCACGCCGAGCCGGACTTGCGAATAAATCCGCATCGGCAGCGTCGTCGCTCCCGGCCCTGTGGTGAAGCTGGCGATCACCAGATCGTCGAGCGAGAGCGTGAAGGCCAGCAGAAAGGCGCTGGCGAGAGAGGGCGCTATCGCCGGCAGCACGACCAGCGCGAAGGCCTGCAAGGGCGTGGCGCCAAGATCCATCGCCGCCTCCTCTTGCGACGGGTCGCAGCCGCGCAGCGCCGCCAGCAGCACGACGCTGGCGAAGCACAGGGTGAAGGTCGCGTGGGCGATCACCAGCGTGACAAAGCCGCGCTCGAAGCCAAAGGCGACAAAGGCGCTCAGCAAAGCGAGGCCCAGCACGACCTCCGGCAGCACCAGCGGCGCATGCACCGCGCCAAAGAACAGCCCGCGCGTGCGAAAGGCGCCAAAGCGCGCCAAGGCGATGGCGGCGCAGAGGCCAAGCAGCGTGGCGATGGCCGCCGACAGCGCCGCGACGGAAAGACTGATTTTGGCGGCGTTCAGCATCGCCGCGTCATCCAGCAACGCCGCATACCATTTTGTCGAGAAACCGCCCCAGACCGTCACCAGCCTCGACGCGTTGAAACTCATCGCCGCGAGAATCACAATTGGCCCGTAAAGGAAGGCAAAGCCCAGAAGCAGGATGAAGAAGCGGGCGAATCTCACGACGGCTGCTCCTCGGCGCGCAGTCGCGCGCGCTCGGCGACGAGCAGCGGTCCGATCAGCAGCGCCAGCAGGACGATCGCGGCGGCGCTGGCCGCCGGCCAGTCGCGATTGGCGAAGAAATCGTTCCACAGCGTGCGGCCGATCATCAGCGTCTCTGAGCCGCCGAGAAGATCGGGAATCACGAATTCGCCGACCGCCGGAATGAACACGAGGAGACAACCGGCGATTACGCCCGGTCGTGACAGCGGCAGCGTGACGCGCACGAATACTTGCCAAGGCGAACCGCCAAGGTCCGCCGCCGCCTCGCGCAGCGCCGGATCTTGCCGCTCCAGCGCAGAATAGAGCGGCAGCAGCATGAAGGGCAGATAGCTGTAGACAATGCCGATCACGACGGCGGTATTGGTGGCGTAGATCGAGAGCGGCGCGTCGATGACATGCAGCGCGATCAGCGCATGATTGATCAGCCCTTCGTCTTTCAGCAAGGCGATCCAGGCGTAGACGCGGATCAGAAAACTCGTCCAGAACGGCGCGACCGCGAGCCCGATCAGCAGCGGTCTGTATCGCCGCGGCGCGCGCGCCATCGCCAGCGCGAAGGGATAGGCGATCATCAGCATGATCGCCGTGGAGACGCCGGCGATGATGAGCGAGGTGAGATAGGAATCGAGATAGAGGCGGTCGTCCGCGAGCGCGCGATAGGCGTCGAAGCCGAGCGTTCGCGCTTTGGCGAAGGCGCCCGCGAGCCCGTCATCAATGCTGAACGTGGGTTCGTAGGGCGGGCGCGTCTCGGCCGGATGCGACAGCGAAATCTTGGCGATCAGCGCCATTGGCGCGAGAAAGAAAACAACGATCCACAGATAGGGCGCCGCCAGCACAGCGCGTTGTCCACCCGAGAGTTTTTTGCGCAAGCCGATCATTCGGCCTCCGCGAACAACACGCCGGCGTCCGGCTCGATCGTGAGACGCACGGCCTCGCCGAGCGAGAAGCGGCTTCCGTTGGCGCAAGAAACGCGCAGCGCCTCCCGCCCCACGACGCCAACGCGCAATTGCGTGGTCTCGCCGCGAAAGGCGATGTCCTCGACGACGCCGGGAACGCCGTCGCCGTCGCGCGCGACGACGATTTGTTCGGGCCGCAGCGATAACGCCGCGCGGGCGCCGTCTCGCAAAGCGCATTCGGCGCGCATTAAACGGCCGAAAGGCGCGACGAACCAGCCGCCATTGTCTTGCGCGACAAAACCCTCGATCATATTGGTCGCGCCGACGAAGCCGGCGACGAACCGGCTTTTTGGGCGCTGGTAAATCTCGATCGGCGAGCCGACCTGTTCGATCTTGCCGGCGCGCATGACGGCGATGCGGTCGGCGAGCGCCAGCGCCTCGTCCTGATCGTGGGTGACGATGACGAAGCTGGTTTTCAGCCGCCGCTGAATGTCCTTGAGCTGGAACTGCGTCTCTTCGCGCAGCTTGCGGTCGAGCGCGGCGAGCGGTTCGTCGAGCAGCAGCAGCGACGGCCCCGGCGCCAAAGCGCGGGCGAGCGCGACGCGCTGCTTTTGGCCGCCGGAAAGCTGATCGATTTTTCGCGCGCCAAGATTTTGCAACTGCACAATGTCGAGCAACTCGCCAACGCGCGCGAAAATGGCGTCGCGGCTGGCGCCCCGCCGGCGCAGGCCGAAGGCGATATTGTCGAAGACGTTGAGATGCGGAAACAAGGCATAGGACTGGAACATCATATTGATGGGCCGCTTATGCGCCGGCGCGCCGGCGAGGTCTCGCCCGCCGAGCAGCACGCGCCCGGAGTCCGGCGTCTCGAAGCCGGCGACGAGCCGCATCAATGTGGTCTTGCCGCAGCCGGACGGCCCCAGCAGCGCGAAAAATTCGCCCGCGTCCACTTTGAGCGAGACATCGTCCAACGCGACGACGGCGCCAAAGCGTTTCGAGGCGTGTTCGACGCAAAGAAGCGGCATCTCGTCAAGCATCGCGCGAAAACACCGCGCGCCAGTGACGCGCGCCCTGCTCAAAGGTCAAGTCTTCGAGCGATGTCAACGTCAAGCCGTCTACGGCGAGCGCCTCGACCTGCCCGCGTGTAAGCGGCCAGGGCGGCCCGGCGACTTCTTGCCCTTCGCTCCGCGCGCGGGCGATGACCAGCAAGCGGCCGTGCGGCGCGACAAAGCCCGCCAGCGCCAGGGCCGCTTGCGGCAGCAGGCTCTCCGGCAGGGCCTGGAGCGTGTAGCATTCATGGACGAGATCGAAAGCCCCGCGCCATTCTGGAGGCGGCGCGAAAAGGTCCGCCGCGCGAAACTCGATCGCGTCGCCCGGAGAACGTTCGCGCGCCCAGTCGATCGCGCCCGCGACGAGATCGAAACCGGTCACCTGCGCGCCGGCCTTGGCCAAGGCCAGCGCATTGTCGCCGAGCCCGCAGCCGACATCGATGGCGCGAAGGCCCCTCAGCGGACCCTGCGCGCCAAGCCAGTCCGTCAGCAGCGGATGCGGCGCGAGATTGGCCCAGGGCACGCCTGCGGGGTCGCGCTCGGCCAGGGCATAGACCGCTTCGAACCAATCGCGGCGCAGCGGGTCCGCCTCGACGCCGCCCGGCGTTTTGTGCGGATCGAGGGCGTCGAGCCGCGCCCGCGCGCTGGTGCGGCGCTGCGCGAAATCATCGCTCACGGTTTTTTCTCCCGCTTTTTCTCGGCCCATTTGCCGCCGTCGTCCTCCTGAAAATAGACGACCTCGAACCCTGCGTCGCGCAGCTGTTTCCATTGTTCGCGCGCAGCTTCCAACTCCAGCGCGTCGTTGCCGTCGAACACCAGCACGGCTCTTGTCTTGGGCGCGCCGGCGGGGTCGCTCAGCAGCGGCGCGGCGAGGACGCCATCGACGAAAAAGCGCACATCCGCGCCGTTGGGATTGTCGCCGTCGATCGTGAGATAGATCGGCTGGGTTTCGGGCGCGCCGTCGGCCTTGGTCCCATGCGGCAGGAATTTTGTCGGCTCAAACGACCACAGGAAGTCGTCGAGCTTTTTGAGGCGCTTTTCGTCGCCGGCCTGCACGGCGACGCGCCAGCCGCGCGCCAGCGATTTTTCGAGCAGGACCGGCAAAGCTTGCTCCGGCCTTCGGCGCGTCAGGTGGTAGAAACAGACCTCGATCATGAAGTCGGGGCAATCGCGTCGCGATAGATTTCGGCCAGCGGGAGTTCGAAGTCGATGGCCGGCAGGCGCAGGACGTCTTGCGCGAGACCGAGCCGCGGGCGTTCGAAAAAGCCGCGTTCCACGCGATCGTGAACATCGACGGCGAAAAAGTCGCGCTCGATCAGCATATAATGCCGCAGCGAAGGCAGGCGGTTGTAAAGAACCCATTTCTCGCGGCGGTCGCGCTGCGCCGAGCCCTTGGAGACGACTTCGACCAGCACGGTGGGGTCGTCGAGAGAGGCGGCGTCCGGCGGCAGCGGTCCACAGCGCACGATCACATCGGGGAAGCAGGCGAGATCCAGCAGGCGGTTCTTGAGCGCGAAGGTTTCGCTAAAGGGGCGACAATCGGAACCGCGCCGGCGAAACTCGTTCATCGACGCCGTGGTCACGTTCTGGACTATGCGATTATGCTCCCACCGCGCGCCGAGCATCATGCGCACGACACGGCCGCCGAGCAGCTCGCACTTCTCGTCGGCGGCCTTGTCGGCCAAAAGTTCCTCGAAATCGTCGAGGGACATATACTCATATTGGGAGGATAGGCGATTCACTTCCGGCTTCTCCAGTCTTGGCTAGACTAGCACAGACCGGAAGTCGTCGCATCTTCGGACCCGAAACCGCTCGGAGCAAGCCCCTTTGACCAATCCGCCCCGGCGCCTCGTCACGCCGCAAAAACGCGCCGACGACACGGACGCCTCGATCCGGCCGCTGGCGCTCGCCGATTTCACCGGCCAGGAGGCGGCGCGCGCCAACCTCAAAATCTTCATCGAGGCGGCCAAGACGCGCGGCGACGCGCTCGACCATGTGCTGTTCGTCGGCCCGCCGGGCCTCGGCAAAACCACGTTGGCGCAGATTCTGGCGCGCGAATTGGGGGTGAACTTTCGCTCGACCTCCGGGCCGGTGATCGCCAAGGCCGGCGATCTCGCCGCGCAGCTCACCAATCTGGAGCCGCGCGACGTGCTGTTCATCGACGAAATTCACCGGCTCAATCCGGCGGTGGAGGAAATCCTCTATCCAGCGATGGAGGATTTTCAGCTTGATCTGATCATCGGCGAAGGCCCGGCGGCGCGCTCGGTGAAGATCGACCTCGCGAGATTCACGCTGGTCGGCGCGACGACAAGGGCCGGATTGTTGACGACGCCGCTGCGTGATCGCTTCGGCATTCCGGTGCGGCTGAATTTTTATACGGTCGAGGAATTGGAGCTGATCGTGCGGCGCGGCGCGCGGGTGCTGGGCGTCGGCATGAGCGAGGACGGCGCGCGCGAAATCGCCCGCCGCTCGCGCGGCACGCCGCGCATCGCCGGAAGACTGCTGCGCCGCGTGCGCGATTTCGCCATCGTCGAAGGCGCGGAAAGGATCACCAAGGAACTCGCCGACCGCACGCTGACGCTGCTGGAAGTGGATTCCATTGGGCTCGATGTGATGGACCGGCGCTATCTCGACATGGTGGCGGTGAATTTCGGTGGCGGCCCGGTGGGGATCGAAACGATTGCGGCGGCGCTGTCGGAGCCTCGCGACGCCATCGAGGACATTATCGAGCCGTTTTTGCTGCAACAGGGTTTTTTGCAACGCACGCCGCGCGGAAGAGTGCTGACGCCAAACGCCTTCAGGCATCTGGGGCTAAAGGAGCCGCCGCGCGCGCCCGCGCAGTTTGGGTTGTTTGGGGATGGGGAGGAGTGAGGTCGTCCCCTCACGTCACCTCGAACCAGGTCGCCACGCCTGCCGCCTCGTGCTCCAAAATGTCGTCGTGCAGCGCCCATTTGCCGGGGCTGTCGGCGACGAAGGCGACGTGCTTGACCTTGCCCGGCGGCGCGACGACGGCGTTGCGCCAATAGGGCTCCCAGCCGTCGTCGAGATCGTGCAGCAGCCTCATCGCGTGGCCGTGCACATGCATCACCAGCGGAACGCCCGCGCGATTGTCGAAGCCGAGCGTGACCGGCGTCCCGCGCTTGACGCGAAACAGCGGCTCCCCGCCATAGGCCTTTGAGATCGCGCCGTTGAGAGTCCAGGCGCCGCCGTCCTGCGCAATCACAAGATCGGTTTTTCTCGACTCGGCGAGTTTTATTTCGCGCGGCAATTGCGGGTTTGGCGGCAAGGACTGGATCGCAGGACGGGCCGGGAGCGCCTCGCCCTTGGCGGTAAAGCGCAGCAGATCCTGGCCTCGCCCCTCGGCGCCGCGCAAAATCATCCGTGCGGTCGACCCGGCCGCCGGCATGTCGAACATCAATTCGAAGCGCGCGCCCGGCGCGACCGGAATGCTCTGGCGCACCGGCACGAAGGCGTCGCAGGGCTGGCTGTCGATGGCGACGACATAGGGCTTCACGCCCTCGAAGGACAGCACCATGATCCGCGCATTGGCAAGATTGGCCAGCCGCAGCCGCACGCGCGCGAGCGGCGCCAAATCATGTGTTTCGGGCGCGCGCGCGCCGTTGACCGCGAGCAGCGCGCCGATTCGCCCGAGCCCGCGCGCCTCGGCGGGATTGGCGAAATCGCCCTCCAGCACGCCCTTGGAATCGAGCCGCCAATCGTCGAGCAGAACGACGAGATCGGCGTCGCTGCCGAGCGGCGTCGCTTCGTCGACGACGACGAGACCTTTAAGTCCGCGCCCCATCAGTTCGCCCGTGCGCGGAAAGACGCTGGGCCGATAGCAGAAGAGTCCGGCGTCGTTCAGCGCATGGTGATAATCGAACGATGCGCCGGGCGCGACCGGCGCCTGGGTGAGTGGGACAACTCCGTCCATCGCATTGTCGCCGCGCATGCCCTGCCAGTGCAGGCTCAACGGCAGATCGGTCTTGTTGACGAGACGCGCGAACAGCGTGTCGCCCTGCTTGAAACGCAGCAAAGGGCCATGGGGCGTACGTAGGAAGCCGGGCGGACCATTGGCGTCGTCGAAGCCCAAAATATCCGTCGCCGCCGCGGGCTCCGGCAAGAGCCGCGCCTTGCCCGCCCGCGCCTCCAGAATGCGCGGCGTCGGCTCTCCCAACGCCGGAAGCGGCGCGATCAAGGCGCTGACGCCGGCGAGAAAAGCGCGACGAGTTGCTGCGAGCGGCATGAAGTTTCTCTGGATTTGGAGCGGACGAAATCGATCCATCATCTTCCATCGCGTCGGCGCGCAAAAGAAATCTATGTCCCCAGCTTGCGCGTCGCCGTTTTCAGCCAGCGCCGGGTCTTGGCGTCGAGCAGCGGCGACAGCGTTTTGCGCACGCGCGCGTGGTAGGCGTCGAGCCAGTCGGCTTCTTCCGCCGACAGAAGCTCCGGCTCGACGCAATTCAAATCGAACGGCGCCAGCGTGATGGTTTCGAAGCCGCGCATCTCGCGCTCGCCGCCGTTGATTTCGCGCGGCTCGACGATCACCAGATTCTCGAGTCTGATTCCATATTCGCCGGCGCGGTAATAGCCGGGCTCGTTCGAAAGAATCATACCCGGCTGCAACGCCGTCGTCCCGAATTTGCTGATGCGCTGCGGTCCTTCGTGGACGGAGAGATAGGCGCCGACGCCATGGCCGACGCCATGATCGAAATCGAGCCCCGCCTCCCAAAGATAGCGGCGCGCGAAGCCGTCGAGCTGCGCGCCCGACACGCCCGCCGGGAACACCGTGCGCGCAATGGCGATATGCCCCTTGAGCACGCGCGTGAAATGGTCGCGCAATTGTTTTGAGGCGCGGCCGACGATCACCGTGCGGGTGACGTCCGTCGTGCCGTCGAGATATTGCGCGCCGGAATCGACGAGATAAACGCCGCGCCCGATGCGTAGATTGCTGTTTTCGGTGACCCGGTAATGCGGAATCGCCGCATGTGGACCGAAGGCGGAAATCGTTGGGAAGGAGATGTCGCGCAGCAGCCCGCCCTCGCGCCGAAATGTCTCCAACGCCTGCGCCGCCGCGATTTCCGTGAGCCCGCCCGTGAGCGCCTCCGTCTCGAACCAGGCGAGAAAGCGCGTCAGCGCGGCGCCGTCGCGAATATGCGCGGCTCGCGCGCCATCGAGTTCCGTTTCGTTTTTGATCGCCTTGGGCAGAGCGATCGGGTCATCGCCCAGACGTGGCTCGCCGCCCGCGGCGCGCAACGTCTCGACGAGTTTTACCGGCGCGGTGGCTGCGTCGAAAACGATCGATTGAGCCTTGGCGCCGGCGTCCCGAAGATCGGACAAGACTTGATCCGGCGGCGCGATGGTCACGAATTTTTCGAGCGCGCCGCGCGTCTTTTCGGAGATTTTTTCGGCCTCGACATAGAGCTTGGGCGCGCCGGTGGCCGGCAGCAAGGCGAAGGCCAGCGCGATCGGCGTATGCGCGACGTCGGCGCCGCGAATGTTGAAGACCCAGGCGATGGAATGCGGATCGGAAAGGAGTAGCGCATCGGCGCCGGCAAGCGACCTGTGGATGCGCGCGAGTTTAGCCTTCGCGCCGGCGCCGGCGTAGCGCGGCGGATAGAGCGAGACTTGTCCCAAGGGGGGCGCCGGACGATCGGACCAGATCGCGTCGATCGGATTAGGCTCCAGCGCGACCAGCGCGACGTTCTTGCCGTCGAGCGCCTTCGTGAAACGCTCGATCTGCGCCGGCGTATGGACCCAGGGATCATAGCCGATGCGCGCGCCCGCTTGGGCGTGCTCGGCGAGCCAACGCGACGGGGGCGTTTCGCCAATGTCTAAATGCGTGAACAGCTTGGGGTCGATCTCGTCTTGCACTTGCAGGACGTAGCGCCCGTCGACAAAGATCGCCGCCTTGTCCTTCAGGATCACCGCGAAACCGGCCGAGCCCGAAAAACCAGTGAGCCAGGCGAGCCGCTCGGCGCATTTGGCGACATATTCGTTCTGGTGTTCGTCGGCGCGAGGCGCGAGAAAACCGTCGAGATTTTGCTCGGCGAGCGTGGCGCGCAACGCTTCGAGGCGGGGGCCGCGGGCGCCGCTTCCGGCTGCGTCGGCGAAGGTCTGGAATTTTGCTTCGAACATGATTCGACGCTAGTCCCGCCGCGCGCCGGGAGCAAGTCTCGAAGCGTCGAGCGCGGGAGGAATGCGCCACAAAAAGAAAGCGGCGCCCTTTAAGGCGCCGCTCCCCCCTCGTCCAATCGTTTGAGGCGAACGATCAGAGATTATATGCCCGCTCGCCGTGGTCGGTGATGTCGAGACCCTCGCGCTCGCCGTCCGGCGCGGGACGCAGGCCGATCAGCAGATCGACGATTTTATAGAGGATCGCCGAGCCGATGCCCGAATAGAGCAGGGTCGCGCCAACGGCCGTGCCTTGGGCGATCATTTGCGGGATCATTTCATATTTGCCCGCGAAGTTCTCGCCGATGTTGCTATAGTCGGTGATGCCGACGCCGCCCAGAGCCGGGTTCACCAGAATGCCGGTCGCCAGGGCGCCGGTGATTCCGCCAATGCAGTGGACGCCGAAGACATCGAGCGCGTCGTCGTAGCCGAATGTGTTTTTCACCTTCGACACGAAGAACAGACACAGCGGCGACACGATGAAGCCGAGCGCCAGCGAGCCGATCGGTCCGGCGAAGCCGGAGGCCGGGGTCACAGCGACGAGGCCCGCGACCGCGCCGGAGATGAGGCCAAGGAGCGAAGGCTTGCCCTTGGTCGCCCATTCCGTGAGCAGCCAGGACAGCGCGGCGGCGGCCGTGGCCACCATCGTGTTGACAAAGGCCAGCGCCGTCGTGCCGTTGGCTTCGAGATTAGAGCCGGCGTTGAAGCCGAACCAACCGACCCACAGCAGCGAGGCGCCGACCATGGACAGCGTGAGCGAATGCGGCGGAAGCGCTTCCTTGCCATAGCCGATGCGCTTGCCGACCATCAGCGCGCCGACGAGACCGGCGATGCCGGCGTTGATATGCACCACCGTGCCGCCGGCGAAGTCCAACGCGCCGACGCCCTTCATCCAGGGCGCGAGGCCGCCGGCGATCCAGCCCACGGAAGTCGTCGCCGCGTCGATCTTGTCCTGCGACAGTTTCTTGGCTTCGTCCGTCGTCGCCGCCGCGAGTTCCGTCGCCGCGTCGACGATCACGTTCGGATCGGCGGAAGCCCAGACCCAATGGGCGATCGGGAAGTAGATCAACGTCACCCATGCCGTGATGAACACCAACACCGCCGAGAACTTCATGCGCTCGGCGAAGGCGCCGATGATCAACGCCGGGGTGATCATGGCGAATGTCATCTGGAACACAAAATAAGCGAGTTCCGGAATGACATGGCCGGGCGTGAAGGTCGGCGCGTTGGCGTCGGGTCCGACGCCCCTCAAGAACGCCTTGCCGAGACCGCCGATATAGGCGTTGAGCGAGCCGCCGTCGCCAAAGGCCAGCGAATAGCCGTAAAGCGTCCATAGCACGCCAACCAGCGCGACAATGGTGAAGACCTGCGTGAGGATCGACGCCATGTTCTTGCTGCGCACGAGGCCGCCATAGAACAGCGCGAGGCCGGGAATGGACATCATCAGCACCAGCGCGCTGGAGGTCAGCATCCATGCGGTGTCGCCGGGATTGGGA
>Ga0182030_10005917_pt1 | contig 25888 bp, 19 predicted proteins | sample 812S3MmetaG_FD_121299 | JGI IMG/M metagenome (GOLD analysis project Ga0182030, IMG submission 121299) | Permafrost microbial communities from Stordalen Mire, Sweden - 812S3M metaG (Illumina Assembly) | ecosystem: Environmental > Terrestrial > Soil > Wetlands > Permafrost | place: Sweden...
AAGAAGAAATGTTCCGTACAGGATGAAGAACGTGACCACTGCGAATGCCGCGAAGATTCCCCACTGCAAAGCTAACTGCCGGATGAACACCTCGCCGTAGCCGAGCGACCGGAACCAGAGCAACTCAATCCAGTACGACAACATGGTCCGGCTTCCGAAGAAAATCAATGCGATGATCGCAAGAAGAACAAAAAACTTGCGATTGCGACGCTGTGGAGGCTGAACTTTCCTGGGCCAATCGATCGATTCGTGCATCTTTCTCCTCACCTGGCGCTTATTCTGCTGCCGGACCGCCAGGAATTCCGTCGCCACCTAAGGAGCTTAAGCGCCAGGCAGCTACCAGGGCACTAGGGTCAACAATCGCGCCTTCTATACTCTAGTCTTCTTGAATTGGCTATGCGGGAGTTGCCTTCTGGAAGGTAGATGCGGCAGATGTGCGGCACGAGTGTAGATTGCCTCTGCTGACCCCGCTTTCTTTAGGTGAGGAAGAAAGTAACCTCTTATGATGAGCGGGAATGCGGCTTATGTCCTGTTATTCGCTGAAGGGGACGCCATACGTCAACAGAGCGGAGCGAAGCGGGCGAGCTTGCGCACCAATAACTTGGGGCGCCTTTCCCATCTCTTGCCAAACCCGAATTGCCGCCGCATGCATATAGAGCAGTCGCACTTGCTCGCGGCTCTCTCCTCGAAGACTGTAGATGCTGATTGTCGCCAGGGGTCTCGTTTGTCCAGATCCGGTCAAGTACGGTCCCATACTTACGGCCGGTGCATTCTCAATGTTCCGCACATCCTCCGCTGTCTGCGCAATGACTTGATAGTGCAGAGGAGAGGAGGAGTGTTTCGCCACAAGGTTACGCAGAAGATCGTTCGACGTGGGGCCAGAATCGTTTTGCAGAACGCTCAATCCGCGCCTCGCAAAGAGAACCAATAGTAGCGCCGCCAGCAAAACATGCAGCGCACTGGACGGAGTGCGAACAACCCGAAGAGTCCATCAAACGGATGTAACTCGCCGGGTTTGAATTGAACAGAGTTGCAGCGTGGGCACATGTGCCGAAACCACAGTACCCGCGGTAGCCAATTTGGCCATGTCATTGCTTCGACGTTCATCCGAAATCTCCTTTCACTTAATAAGAGGCACGGGTCAATTCGCGGTTCCGACACCCGCGCTGGAATTCAACTCTAGCCACGCGAGGAGTGCGCGAATACTTCCCGTAGCCAAAGCCATAGAGGAATCCGCGGCTCCGTAATAGAGTTGGATCGTATCTCCATCCGCGCCGATTGTTTGGCCGCATGGAAATACGACGTCGCTCACATCTCCAGCGCGCTCATATGAGGTTTCGGGGCCAAATATCCAAGCGTTCCCTCGTTGCAGACAGATTTCGGGTCTTTCCAGGTCGAAAAGCGCCAGGCCCAAACGATAGATGCTACCTGCGGCGGTTTGCCTGACCCCGTGGTAGATCATCAGCCAGCCTTTCGATGTCTCGATCGGGGGAGAGCACAACCCAATCTTGTTCGCATCCCACCATCCACCGCGACGCGCTTCGAGGATGACCTTATGGCGACCCCAATAGCGCAAATCCGGAGAGTACGAGATCCACATGTGAGCGCCAGTCGACGTCACCGGCCGGTGGATCATTGCCCAGTTGCCGTTGATTCTTCGCGGCAGTAAAGCGGCATCCTTATCTTCAGGTGGCATGATTACGCCGAATCGCTCAAAGCTTTTGAAGTCTCTTGTAAGTGCGAGTGAAACCCCAGGACCTCCGCGCGCAAAGGAGGTATATGCCACCGCATATTGTTCGAGTTCCGGGACATAGGTAATACGTGGATCTTCAATGCCCCAGATCTCTTCGGGATAATCGCGCGGGTTGGCCATCAGGGTGGGCTTTGCATCGATACGCCAATTGTCGATTCCATTTGCTGAGCGTGCCGCACATAGGTGAGAAAGGCCGGTCCGGTCTTCCACACGGCAAAGCAATAGAGTGTCTCCGTCGGGTAACCGCACTGCACCTGCGTTGAAGACGCTGTTAATGGGATAGGGCCAATTTTGACGAGTAAGAATTGGATTGCCGGAGGATCGCGTGAACAGAGGGGGATCGACGCGTGCGCTTTGGATGGGCTGTTCCAAAGCTAGGGGGTTTGGCAACTCGGCTGGTTCGATGAATGATTTCAAAGAGAGATACTCATTTCGTGGTGCTGTTCTGTTGCGCTTATCACTTTCGCCCCTTGCATTTCGAGGAGCGCCATCAAAAACGAAAGCGTCGATTCCGCTCCCTGATTCTCATTTACGCGGTCGGGATGAAGTCCGTCTTTGCATCCACCGGTTGTTGGGTCGTAGAGAGGTGCGTGCAAGTCGTTTTTACCCAGGAACCAACGGAAAACTCGACGGGCTTCGTCAAGCCAGCGCTCATCATTGTTGAGCCTGTACACCTCGAGACAAGCAGAAATCATGGCGCAGGCCTCGACAGGTTGCTGATCGAACCGTGCTTTCTCCGCGCCCTGGACGAAGGAACCATTGGAGCCGATGGGCACAAAGATTTCGGGGTCTCCGCAGTGCTGAGCGGCTGCGAGCCATTCGAGCGACTCAATTCCTACCGCCATCATTCTCTTGTTTTTGCTGCGCCACCCGGCAAGAATGAGCGCTTGCGACAGCCTTGCATTCGAATAAGAAAGACTCTTCTCGAACCAATGCCATTCATCGGAGTGACTGCGTTCGTAAACGTCCAGCAGGCGATTTGCGAGTGTGTTTCGAATGACCTGAATCGCTCTGTCGCCCGGGAACCAGTCCAGATAGGCCTGCATGCCGAGAATACTGAATGCCCATGCGCGCGGACTCTTGAACTCCAGGACGGCAGGAATGGCAGACTCAAAGAGCCTTCCGGCTGCTCCGCGCAATCCGGCGTTCTGAGAATGACCAAGAACGGTGCCCAAGGCCCACAAGGCGCGGCCATGGCTATCTTCCGAGCCAATGTTTTCAAGCCATTTGCGGTCATAGCCAAGGAAGTTCCTGAACCTTCCGGTATCGGAATGGAATGCGAGCCAGAGAAAGGCTAGATACCGGCGAGAAAGATTGAGATGCTCCTCGGGGGATTCAACCCCCCGGCTTTCGTCCAAAAGAGTGGAGACGATGAGCGCGCGCGCGTTGTCATCGGTTGTATATCCTTCGCGAGTATTCGGCACTGAGAAGATTGCGTGCTGCAATATTCCCGTACTGTCGGTCAGGGTTGACAGATGACGGATGCTTAGAGTTGGCAGGCAATCTATCGGCTCGATGTAGTCCATAGCAACATCGCCCGGTTGAGCGGCCTTAGGTTTCAACGTACGCTCGAAACGAGCCCGTTGAAAGGTGGCCATGTAGGCCTTTGCGGTCGTCGGCCATGTTGTTCCGCGTGAGTAGAGAAATGCCCTTTTCCGCATCGCATGGCGCTCTGCTTCATTCCCGAGCAACGCGAGAACCGATTCCGCAATTCCATCGGGGCTGTCAAAGGGAACAATGACACCTCTCTTTTCGGCGAGGAGCTCCTTGGCATGCCAATACGGAGTAGAGATAATTGCCTTGCCTGCTCCAAGTGCGATGGCCAGCGTGCCGGAGACAGCTTGGGCCTCCTGCCGATAGGGCGTGATATAGATATCGGCGGCGCCCACGTGCTCCACAAGTTCTTCTGTACTCACGAAGCGGTTGTTCAGAATTAAATTGGGAGAAACCCCGAGTTGCTCAGCCAGCGCCTGTAACTCTTCTCGGTAGCGCTCACCTTCGCGGCGCCGAATATGCGGATGGGTAACTCCGGAAACGATGTAGACCACATTCGGATGAATCTTTAGAATCGCGGGCAGTGCCCGAATGACGTTCTCAATGCCCTTGTTCGGGGATAGCAAGCCGAAGGTAAGCAGAACGGACTTGCCTTCAGTACCGAACCTGTCTTTGAAATAATTAGGGTCCATGAACGTCATGTCGGGCACGCCGTGCGGGATCACATCGATCTTCTCACTGGGAACCGCATACACCTCGCGCAGCATTTGGGCTGCCAGTTCGCTCATGACGACCAGGCGATCGGAAAGCTGTGCAATCTCTTCGAGCACAATGCGCTGATTTGCGTCAGGTTCACGCAGCACCGTGTGTAAGGTTGTAACCAACGGCATTCTGAGTTTGCGCAGCAACGCCAGAATGTAGCGGCCCGCGCTCCCACCGAAGATTCCATATTCGTGCTGCAGGCAGACAAGATCGTTGCCATTGAAGTTAAGGAATTCGGCAGCGCGTTCGTAGGAGGCAATGTCCTCCTGCGTAATCTCCAGGCGTACCTGCTCTGGATACTCGTAGCTTGAATCGGGATCATTGACGGGAATAGCAAACAGGCGACCTTGTCCGAATTCGGCTGCAAGCGCAGTGCATAAGTCGGTCGTGAAGGTGGCAATCCCACACTCGCGTGGCAGATAATTTCCGATGAACGCGATGCGCGTGGGCAACGGCATACTGCTCGCCTTCAATGCAATAGGTAGGGAAGACGCTCGAGCGGGCCCTCCAATTGGATTCTCAGAATGCGGCATTTCGGGAAAAGCCATCTTGTCCTGCTTTCATTCGGGGTCTGGGACGGCAAAGAGAAACTGCACGGTCTCCTTGCAGACAGAAGATGCGTGGTTCACAGCTTCGCTTTAATTCGTAGCTACGCCGGCTAGTGCACCGCAAGCATCGGTGGGCGGCCTTCATCGACACGATCCAGCGAAGTGTGTTCCTGGATCTGCCGGGATTGCAATGTGACGTTTGCGATGTAGAACCCTGGGTACTTTGCGACGCGAACGGAATCGAGCTCCGCGGCATTGAATCGACTGGCTACGCCTCTAAGTGCGCGAATCAATGCTCGACCGGTTGCTGCATCCCGAGTTATCCCAAACCCTCTACGGGCAGAAGGGCGCAAGATCCACATGAAGTGCCAACCGGCCTGGCGGATCATAGTATCGAAAACGGATGCAGGGATCTCTTCCACGCGCGTCCAATCATTGCCGACGGGCTCCCGGAGCGGGTCCAAGCGCTTCGGTAAGATGCAATCATTGCGCAGGAAGACGGAATGAAGATTCACGCTTGCGCGCTTTTGGAATCTACAAACATTATGACATTGTTGGAATCAGGTTGAGCTTTGGTCGAGGGCGTTTCCAGTCCACTCGCAGATGGTCGATTGACCGTTTCCGCGATGACGTTACTTGTATCTGAATCTGCGCGCCCGGATTGGTCTCCCGAGAAGCCGGTCGCGTCAGGTTGGCTTACCGGCCGGTATAGATGGATCCCCTTGCGTTTTTGGGAAGAAAGATAGTTCTTAACGTCGCTCTTTTTGATGAGGCTCATGGACGCTCCAGGCGTTCGGTTGCGCGCTTGAACGGTGCTCGTCTGGAGCGAAGCTTGGATTGCTGAAGGCGAGAAGGGGGATATGACTCCTGATTCGAGCATACGCTCATCCGTGCCCATGCGCCGGCGGGTTCCCCCGCCGGGCCCGCGGGAATTCGCAAACTAAGCAAGCAAAGGTTCTTAGCTCATTTAGAGGCACTGGCTTATTCCGACAACCGGAGCCCCACAGGCCGCATCGTCCTAGGCTACGTCTGACAACCATGGCCGGCGTTGGATTGCGCGGTGTGGCAATCGTTGTGTTGTCCTGTCCTCGGCAAAAAGGAAGACCTGTCATGACCTTCCAGGTTCCACCAGACACTGAAAGAAACAGTTCGGGGGATGCGGATAGCCGAGCCTACAAATAAGATGGTACTGACTCGCAACTCATCGCGAGCAATGAGGGATGACGATCGATTCTGGAAAAATACGCGGCGCCTTGAAGTGTCGATCGCTTGCATAACTCAGATCATCTAACTAGCACGCTGACAGAAAACACGACCTTCACCCTGGGAATCTATGTTCCAACTTTCCAAGTCTCGGCGGGCGGAGTGACGATCGGCCAGGGCAGCACAGGCACTACTTGGATCAACATCTATGACCAATACGGCTTCAGTGGCAGCGTCAATCTTTCGGTGTCTGGATTGCCCACCGGCGTAACCGAGTCTCTCTCGCCGAACCCAACAACGGGAAGCAGCACCCTCACGCTGACTGCGAGCAGTTCAGCAGCGGTTGGACAATACACACTCACCTTGACCGGCACATCAGGCGGCCAGACCGTCTCCACCACCGTCCCTCTGTCGATTAATGCCCAGGGCTTCACGATCTACGCGTATCCGAGCAACTTGGCTTTGAACGACGGCGGCTCCGGCACATCGACAATCTCGGTGAGCGATCAATACGGATTCGCCGGCAACGTGAGTCTTACAGCATCGGGATTGCCGAGTGGTGTTACCGCTTCATTTTCTCCGAACCCCGCCACGGGAAACAGCACGGTGACTCTGACGACGAGCAGCACAGCCTCTCCTGCAGTCTCTACTGTGACAATCAATGGTGTCTCTGGCAGCATGACCGCGAGCACCACATTGAATCTGACGGTCAACACGCCAGGTTTCACGCTTCAGAATGCGCCCAGCTCGATCAACTTGGTTGCCGGCGGTTCCGAGAAATCCGCAGTCGTCGTGACTCCTCAAAACGGGTTCAGCGGTAGCGTCAACTTGTCTGCAACTGGCCTGCCAAGCGGCGTTGCCGCGGCCTTCTCTTCCAATCCGACGATAGCGGGATCGGTCACGTTGACATTGACCGCGAGCAGCACAGCCTCCACAGGGCCCGCAACGGCAACGATCACCGGCACGTCGGGATTGTTGACCGCAAGCGCACCTCTCGTTATCACCGTGGGCAGCGCATCGGCGGCGGCATCGACTTCCACGACCCTCTCGGCGACTTCCGGCGGCAGCCCTGTCACGTCGGTGGCCTCGGGAACGCTGTTGACACTGACCGCTGCAGTAAATGCTGGGAGTGCGCCACTGACGACCGGCCAGGTAAATTTTTGCGATGCGACGGTCGCCTGCGACAACCTTCATCTCGTCGGCAGCGCCCAATTGACGAATGCTGGAACGGCGATTCTGAACTTCATCCCAGGAATCGGTGTACACCGCTTTGAGGCGGTGTTCGCGGGCACGCATGCCGATGCGACAAGCTCGTCCGCAGCGTCGAATCTGACCGTGACCGGTACAACTGCGACAACCACAGCAATCGCTTCGAGCGGAAATGCCGGTGACTACACACTAACTGCCACCGTGACCGGAAAAGGATGGCCTTCGCCGACTGGGTCGGTATCCTTCCTGGACACGACAAATAGCAATGCTCTGCTCGGTAACGCAACTTTGGCCCCAAGCAGGTCGACGCTAAGCTTGCAGAATCCCCAGTCGCCGGCGACCGGCGCCCAGCCTTCGTCGATCGCCGTGGGGGACTTCAATGGAGACGGCATTCTGGATTTGGCGGTGGCCGATCAAGGGAACGGTTCACTGACAATCCTGCTGGGAAATGGGGACGGGACGTTCACCGCCACTGCATCGAGTCCGCAGGTGAGTAACTCGCCCTCCTTCGTGGCCGCTGGAGACTTCAATCGCGATGGAAAAACCGATCTCGTTGTGATCGACACCAATGCCAATCTGGTGACGATCCTTCTCGGGAATGGAGACGGAACCTTCACTGCATCCCCGATGAGTCCGCCAACTGGCCCATCTCCCGTGTCTGTCACGGTTGCGGATTTCAACGGCGATGGCACACAAGATCTGGCTGTTGTAAGCAGCTGGACTAATTCCGTCACGATTCTTTTAGGAAATGGCGATGGAAGCTTCACTGCCTCTCCCTTGAGCCCACAGACCGGCTACAGCCCGACATCCATAGTTTCCGCGGACTTCAACGGGGATGGCATACCGGATCTGGCCGTCACAAACTCGTCGAGCAACACAGTGAGCATCTTATTGGGGAACGGAGACGGCACGTTCGTCGCCTCTACCAGTCCATCGATCGGCTCTGCATATTCCCTAATGACAGCAGCAGCGGGGGATTTCAATGGCGATGGCAACGTGGACCTGGCGATCACAGAATACGGCTCGATCACGATTCTGCTGGGCAACGGGGACGGCAACTTCACTGCGAGCCCGGCGAGCCCGCCAACTGGATACAGCCCTCTATCGATCGTCGTTGCCGACTTGAATGGAGACGGCAAGTCCGACCTTGTGGTCGCAAACGAATACAGCAATACGGCTTCGATCTTCCTGGGTAATGGAGACGGCACGTTTACTACGTGGGGAAATGCCACGACAGGCTACACTCCGGCGTCGGTCGTGATCGGAGACTTTAATGGGGATGGCACACCTGACCTTGCGGTTGCGAATAACTCCAGCGGCACAGTCACTGTTCTAACCTCGCAGTTGACACAAATTGCCACCGCGAAAGCGACCGGTATTTCGCCGGTTGGCCAAGGTCTACACAGCGTCGATGCGAGTTACCCCGGAGATAGTAGCTACCAATCCAGCGTATCTTCGACAATCCGGTTGACGGCGGATGCTGGCATGCCGCTAGTCACAGTAACTCCAGCTTCCTCCAGCATCACTCCGTCGCAGGCATTGGCGGTAACAGTCACGGTCGGCGATGGAGCGGGCAATCCGATACCGACAGGATCAGTAACTTTGACAAGCGGAGCTTATGCATCTGCTTCCGCGGTCCTAAATGCGGGCGGCGCGGCATTCAATATCCCCGCTGGATCATTGCCCGTGGGCATCGATGCTCTCACGGTCGTCTATACTCCGGACTCAGCGAGCACTTCGAATTACCACAGCGCGACCGGATCGGCCTTAATCGCTGTTGCGGTGACACCCACCGTCACCGTAACGCCGTCAGCAGTCACCATCACCGACCTTGAGAGCGATGTAGTCACTGTCGCAGTATCGGGAACCAATGGGCAAGCAACGCCGACCGGGACGGTCACGCTTTCGAGCGGTTCATACAGTGCACAGCTGTCGCTCGCCAGCGGCACTGCCAGTTTCACCGTTCCCGCAGGAACATTGAGCGATGGTGCAAACACACTGACCGCTGCCTACTCAGGTGACGCAACATACGCTGCGGCAAGTGGCACAACCGCAGTCACTGTTTCCCAGGCTGCAATCGTTGCGCCAAATCCATCGCCGGTTTCTCCAGGGGCAAGTGCCACTGAAACCATCACTCTCATGGCGAGCAGCACTTATTCGGGGACGATGAATTTAACATGCACTCTCACCGCTTCCCCGGCAGGTACAAAGAGTCTGCCAACCTGCAGCTTGGATCCAACAAGTATTACTCTCAAAACTGGGGGAAGCGGAACAACCACACTCACGGTGAATACGACCGCAGCCTCAACTGCCACCCTTGTAATACCATCTCGCCTGAATTTGTGGGGCCTCGGTGGCGGAGGTGCGGTTTTAGCGGTTTCGCTCATGTTCGGCTTGTCTTCGCGGCGCCGCCGCTGGATTTCAATGCTCATGCTGCTTTGGATCATCGCCGCCGCTGGAGTAATCGGTTGCGGCGGAGGCCAAACCACGTCCACTACCGGTACTGGCACTCCCGCAACGACCGCGGGTAACTATACCTTCACGGTGACGGGAACAGACAACGCCAATTCGAAGATCACCACTTCCGCTAACGTGAACATCACAGTGCAGTAGTAAGCGAGCTACACAAGACCGGGCACGGCAATCTGGCGCCTTGTCTCTGAAGAGGAACCGCGGAATTCTTAGCGCCTGACAACGCATCGGACGTCGGCATCTTAGGGAAACTATGTTTCCCTAATTAGGGCAATAATTACCTTGACTCCACCACTGAATTTTGCTAAAGTTTAGACAGTGGAGAGCGACATGAGCAACGAACCTAAGAGCCTGCAAGAAGCAATTGTTTACTTCTCGAACCCTGATAACTGTGTTGCCCATCTTGTTTCGCAACGCTGGCCTGATGGAGTTGTGAAGTGCCCCACCTGCGGTAATGAAAAGGTCAACTATCGCGCCCATCGCCGCACTTGGACTTGCTCCAGCCATCACGCGAAGCGGGAATTTTCCATCAAGGTCGGAACCATGATGGAAGACTCGCCCATCGGCCTTGATAAGTGGCTCACTGCCACTTGGCTGCTCACCAATTGCAAGAACGGAATCAGCAGCTACGAGATTGCGCGGGACGTGAATGTTTCTCAGAAGTGCGCATGGTTTATGCTTCACCGCATTCGGCTGGCCATGCAGGATGAGACCTTCGGAAGCAAGATGGGCGGGGAAGTCGAAGCCGACGAAACCTTTATCGGCGGCAAGTCTCGCAACATGCACAAGAGCAAGCGTGAGCGCCGCATCACTGGCACTGGCGGCAAAGACAAAACCGCTGTCATGGGTTTGTTGGAGCGCGGCGGCAAGGTTCGTGCAAAGGTAGTCAGCAGCCGCAAGGCGAAGGAATTGCAGGCGGAAGTCCGCAAGCATGTTGAAGCGGGTGCGGCACTCTACACTGACTCGCTCCCGTCTTACAACGGGCTGGCCACCGATTACGCTTATCAGATCGTGGACCACGCTGTCGAGTATGTGAACGGTCGGGTTCATACCAATGGCCTTGAGAACTTCTGGAGTCTGTTGAAGCGCGGAATCAATGGAACCTATGTGAGCATCGAACCGTTTCATCTTTTCCGCTACTTGGATGAGCAGTCATTCCGCTACAACAACCGCGCAACTGCAAACAACCCTTTGAACGATTCCGACCGCTTCAGCCTCGTCACTTCTCAGTTTCTCGGCAAGCGGTTGACCTTCGCCGAACTCACCGGCAAGGTGGGAGAAACGATCAACTAATCCCCTAAGGTTGAAGCGCGGGAAGCGGGCGAAATCCTAGCCTGCTTCTTTCGCGCCTGCTCTTTCTTCCAAGCCTGTTCCCGTCTGACCAATTCTTCGCGTGGAACGGAAAGAACCTTGCGCAGCACGGTGTTGAATTTTTCGAGATCGTTATCGTTTGTCATCGCTTGGCAATCTTCTCTCTTTCGCAAAATGTGCGGAATGACCATTCATTGAGGACACCGCCTTCCTTGCGAACGTTGTTCAAGATTGATATTGACCTTAAGAGGTTGTATCCCTTTTCAAGCGTGTGATCGGGTTTGCCGCTCTCATGTAGTGCAGTGCGTGTTTTCCATGCGTTGAAGTCTGCCGCCTCGAAAGCCTTAGCATCCTCCTTTAACAGGAACCGTACAGGTTTTCCGAATGCCTCTTTATGCTTCTCTTCAAAGTTTCCTTTGTCTTTATCGCCGTCCTCATAGAAGTACAGGAGAGTATCCAGCACCTCTAAATCGAAGGCCCATAACCGAAGTGAATACGCGACTAGCATGCTACACACCGCATAAGGACGACCTATTGCCTCCGAGAGGCGATATTCTGCATCAACTCGTAAGTAGTCCGGCAGGAACATACTCGCGCGGAAAAATTTGGCGCAACTGGTTTCCGTGCATTTGAGTAGCTTGGCAACAAAATTCCTGCGACGATCTACTTGCGGGGGCTCCTTCCCTGCCCATGATTCAAACTCCCCCTTACTGCTGACAAAGTGCGTAGTGTGAAACGCTGTCACGCCCTCCCCTTTGAGAATATCTTTCCATTCGCGCTCAAATCGAATCCAGTTATCAATCGTCGCAACATAACCCGCAACGGTGAGTACGTCTTGCTCGTCGGGATGACCGCTTGCGTCGAAATAGGCTGAGAATATCGCCATATAACCGTCACCCCGATACCTGGATAGTAGGGTTGATTTCGCGAGGTGCTCCAACAAATTGTACGGCGCACTCTCTCCACCTCGATTCTCCATCCGCATTTTGGTGGAGTCAAGGTAATTATCGCCCTAATTAGTTTCTCAAGGCGAGCTGAACTGATAGCCGACTAGCCCCGTCCAACGGGGGCACAATCATTGCGTTGGATCGACCACCTTCATTCCCGACGCTTCGTCTGGTTTCTTCTTTAGCGGTGCTGTATCTATGGTCACGAAGACCTCCAACGTTGGATTCACGTTTAGTTCAAAAACGTGCCCGCCGATCGTCGTGCCATCTGGTTTGCCGAGCACAGCATGCATGTGAACGATCGGCTTCCCGTTGAATGTGGCGACGTCTCCAATCAGAGAAAGAACCTCGACCTGCTCGGCCACAGGAATGCGATGATAGATTTTGTTCGCGGGATCAAGCCAGGCGAGCGTCGCACCACTTACCGCGCCGATTGCAGTGAAGTGCGCGTCTTCGACCTTGTGCTGAATGGCAAAATCCGTCAGGCCGCTGAGAGCCTCGTCGCCCTTGTAGAAGACCACGGCGTAGACCTTTTCCTCAGAAGTGTCCTTCACCAGCTTCACCTGCATTGCCGGCGCCTTTCCTGTTGGGACGGGGCGAGAAGGCGAAATATAGACATCGCCGGCGATTTGGCCGCTGGCAGAGTTGCTGAGCGCAGCGGACGCCGCGAAGGCGATCAAAAACAGTGGAAGCTTGGATCTCATATTCATTCTCTCCAATGCGAGCGGCTTGACCAGGATAAGCTGTGACGCGATTTCGGACTCAGTTAGCCTGACCTATCAATGAATTCCCATCCGGGACTACCCGGGGCGTAGCTTTTTCGGATTGTTTCCAGGAATGAATCCTGCTGCGAATCATAGCAGCGTAGCGAAGACATCTGTTCCCGGAATCTCGGTCCGGAGACGAGGGAAGGCTTATACTGAGGCGTCCTTGGGGGCCTGCGCCGTTCGTCCTCAACTGGTCGATGAACGGACTACCAATTCGGCCCGTTTTTTGTGCGGGCATTTCCGAGGACAGAGGGGATACACATGTACCGCCGATTTGCATTGCTGTCTGTGCTGATCATGAGCAGCTTCGCTTTTGGACAAGGAGCGAGCACAACCAGGCCAGCCATTACCGGCATTTCCCACATGACGCTGTATGCCGATGACCTGAAAAAGTCACAGGGGTTCTATGGAGGTTTGCTGGGCTGGGAGCAGGTGCCCGCGGGAAGGGTGGAGTCAGGTGTCCGCTTTTATGCGAATCATCTGCAATACATCGAGTTGCAGTCCCCACCCAGCAAGGGATTGGCAATCCGCTTTGACGGTATCGGCTTTTCGACCAGTGACGCGGAGGGATTGCGCAGGTTTCTGGGAGCTCATGGAATCGCCGTTCCGCAAGCAGTTAACCAGGATCGAGAGGGAAACGAATTCTTTCAAGTGAGTGATCCCGAGGGGAACAACGTTGAATTTACGCAAGAGGGTAACCATGCGCCGAAGGCTGGGAAGGCCGCATCCCTGCGGATAAGCACGCATATCATTCACGCGGGGGTTGTGGCGCATGACAGAGCGGCGCTTGATCGCTTTTACAAAGACCTGCTGGGTTTCAACTTGTATTGGGAGGGTAGTTCGAGCACGGGGCATACGGATTGGGTGATGATGCAAGTTCCGGACGGAACCGACTGGATCGAGTATATGTTGTATCTTCCACCCAATCCCTCACGGGAGCAATTGGCCAGCGCATACCATTTTTCGCCAGGGGTGGTAAGCGTAGCCGATCTGGAAAAGAAACTGAAGCAAAAGGGCTGGACTCCGTCGGCACAAGAACGTCCACCGCTGCTCGGATTGGACGGGAAATGGCAGCTGGACCTTTTCGATCCGGACGGGACGAGAGCTGAGTTCATGGAGTTTCAGCCGGTGAAAGAGCCTTGTTGTTCAAGATTCACCGGTCCGCAACCTAGCCCATCGCCGAATTGGTAGATGTAGTAAATGTATTCGATGAGCTGCTTGAATGGGCGACTGATTCGACAGGGAGCGCGATTCGCTTTTTCCGACGTTGCGCTGCTCGGTTAGTTCCAATTCTCCGAATTAAGGGCGAGGCTTCCAAAGCTTGCATCTAAACTAGAGCGTGGGCGTTTCATCCTTCCAGCCGTTCCCGGGAATTGGCAAGAAACTTTCGATCCGTACCTCATGCATGGACACTTTCGATTGTGGCTGGATAAACTTAGCATCCTGCTTTGCGCAGATCTGAAACTGTAAGGACTCATTCCGACTTCATGGCCGCTCAACTGTCGTTCATAGGATTTGTGCGGAAAAATCTTTGGCGCCGACGGCTGAGGACTTTGCTGACACTTTGCGGAATCGGAATGGCCATCGGGGCATTTGTGGGCCTGGTGGGCTTTTCGAACGCATTCGAGCAGTCGTGGCTGCGCCTCTACACCAGCAGCGGCACTGACATTGCCATCATTCAGCAGACGTTTCTGAATACTTCGCTGCCGGAGAGCGTGATAACAAAGGTGACGGCGCTCCCCACGGTTGCGCAAGCGACACCAATGATTTACAACGTAATGGATCTTACGCCTGAGGTGAATGCGCTGGTCTACGGCTGGAAGGCGGACTCGTATGAATTCGAATCACTCCAATTGCTTTCCGGACGGCCCTTTCACGATGGTCGCCCCGAGGTGATGCTGGGCGAACTTTTATCTGGAAGCCTGCACAAGAAAACCGGCGACACGCTGGAGATTCAAGGTTCTCCCTTCAAAGTGGTTGCCATTTACCATGGCGGCTCTGCGCTTGAGACGGGCGCGGTGATCATGCCTCTCGACCAGTTGCAGCAGCTCAGCAGCCTGCAAGGCAAAGTGTCGACGATCCATGTACGCCTGCGCCCAGCGCCAGCTGGAGAGGCCCCGGATGAGTATTTGAAGCGCGCGCAGGCGCAGATTGAGGCTGCTCTCCCCGGATTGCGCGCAGTTCCAGCAGCCGAGCGCGCCGGGAACAATCAGTTTGTCCGTTTGGCACATGCTTCTGCGTGGGGCACCTCCTCGATTGCGTTGCTGATCGGCATTCTGGGGATCGCCAACACGATGGCCATGTCGGTCTTCGAGCGCACACGGGAGATCGGCATCCTACGTGCGCTAGGTTGGAAGCGGAGACAAATTATGATTCTCATCCAGCTTGAAGCGTCCGTGTTGGGCCTGGGCGGTGGGTTTCTCGGCATCGCTGTTGGATGGGGAGCTTTGCAACTGCTGGCAGCAATGCCGCAGACCGCTGGCATTGTCTCGGCGACCTTTCCTTTGCCGCTTGTAGCGGAAGCCTTGGGCATTTCGATTCTGGCCGGGCTGATTGCTGGGGCGCTGCCCGCGTGGCGCGGCGCGCAACTTTCGCCGGTGGAGGCGCTGCGGCATGACTAATCCCACTCTCGAAGTGCGAAACTTGTTCAAGAGCTACGATGAAGGCCAGATCGAGGCGTTGCGCGGTGTGGACCTGTCAATCGCCGCCGGCGAATATGTTGCCATTACCGGTCCGAGCGGAAGCGGAAAGTCAACGCTTCTGCACATGCTGGGCGGCCTCGATAGCCCCACCACCGGCGAGGTTCTGTTCAGGAACGTAAGTTTAGGTTCGGCAATTGACCTGGATACCTATCGTTCGCGGAATGTTGGATTCATTTTCCAGGCGTTTCACTTGATGCCTACTCTCCGTGCCATCGAAAATGTGCAGGTGCCTATGCTTGGGCTGAAACCCTGCTCGTTCGATCGCGCGGCGCGGGCTCGGGATTTGCTTAAGGAAATGGGCTTGGAAAACCGAATGGAGCAGTATCCCAATCAACTCTCGGCTGGAGAGCGGCAACGTGTAGCGATCGCACGCGCACTGGCCAACAATCCGGATATTCTACTGGCCGACGAACCCACCGGTAACCTTGACAGCGTAAATTCGGGAAAAATCATGGAGATTCTCATCGGGATTCAGCGGAAGCGAGGGATGACACTGATAGTGGTCACTCACGAGGACGAGATTGCGCACGCGGCGGCACGGCAGGTTCGCATTCGAGACGGAAAGGTTGAAGTATGAGAACCGCGCTGGCCGCAACCGTGCTTGCAATGATACTGCTGCCAATGGCTACACAGGCCGCAGCTCCGCCGGGAGCGCTGGCAGCGGCGCGGCAGCAAGTTGAGTCAGCCGATTATCGCATGAGCGGGCACCTTGTGCGTGTGGACGGGAGCGGGGCGCGCACCAGCTATGGGGTCAACATCAGTGCGCATTGGTTCCCTGGCGTGCTCCGAGTACTCGTGGAAGTTGCTTCTCCGGCCGAGGCTCGGCTCCATGTGCTTATGGAGATGCGGCCGGACGGGAAGGACACAATCGAGGTTGTCCATCCCAGAGATAAATCACCTGTCGTTTTGCCTTTCGACAAATGGAGTGATGGACCGCTCGGCGATGGATTCAGTTACGAGGATTTTCTCGAGGCGCAGTACTTCTGGCAAGGTCAATCGGCACCGGTTGCGACTAGGTTTGGCGCGCGCGACTGCGATCTTTTGAAGAGTACGCCCGGAGCTTCTGACAAGACCCACTACGCCGAGGTCAAAAGCTGGCTCGATCACGGTAGTAGCTTCCCTGTGTATGTAGAGAAGACGCTGAAGGGCTCAGGGAGTGTGAAGGAGTTTACCTACTTTGGGCTGCGCCAAACGCGAGGTATCTGGTCGGCAACCCAGGTGGAAGCGAAGATTCGCGGACGCGCTGGTTCAACGCTGCTCATTATCGATCGCGGCACACCAGAAGCGCACCTTGGCCTGAAGGATTTCAGCGCCGCACAACTCACGCACTTCTAAGATGGCCCACCGCCCATGCCCCTCGTTCGCATATTGACATCGGCGGCGAGGCATTTCATTTAGTTTGACCAGCGCATCGACATCAATTGATTTCTTGCGAAAATCGCTCCTGTAAAGTTCGCCGGAGTATCTTGCCGGTGTGATTTTCGGGTAAGTCACCGGGAGCGAGAATCCAGATACGGCGCGGGGCTTTGTAGGCTGCAAGATTCTGGCGGCACCAATCCAGCAGGTCGCTTTCGCTCACGAGAGAACCGTCGTGCAGTTCAACCGCTGCTACAGGAATCTCCCCCTTTTCTTTGTGCGGTAGGCCAAAGGCAGCCGCACGCGTCACGGCCGGGTGCGCGATAATGACTTCTTCCAACTCGCGGACATAGACCGAGTAACCGCCTGACTTGATCACATCTTTCATGCGTCCCACAAGACGGATCATGCCGAAGCGGTTGCGTGTGGCCAGGTCGCCTGTGCGCATCCAACCGTCTGCAGTCAGCAAGCCCTGACTGTCGTTCTTATCCTTCCAATAGTGCGGAGCGAGACCATGGCGGCGGATCTGGCATTCGCCAGTCATACCGGTCAGCATGCGCTGGCCGTTTTCGTCCGCCACACGAATTTGAAACGGGGGCACAGGGAAGCACACGTCACCGCTGCCGGGTAGCAGAGACAACTCAATGCCCATCATGGCGAGTCCGCCCAACTCCACCATGCCGTAGCCGTTCAAAAGTACCGGCGGAATGCGCCGACCTCCTGGCAACCGGGCCAGCGCACCGAACTGGCGCAAACGTTGTCGAACTTCGGAAGGCAAGTGATCGCTGGCCGAGAGCCACGTGCGTACGGTCCTGAGCAGGGCCGGTTCCGGATTGCTATTGACCAGGCGGGCAAACATTGCGGGAACGCCGACGACCGCAGTGATACCGTGGCGTTCAACCAGGTCCAACGCGCTCTCGACATCGAAGCGATCCAGGAAGCATCCGCGAATGCCGGCCATCAAACCGTAAAGCGCAATACTCACAGCCATGATGTGAGACCAGGGCAGCGCAATCAACGCAAGGTCTTTCGGCCCCAGAATCAGCCCAGCCAACACGGTCGATGCGCGCGCTCCGAGCAGTGCGTTGCTCGACAACGCCGCGCCTTTAGGAAAACCGCTTGTGCCGGAGGTATGGAATACAGCAATGGTAGCGGCCGGATCAATGGCGGTTGGCGGAAACGGTATTGTCTCAAGTGTGTCTGAGTCAGAAATTCGAATGAATCCCTCCAGCATCTCTTTCTCATCGTCAGCTTGTATCCATGTGCGCACATCCAGCGTGCCGCGTTCTCCGATGTTGTGTTCGAAAACCGTTTTGTCGGTGACCAGGATCTCTGTGCCGCTATTTGTCAAAATGCGGCGCACTTCGGCGATTGTAAGTTGGGGGTTTAACGGCAGCGCGATGCCGCCCGCGCGGATGATGGCCAGGAACCAATGAAAGCACCTCCGGTTGTTACTGCGATAAATGGCGATGGGCTGGCCAGGAGAGATCTTGATCGTCTGACGGAGGAACGCATCAATGCGGCAGATGTCGGCATGTAACTCGGCGAGATGAAAACGGCCGTCATCTCCGACAGAAACTTCGCAATCTCCTTTCCGCCGGAGCAATTCGTCGACAAGGTTGGCCACCGTGACGTCACGGTCGCGCGCGAGTTGAAAGCGCCTGAAGATATTCATTGGGCAGAGACGGGCTTGCGGCCCCAGTCGCTGGCGACGCAGTAGTGGAAAAGGCGGTCGAGATAGTCCAGCACCTGCGGCGGGTGTAGTCCTGCAGGCTCCAACAGCCGCTCGGCATTGGTGGTATCGAACTGCATGCGCATTGTGAAGTAGTCGCGGTAGGCGCGGCCGTCGCGCAGCACGCGACGTTTTCGTCCCCATAGCGAGATAAAGAGCAGAGGCCGGATGGCGGCAAAGAAAAGTTTTGGATCGACGTAGCGCGCTTCAGGTGCGTGGAAGTACTCCGCCGCTCTCCGGGCAACCTGCTGAATGGTGGCGCTTCCGCGCGGCCCGGCGCAGAGATGGACTGTGCTGCCGAGGGCGGCCTGGTCAAAGACAAGGCGCGCAACAGATGCAGCGACGAAGTCGACAGGTACGATATCCAACACTGCATCGGGATAGCCAGGGACCGTGCGCCATAAACGGCGCGCATAGATTTTGAGCGGCCAATACATCATTTTGAAGCTCGAAGTAACGCCGGTGCGGGAGTCGCCCACGATGATGCTGGGGCGCAGAATCACGCCAGGCATGGAACCCAAGCGTGAGCCCACCAGGGCCTCGGCCTCCGCCTTGGTCTGTTCGTAGGTGTTGCGGTAGCTCTGGCCCACAGCGAGTTCGCTTTCGCGCACCAGGTCCGAGCGTTCGCCAGCGACGTAAGCTGTGCCGACATAGCCGAAGCTCCTCAACTGGCGCATACTTGCAGCGAAATCCAGCACACGGCGTGTACCCTCGACGTTGATGCGGCGAGCCTCGTCCAGTGAGTGATCGAAGCGTACAGTGGCGGCGGAGTGAATCACGCGGGTCGTCTCGGCAGCGAGACGCTGGTAGGCAGCGGTGTTCAAGCCGCAATTGGACAAGCCTACATCTCCGGGATGGACTTCGACACGGTGACGCTCGTCGCGAGGGACAATCAAATCGGCGCGCTGCTGACCCGATTGGTCCGGTCTGCCGCGAATGAGCAGCGCGAGCCTCGCGTGCGGCTGTCGAACCAGCAATTCGCGCACCAGCTGCGTTCCGAGAAATCCGGTCGCGCCGGTGACAAGGATGAGCTCTTCGCTGTTCATTCAGATTCCGGCCTCAATGCTCGAACAACTCGCAGGCCGGATAGCAATGACCTATAAGTGCCTGGGCGACGGGTTAAGTGACTTCATATTATAGATCGACGGCCTACGCAGGAAAGCACCGCTGGATGGACGAAGGCATTCCACATGGGTTCACACCGCAATGAGGTTAAAAATAACTTCTTCGCTTGTTATCAATTCGATTCAGGGCGTGGCGCATGTAAAGTTTTCCGCGTCCTCCGTGTTTCCAGCGCCCTTGTATTTCGCAACCTTCGGATAGGCGCACAGCGGGCGTGTCATCGCTGGTTTCCTCACGCCGTCTTTTCCCGCGGCATACTTCGTCGCAATGACGCTCTCGTCCGGCGAACCCATCTCAACCCAATCCTGCAGTGAATCAAAAAGCCCGTGCTTGGGTCCCTTCGCAGTCTCCATGCCGAATTGCCCGAGCGCGCTCGCTCCGGGACCACCGCTGCAATGCTCCATTCCCGGAACCATATATAAACGCGCGAATGAGTTGACCTTTTTGTCGCCCATCTCCCGTTCAACACTCTTGTAATACGCGATCGTGTTCCACGGAGAAATCGCAGGGTCATTCCAGCCGTGATACAGAATCAGTTTCCCTCCATGCGTGGCAAATTTGCTGAGATCGGGATTCGTGGCATCGAGATCGGCGGCTTCTTTCTGGTTCGACTCGTGAATCAATTCGTCAACATTCGCCGTCAGTATGTTGAACTTCGGGTCGCCGGTGACAACGTAGCGAAAGTAGTTCTGAACAAATTGTGAAGAGAGCGATGAGCCAGGATCTTCACCGACGACCCATTCCTTCCACGCCGTCTCGTCGCCCATCGTGAAGCCGGGAAAGACGATTTTGTTCGCCGCATCTTTCTCACCTCCGTACAGTGTCTTCAGCGCGTCGACTTGCGGCTGCGTGAGACAATCCAGCGCGTTTCCACTCTTGCAAAGGAGAACTTCGGGATCGAAGTGGCATTGTGCCGGATCGCCGATAATTCCATCCTTCACGTCGTCCAATGCGTCACACGCGGCGAGCGATGCTTTTTGGATCGCGGGGAGCTTCTTATCGGAGATGTATGCCTTCGGGTCCGCGATCAGGTTCTGTAACGCTCCTGCGCCGGCGGCAAGCATCGTGGACCAGGCATTTGCCGGCGCGCCGGCAAGAATTCCGTCGTAGTCCTCGGGAAACCGCTGCGCCTCCATCAGTGCTTCGCGTCCACCATCGGAACACGCATCGAAATATGCTTTCTCCTCGCTCTTGCCATAGTAGGCGGTGAGGATTTGCTTGGCTCGCTGCGTCGTGAGATGAATGGCACGCCAGCCAAAATCCTTCACTTTTTCCGGATGCCCAAGCGCCCAGCTTGCATCCGTTCCTTCCGCCTGGTGTCCCGCGTCTGTGCCGGCCACGGCGAACCCACGTTTCAGATACCCGGCGAATTGGTCATACCAGATCTCCCCGGCGAATCCGCCATTCCCGCTGCCCAGCAGACGCGCGTTCCACCCCTGCACCGGCATCCACACTTCGAATCGGATCTTCGAATCGCTGGTGGGACGCAGGACCCCAGCTACGCGGCAGAATGCGGGCAGATCGTGCAACGGCGGTCCAGCACCTTCAATCTCCAATACGCCTGACGTGACGGTATCCGCCAGGGTGATGGTCGTGTCTGCAAGCTTGAGATTCCTCAGACCACCGCAATCCGCAGCGAGGAGGAGCGTGGATTGCGCTCCCAGCAACCAAACAAGCACCCACCAGATTCGAACCATTTTTAACGCAGACCCTTCCCGGCCGTCATTTGCCGTCGGAGCATTTATAACAAATTCCGCGAGTGATGCCTTGCGCGGAGCCAGACGAATCGTATTCGTTGAAAGTATTTTGAAGAACCGGATGCGCAATGTACTGATCGGGCATTTCTGCTGGCGTTGCAAAAGGGCAACACCCCCGGCCGTGACCGGGGGTATTTCGCCTTGAATTGCCGGGAATTCTATTGAACGATGTTCAAGGTCACCACGCTTGTCGAGGAACCCGTGAGCATGGGTGTGTTCGAGTTGGAATTCGAAAGCATAGAGGCGGAAAGAGCGAGTTGATAACTTCGCTGGGTAGCTGTGGAACCGACCGTAAAGGTAAACTTTGTGGTTCCGCTGCCGGGCGCAGCAATTGATGCTGGACTGGCCTGAACTGTGACTCCACTTAGTGGTGTATTTTCTGAGAGCGCCAGTTTCACCGCCCCACTTGCGCCTCCCATTGGTGTTGTGGTGACCGCGAGAATGCCCGAGGCGCCGCGGTGGATGGTGAAGGACGAAAGCGACGGCGTGACCAGGATTCCTGCCACTTCGACCTGGATATTTTTCACGACCGTTAATCCGTCGCCTGTTGCCGTAACTGTGATCGAGTAAGTTCCGGGAGCCACCGTTGAGACCAAGCCGGATTGGCTGGCTTCCTTTGCGGTGAGGGTCAATGTGGACGAGCTGGAATCCGATGCGCTCAGCGTGAGCGGGTTGTTGCTCCATGAGGTCGTGACGTTGGCAGGCAATCCACTCACACTCAGGCTGACTGGACCTATAAACGAACCACCCCCGGTGAATGTGAGGAGCTGGCTCGTGCTGCTTTGAGCGGGGCTTGTCGCCTCCATGGGGTTAATGACAGTCATGCTGCTGGAAGCGGCGCTGACCGCCAGAGTAGGCGGGGGCACAGTTACCGTTAAGGCCAGCTTTTGGATGACGGTAAGGCCGCCTCCCGTGGCAGTGACAGCTATGTTGGTTGAGCCGATCGCTGCTGCGGAAGAAGCTGCAAGAGTCAACATCGAAGAACCACCCAGTGCGGTGAGCGTCACCGGGTTGACGCCCCAGGAAGCAGTTACGCCGGTGGGCAGGCCGCTGATCGTCAGACTCACCGCGCCGTTGAATGTGGCGTTGCGAATCAGGCTCAGCACGTCGGTGACAACTGCTCCTCGAGCTACCGCAAGGGAAGTCGAGGCCGGTTGCAGCGCCAGCGTGGGCGCGCTCAGGGTCACGGTTACCGGCACATCGCGGCTCGCGGTGTAAACCGCTCCCGCCTTCGCCGCCACACGCGCCACGAGGGCAAGGGACGATGAGCCTGCCGACGCAGACGCACTGCCCGTCAGCGTCAGAGTCCAGGAGACTGCCCCCGAGGCGCTCACACTCGGCGCACTCCATGCGGCAGCGAACCCGGTCGGAAGTCCCGACGTGATGGAGATGCTCGAGCCAGCCGTCCCGCCTGGGACCGCAGCCCCGCCAAACGGAGTTGCGACCACGGTGAGGGTCGCCCCAGCCAGGGACTGCACGGAGACGGAAGTCGGCGATGTCGTCAGAGTTACTCCGGCGGCCTGCTGCACTTGCAATGTCACGTCCTGGATAGCGACAAGGCCGTCGCCCGTGGCCGAAACCGCGATGGTGGCTGAGCCGACCGCCGCCGCGGACGAAGCCGTCAACGACAATGTCGAGGTGGCCTTTGCCGCGCTGGGTGCGGGCGTGATTGGATTGGTGCTCCAAGCTGCGGTCACGCCCGGGGGCAGACCGCTGATGGAAAGACCGATGCTTCCGCTGAATGACCCGCCTGTCGTCGCCGTAAATGCCACCGACCCTTGCGTTCCCTGAGGCAAAACAAGCGAACTCACGGCGGCCGCGAGCGTCAGCGTCGGCGTTTGTGCCACAGTCAACGCATAGATGACAGCCTGCGTTCCGGAAGCGTCGGAACCGGTGATGGTCAGGTTCTGCGTCCCCGACGCAGCCGTCGATGCAACCGCAATGGTCACGGTCGCCGTTGTGCCGGAAGCAATCGATGTGGGGCTGAAGCTGACCGTAACGCCCGCAGGAGCCGTCGCCTTCAACGCTACCGGATTCTTCGCCGCACCCGTCTCGGTAACGCTCAAGGTGAACGATGTCGTCTTGCCTGTCGGCACTGTTCCAGCGGTCGCTGAAGGTTTGAGAACAAAATCAACCGCGGTAGTTGCGCTGCCAATACCCCAGCTGCTGACCAGCACTGCGCCATCCACCGAGCCCAGACCGGTGGCCAGGTTGTACTCGGCTCCGCTGGCCGTGAATCCCGTGACACCCGGCACGCTGTTGTTTCCCGAGGGTGTCGCGTGGAAGGGATTGCGCGCCGCACTGAGTAACGAATAGAGGCCTGGGTTGGCATTCCCTTGTCCCTTACCGCCCATCGCTTGCACCAATAGGGCCATCACGCCGGCGAACGAGGGAGAGGCCGCAGAAGTACCCGAGATAGTCCAGTTGCTCCCGTTCTCGACGATCATGTACGCATCATGACCGGCCGCATCCATGGCCACGTCCGGCACCGCGCGCATTCCATTGGCCGCGCTCACCCCGGGCACAGCCTGTTGCCAGGAGGGCTGAGGGTAAACCAGGCTCACGCCGCCCGTTGAGGCCCACAGTCCCGATCCACCATTCGATCCGCTTTCGTTCCACACCACTTCCGGTATGTAGATCAGCGCCGATTCTTCGGTGGATGAGTTTGTTGCCCCCCAGTACTTCGCGTTGTTTCCTCCCTCGTTGAATTCGGTGCCGCCGACGCAGGTGGAATAGGGAGAGCTGCACAACCCATTTACGCCGGTTCCCGATGCCGAACTGCTTCCGCCCGCATAGCAGCCCGCTGCTCCCGAATCGCCGGAGGAGACAAACGCGCTCATCCCCTGGCTGGCAGCCTGCTGCCAAAGGCTGTTGTAGAACGCCAACTCCGTCGCCCCCATGTCTTGCTCGCAGCTTCCATAGCTGGTGCTCACAATTGGAGCCGTTGCGTGGTTCACGATGTACTGCGCTGAAAGGTCTACGCCATCCGATGTCGCCGTCGACGCTCCCACAACAAACTTCACGGTCGCGCTCGGAGCAATGCCGCCGCTCCACTCAACGTCCAGTGTCGACTCGTCCTGATCTCCGTTGACAAGTCCAGGATTGGCGCTGACCAGAATCACGGAAGGATTATTCGCCGGCAATCCAGAGGTTTGGCGAAACTTCGCAACGTCTGAGATGTTGATGTTGCTGCGCCCGACGATGGCTATCGATGTCCCCGCACCCGTAGTGCCCGCGTTGTAGAGCGATTTCAAATCGTAGATCGTTGCCCAGTCTGCCGGATAAAGGTAGTTCGTGCTCCCGCTGGTGTAGAGAGGTTTCGCCTCGGTAGAAGACAGTGTGCCAACCGGGTGCCGCGCCGCGATCGCTGAGTTGCGTCGGAAATCGTGGAGCGAAACCACTCCGCTCACCACGTCGGCCAGGGCAGTGGGAATCTGTGGGTCCTCAGAGTTTGCGAGATGATCGACCCCGTTCACGCGGTAGCGGCGGATCTCGGTGTGAAACGCATCCCCCACCTGCCCCGCTGTCCCTGAAAACACAATCAGCCGGTTGCTCGCCGGAATCTCATCCACTTGAAATCCGTGCCCGCGGAGCCATGCGATCACCTGGGAAATGTCCGCCGCGCTCACGCCAAATCGTGAACCATACTGAGCCGGGGTCAGCCATTTGTGATAGAGCGGCGACCCCGGCTCATGCTGCGCTGTCACCAGTGCATCCAGATCCGACTGCTGTTCGGCCGAGGGCGCCAGATACAGCACCATATGGTCGAGCTGCGTCTCGGCGCCGACCGGACCTTGATCGAACTCGGGCCGCGCCATTGGATGCATGTTGCCCGTCAACGTGACAACGTCTGACTCATCGACAGGCCGCACGACTCGGTTCGCTGGCGCTTGTCCCAGCGCCATCAAGATCCATCCACTAGAGATCAACGCAGATACAAAGAGGGAGCGAATCCAGGAAAGAATTGGCATGTCCGGCCTTTCAGGACAGAGAAGTACGCGCGAGAAGTTGGGATTTGGTAAGTCTTCGCGTCTTCCCATGCATCGGCGCGGGTAGGCCGACCAATAGGGGAATCCTCCGCATCATGCGGGACTTTGAATTACTTCCGTACTCTGGCATGTTCGGACCCCGGACTAGAATCAGAACGTCAAAATTACGGTTGCACATGCAAACGTCGATCTTTGGTTGCAGCTCCGGGGAGGGACCATTGCGCCGGCCAAAATCTTATCTGCTCTCGCTGTTGTTTGCCTTCCAGTTCCTGTTGTGTGTATTGCGGTGCGCCTTGAAAGCGGATCGCCTTCGGCGGAACTTTTGTCTGCGCGAGCAACGGAAGAGAGCAAAGCAGAAGCAAAGCTACACTGACTGCGCCAGACTGTTTGATCATGTTGCGCCAAGATTAGCAAATGGTGGTCGGTGCGGCCAGCGGGTTTTCTGGCGGGCCAGGAAGGAAATCGGCTGCCGACACCGTCTTGTCGTCAATGCGCGAGGTCTTGGGATTATAGGAAAGAACCCTCGGGGGAACTCGCGCATAGACGGTTTCCGTTCTGGTTCGCCCCAAGCGTGCACCGGGCGGGGCATCTGGACGGTGCGCTCGGCACCTTGACAGAGGAGCAGAAGGGGTGTTTACTGAAGCGTTGGTTGTGGTGAAGGAGTTCACCCTTAACCGCTGTCCATTCCAATAGGCCGGACAGATGATAACTCCTGACAGGGAATCCTGTTGCGGAGTTGTGTCCCGGCCGAGTTCCCTGAACGA
>Ga0182030_10005918_pt1 | contig 25882 bp, 28 predicted proteins | sample 812S3MmetaG_FD_121299 | JGI IMG/M metagenome (GOLD analysis project Ga0182030, IMG submission 121299) | Permafrost microbial communities from Stordalen Mire, Sweden - 812S3M metaG (Illumina Assembly) | ecosystem: Environmental > Terrestrial > Soil > Wetlands > Permafrost | place: Sweden...
CGATTCTTTCCTTTTCCGTGCCGGTCATGGGCACCGAGAACTTCACCGCGGTCCACCCGCGCGCGCGGGTCTCGCGGGCCCAGGCGGCGAAGCGCTCGGGGGTGCGATTCGGCCCGTCCAGGGGGGCGTTCCAGTGAGTGTAGTACACGCGCAGGCGCGGTCGGAGGGGGCCCTCGAGCAGACGCCAGACGGGCAGGTTCAGGCGCTTGCCTTCGATATCCCAAAGGGCGATATCGATAGCCGACAGCGCGGTCATGGCGGGCGGTCCGTTGCGCCAGCGGGAGAGCAGGTAATAGCTGCGGTTCCAGTGTTCCTCGATGCCGCTCGGGTCGCGGCCGACGAAGCTCGGTTCGAGCCACCGGAGCGAGTCCTCGACGACGTCCTGGCGCCCTTCGAGAGTCCCCTCGCCGAGGCCGACAATGCCGGCATCGGTTTTCACTTCGAGGAACAGCATGTCCCGCCAGCGCAGGGTGACTTTGTGAATCTCGAAGCCGGTAATCTTGATTCGGTCCGTGGGAGCGGCGGCCAGGGCCGGCAGGCAGGCGAGCCCTCCGGCAATGCTCGAAAGACACGCGCGGCGGCTGAGGCGGGGTGCTTTTGGCATGCGGTTCTGGTCTATCCTTTCTTCGCCGGCGGGGCGGGCCGGTCGTGGTCGGGCACCTCTCTCGGGATCGGGTAGCCCGCCTTGCGGAAGTCGAAAACGAGGTCGGCGATGCGCGCGCCGATCACCTCGATGCGCTTCAGGTCGCGCGTTCCCACGCCGAGCTCCTCGGCCAGGCGCAGGGTGCTGTCGCAGAACTCAAAAGGCGCCTTGCCGCGGTCGGCCATGGGGTCGAAGCCCATGACGGCTGCACCCACCGCATCCACGCACACCGGGTTGATGCCCGCCACCAGAATGTGAGGGGTCACGTGTTTGGCCATGGGGCCGACGGTTTCCTGGCCGGTCTGGGATTCGATGCCGTCGATGATGGCAAGGTGTATGGGGCGGGCGGCGACCAGGTCGGACACGCAGCGCGGCACGCGGTATCCGCCGTCGCGGGGGCTGTTGGGGTCGATCTCGGGCAGTGAGCTTTTCGGTGGCTGGCGGGAGCCCGAGTGAATAGGAAAGCGGCCGCCGAGCGGCACCAGACCGGGTTCGTCTTCGGGGGCGCCGTCGCCGTAGATGGTGCAAGGAGTGATACCGAAGCAGTTCTTCATCGACAGCGTGATGCCGGCCGTTTGGTGCTCTTTCATTTTGGCGATGGAGACGAAGACGTCGCAATCTTCATAAGAATGATTGAGGTCGAAGGCGGGAAAGAGATGGCCGCCGTGGGGCACGGGGAAGCGAATGTACTTGGTCCCCTGGCCTAGGAAGTTGGTGTTTTCGAATTCGACGTTGGCGGCGGCGCTGGTGAAGATGGCGGAGTCCCAGCCGGCGGCGGCCATGTATTCCTGAACCGGTTCGACCGATTTCCAGGGGCTTTCGAGCAGGCGGATGCGCCGCGCGCCGGCATTGCCCATCAGGTGGATGGTGGCGGCGATCAGGGTAGGGTTGGTCCAGGTAGTGAGGCCGATGGGAAGATAGCCCACGCGCCCATCCGGGTCGCCGGTCAGGTTGATCTTGATGGCAACGGTCTTGCCCTTCACCAGCCGGCCCAAGCCGCCGATCTGGTCGAACATCTTGGCAAGCGTGGGCACCAGCCCGGTATCGTAGGACTGGCAGCGGGCCAGCGCCACGGAAGAAGCCGGCGTGTTCCAAGCCCGGCCGGCGCGCGGCAGCAGGGCGGCGCCAAGGGCGGCAAGTCCGGCGTTGGCCAGCAGGCCGCGGCGCGTCATGCGGCCGCACGGTGTGTGCTCGTTGGTCATGAGAGGCCTCCTCATTGGGTCAATCTAAGATCGGAACTCCAGAGCGGCGTAGTAGGAAAAATCGGGCAAATGAAACTCGGCCCGGCCCTGGACCTTAACCGGATCGAGAACCACGGGCGCGCCGCTCGCTAGTGTGTAGAGCGCCGCCGAACGCCAGGCGCGGGCCGAGGCCAAGCTTACCGATTCATTGGGACGGCTGGTGAAACCGACCAACTGGAGCAGGCCCGAGCGGCCGTCCGGGGCCACCGAAAAATGCTCCCACAGGGAAGTGGCGTTGAACAGGGTAAAGGGGTCGTAGCGCCGCCCCACCAGGCTGCGCACGTCGGCGGCAAGGAAGAACGGATCGTCCCAATCGCGTGCGGCGGTGGCCAAAGAGCCTTTGCCGAAGGACCGCAGATCATATCCGGCCACCGGGCACTCGATGGGTTTCTCGCCGGAGAACTCCGCGGCCAGCGCATGGGGCACGATGAGCATGCCGCCGGCGCGGGCGAAGCTTTCCAGTTTGGTCTTCAGCGCAGGGGACGGCGAATCGTTGTCCACATAGAGGACGGCACGCAGGCCGTCCAGTTTGTGGCTGGCCGGCACGGAGCGGTCGATGACGCGATACAGGAGGTTGCGGCGAGCCGCCAGGTTGAGGGTTTCCTGGCCCAGAAACTCGTCTTTTCCGGCAAAGCTGGAGAGGATGCCGACCGACCCCCAGGGCTCCCAGCCGGTCCAGCCGCGGTGCTTCTCGAAAAACGCGAGGGCGGCCAGCATGCTACGCCAGGTTTTCTGGGCGCGGGCGTCGCCGGCCGCGAGCGCCTTCGACAGACCGTCGTCGAGACGGATCATCCAGCGCGCTCCGGCGGCGGCGGAATCGGCAATGGCGATGGTGTAGTCGGCGGCGCCGGGCACAGGGTCGTCCTTGGCGGTCTCAAAGCCGAGCCACACCGGCCGGCGCGGCGCGCGTACAGCGGCGAGTTGGGCGACCCAACTATTGGAATCGATCCAGGGAGCGCCGGTAGGGCCCGCATCCACCTCGGCGGATCTTCCCGCGGACAACTTGATCCGCGGCCATGCCAGGCCGGTGATGGCGATTTGCCCAGCCGTGGAGTTCCATTTGACTTCGGCCAGCGGCGCGGCCCCCAGCGAGCTCCACTCCAGCACGGTCAGCCCGGCGGCGCGAGCCGCATCGACGACGGGCTTTGCCGCGGAGAGGCTTTCGAATAACAGACAGTTGATCGGACTTCCCGCAAACAAGCGCAGCAGCGCCGGGTCGGTCCAGGCGGACGGCCAGCGAAAGGGAACCAGCTTATCGGACGACGATACTTGGTCGGGGATTTGAGGACTCATGGGATTCAGTGACCGTTAGACGGCGCCGGCCGGCGCGGCACGCCAAGCCGCAAGCCCCTCCGGCACCTGCCCTGCTAATAGAAGAGTGTATCACCTGGCAGCCCACGGCACTCTGAGGGCGCGGGCGGTTAACCTATCTGGGAATTTGACAGTTCCGGCGCGTCAACCGCTCCCTTGGAAGCTGTGAAAAAAACCCGCCGAAACTTGCCTAGCGCCGGCGATCTTGTCGCCGGTGTTTTTGACTGGGGGCGTCTTCAACGGAGCGGTTAACGGCCACGCACTACTGTTGGCGTATCCTACAATAGATCCATCATGGTTTCCCGCCGCGCGGTGCTCGCCGCGATTTTCATTCTTGTGCCCGCGTGGGCGCAATCCCAACAGCGGCCGGCACGTCCGGTGCGTCTTCCTTCCCGCGGCACGCGGGGCGCCATTGCGGGAGGCACCGAGTATGCCACCGAGGCCGGAATGCGCCTGTTCGTGGCCGGCGGCAATGCCGTGGATGCCGGCATTGCAACCTTATTCGCGTCCGCCACCTGCGAGTTTTCGCACATCGGCTGGGGTGGCGAGGCGCCCATCCTGGTCCGCACCAGGGAGGGTAAGGTCTTCGCGATCGCCGGCGTGGGCACGATGCCTCAATTGGGCACTGCCGATTTCTACCGCAGCCATGAATTGGGCGTCGACGAGATCGTCGAACCGCCCAGCCCGCACGGTCTGAAGGACTGGGTGCCGGTGGCCGGACCGCTGGCCGCGCTGGTTCCCGGCATGGTTGACGCGACCCTGGTCGCGCTGCGGGAATTCGGCACCAAGTCTTTCTCGGAAACCGTGGAACCGGCCATCGAGCTGGCCGACGGCTTCCCCATCGACGAGTACCGCGTCAGTTCGATTCGCGCCAGCGAGCGGTTTCTTAAGGATTGGCCGGCTTCCGCCAGGACCTTTCTGCCGGGCGGCCAGGTGCCGCGGGTAGGCGATATCTTCCACCAGCCGGAACTGGCGCGAACGCTACGGTCCATGGCGGAGGTGGAAAAGAAAGCTCGCGACGCCAAAGCCAGCCGCGAGAAGGCTCTCGATGCCGTGCGCGACTATTTCTACCGCGGCGACATCGCCCGCCGCATCGGCGCCTTCTCCGAAAAAAACGGCGGCCTGCTGCGCTATCAGGACATGGCCGCGTTCCACGTCGAACCGGAAGAGGCCGTTTCCACGACCTTTCAGGGCTACACCGTCTACAAGCCGGGTTTCTGGAGCCAGGGACCCTCCATGATCGAGGCCCTTAACATTCTGGAGGGTTTCGACCTGGCCGGCCTGAAGCTGAATTCGGCCGAGTACATCCACACCCTGGTGGAAGCGCTCAAGCTGGCCTACGCCGACCGCGACACCTTCTACGGCGATCCGCGCTTTAACAAGATTCCCGCCGAGCGGCTGCTAAGTAAGGCATACGGCGCCGAGCGGGCCAAGCTAATCGGCCACGACGCATCGCTCGAATTCCGCCCCGGCGACGTCGAGCCCGATCCGCCCAAGCATCCGTCGCTCTCCGTTATTGCGCGGCATAAAATCCCCGACGCCCTGCTGGCCAAAGATACCACCTGCGTGGACGCCATCGACAAGGATGGCGTGGTCATTTCCATCACCCCTTCGGGCGCGTGGATGCCCACATACCTTGCCGGCGACACCGGCGTCGCGCTCACCCAGCGCGCCCAGAGCTTCCTGCTGGTGCCGGGCCATCCCAACGAACTGGCCCCGGGCAAGCGGCCGCGCGTGACCCTGAGCCCGACCCTGGTGGTCGGCCCCGGCCGGGCCCTGCTGGCGCTTTCCACCCCCGGCGGCGACAACCAGGACCAGGCTCTGTTGCAAGTGCTGCTGAACGCCATCGCGTTCGGCATGAATCCGGAAACCGCCGTCGAGACCCCGCGCTTTCAAAGCGAGCACCTAGTGTCGAGCTTCGACAACCACGCCATGGACCCCGGCAAGCTGCTATTGGACGACCGCACTCCCGATGCCGTAGTGGCCGAGCTGAAACAGCGCCAGCACGTCGTCGAAATGCGTACCCGCTACCAGAGCGGCGCCGCCCCGGTGATGATCCACCTCTATCCCAGCGGGCTGATCGAGGCCGGCGCCGATCCGTTTTACTTCCGCGCCGCGCAAGCCTGGTAGAAGCTCATCCTACTGCCCGGTCTTTCTTACCAGCCTGATTTCGAACAGTTTCGGCCAGCGCTTGCCGGTGACGAAGAGGCGGTCGTGTTCGGCGTCGTAGGCGATCCCGTTGAGCACGTCGGTTTGGCCTTCCACCCGGTCGGACGGGCTCAGCAGACCGGTGCAATCGATCCAGCCCACAACCTTGCCGGTTTTGGCATTGATGCGCGCAATCCGGTCCGTCATCCAGATGTTGGCGTAGATTTCGCCTTTGACCCACTCGAGCTCGTTCAGGTTCGCCACCGGCTCGCCGTTGGCGGTCACCGTCAGGCGGCCAATTTCCCGCAGTGTGTCCGGATCCCAGAAACGGAGCTGCGGCGTGCCGTCGTCCATGATGATGCGCCTGCCGTCTTCGGTCATCGACCAGCCTTCGCCGGGATAATGGAATTCGTTGCGTGTCTCGAAGGTATTCAGGTCGTAAACGAATCCCACCTCCGTCCGCCAGGTCAACTGCACCAGTTTGCCCTTCCAGGCGACGATTCCCTCGCCGAAAAACTGCTCCGGAACCTCGTGCTTCTGCACTACCTCGCCGGTTTCGAGCCTGACTTTCCGGGCCGACGACTGCCCCTCCATGCCGGTGCTCTCGTACAAGTACCCGTTCAGATAAAAGAGTCCCTCCGTGAAGGCCAACGGATCGTGGGGATAGACGTGGACCACCTGATAACCGTACTCGGGAATGGAGCCGGCATCGGCGGGAGCCGCCGGCCCGCAGGCCGTGGCCGCCAGCGCCGCGGCGAGGAACAGGAAACGCATAGCAACAGAGTAGCGGCAAACGGCTTCTCGCGGGGCGGCGATTGGTCGTTCGAGCACGATGGGCGGCCGTGAATTCAGAACGGCAAATCGTTATGGGGCGTGCGCGGCACCAGGGTTGCGTTCACCAGGTAGCGATACGGATTCACCGGCGCACCCCCGATGCGCACTTCGTAATGCAGGTGCGGGGCGGTGACGCGGCCCGTGCTTCCCACCGCTCCCACCAGTTCACCGCGGCGCACTTCCTCGCCGGAGTGAACGTAGCAGCGCGACAGGTGAGCGTAATAGGTCTGCAGGCCGCGGCCGTGATCGATCACGATCAGCCTGCCGTAGCCGCTTTCCATATCGGCGAAAATCACCAGGCCGTCGCCGGTGGCGCGCACCGGCGTACCGCTGGCGGCGCCCAGATCGACGCCCTTATGAAACGCCCCTTCCCCCGAAAAAGGATCCGTGCGCGCTCCGAACGCGCCGATCAGCCGGCCATCCACCGGCCAGATCGTCGGCGGCGAGGCCAACGCAAATGGGGACCGCGTGCGGCGGCTGGGCAGGGCCAGGGCGCTGGCACTGCGCAGGTAGTTATAGTCTTCGACGCTTTCGGCAAAGGTCGGAACCAGGCGGCCCTCGGCGGAAATGTCGGCGGGCCCCTCAAGCTTCTGCTTGATGCCGTAGGCCAGGGAAACCTCCTTGGCGTACAGTTCCAGACTGGCCAACTGCTGGTCGGTCTGGTGCACCTGCGTCTCCAGGTTCTGATAGCGAGCGCGCAACGCGTCGGCTTCGCGCCGCAATGCGTTGTAGTTGGCCACCTTCCAGGCCATTCGGGCGTAACTAGCCACAAATCCGAACAGGGAGAAACAACCCAGAAGCGCCAGAGCCAGTACGGCGTACACCGCCTGATGGGGAATGTGCACGCGCCGCAGCCTACCGCGCAGAGAATGCGCCAGCACCACGACGAAATATTCCTGCTTCATTCTTTTCTCCGGCCGGGCTTCCGTTTCGTACTCAGACAATACGCAACCTCCGCCGCAGGGCGATCATGAAAACTGCTTAATTGACGAATCATGAAGTGTATCAATCGGCGGGGAGTGCTGTCAAGATTAGTTCACCTTTTGCAACTCATTGAAAAATTTGATATTATAAGTTGAAACGTGCCTCGCCGACTGCCTGGAACCTTATTTCTGCGGAATCTGATCGAGCGGCGCAGTTTGCTTTTTCAACTGGTTCGCCGCGACTTTGAGCAGCGCTTCGTCGGTTCGGCGATGGGTTGGATCTGGAGCCTGGTGCAGCCGCTAGTGCAGCTCGCCATCTGGGTTTTCGTTTTTCAGTATTGCCTGAAAATCAAAGCCGGCACCGGGGAAGACGCGGCGCCCTATCCGCTGGTTCTATTCGCCGGAATTCTGCCCTGGATGCTGTTCAGCGAAACCGTGCAGCGCTCGGCATCGAGCATCCTCGATCAAGCCGGCCTGATTACCAAGACCGTGTTTCCGGCCGAAATCGTGCCGCTGGCGGTGTTCCTGTCGACCCTGGTGAGCCACGCTCTGGGGCTGGCCTTGATGGTAGTGGTGGCGGCGCTGGTCCTCCACCAGGCCAGTTGGTTCCTGCTCCTGCTGCCGGTCTATACGCTCGCCCTGGGCCTGTTCGCGGTGGGTGTCGCGTGGATCGTTTCGAGCCTGCACGTGTTTCTGCGGGACACCGCGCAGGCGGTCGGCTTGATTCTCAACGTCTGGTTTTGGGCTACCCCGATCATGATCGTGCGGGCGCAGTTTCCGGTCAAAGCCTGGCCGGTGATCGATTCCAATCCGCTGAGCTACGGCGTCCACGCGTACCGCCGGCTGCTGCTCACCAACCGTTTGCCGGACGCCGCCGACCTGGCGGTATTGATGGGCGCCGGAGCCGCCATTTTCGTGCTCGGAGGCCTGTTCTTCCGCCACATGAAGCGCGGATTCGCGGACGTCCTATAAGCGCGTTAAAGCGTCATCAGCAGCGCGGCGGTCGATGGCGGCGCCACCGCGTCCAACGCCAAATAGAGAGCGATGACCGGATCGTCGCGCCGCCTCAAATCCTCGATGACCTTCTGCATTCCGGCCGGGTCCAGCCGGACCCTGGCCAGGATCTGGCGAATGGGAAGAAACCATACCGCGGGCGTGCCGCGCACCTCGCCGGCCCGTTCGACGTAATCCAGCCAGGTGCGGGTCACCAGTTCCTTATCGGCCGGTTCCCGCGCCAGTTCCACCGCCCCGGCGTAGTGCTCGCACTTCTCGGTGAAGGTTCTGAGGCCAGCCTCCCCGGCGCCGTCTTTCCAGCCCTGGGACACTGCGTCCAGGAACTTCTCCAGCGCGGATCTCCATTCGGGTGTTCGACGCTGCGCGTCGGTGAGCAGGCCGCCTTTGTCGTCGCCGAATAGGCCGGCGTAAAGGCCGGACGCCGCCTTGCAGCCGGCATCCTGGCAGCCCTCCAGGCCAACCGCGTGCCCCGCCACATGAGAGGGTGTGACTTCGGTTTCCGTCAGCGGCAGCAGCGGGCTCACGTGGAGCCGCTCGTTAAAAAACTGAATCGCCGCCGGGGCCGCCGGATCGATCACCTCGCCCAACAAGGTTACCGTGGTCCCTTCCGTCAAGGGCCGCAGCAGCTCGTCGTCGGCGCAACGCCCGCCCGCCAGGTGGTTGACCAGATACAGCCGGTAACCTTCCAGCAGCGGCAGGGTCGAGATCGAGCGGCGCTGGCAGGCATGCACCAGCGCCTCGATTTGGGTCCCGAGGCCAGTCTCCGCGGCGGTGAAGGAGCGGTCGTCGCCCGTCATCTTTCGCAATGCCTGCTGGAAGTCCTCGACCAGGCTTTGAAAATCCCGGTCGCCAATGGTAATGCCGGCGAGCATCTCGGCCGCCGGTCCGGCTTGCCCGGGCGACGTCAACGCCGCAATTTGCGGACGGAGCAGCCGCAGCACATCGCCACCTTCGGCTTGCCTGGCGGTGTACGCTTGCCGCGAGACCTGGCCCAAAACCGCATAAAGACGGTCCACATCGTAGGTCTGAAAGTCGCTGCAGGCCGCCTGGGGAACCTGGGGGGGCGGGATCTTCAGAGCCCACTCGCGCGCCTTGCCGGGGTCCAGCGGCAACACCGCTTCGACAGCCCGCAGCTCGAGCGACAAGCCGTCCAGATCCTGACCGTAGGCGCGCGCCAGAAACCGCGCCGGACCGGCGACTCGGGTGATCACCACGCGCCGCTTCAAGGGCTGTTTGCTCTCGCCCGCCCGGCGAAAAGCTTCTTCCAGAAGCTCGATCCGCTTGGGCTTGTCCAGCGTTTCGAGGGATGCCAGACGGATCAGGGAATCGGCGGCAAATTCGCCCGGCGCCTTTCGGGCCCGATCCAAAACGGAGACGATATCGGGAGCGGGAGTGGCCGCCGGCGCCACGGAGGACGCCAGCCAAGCCAGCGCAAGAGTTGTTCGGAGTCGCACGTCAACCTATTTTAACTTCGGCGGCGCGCTTGGAAAAAGCCGTGCCCGGCCGGAGGATCAGCTTCCTCCCAGGGCGACGGAACTGGCCTGGCTCAGATTGGAAGTGGTTATATTCGTGATCTGTTTCACGGACGGTTGGAAACTGACCATGAGGCCCGCGGATGCAAGGGCTAGAAATGCGATCAGAAGAGAATACTCGATCAAGTCCTGACCGTCTTCGGCCTTTGAGAATGTCCGTAACCAATTCCGCATGCTGCCTCCACCCACATTAGACTCCAGATGCGAGCCGGTTTCAATATCTCGGTTCCGATTGGTCGAGATTTAGGCTGGACGCCTAGAACCACTAATAACTGAGGTTAACGTTCTGCTAGCTCAGTTATTACCAACGATATGAATCGACGTTAACAATGGTAACCATAAACCGGATGGAATCGCCGCCGGATTGTAACTCGCACAACGGGTTCAGCGACGCCCCCGACACGGCGACGGCGACCGGCTGCCTCGACCGGATGGCAGACCACGAAAAACGATGGTCTGTCCCACTGTCGAAGGTAATTGAAAAAACACGTACTAAAATGTCTGTGAGCCATGCCGATTGAGACCGCTGCCTCTCCCGACCCCCGCCCTCCGTTTTCCCTCGCCGGTGAAACCGCGCTGATTACCGGCGGCGGCAGCGGGCTCGGTCTGGCGATCGCGCGGGCTCTCGGCGCCGCCGGCGCAAGCGTGGTTCTGACCGGGCGCCGGGAGGAAGTGCTGCGCCGCGCCGCCGCTTCTCTAGGGCCGCGGGCGCACTGGATGCGGCACGACGTTACCGATAGCGCGGCCGCGGACGGCCTGGTCGCCCGGGTTGCCGCCGAAGTGGGCGAGGTCGGAATCCTGGTGAACAACGCCGGCGTGCACTTGAAGAAATCCGTCACGGCGACCACCGACGAAGAGTTCGCCCGCGTGCTCGACACCCACGTGCGGGGGGCTTTCGCCATGACCCGTGCCGTGGTTCCCGGCATGCAGCGGCGGCGCCGCGGCAGTATTCTGTTCATCGCCTCCATGTCCTCGCTGATGGGCATCCCGCTGGTGGCCGCTTACTCGGCGGCGAAGTCGGCTTATCTCGGCCTGGTGCGCACGCTGGCCTGTGAGCTCGGGCCCTCCCAGGTGAGGGTGAACGCCATCGCGCCCGGATGGATCGAGACGCCCATGCTTCACCAGGCCCTCGACGGCGACCCGGCGCGGCGCGACAGAATCCTCGGCCGCACCCCCATGGGCCGCTTCGGTCAACCCGCCGACATCGGCTGGGCCGCCGTGTACCTGTGCTCGGCGGAAGCCGGCTTCGTGAACGGCGTGGTGCTGCCGGTGGATGGCGGCGCCAGCATCGGCTTCTGAGTGTGGGCCAGACCATCTAGCCGGCTAACCTTTCGCTCTTTCCTTAGTCTAACTGTTGTATAGTTAGCCTATGGGAAACAGACCAGAAATTCCGCCCGGTACCCTCTACATGATGGTTCTGAAGTCGCTCGCGCGGCTGGGGCCTATGCATGGTTACGGTATCGCCCAGCATATTCAACAGACTTCCGACGATGTACTGCAAGTGGAGGAAGGTTCGCTCTATCCGGCACTGCAGCGCATGCTCCTGAAAGGCTGGGTGTCGGCGGAGTGGAAACAGTCGGAGAATAACCGCCGCGCGCGCTACTACCGGATCACGGCCGCGGGCCGCAAACAGATGACGCGCGAGGTGGGTGAGTTCGAACGCGTCATGGCCGCCATTGCGCGCATCATCGAGCCGGCCTGAAGCTATGCGGGAATTATGGCAACGCATCCGGTTCTTCTTCCATCGCGGGGAGTACGAGCGCGAGTTGGAGGAGGAAATGCGCCATCATCTGGCGCTGCTCGAAGAAGCTGGAAAACCGGCCGCCGCCGCGCGCCGGAGGTTCGGCAACGTCACGTCGCTCAAGGAGGAAAGCCGCTCCATGTGGACCTTCACATTTCTGGAACAGATCGCGCAGGACGTGCGCTACGCGTTGCGCGCCATGGCGGCGAACCCGCTCTTCACGGCTACGGCCGTGCTGTCGCTGGCGCTCGGCATCGGCGCCAACACCGCCATCTACAGCTTCATGGACGCCATTCTGCTGCGCGCCCTGCCGGTTTCGCGTCCGGAACAACTGGCCGTCGCCGAATGGCACGCGACGCAGCGGCCGCCGGTGGTGAGGGGCATCAACGGTACCGCCCACCGCTACGGCAGCGGTAAGGACGGCATCCTCAGCCCCAACTTTCCTTTCGCCGCCTATGAAATATCGCGCTCGGAAAAGCAAGTTTTTTCCAGCCTGTTTGCCTACTCCTATGCGCAGAGCTTCAACGCGATCGTGGGCGGCCAGGCCGAATCCATTCCCGGCGGATTCGTTTCCGGCAACTATTTCAGCGGCCTCGGCGTCCCCCCCGCCGCCGGACGCCTGTTCGACGATGCCGACGATCGCGCGGGCGCTCCCGCAATCGTTGCGCTCGCCTACGCCTATTGGCAGCGGCGCTTCAACGGCAATTCGGCTGTCATTGGAAAATCGATTCTGCTCAACGGCCTGCCCTTCACCGTCGTGGGCGTCGCCGCTCCGGGTTTCTTCGGCGTCGATCCGCAGTCCGACCCCGACTTTTTTCTGCCGATTCACTCGCTGCCGGCGCTGGCGCCCAATCCCACGGCCGAGGAGAGAGCGCGTTTTCACGACCAGCATTTTTATTGGATCGAGATGATGGGGCGCCTGCGCCCCGGCGTTGGCATGGCGCAGGCCCAGGCGGCCATGCGGGCGCGGTTTCGCGCCTTTGCCGCCGGCACCGCCGCCACGCCGAAAGATGCCGAGTCGTTGCCGGAATTGTCGCTCGAGGACGCCGGTTCGGGCCTCGATTCGCTGCGGCGCCAATACTCGAAGCCGCTCTACGTGCTGATGACCATGGTCGCGCTGATTCTCGCCATTGCCTGTGCCAATCTCGCCAACCTCCTGCTGGCGCGCGCCGCGGCGCGACGACGGGAAATCGCCGTGCGCCTGAGCCTGGGCGCCAGCCGCGGCAGAGTGGTGCGGCAGATGCTCACCGAAAGCGTGCTCCTTTCGGTGGCCGGCGGCGCGCTCGGTTTGGGCGTGGCGCTGGCCGGCATCCGCCTCATCACCTGGCTGCTGGCCAATGGGCGGGAGCAGTTCACGCTTCGCGCCGCGCTCGACTGGCCCGTGCTGGGATTCACCTTCGCGCTTGCCGTGGTGGCCGGAATCCTGTTCGGGCTAGCTCCCGCGATTCAAGCTACCAAATCCGATTTCACTCCGGCGCTCAAGGAGAATCGCCTGCAAGGCTCTGGCGCGCGCGGCCATCGTTTCCGCCCGCGGCTGGGCCAGACGCTGATCGCGTTGCAGATCGCCGTCTCCCTGCTGCTGGTGATCGGCGCCGGCCTGTTCGTGCGCACGCTCTCGAACCTGAACTCGATCGACGTCGGTTTCAACCGCGAAAATATTCTGCTGGTTCGCATCGACGGCCGCCAGGCCGGCTATCGCGAAGCCGCGCTCGGCCGTTTCTACGCGGGCCTGCTGGATCGCTTCCGCCAGATTCCGGGCGTACGCGCCGCCAGCGCATCGAACTTTCCATTGGTGGCGCAATATGTCAACGATTCCTCCATTTTCATTGTCGGCCGGACACCTAAACCCGCCGATCCCAGTATCGATATCCTGAACGTCGACCCCGCGTTTCTCGAGACCATGCAAATTCCCGTGCTGGTGGGACGCAGCCTGGAGCCGGGCGACCTGGCATCGCCCGCGGTCGCGGTGGTCAATGAGAAATTCGCATCCACTTTCTTCGGTGGCGAGAATCCCGTTGGCCGGCAGTTTTCGCTCGATACGCCGACCAACCCGTTGTTCCAGATCGTCGGGGTCGCCAAGGCGGCTCACTACAATTCGCTGCAGGAAGAGGTTCCGCCGGTCATTTATATTCCCTATACCCAGGACCTAGCCAGGCTCGGCCCGCTCTTTTTCGAGCTGCGAACGGCGGGGCCGCCGCTATCGGCAGCCACATCCGTGCGCCGCATCGTACACGACGCCAACTCGAGCGTCTCGATCAGCGAAATCGCCACCGAAGCGCAGCGCATCGACCAGACCATCTCGCAGCAGCGAACCTTCGCCGATCTCGGCAGTTGCTTCGCCGCGCTGGCGCTTGCCATCGCCTGCGTGGGCCTCTATGGCGCCATGGCCTACACGGTGGCGCGGCGGACGGGCGAAATCGGCATCCGCATGGCGCTGGGCGCGCAACGGCCGGGCATCGTCTGGATGGTGCTGCGCGAGGTGCTCGCCATCGCAGGCGTGGGGCTGGCGTTGGGTTACGGCGCCGCGCGGCTTACCACCCGCTTCGTCGAATCGTTCCTGTTCGGCATGAAGCCGAACGACCCGCTGGAGGTCGCCGCCGCCATCGGCATCCTGCTCGCCGCCGCCCTGACCGCCGGTTACCTGCCGGCGTGGAGAGCCTCGCGCATCGACCCCGCCGTGGCGCTGCGCAACGAGTGAGCGGCGCTACCCCTAATCACATTAAATGGCACATTGAGGCCTGTTGAGGCCGGTTGAGGCTGATGGCGCGGCGGAGCCTTCAACCGATTGAATCCTTGACCACTTAGCCCGGTTCCTCCCAGCCACCAAACGGCGCTTGTGACAAATAATGTGCGAGGCCGTTTTCGGGCAAAAAGCGAGGTTTTGCGGATTGCCCGACCGAAGAATCAATAGGTTAGGAGGAATGGCGGCGCGTCGCCCCTAAGTATTTCACCCGGATAGACTTATATGCGTTTCGCCACTATACGTGGCAGACAACAGCGTTTTGCGGCGGGGCAAAGTGCGGGGGTGAGAGGCTGGAAGAGTTTAAGGAATTCTGGGCCTTGTAATCCCGATATTCCGGGCGGGGCTGTGCGCTGTTTAAGTCCGACGCAATATGTGGCAGACAACGGATGTGGCAGGCAACGGAAAGTCAGGCCAAATCTTGAGAGGAAAGCCGGCAACGCGCCACGAAGTGGCCATGGGCTTCCGACTTCAGCGTTCTATAAAGGTACTGCCCGGTGTTCGACTGAATCTGAGTAAATCGGGCGTGGGCATCAGTGCCGGCGTGCGCGGGTTGCGCGTGGGCCGGGACGCGGCGGGACACACGTATACGAGCGTAGGTATTCCGGGAACCGGGATCTCGTCGCGCCACTACTTCAGGCAGTCACCATCCGAGGCGAGCGCAAGGCGCACGGCCAGCCGGCCGGACAATTCAATCGGCACGTTCGGTATCGCCGTCCTGATCGGCATCGCCGCTGCTGCAATCGGTTTGGCTTCCCTCCTTCTCAAGTGAGCGCGGCTTCGGCGGGATGCGCCGTGCAAGTCCGCCGCAATGCGTGGCAGACAGCAGTATAGCCCGGATGGCTGCGGTCGATATCCTTATTGTGTAAGGCCGCGCGGCTCTGGCGGAACTGCGGCCCCGCCTCCCGCCCGCTTGAGTGCGCGCATTTCAAACTCCGCTTCAAGCCAGGACGCGGCCAAATCGATGAGCTGTGCGGCGTCCGGCTCATGCTTGTATTTTTCGCAGACCAGAGCCATCCGCGCCAAGACACTCGGCGGAGCAATCCCCTCTCGGCGGGCGCCCTCTTCTGTCACCCGAAGAACCTCACGCTGCTGGTCGCGATCAAGCAACGAGAACGCCTGATTTAAATGCGCCATGAGCAAGTGCCGCTCGGTAGGGTCGGCCAAATCCCAAAGCGCTGTGAGAGCTGGGATACTCGGCAGTGTTTTGCCGCTCTCGTACCGGCTAACCGTGTTTTGCTTCAAGCCGATCTTTGACGCAAGTTCCGCTTGGGACAGACCGAGGCGTGATCGGATTGCGCGCACAGCCAAACTGGAACTTTCCTCTTGCTTTATCCGTGCTGTGGATGTATTATCCATTATATGGATATCCGGGCGGTGGATACCTACACTTTGGAGCATAGCAGAATGACCTCCATTCCTTCACGGGATACCGATGGCGATGTTGGGCGCCCCGACAAGAATACAGTCGGCGTCACCATTCGCTCCATGCGGGCGCGACTTGGGCTCACCCAGGTTGCATTTTCTGTAATCCTCTCCATCCGACAGAACACTTTAAGCCAGGTTGAGACGGGAGTTCTGAAACCCAGCATTGAGCGCCTCATCCAGCTATTGCGCATAGCGCGCACCGAAGGCGAGAGGGAGCCTCTGATAGCGGCACTTGAGCGGCGGGGAATCCTTGCTACCGATCTGGCGCCCATCGAATTATCTTCCGCTCCGGCTCTCACACTTCCAGTTTCTTGCAAAACGGCGGTGCAAGGCAATGTCTGAGCGCGCGGTTTTTTCGGACCATGCAGCCGGATCGACAACCCCTGACCTTCACGGAACGGGCTATTTACGGGCCTCCGGCCTGTGTCCTGGGTCTGAAACGACAACCTTGGCGGGAAACGGTCTTGACAACCTGGCCGACTGCTCAGCGGAACTCTCAATGACGGTCGCGGAAATTGAGCGGACCCGGCTACAGGGGGATGGGGAGCCGAGCGGGTATCTCTTGGATCGGTACAACTTGCTGGAACGCGCCTACGTCTACGGCACGGATGAGGAACTCGCGCGAGCGGTCCAAATTCTGATAGCCGATATTCCCGGACACGTCGGACGCGCAATTTTCGGGGCTCGCTGGGTGGGGCTGAGGGAGAGCTGATGGCTGAGCGGTCGGCAGCGCGTTCGGAAACCTCATCGTCCAGACGGAGCGGGCGAGTGAGGATCATCTGCTCACGCGACGAACGCTTGCTCACCGAACATTTGCTGAGGCTCAGGGCGGTGGTGGTGCTATCGTCCGCACCGTGGGGCACACGGCGGGAAACGGCGGCGAGGCTGATGCGGGACCTCCGAACACACGGGCTGAAGGCCGCGCGCCGCACGTTGTATCACTGGCAGCAGCGCTACCGGCGCGGCGGTTTCGAGGCCCTTGTCCGGCGGCGCCGGAGCGGCTGCGGTAGAGCGCGCAACGAAGGAATTTTGGCGAGTTTCATTGAGTCCGCTGGCCGCGTGCGCCGATTTGGAGACTGCAGCCGAGAGTATCGCCGGCTGGAACCGCCGGTTTCTTACGAGACGTTCCGGTGCTGGATTCGCAGAATTCAGGCCGGATTTCGGAGGCACGATGGGCGCTTCTAGCGTTCGCCGAAGCGGCGGCCAGGGCGCGGCCGGCAACATTGGCGCGCTCCCGATCCCCGACTCTCGGCTCTGGCCGGCGGAAATTCGGGCATGGTTCAGCAAGGCAGTCGGCGAGTGGGGGCCGCTCGACATTTTCGTTTTCGACTACGGCCAGGTTGCCTCCTGTATTCTGCACGATGCTATCACCGTCGCGGCCATTTTGCCGGTGGACGCCTCGGAATGGCACACAGAGGGCGGCTATCCAGCCTTCATTTTCGACTCTCAAAGAATCGGTGCGATTCAGCATCGGCTGGGGTGTGCGGGCTACAACGTACACGTCTTGACGCCAGCAGAGCAGCAAAAGCAGCAACCCCGCAAGCGCAAGCGCGCGGCCGTGGTGAGCATCGCTCATGCGCGGAGACAAGGGGAACAAGCATGAACCGACGAAACTTCATTCAAGCAACGGCTGCGTTGTTACCCGCGGCAGTCCTTCATGGCAGAGCGAAAGCGAATCCATCGCTCTCAACGCGCCCGCCTGCATCCGCGGGCGGCGCGCCGGCCGATCCCGGCGTGGAGACGTACATCAGGAATTCCGAGACACATTTGTTGTTTCGCATGGAGGAACCAGACCCCGCCGATCTTGGCGAGTTCAGCGGAGCCGTCCTGCGCATTATCGACGACGGCGAAAGTGTTTTTCTACACGCGGGGATCGGGCGCCATTTCCTCGGTGTTCCAAGAAGTGCCGCGGACCTGCCGGCACTGATCGGCATCATGTCAGCCGATCCAGCGTACCGTGGTCGGAGCGCGGTTTCTCTTGGAGACGACGTTTGGCTGGTGTTCTCGACGGGTGGGAGTGGCCCCGATTATGGAGACGCCGGTGACAAAGTGCTGTGGCTCGATGTCGGACGCCACTGCATCGGCGCATTGCGCGGGGAACTCCTGAACAAGTTTTTCTATTGTCTCCGTAAGGGGGTTCAGGCGAAATGAGCAAAACTCCTCAGGAAGCGCGGGCGCGGCGCGAACAGTGGCACAGGTTGGTGGATGTGATTTTGGATAGCGGCCAATCCGACGTGATAGGCTGCCTCATCACGCGCCTTGAGATGTATGTCGTTATGTGCCAAGGGCGCCCGAAGTTGCACAAATTGCTGGATGCGATTTTAGACAGCGACCAATCCGACGTGATAAGCGCCATCATCGCCAACATCGAGGGGTACGCCCTCATCTGCCAAGGGAAACAGCTATAGCCTATGATGGCACCAGCCACAGTTTGCGTGTCCGATTCGGCGAAAGCCGATAATCCAGCCCCTTCGCGACGGCAGCGGAGAGCCGCGCAAGGGGTTCAGGATTGGGTTCTGTCGCCGGAAGGGAAGCTGGCGGGCGATCCCGCCGGGTCGCTGGCGCTGGGCATGGCGCCGCCGGCTACCGCGCTGAACGGGAGCGAGCCGGCGCAAGCCGAGGCTTCCGGGTTGTTCCGCGCGCTCATTGAGCCGATCATCAACCCGGATCGCTACGCGGACTTGCATCGCCAGTTTCCGCGGAAGCGGGATCTGGTTCAGCACCTCGCCGAGGCGCACGGAAAGAGCGCGCGAACGGTCTACCGCCTGTTGAATCGCTACCAGAACATCGGGGTCACGGGGCTTACTTCAAAGCTCCGCGCCGACAAAGGGAAGCCGCGGGCGCTGAACACGGCCAGCGTGAATATCATCATCGCTCTGGCGCTTCCAAGGACCGGCAGCTATGGCGAGCTGAGCAACGCGGATATTTTTCGGTGGCATGAAGACGAGCGCCAATGGCGTGAGGGGCATGCATCGAAGCTGCTCAGCGAGGAGGATCGGAATCGGCTGGCCGGATATGTGGATGCGGAGGGCCGTTTGCTGCCATCGGGCCAGCTTTCAAAAGCCAGCTACGCGACCTTCTGCCGCCAGGTTGCCAAGATTCCCGAGCTGGTAAAACTGATGGGGCGCCGGGGCCAGGACGCTTACCGGAACGCGGAGCTGATTTCGTTTCGCGATTTCGAGAGCCTGCAACCGCTCGATTACGTCGTGATGGACCATCGGGTACTCGACATTTTCTGTCTGGTACGCGACGGGCGCGGCTGGAAACTGGCGCGGCCATGGGTTACCGCGGCCATCGACATGCGTTCAAGAAAATGGCTCGGCTGGTGTGTTGTCGAAACGCTATCGAGCGATTCCATCGCCGCGGTGCTGAAACAGGTTTTCGTCAAGCATGGTCTACCGAAAGCCCTTCTGTGGGACAACGGCAAGGACTTCAGGTCAACGTGGCTTGAAGGGCCGCGCGAGAAGACCCGTACATCCCAAGCGGTTGACGGGCTGCCGAAGCAATGGACGGGCGTGCTTGAGACACTCGATATCCGCGTGCATCACGCCATTGTGAAGAACGCGCGCGCGAAGCTCATCGAGCCGAATTTCGGCCGCGTCGCCGACTTTGACCGAACACTGCCGGAGTGGTGCGGCCACAAGCCGGGCGCGCGGCCGGAGCGGTTCGACGCGATGGTGAAAGACCATGAAGCGTGGCTCGGCGGCAAGCGCGATTCAACGCCGTTCCGAACCATCGAACAGATTGCAGCGCTCTACAACCTGGTGTTTGAGGAGCTGAACGAACGCCCGCTGTGCGGGGAAGGCATGCGTAAAGTCACTCCCACGGGCATGGGCTGGGCCTGCCCCAACGAGGTATGGGAAATCCATATTCCGCGAGTCGCACGGCGAACCGTTCCCGAGGACGTTTTGCAACTGTGTTTCGCCAAGCGCCGCGAGTTGAAGGTAACCAACGGAGAGGTACAGGTCACCTTCGCCGGCCGGCAGTATCACTACAGGCTGGCGGGGAGTCGAGTGGGGCTGCTGGGGCTGAACGGCCGCAAAGTGGAGATTGCCTACAATCCCTTGGACCTGGAGCGCGTTGCGGTCTATCACGAAAACGGGTTCATCGGCCTGGCCGATTGTCTCGCGTTGCGCCATATGGGTGAGGAAGACTTCGTTTCCGACGAGCGGGATCGGCGAGCGACGCGCCGGGAAGTGAAGCGGCTTATCGAGACCATTCACAAGACCGTTCCTACGCCCGATCCCGAGACGTATTTGCACCGCCGTGCGGCCGTCGCGCCCGCGCGCCTGGAGACCGGCCGGCCGGAGCTGCCGGCACAAATACCGGCGGCCATCGCCGAAGCGCACGCGGCACAGAAGGCCGACGCGGAGTTTTCGTTTGCCGCAATCGAGCCGGCGATTCCGGCAGTCGAAATCGCGCCCGCCAAGGGCGGCGATGAGTTCAATTTCTTTTCGGATCACGGGGACTGAGACGATGGAAAGACAGCTCACAGACGAAGCAGTGAACAAAGCGCGCGAGGAAGTTAGGGAGTGGATGAGATCCCGTCCCGATGTCACCGCGGCGCACATAGGCCAATATTGCACGCTATCGGACGGCACGGTCCGCGCCTGGATAGCGGGCGGCTTTCCGGGCGGCCGTGACGTGGTTGGCCAAATTCTGGCGGCAGTGCGCAGAGCGAAGGCCGGCGAGATTCTGGCGCCAGGCGGCCAGGAATCGGTAACGCTGCTGGTGGATGAAGAGAAGCGCCCGCAAAAGGTGGCACGCGTCGGCAAGTTCTACGAGACGCAAACCGCGCGGCGCATCGGCGAGATTCTGGATTTCTGTGCGGAGCATGCCGCCATCGGCGTTTGCACCGCCGCGTTCGGCGTCGGGAAAACAGAGGCGGTGCGCGAGTGGCGGCGGCGGCGCGGCCGTGGAGTGCGCGGTGCTGGAGTTCTCGGAATTCAGCAGCACGGATAAGGTTCAGTTTGTCCGCGAGCTGTGCCGCATGTTCGACCTTCCCACGGTGCAAGGAAGCCAGGGCGGCGGCCGGATGTTCGACTCGCTCTGTGAGCATCTGAGGGAGCATCCCTGTCTCCTGGTGTTCGATCAAACGGAGACATTGCGCCCGCGCGTTTGCCAGGTAATCCGCCAGATTTGGGACAGAACGCACGAAGCCGGCGTGGGCGTGGTGATGTTGGCCGCCCCGATCCTGCTGGCGCGGCTGGTAGGCGGCAAGATGGCGGACCTGGGCGCGCTGAGTTCGCGCGTCGGGATCTGGGCGCCGCTGGGCGGCATCACGAAAAAACGAGATGGCCGCGATTGTCAAACAGGAACGCTTCACCGATATGGACGAAGGGGCCTTCGATCTGTGGTTCAAAGCCACGGCGGGATCGATGCGCCGCCTGATGCGCTCGTTAGACCTGTTACGCGCGCGCCACGATGGCAAGCGGATCGGCGAGAAGACGATTGCCGGCGTTGGCGGCATGCTGTGGGGCATGAACCTGGGGGCGGCGGCATAGACATGAGTTTGCGGCGGGCGGCGGTCGCTTCGGTCCTTCCCTCCGAGCGGAAGCCGCCCCCCCGGGGGGGGGAGAGGGGAGAGAGAAGAGGGGAGAAAAAATTAAGCCCAATAGAGAGGGAAATGGCCGCTGCCGTTGAGCGAAAGCACCGGGAAGATCCGAAGCTTCAGTATCACGAGGCGCTGAAGCTCGTTTCGCACGAGAACCGGGATTTAGCCCGGAGATACCGAGAGCACTGTTTCGGACCCGGCATCGAGCTGTTTAACGAAACGAAGAGAGAGGAGAACCTAAGACGATGAGCGAATACGATCAAATTCCGAGCGTTTTGAATTCGCGCTCCCAGGCGCGGGCTAACTCGCATGACCAGCACACGCCAGCAAACACGCCAGCACAGCCGATAACCCCTGTTCCGGGAGCATCGACGCGCGAAACCGTTGAAAACGCGATTCCCTATCTGACTGGCGCGGCGGAGTTGGCGGCAACGCGGCAACTCAACGCCGGAGACAAGTAGCGTGACGTTTGGTGGCCTATTGCGAAGAGTGGCGGCGGGCGCGCCGCCACTGGAGGGAGCGGCCGTGGAGACGGATTTGACGGAAGTCCAGGCGGTGCGGAATTGCATCGCGAGGGTGGTTGAGACCCGCGAGGCTCATGCGCTGGTGGTAGCGCAGAGGGACGGGCAGGTTGGAGAGCTGGACAAGCTGATGGCGGAGCGGGCGGCCGTCCAAGCTCGGCTCACGGCGCGCGAAAAGGAAATCGCCATGGCAGGCGGCGAGCTGCCGGATGAACCGTTTTCCGAAGACGCCGAAATAACCCGGTTGGATCGGCACGTTCGGATAATCCAGGAACGGGTCCGCGCTTCCGAGGACAGCGTGCGCCTGAGCCAAAAGGGGCTCGACGCACAGATCGGCAAATTGGAGGAATCGTGGGGCGCATTGGGTACTGCGACCAGCGAGCGTCTATGCGAGGACTTCAGAAAGGCCGCTTCGGCGCTGAGGGACGCACAGGCGGCGTACGTTGCCCTGTCTCCACATTTCTTTACCAAGTGGAAATCCGCCGCCTGGAAAAACGCGTATAGTAACCTCGTTGTGGCCGACCCGGACCATGCGGGGACTTTCATAATGAACCCGTTGCGCGATAGCGTAGCGAAAAACTGGCCGCTGAGCGCCCAGGCGCTATTGGAGAGCGTCAACGAGCTTCGGGCGGAAGTTGACGCGGTAAGGTAACCAAGCTTCGGGAGGCAGAGTGACGACGACGGCAAGCGAGTGGAGACAGCGGGGGCGGGCGGAGGCGGCGGTGGAACTGACGCTGCCTTCGGGGATCACTATAAAGGCGCGGCGGCCGGGGCCGCTGGAGTTCGCGGAATGGGACAAGTTGCCGCTGATATTGTCGGCGCTGGATAAGAATGCGGCGGCGTTGAGCGCACAGGAGGCCATGGAGGTGGCGGCGTTCTGGAAACAGGTGTTGGTGTGGTGCTGTGTCGAGCCGCGGGTGAGCGAGACGGCGGCGCCCGATGCGGAAGACGAGATACATCCGCGCGACTTGCCGGAGGGCGATTGGACGTTCATCGTCGCCTGGGCCATGCGGTTGCAGGAGGCGGCCGCGGTGGGTCCGTTTCGTCGAGTCGGAACGGATGATCGCGGTGATAGCGACGGCGAAGCTGTTTTCGCAGAGACCAAGCGCGCTGATGGCAATCCAGGACCCGGTGATGGCGCTGGCCTTCGACCTGGCGGCGGCGCAAAGGGCTCTGGAGTTGAGGGACGGTGAGGAGAATAAAGAACCGGTGAATCGGATATGCCTGTAGACGACTCCAAGCTCTCGCCAAACCCATCGCGGTTCGCGGCGACGCGCGGCCAGGTGGCCGCCGTCGCCCTCCGCGAGGGGTGTACTGGCGGGGCGGAGTCCCGAGGCAGCCACGGGGCTCTAAACGCGAAGTTCGGCGCTGAAAGTGGCAGACAGCATAACTGGCCGATTGCGAGGCCGGAAGACCGGAAGCCGGGGCGCCCGCAGGAACAGCCCTTGGCCTGCACCGTACCGGGCTGCATGGACATAACGGAGTCTAGGGTCTGTGCGGGCGGCATTATAAGCGCTGGCAAAGGTACGGTAATCCAAGCATCACGCTTTCGAGGTGTGGAAGCCTACGGGAGACTCAGAGTTGACGCATCGGGCTGCTTCAGGTGGTTCGACTGCTTTAGGCTTCCGGCGCGTTGAAACCGCCTATCCGCAGACATGCCCGCGCTTTGCCGCGCGGCGCCGCGTCATGGCGCCACAGGGACAGCGCTTCTTTGACCGCGGGCGGCCGGGGCCGGCGCCATACGATTCGCGGAGAGCGGCCATGCGGCGCGCCTCACGGGTGCTGAGTTTACGAGGCATTGCACCCGCCCGTCATGCGGCCACCTTCTCGTCTTCGGCCTCGATAAGGGTGCCATTCTCAACTGTGGAAGCGGTCAGTTCGATGCGCCTTGGCAACGGCACTTCGACGGTGACGAAGTACTCTTGCATCGTTCCTTCCAGGCAATCGGCATCCCGAGCGACATCCATCGCCTCATTGTCCCCCGCGCCCTTCCAGCCAGCCGCGCTCCAGTTCCCGTCCGCGTCCACCAGAACAGCCACCCGGACCTTTACCGTCCGCTGCCTTTTCTCGTTGCTCGCTGTGTTCTTCATGATGGTTTCTCTTTCCGCTTTCTACAATGCCAAGATAGTGTTTTTTGGCATCGTGTCAAGCTGTTTTTTGTCAAAGGTGACGAAAAGTTTCAATGGGACATGGGGCGATGCTGAGTCAATCCGAACCGGCCGATACCGCCGTCACACAGCCGGGCGCCCCGAGGCCGCGGAAGTATCCGCCGCTCGCTCCTGAACTCGCCGCGGAGCTGCGCTTGGCATACGTCGGCACTGTGCGCGAGGTGTCGGCCAACTTACAGCGAATCTCCGCCCGCACTGGCATTCCGAAGGACCGCCTGAAGGGTGAAGCTCGTAAGCGGGGATGGCGCACTCAGGGCCAACGGCGCGCATGGACACCGCGAGAGATAGCTTACCTTCGGGAGGTGCTTGGGAAGCTCTCAGTCACGCGCATCGCCCGCAATCTGAAGCGCAGCCACGCTTCAGTGAAATGCCAGGTCGGCAAGCTCAAACTCTCGCAACGGCTGACGGGTGGCTATAACGTTTCGGACCTGTGCGAGTTGTTCGGACTGAGCCACACGCGGATTGAGAGCTGGGTAAAGCGCCGCTTGCTGGGAGAGCCGCAAGGGCACGGCGGCCACGGCGGAAACCTCCGGTTCGACGAAACGGCCGTGGTGCGCTTCATCCGTGAGTATCCGCATGAGTACGACCTTGGAAGGCTCGATCAGTCGTGGTTCAAGGAACTGGTGTTTGATCGCTGGCTAGGGGGAGGGGAGAATGCATGTAAATTCGACTGACGACGGGTGGGTCACTGAGTACGATCTTGCAATGCCGGGTCAGTCTCGGGTGTCAGGGAGAGAACAAGGCCAATAGATTCGAGTGCGGATTTGCTGTTTCGGATCGGCGCCAACAGCGACGACGCGGAAGACAATATCGCGCGGTTTCGAACGCTGCTGAGTAAAGACCTGAGCGACATTTCCGGCGAGTTTTCGGACTGGTCGAGTAAAATTCTGGGCGACATCAGCACAGTGCAGGGCGCGGCCACGGCCGGCGCCGCGGTGCTGGCGGCCGGAATCGTGGCCGTGGGCGTGGCGGCCAATGAAGCCGCGAACCACTACGAAGCCTACGTGGAAGAGATTGCGCGTGGCTCGAAAACCACAGGCATTTCCGTCGAAGCCATGAGCGGGCTGCATTACGCGGCCGAAAAAACTAACACCAGCTACGACGCCTTAGTTCACGGGCTGACCCGGTTTTCCACTACGGTGGTGAAGGCGTCTCAGGGCGGCCAGCAGCAGATGGAAATGTTCCAAGCACTGGGCATCAGCCAGGAGCAAGTAAAGGCCGGCCAGAAAGACATGCTGCCACTGCTGATGCTGGTGTCGGATAAATTCCATGGGCTCAGCAGCCAGCAGCAGCGAACGGCGATGGCCTCGGCGTTGATGCGGGATCGGATGGGAGACCTGCTTCCCTTTCTGAGCCAAGGCTCGGCACGCCTCAAGGAATTGGCCGAGGAAGCGCGCAAGGCCGGGGCCGTGATCGGTAAAGACGACGTTGACGCCATGAAAGCTGCCAAGGCCATGGTGATAGCGACCAAAGAGCAGATGGAAGCGCTCGAAATAGTCGTAGGCCGTGCCGAGCTCCCTTTCAAGACCTTTTGGGCACAGATGAAGGCTGGGGCCGAGCAGGCAGTGATATCGATGTTCCACTGGAAGTACGCGCTGTTGGCTATTCTCGATCCAGCCAAAGCGCTAAATGTGCTGACGACGGAAACCGCCATAAATATGGCGGCGCTGGACGAAGAGGCCAAAAAACTCCAAGCTTCGGGCGCCCTGGGACAGAATGCCGTGGTCCCGCCGCCGGCAAAGATCAAAGAGGCGGCAGCGAGTTTTACCGGCCTTTCCGACGTGCTTCACGAGGTTACCGACAAGATGGCGGATTCCGCCAATGTCGCCTCCAGAGCGAACAAAGAATACAGCGACATGGCCGAGAAGGTGGACAAGGCAACCACTAAATTCAAGGAATTGCATGCAGCGGGCAAGCTCTCAACTGAGGACCTGAAAACCCAGACCGCGGCGCTGGCACAGCTTAGCATCGGCGCAAGAATTACTTCACATTCGGGGCGTAATCGTGTAGTTCCAGCGCGGAGCGCAGTTGTGTCGGGTGATGCGGATCTCCCGCATCCTGGCGGCGGAGGGCTTGACGCCGAC
>Ga0182030_10005919_pt1 | contig 25876 bp, 19 predicted proteins | sample 812S3MmetaG_FD_121299 | JGI IMG/M metagenome (GOLD analysis project Ga0182030, IMG submission 121299) | Permafrost microbial communities from Stordalen Mire, Sweden - 812S3M metaG (Illumina Assembly) | ecosystem: Environmental > Terrestrial > Soil > Wetlands > Permafrost | place: Sweden...
GTTGTCGTGGACGTCAAAGAACTTCGCATTTTCCGGCGTGACATCGGTAATGCCGACACCCATCCGTCCGTGGCTGACTTTGCCATAGCGCACCAGCGACTGAACCACCGGATTCACAATCTGCGTTGGAATGGCGAAGCCCATCCCCGAAAACGTACCCGAAGGCGAGATCAGGAAGGTGTTAATGCCGACGACCTCGCCGCGAGCGTTCACCAGCGGACCACCCGAGTTGCCGGGATTGATGGCGGCGTCAGTTTGGATGAACTGCCCCGGCTTGTGGGGATCGTCACGGTAAGGATTGGGACGGTTCAACGCGCTGACGATACCGCGAGTCACGGTAAAGCGGAAGCCATAGGGATTGCCGAAGGCGAGCACGGTCTGTCCGGGGTGCAATGCGGACGAGTCGCCAATGGGAATGTTGGGAAGATTGGTCGCGTCGACTTTGATCACGGCCAAGTCTGTAAGCGGATCGGTGCCCACCACCTTAGCCGTCAGAATGCGGCGGTCGCTCAGCGTGACTTTGATCTCGGTCGCGCTCTCGACCACATGATTGTTGGTAACGATGTAACCATCAGGGGAGATGATGACGCCGCTTCCGATGCCATGCTCGATCCGCGGCTGCGCCTGCATCCCCTGGCCGGGTTGCCGGCCCCCAAACTGTTGACCAAAGAAACGCTGCATCTCGTCGGGAATGCCTTCAGTGCCAGCCTGTTGTTTCTCGCGCGAGGTAACAGCGACGTTGACGATGGCCGGCGTTACGCGCGCGGCGACGGCTTCCATGGCCTGGTCGAGCGAAAGCAATGCCCCGACCTGGCTGTTGTCGAGCGGTGCGGTGTTGGACGAGATTCCGGCTCGCGCCGGAGCTAACGAACTGTAAACCACGACTGCGGCGACGAGCGCGAGCGTGAGCGCCACGGCCGCGGGTTGCTTACGGCAAGCTTTCCATCCACGGGTAATCCAAGCTTTCATGTTTCTACTTTCTCCTCCCAGATCAAAAGATTGCGTTAACCGACACTCCCGCCCGGTCGCGGCGGTGTAATATCCGAAAAGCCGAGCGCCTGATTGCTATGAGTGGACCTGGCCAGGTAATGAACGAACGCCGTCGAATTTCCGGCCGCGGTCCGATGTTCGTACTGGGGAGGTTACAACAGAGAATTGGACGACGGTTCTACAGAAACGTGAGCAGAACGGTTCCGGCGACACAATTCTCATGCAAGAAACAACTTTCACTTTTTGGGCGCTCGGGTTCTGTACTCTTGCGCCAGCACCGTTGTTGATTGACTGGCGAATACGGTATCCCTAAGATGAATTGACCCTAAGGTCACAAACCTGATGATCGACAAGGTGATCTCCCATTACCGCATCGTCGAAGAAATCGGCGGCGGTGGAATGGGCGTGGTGTACAAAGCCGAGGACGGCCGCCTGGGCCGCTTTGTCGCCCTCAAGTTCCTTCCTGACGATGTCGCGCGCGACCCCCAGGCGCTGGAGCGGTTCCGGCGCGAGGCCCGCGCCGCTTCCGCGCTGAATCATCCCAACATCTGCACCATTTACGACATCGGCGAACAGGACGGCCGCGTTTTCATGGTCATGGAGTTCCTTGACGGCGTGACTTTGAAGCACCGCATTGGCGGGCGGCCGCTGGAGATGGGAGACCTGCTCCGCATCGCCATCGACATTGCCGACGCCTTGGACGCCGCGCACAGCGAAGGCATACTGCACCGCGACATCAAGCCCGCCAACATCTTTGTCACCAAGCGCGGTCACGCCAAGGTCCTTGATTTCGGCCTGGCCAAGGTCACCGCACCGGCCGGCTCGTCGAGCAAGCACACGGCGGCCGCAGAGCTCTCTGCCACCATAACCCTCGAACAACATCTCACCAGCCCGGGATTTGCAGTCGGCACGGTGGCGTATATGTCGCCCGAACAAGTGCGCACCAAAGAACTAGATTGCCGCAGCGACCTGTTCTCATTTGGTGTGGTCTTGTACGAAATGGCCACCGGGCTCGCTCCATTCCGGGGAGAAAGTTCAGGAGTCATCTCCAAGGCCATCCTGGATGCATTGCCCGCCGCACCTATTCGGTTTAATCCCGATGTCCCGGCGGAGCTGGAGCGGATCATCAGCAAGGCGCTGGAGAAGGACCGCGATCTGCGCTACCAGCACGCCGCGGAAATGCGGTCGGACCTACAGCGGCTGAAGCGGGACATGGACGGCGGTCTCACCTCGGGAATGACGGCGGTCACCGCCGTCGAACCAAAATCGCCGGCCATTCGCCTCAGCCAGCTTTGGAAGGCAGCGCTTCCCGTTCTCCTGGTCGCTCTACTTGTTGCGGGCTGGTTTTACTATCGCCCACATCCAAGCAAACCACTGACCGACAAGGACAGCATTGTGCTCGCCGATTTCGTCAATACGACCGGCGACAGCGTATTCGACGACACGTTGAAGCAGGGACTCTCGGTACAGCTTGAGCAATCACCGTTTCTCGACCTGGTTTCCGAGCGCAGAGTGAACGAGATTTTGAAAATGATGGGCCGTTCCACCGGGGACCGTCTAACGCCGGAGGTTACGCGCGAGATTTGCCAGCGCACGGGGAGCAGGGCCATGCTGAGCGGCTCTATTGCCGCCCTCGGTAGCCAGTATGTAGTCGGCCTCAAGGCGCTGGACTGCAGCACCGGGGATGTGCTGGCGGAGGCGCAGGAGCAGGCGGCGAGTAAGGAAGCGGTGCTGAAGGCTTTGGACCGGGCGGCGGTGAGCTTGCGAGGGAAGCTGGGCGAGTCGCTCAGTTCGGTACAGAAATATGCGACGCCGGTGGAGGAAGCGACTACGCCGTCGTTGCAAGCCTTGCAGGCCTACAGCCTGGGAAGCAAGACGCGCGCCGCAAAAGGTGATGCTGCGGCCCTGCCTTTTTACAAGCAGGCCGTGGAACTCGACCAGAATTTTGCCATCGCATACCGAGGCCTGTCGGTTGTCTATGGCAATCTCGGCGAGTTGGGCCGGGCAGGGGAGAACTCGCGCAAGGCCTATGAACTTCGGGCGAAGGTAAGCGAGAGGGAGCGTTTCTCTATCGAAGCTGTGTATTACACCTACACTACCGGGGAGCTGGAGAAGGCAATTGAGATCTACCGGCTGTGGCAGCAGGCCTACCCAAGAGACTATTTGCCTTGCACGAATCTGGGGGACATCTACGGCAGCCTTGGAAGCTGGGAGAAGGCATTGCAGGAAGCTCTGGATGCACTGCGCCTGGAGCCGAATGATGAAAACAACTATCTTAATCTCGGCAGCGATTACGCCAGCCTCAATCGGCTGAACGATGCGGAGACGGTGTACCGGCAGGCCGCAGAGCGCAAACTGGAAAGTGAGTACCTTATAGCAAATCGCTACCAGTTGGCGTTCCTGAAGGATGACAAGGCCGAGATGGCGCAGCTGGCGGCAGCCGCTATCGACAAGCCCGGCGCAGAGGACCTGGTACTGGCGTATCAGGCGGACACTGCGGGCTGGTATGGAAAGATGAAAAACGCGCGGGCGCTGTCCCAGCGGGCGATGGAGGTAGCCCAGCACAAGGATGCCAAAGAACAAGCTGCACTATACCAGGCAGCGGCGGCGCTTCGCGAAGTAGAAGCCGGCGACCGGGAGCAGGCCCACAGCGATGCTGTGGCCGCGGTGAAGCTGGCACCCAACCGTGATGTGCAGGCGATTGCCGCCCTGGCCCTGGCTCGGGCTGGCGATGAGGCCGGTGCGGACAAACTGGCGGCGGAACTCGACAAGACGTTCCCGCTGGACACGCTCATCCAGCGGTATTGGTTACCGACCATTCGAGCGGCGAATGCGCTCCAGCACAAAGACCCGAACCGGGCCATCGAAACATTGCAGGTGTCGGTCGCCGTCGACCTCGGCGAAGTCGCCCAGGTAACGGTATTTCTTTGCCCGGTATATGTACGGGGAGAAGCCTATCTCATGCTGCACGACGGCAAGGCCGCAGCCACGGAATTCCGGAAATTCATCGACCATCGGGGACTCGTGGTCAACTTTCCATGGGGATCCCTGGCTCGCCTCGGGCTGGCTCGCGCCTACGCCCTCGACGCCGTCAAAGACCCGGCAGCCCGCGACCAGGCCCGCACCGCATATCGTGATTTCCTCGCACTATGGAAAGACGCGGACCCCGGTATTCCCCTCCTGAAACAAGCCCAGTCAGAGTACGCCAAGCTGCAATAGTTTCAGCGCTCTCAGCCTAGTCCTTCGACACTTTTCTCTTTGTCTTATGGCGAAAGCTGCTGCGATGCCCACGCCGATCTTCCTTCTCAAAGCGGGCCCTCTTGGGTTTGGAACCCCACTCCGTTTTCTCTTTCCCATTGACCCAGTAGCTCTGGTAGCCGCCCAGGTGCAAGCTAAACGGCCTGTCGAGCGTTCCCATATGGTCGAACCGAGCGGATCCCTTCTTGTGGAAGCTCTCGAAATAAGCCGGATACACGAAGTTGGTCATGGGTATTCCGTCCACTTCGAAAAACAACTCCTCCACAGGGTCTGCCACTTCATAGTCATACAGGTGGTTCTTCTTCGGCCCGGTAGAGTAGAGGTTCGCGTTGGGATCGATCAGCATTTCGGCCAGTTCATGGGAGGCCGCCACACTCACCTTGTCCTTTTGGTCCAGTACGTTCTTCACGAAGACCTTGGACATCGGCAACCCTTCCGGAGTCACATCGTGGTAGCCCTCCATGGATGCGTCGCGAGTCTTGTCCAGAAACGCAATCGCCCAGGCTCCCTTGAGGAAGCCTTTGGATTTCACCAGCTTGGCCGGCGTTCCCCAGACCGGTGCGAAGTGCTCGTCCACAAACTTCTGCATGGCCGCAACAAGAGCATCGAAGTCAACCCCCAGCGGGGTCTCAGCCTGGTTGAAGCAGGCGATAGTAGGCACGTGGAGGTCAATGGAAGGCAGATGTTTCGACGACTTTCTAGGCATGGATTTCTCCCGGTTCAACTTGTGTCCTCGCCACCCACGAGGTGACGCAATACCACCAACTGATGAAGCTTTGCAGGCACAGAATGTCACAGCGTGAACGTGAAAACAACCGGAGAATTTCGAATGTCCCTGCACGGGGCTGGATGTCGGAGAACGAAAATGTTCTCCAGTGCGGGGAAAAACTGGCAGGTTGGAGATGGCAGACCGGGAGCAGCACGCCAATGGCTTCCGGGCGTCGTCAGTGCGCAGTTCGAAGTATGCCCGCGCGGGTGGGCCACCAGGTGAGTTGGATTGAGCTGGCGAAATCAGTTTGCCGCGTGGAAGCCAGCACCGGGACCCACCACGTTTCATATTGCAGCAGAGGCTGGATTTCCAGGTTCTTGTGAACCCACAGCATCGCCGAAAGGCTCCAGTCCCATTGCGTGCTGCCGCCGGGAATGAAATCGTTGGCAATCTTGCTGTTTCGTACCGCCACCTGAATGCTGCTCTGTGGACTCAGATGGTAGGTGCTCCAGGCCTGATAACCTTTGCCCTCGCGGCCTATCCAGTTTCCCATCAGGAACCGGTTGTCAAGATAGACGTCGTGATAAACGACTTCCCAGTAGATGAAGCGTCCCCCCATACTGGCCACGGAAGGAGGATCCGTATAGACCGCTTCCGCCCGGAAATCGAGTTTGGGAATGCTCGGGAAATGAGTGAGATAGATGCCGGGATTGACGGCCGAGCGCCGAGGCGCGCTTACCGGACTGACATCGTCGTGCACCAGCGAGTCGGAGTATAGCGTCAGCCAGCGGCGCATGAAGGGCAGTCGCCACGAGAAGTCAAAGCTGGCGTGGCGGGCGCCAGGATCGTTGCGCGAGAACTTTACGCTCGCCGGTACGTCGTTGATGCTTGTAAACGCATTCCAGAAGGAGCCGAAGGTGATAGGGACGTGGCCCTCGCCGCCGAATACATCATTACGGGTAAATCCGAATTCCAGATTCTCAGTTGGCTTGAAGCTGGCTTTCTGCCCGAACATATACGGGTCTGGAGGAAACTCCTGGCCCGCCGGAGCACCGAAGTAGTTGCTGAATTCGAATGGCCCAAGGACCTTCGATAGCAATGGAATGTTCATCGGTATCGTGCGATTGATTTGCAACATCCAGAACGGCGCCGCGTTATTGCTCATCAGCAAAGCGCCGCTTTCGCCCGGTCCCCACCACATGCTCTGCTTGCCTACAGAAAAATCCAAACCTGCGTACTTGGCCAGAGCGTAGGTATTCAGAAGTGTGAATTGGTTGGCGGAAATCGTCGTTGGCGGCAGCAAAGGATTCAGGTCGACATTCGCGATCACCTGCCGGACCGATAGCGGATATGCCGGGATGGTGGGTGCGTACTGGTACTCTCCATCGACATAAAACGCGAAGCGGCCGTCGTTCGCGCTGGCGCTGAATCCCGTGATGTTGTTGACCCCTTGCCAATACGGACGGCCGTAGTCGTTAATGAAACTTTGCCCGAAGTGATAGCTGTCGTTCACTGGAGTGCCTGCGATGTCGGTCACACGCGTGTATACCGAGTCCAGTTGCAGCGACTCGGTTGGGCGCCCATCCCAGGCCGCGATTTCGGTAGCGAACTCCTCATCCAGCGCTTTCTTGAGCTTCCAGATCTCCGAAGGGACGTCAGTGTGGTACTCGACCTTCGCATTCATTTCGATGAGCATCTGCGCGCACGCCATGCGCGTCCAGGGCCGCAGCCCCACGTACGCGGTGTCGATATAGGCAGCGCCGATCAGCCGCTCCATGGCGGTATAAATCCAGCTATCGAGGGGAACGTAAACACTGGCGAAATTCGTGGGACGCGGCGCTGACGTCTGCTCGGCAACAATCTTCAGGTCGTCGTCGATGTCGGGATTATGGCGCGTCTTGTAAACATGCCGACCAATCTGGTAGCCCAGAAGTCCCCCAATGAAAACATCGGAAAGGAAGTGCTGGTCCGCAGCAGCCCGCGCCAGGCTGACTCCGAGGGCCAGACCGTAGGCGCCAACTTCGGGAACCAGGTGTGGATACTCCTGCGCAACCACCGACGCGAATGCCCATGTTATGGCCGCATGGTCCGACGGAAACGATGTGCCACCGTGAAAGAAGATGTTCTGGAAGTTCGACGGGAAAGGCTGCTCTCTGCCGGTAACACCCTTCAGCGCATAATCCACTCCGAGGGCGTTGATCATGGCTTCCGTCGCCAGCACCCCAGTCTCTCGCGCGCGGTCGTTGTGAGTGATACGCCCCCAAATGTATGCCGCCCCGGTCATTCCGCCGGCAGCAGCCAGGCCCGCGTCAGCGGCGAGGTTCAGGGCGTGCTGATTGTCCAGCCGCATGGCGTAAGAGCTTTGTGGATCCGTGACGAACAGGCCCGTTGCGATGCCGCCCATCGGAACGAGCCACTTGGCATCATCCAGCTTCAGATGAAACGGGCTGGTCCAGATGTCCTTTTGATCTTCGGCCAAGTGGATGAAGAACTTGCTCTCGTTGGAATGAGGAACGGTCGCAGCAGGCGGAGGCACGGCTGCTTGTGATTGTCCTGAAGGCGAAGGCGTAGGGGGCGGCGTTTGCTGGGTAAATGCGGGGAGCGTAGCACAGCCGCAGAGGAATATGGCCAGGATTAGACGGCTCTTCAAACGCGTCCCCTGAAGTTAACCACCACGGTACAGCTCAGGCTCCAATTCATGCCGCAGCTTTGTAATAGCGAAAAATACGAGCTAATGCAGTCGCCACGTCCTCCACGTCCTGCTCCGACATGGCGGGCGACAACGGCAGCGAAATCGTGCGCCCGCCGACAAACGTCGCGTTGGGAAAATCAGAATCGGCAAATCCAAAGCGCTGCCGATAATATGGCTGCTGATGAATGGGCACGTAATGGATGCCTACGCCGACATTTTCCCCGGCGAGCGCAGCGATGATCTTCTCGCGCGGCGCGCCAATCTCCTCCAGCGAGAGCAGCGGAGTGTACAGGTGGTAGGCATGACGGGTATCGGGTTCGGGGGGCGGCGGCAAAAGCAAAGGCAGTCCGCTGAGCCTTTCATTGTAGGCCTGCCAGATTTGCTCGCGACGTTTCCAGTGTTCCTCGATCATACCCAGTTGCGGGAGCGCCAAAGCTGCGGCCAGGTCCGTCATGTTGTACTTGAATCCGGCGGCGACGACCTCATAGCCGCTGGGTCCGCCGACGAAACGGCTCCATGCATCCGCGGTCATGCCATGCAGGGACAGGACTTTCACGCGCTGTTGTAGCTCCGGATCGCGTGTGACCACCATGCCGCCATCGCAGGTGGCCACGTTCTTAGTGGGATAAAAGCTGAAGCATCCGGCATCGCCCATCAGCCCAGCGGGCTGGCCGTGATAGCTGGACTCGATCGCATGGGCGCAATCCTCGATGACATGCAATTTGTGACGCCTTGCGATGTCGAGGATCGGATCCATATCACAGCAGCGGCCACACATGTGTACCACCAGGACCGCCCTGGTACGCGGCGTGATTTCCTTCTCGATCAGGCCGGGGTCGATGTTGAACGTGCTGCGATTGCAATCCACCAGCACAGGCCGGGCCCCGGCGTGCACGATGGAGTGAATCGTGGAGCAAAAAGTCATGGCCGGCGCGATCACTTCGTCGCCCGCGCCGATGCCCAGCGCGACCAGGGCGAGATGGATTGCTGCCGTTCCGCTGCTGACCGCGGCTGCGTAAGGCGCGCCTTTGTAGCGAGCGAACTCCTGCTCCAACTGTTCGACTCTGGGCCCTAAGCCGATCCAGTGGCTGCGCAGACACTCTACGACCGAGGCAATCTCGGCGTCGCCGATTACCGGCGCGCCGAACACCAGCCGGGCGTCGCGCGCACGGACCGGCGTTCCGCCGGCAATCGCGGGACGATCGTCCTCTTGCAATGGAATGGAAGGTCCGCCAGTCAGCGGAGCAGGTTTCATGGGTTCCTGGGCCAATTCGTGGACTCGTAGTGTCTGCTGATTGTAATTGATTTTGTGGAGCGCGCCTTCCAGCGCCTAGCGGCCGCCGCTCGGCTATACTTGAGGGACTGGAGTTCGTCTCTTTCTAAGTCACCCGGATGCCCTTCACGGTTTCTCACGCCGCCGCCGTTTTGCCCTTGCGAAAACTCAATCTGATTTCGTCCGCCTTTATTGTCGGCAGCATGGCTCCGGACTTTCCTTACATTGTCGGAAACACGGAGTACCGCGGATTAGGCCACCAGTTTCCAGGACTCCTCGTGTTCACCATACCGGCTGCACTCGCCGCCCTCTGGCTGTTTCACAACATCATCAAGCGACCGATGATTGGGCTGCTGCCGGCCGCAGTGCAACAACGAGTGCGCAGCCAAGCCGGAGATTTCAAGTTCGGCGGCGCCTCTCGCTTTCTGGCGATTCTGGGCTCGATTTCCCTCGGCATCCTGAGCCATGTGGTATGGGACTCCTTTACCCACCCCTACACCTGGCCGTGGCGGCAATTTGTTTGGCTGCGAAGCTTCGTGCACATTCCTTTCGTACACCATCGCCTGCAGGTCTTTGCTGCGCTGCAATACATCAGTACGATTGTTGGAATGCTCGCGCTCGCCATCTGGGTCGCGCTGTGGTACCGGCGATCAGACCCCGTCGTCAGGGTACCGCTCAAGTCGCCTCCCCGGTCTCGCTTCGGGCTGGCAGTCGCGATGTTTGCCATCGCGGCGATTGCGGGAACCGTCCGCGCCGCGCTCCTAATCGGCCCACCGGCAAGTGTGTTGGGAGCTGACCATTTTCTGCTCGTCTGCGGCGTGACGTCTCTGGCGGCAGCGTTTTGGCAACTTCTGTTTTACTGTGTACTCGTATCCTCCTACCAGGTCTGGACCCTTCCGTAAACCGGCGCCGCCCGGCTCAACCTATGCCTCTGGTCAGCATCATCATGAATGTTCGCAATGGGGCGCTAACGTTGCGGGAAGCCATCGACAGCGTCCTGGCGCAAACCTGTAAAGACTGGGAACTCATCGTCTGGGACGACCGCTCTACGGACGCGAGCGCCGCGATTGTTTCCGAGTACCGGGATGCCAGGGTCCGCTATTTTCTGTCGCCGGAAGATTCGCCACTCGGCAAGGCCAGGCGCGAGGCCATTCGGCAGGCCCAGGCAGAGTGGATTGCATTTCTCGATCAGGACGACATCTGGCTGCCGGGAAAACTCGAACAACAGTTGGCTCTCGCCAATGGCGACGCCGGTCTCATCTACGGGCGGACGGTCAGGTTTTATCCCAGTGGACGGGAACGCGATTACGACCAGGCCCACGAGTACAAGCTCCTGCCCGAAGGCGACATCTTCACCCAACTGTTTACCAAGTCCTGCTTCATCGCCATGAGTTCCGCCCTGTTCCGCCGCTCGGCCATCGAAACCAGCGGCGGAATTCCGGACGAAGTTCGCATTATTCCCGACTATTACCTTTACATCGCCGTTGCCCGTAAGTATCGCGTGCGCGCGGTGCAGGAAGTGGTTTGCCGCTATCGTACGCACCCTGGCAGCATGTCCCACGTTGTGGCCGTCGAGATGCATCGGGAAGTGCTAGGGCTCATCGATAAATGGGCTGACCAGCTTGATCCCCGCACGGTCGCGCTTTGCCGTAAGCGGCACCTCACCGCCATTGCCCTCGAAGAGATGCGGGACCGCACGACGTTGCGCCAGGGAGTTGTCCGATTGTTTACCGAAGGCTCGCCAGGCTCGCAGTTGGCGCGTCCCTTCGCGTTTGTCTTTCACCTCGTGCGCCGCCACGTCCGGCAGCCGTACTGGCGAAGACCGCCTATGAAGTCGAGCGTGTAGGATCGATCCAGCAGGACGCACTCTCATGCCCCTGGTCAGCATCATCATGAACGTTCGCAACGGCGCCGCTTTTCTGCGCGAAGCCCTGGACAGCGTGATATCGCAGACCTTCGCGGACTGGGAGCTCATTGTCTGGGATGACTGTTCCACCGACGACAGCGCGAAGATTGTCGGCGAATACCGCGACCCAAGGATCCGCTATTTTCTCTCGCCTGACGACACGCCATTGGGCGAAGCTCGTAACCGGGCAATCCAGCAAGCCAGCGGAGAATGGCTCGCCTTTCTCGACCAGGACGATATCTGGCTGCCGCACAAATTGCAAAGCCAGATGGCGCTCGCCGATGACAATGTCGGAATTATCTATGGCCGCACCGTGCTATTCGACTCCCGGAGCGGCGACCTGCGCGACTACGACTACGCCCATGAATTCGAGCTTCTCCCGGAAGGCAATATCTTCGCCGCGCTGTTTCGCGATGCTTGTTTCATCGCCATGAGTTCAGCGGTCCTGCGCCGTTCGGCCGTCGCCGAAGTGGGCGGGATACCCGGTGCCATTGAGGTTGTTCCCGACTACTATCTCTATATTGCGATTGCCCGCCGTTACCAGGCGCGCGCCGTGCAGGAGGTCGTCTGCCGCTACCGCCTTCACCCCGGCAGCATGACGGCGTCGCACCAACACCGTCTCCGGCTTCATGCCGAACCGCTGTCGATCGTCAGCCAATGGGCCGATTGCCTGGATCCGCGAATCGCGACTTACCGGCGGATGACCTACTCGACTGCCCTGGCGCTGGAAGAGATGCGGAGGCGGCATACGGCGCGGGCGGGCCTGCGAAGGCTGCTGGCGGATGGCTCCTTGCTCTGGCTCGCGTCGCGGCCCTTTGTCCGGGTCTGGCGTGCAGTTCGGAGGAGATTACAGCAACCCTATTGGCGAAAGCACAAGCGTAGCCGGGAGAGCCCCGATGTTGCCGGGGAAACCCGTCAATCTGTATGAGAACTGCTCGGTTCGGCAATGTCCTTGATACTACCAACCCCTGCCGCGGCGGCTCGGGCGACACCGGATGTTGCTCTCATCTTCAGGCCGGTTGCCTGGTCGCCCTGCAGCACAACCCGGATGGTCTGCAAGAGAATCTTCATGTCGAGCAGCAACGAGTAGTTATAGATGTAAAGAAGGTCGAAGTGCAGCTTGCTTTCGACCGTAGTGCCGTACCGGCCCATGACCTGAGCAAGCCCGGTGATGCCGGGCTTCACGGCATGACGCAATCCATAGGCCGGCAGCTTCTTCTCGAACCGGTGCACGAAGTAGGGCCGCTCCGGACGGGGTCCGACAAGGCTCATTTCCCCCTTGAGCACATTCAATAACTGCGGCAATTCGTCAATCCTGAGAGCGCGCAGAAGACGGCCGATTTCCGTAATCCGAGGGTCGTGTTCGGAAGCCAGCACCGGGCCGCTGTGCTTCTCGGCGTCCACGCCCATGGTGCGAAACTTCAGAACGCGGAATGGCGCGCCCCCTCGTCCGATTCGCTCCTGCCGGTAAAAAACAGGCCCACGGGACGTCGCGCGAATCACGATGGACACGATCAGAAGGATGGGGCTGCTCAACAGCAACAGAGCCGACGACGCCACCAGATCCAGTGTCCGTTTCAGCAACTCCTCAGCGGGATTTAAGCGGTGGGGCTGGATCCCGAGGATCAGAAGGTCGTCAACCTCGCGGGCCTCCGCGCCAAACAGGGTCAGCTCGGAAAGATTGGGAACGGCCAGCACTTCTTTCTTGCATCGGAAACAATGCAGAATAATGTCTTCCTTCTGCTCCAGACTCTGGCTCAATACAACGGTCTCGGCATCGTCCAACTCTGAGTACGGAGGCCGCAAGTCGCGGCGCAGCAGGTATCCCTGCATGCGATAGAGCCCTACGTCGTGTTCCTCGAACTTCTCCATGACCAGAGAGGCATCATCATCGCGTTCCCCAATTACAATCGTGGGGCGATTGCCGAACCAGCGCCGGTACAACCGCCGCATCTCCACCCGGTAACTGCATAACAATCCCACCTGTATAAAAGCCGCAAGAACCAGGACGCTGCGCGGAAAGGTAAACTGGCGGGCCCAGAATCCCAGGCCCATCGTGGTCAGCAACGTCATCCCCACCGCAATGATGACGGAATACAAAACATGCCTCAGGGAACGCCGCAACCAGTCGCGGTAAAGGTCCAGCAATTGAAAAATTACCAGCGTGGTCAAGGAAACCAGGGCCGACAAGTTCAGGTACGAGGAAACGTCCGCGTGGGGCGTAAGTAAGTGGTTACGGCGCAAGAAAAATGCGATCAGGAACCCCGCGTTGACCAGAACCACGTCGCAGACCATGACGATCGGCTTGTACAGGAGGAATCGGACTGGGCGGCTCATGCTATCTCCGGTGCAGGACGTCGGTGAGCAGACCGGGAGCGCGCGCCGCGGAAGTCACGAGCGCTGCCGGCATGACAAGAACGAATCAAGCCCGTCCAGGAAAATCTTCTACCGCAAAGAACGGCTTGACACATAGTTTATTCCGAGTTCCGCAGCAAAGCTGCTCGCGCCGCCTGCTCCCTGCTGGGAGCTCCAGGGCCCTTGATGACGCGCTTGTCGGAGCTGAAATAGTATTCCAGCACTTTCACCCAATAACGGAGCACCACGGCAATACGAACCAAGGCCTTGGTGACCGCACTCTTGCCGAAATAGTCATAGGCCTCGCTGAACTCGATGAGTGCCCGCCGCTGGTCCCGCAGCGAGGCCAGCGCATTCTGGTTGATACTCTGGCTGCCCAGGTGAATGACTTCCGCGCACGGTGTGTAGTAGACCTTGTATCCCTTCTGTCGCAGCATGTAGTTGTAGGCGAGATCTACCAGAGCAAGGCGGAAGCGCTCGTCCAGCATCCCGGCATTTTCCCAAGTCGAGCGGCGAATGACGTAGGCCGAGGTTCCAATGCTATCCACCGGCTGGGCTTTGGAGTAGTCGAAGTCAGTGTTGTAATAGCGGTTCATCAAACGGCTGCCGGGGAACAGCTTGTGCCAGTTGATCGCCTGCAGAACGAAGACACCGGCGCCGGGAAAGCCTCGCACGCAGTGCTGGATGCTGCCATCGAGATTCAGCAACTTCGGACCGCAAACGGCCGCCTCCGGGTGCTCATCCATGAACTGGACCAGCGCCTTGAAGGCGTTTCCCGTCAGCACCGTGTCACTGTCCAGCAAACAGGCGTAGCGAGCGCGCGACATGCGCATCCCCAGGTTCTGGTTCTTGGCATAAAGCTGGTTGACCTGGTTTCTAACCAGGATTACCTCAGGGAAGCTTTCCGCGACCATCTCGGCGCTGCCGTCGCTCGAATTGTCATCCACGCAAATGATCTCGAAGCTGATCCCCTGGGTGTGCCGGTAAATCGACTGGATACAATTCCGCAACAGCCCGCGCGTGTTGTAGCTGGAGATGATTACCGTGATGTCGAGAAGCGCCTCGGTCATTTCTTGTTCCCTACGGACGATGGTACAACCCTGGCCGGGACACCGAAAACCGTTTGATTGGGCGCAACCGAACTCATCACAACCGAATTGGCACCAACGGTCACATTGTTCCCGATATTGTAGGGTCCCAGGACCTTACAGCCGGCCCCCAAAAACACGTTGTCACCGATTTCGCATCGCAGTGCCTTATCGAAACTCATGTCCGGATAGAGTGCGCCCAACCCGACTCCCTGGAACACCGTGACGTTACTTCCAATCCTCCAGGCGCCGATCACGCACCCCACGGGATGCGCGAAGAAGATTCCCGGACCAATCTCGCACCGTGGCGTCACTTCCAGCCCAAACAGGACCAGGTTCAAGTACGTCAGCATCTTCGGCACGACCGGAATCCCGGCCAGCATCGCTGCCCGGCTCGTCCGGCAGATGACGTTGGGCAGAAACCGGAAATGCAGCGCCCGGCCGAGGAAGCGCGCCAGATTAGGCCGCGTGCTGGTTCGGCCTTCCAATTCGTATTGCCGGGCGAGATCGCTGTACAGCAAGTGTTTTAGCTGCGACATCTCTCACGAAAACCTCGCAGGTCACTTGAGTCGGAAACGAATGCTGTAGCGATATTGTCGCAGATTACTGGCATTGGCGGTATAAGGCCAGCGTCTGCCGGCCGCACTTTTCCCAACTATACTGTTTCTGCACTTCCCTGCCCCGTTCAATGGATTGTTGCCGCGCCGTCTCATCATTGATGGCCCGCAAGAACTCTCGATTGAACGAGCTTTGCTCTCCCGGTTCGAAGTAAAACGGAGCATCATGACAGACTTCCATGATCGCCGGGATGCGACTCGCCAGCACCGGACAGCCCAGCGACATCGCTTCCAGCGGAGGAAAGCCGAAGCCCTCGTTGAAAGAGGGGTACACAAATAGCTTCGCTCCCGCATAGGCCTCAGCGAGCAGTTCGTCGGAGACGGCCGGCAGGCTGATGACGGAATCCGTGATTCCCAGGCTGGCAATGCGTTTCTTTTCGCTGGCCGTCAGCGGTTTGCCGCCCAGCAGCAACAAATCAAACGACCCATCCAGCCCGGTATCGTGGAAGGCCTGCAACAGGCCGTCGAAATTCTTGAAGGCTTCTCTCATGCCGACATACAGGATGTACTCGCGCCGCAATTGACGCCGCAGGCTGGCCGCGGCCGCGGCGCTGCGCGGCAGCCTGGTCAGCCCATGATGAATTACACAGGTCTTGGCCGGATCCACATGGTAGAACCGCAGCAGATCCTGACGGCACGACTCGGAAACGCAAATAATCGCGTCCACCCTGGGGAAAAGCCGCTTCCGTGCCCAGAGAATTTTCTTGACGTCGGGAAACATCTCCGGAAACCGCTCATGAGTGCAGTCATGGTGGGTGGCCACGACGCGGCGCGAGCGCACCATGGGCATCCGCATGTAGGTGGTCGGATGATAGACATCCATTTCCCCGTGCAACGGCGCTGCCAGGTTGCTCCAGGCTTCATTGGCGAGGTAGCGCAAAGTGCCCGGCGGCAGCCATTCGGGAAAACTCGTCACGCGCAGCTTCGTCGCATCCAGTCCGCGAAACGGATACACCGTGCCGCTGATTCCCAGCAGAAAGTCGGTCTGCACGTCCGGCACGGCGGTCAGGAACTTCATCAGTTCATAGAAGTACCGGGAGGCGCCGCCGGCGTTTTGCAGGGAGAATACCTGATGGTCGTAAAGGATCCGCACCAAGGGCCTACGCGATCAGCTCTGGCATGGGCTCGGCCTGGGGGTTGAGTTCCGTGGCGGAGCGCGCACTTGAGTGACCCGATAGTAAGTGTACAAGACCTGGTTGATGACGCGGTAGGAGGCGCTGTACCGTCCCACCGCAATTTGTGACTATTTCGTCGCACACGCGCCCAGGGCTGTAGCCAGGTTGACCGGCTGTCGCGGCAGGAACAGCCGCAGACGCAGGGCAGCCAGCAACTCGACGATGTCCTGCGCGGTCCGTTGTATCAGCCGCAGCGGATTTCTTCGTGGCATTCGGCACCCGTAAACCGTGACCTCGCGAAAACCGGCGTTGCGCAACACGAAACCCAGACTCTGGTCGGTGAAGCCGATAGTGTGGGTGAAATCGTGATAACGGTTGTAGGCCCCCATAACCGGGTGGGCGATGTTGGGCACTTCCACAATCAGCTTGCCATTGGTCTTCAGCGAAGCCCGCAGCGCCTCCAGCAGCGGCATGACCGCATCCCTGGGCACATGCTCCAGCACATGAAACATCAGGACCAGATCGTATTCTTGCGGCCGCTCGTGCAGGAATGCCGCCGTATCCCCGGCCAGGGCTGTACTGCCGGGCAGGACACGGTTGCAGGCTGCAACCACTTCCGGCGAAACGTCAACGGCGCTGACCTTCCGGTAGCCGCATCGGCTGTGCAAGCGTTCGATCAGGTTGCCAAAGCCTGGGCCAATCTCCAGAATTGCGGCGTCCTTATCGGCGGGAAAGTACTGCCCATGGTGATCGATGGCTGCAATGGCGTTCCAGCGCAGCGTCGAAGGAGCCGCGATGCGGCGAAAGTGTTCGGTCAGATAGCGATCGTATTCAACGCTCACAGCCGCAGTCCGTTCGAGTTTTCTCTGCCGTGCCGCAACGGGTGAGAAACCCAATCGCGATCATGCCAGTCCTCCAAGAGGCGATTTTCCTCATCCCGCAGCACATCAGGCACTAGGGGGTCAGTACCTTGACCGCCGCCGCCGCCAGCCCGAAATTGAAGAGAATCTGCGACCAGTCCTTGAAGTTTCGCAGGGCCGCTCCCGGATTCAACTGCTCCGGAACGACTACTGCGTCCCCCGGCATCAGCACCATGCTGACGAAGCCGCCCGACCAGAATCCGGAAGCTGCATCTTTGCTCACTACGGCGCCATTGGCGCGAACCACGAATATCCTGCCCTTGTCGGCATTGCGGGTTGGCCCTCCCGCCTCGCGCAAGTAATGGGAAACCGTCTTCCCCGGACGCTGGAGGAAGGACCCCTGGTTGTAGACGTCGCCGACCACGCTGACAACGATGGGCCGGCTGGGGACGTAGAACTGATCTCCATCCTCCAGGGGAATGTCCGGGATGGCGTCAACGCTGGCATCGTCCGGATGCAAATTCAGCACGATCCTTCCATCCGCCTTCAACTGGCGAAGCTTATCGAGACTGGCGCGTTGCGCCTCGAGTGTGGCCCGTGCGGCGCTGGCTTCATCCGCGGTGCGAGCGTTTTGTGACGACTGCGCCGCCTGCCGGGCCAGGTCCCGTTCCATCTGTGCAATCACCATATCCAGGCGCTCCTGCTGCTGAATGCGGGTGGACTCACGGGTGAAAACCGCGGCGTAAAGATAGGCTGAAGACGCCAGGCCACCGGCTTGGGCCACCAATGCCCGCAGACCCTGGGCCGGTTGAGCGCGGTAAATTCCGGACGAAACAAACTCCCCTTCCAGCCTGACGAGCTTGGTTTGCTGCTCGCGGGGCACGCGCAGATCGGCCTGCGAGAAGATGGTGACAATGTCCCCAGGCTGCAAGACAAGATTGCTGGAATCCTGATGTTCCAACACTGCTTTTCCGAGATTGAAGGGGAGCAACTCCGTGGACAGGTCTTGACTGCTCATCCTCTGAACGACCGCATAATCCCAATTAATCTCGGGAGCATTTCTCCTGACATCGTTCAACTCTCCGCTGAGCCGGGTTCCGCTCTCCTGCATCTGGAGGTTGATGGCGTTCTGCTGGTTCCAGTACTCGCGCGTAATGAGAAACTCGCGATTGGGAATCAAATCGGTGACTCGCATACCCTCGTGCCAGGGATAACGGCCCGGCGACGCCACGTTGCCGCGCAGCGTAACCGAATTCACAAAGCGTGGTGAGATGGGAGCAAAATTCAGCACATCGCCATCTTTCAAGGGAAGAGTCAGCCCAGCGGCGTCCAGCTTGATTTCCTCGATGTTGCGATCCCGCCGGTTCTTGATTTGCTCGACATAGACCTTGCCTCCAAAGGCGGTCGTCGCCAGCCCCCCGGCCAATTGCAGAACGTCTCCCAGACTGGCTTCTCCCTTGAGCTCATAGATTGCCGGGACGTTCACCTGTCCACCCATCGCAACCTGGGCTCCAATGGGGGCGAAGTAGATGACGTCTTCCGGCTGCAGGAGCACGTCTTTGCTTTTGTCTCCCTTGATGAGCAGGTCATACAAATCGAAGTCGGCGATGATGGCGGAGCCGCGCTTCAACTGGATGTGGCGCATGGACCCGCTGGGCGACGGGCCTCCGGACGCGAAGACGGCATTGGCGAGCGTGCTCAAGGAACTAACCGTGTAGCGGCCCGGACGCCTCGCCTGACCCACCACGAAAACATCAATCGACCGCAGCTCACCCATACTGACGTTGAGATCGAAGTTCTGATAGATGCGTCCGATGTGGGATTTCAAGAAGTCCAGCAGCTGGCTGTAGCGCAGTCCGGCAACATTCAGATTGCCGACTTTAGGAATGTAAATCGCCCCATTGCGGTCGATCCTGCTATGCACGTCGAGATCAATCTGGCCCCAGGCGCGGATCAACAGTTCGTCGCCCGGGCCGAGGACATAGTCCGCCGTCACGGGCACACGGTCGACGGGAGCAAACGTGGTCGGCACGTTCTCGAACAGGTTTTCTCCATAGATCGGCAGTGTCTGCCCGAGCGAGGTGGCAACTAACTGCTGAAAGTCGGTGAGCTCAACTGTCCTGGTTCCGGGCCTCTGGGCTTGCTCCGCCGGCGGAGGCGTGTTTTTGGGTGCAACAGTCCGGGTATCATCCAATACCGTTGGAGTTGAACTCGGTACCCCCTCCGGCGTCCCGCCAGTCTGCTGCTGAGGCACGCTTGGCGCCGGGAACAGATCCGGGGATTTGCTGTCGGCCTGGGCCGCAGCATACCGTGGCGCGGTCACTGCAACCGTCGCCAGCACCAGCACGATCACCCGCAAGCCGCACCGGATGATGCGGCGACCTCGGAGAGGAATCTGCACCGGATAACTCTCTGTCCGGCTGTTGCTCAAGGAAGATTTCAAGGTCTTACTCCAGAATCTCTACTCAATCGATGAGTAAATCTTGAAGCCTGGAAAATGTAATCCATAATCGCACTATTCGCATATGACGCGCGCGTCGTCCAGTCGGCGAGTAGCATTGTCGCCCGCAGCCGGCACCTGCTGCCGCAGGGCATTCAACCAGAACTGGGCATAGGCTGGAGCCAAAGTTTCCACGTCCCACGGCAGGTCTTGCCCGGTGAACAGCTGGTGCAGGTTGCAGTGCGCGCTGACCGCCCCAGCCAATCCCAGGATCGCGAATGTGGGCTCCAGCTTGCCGATTGCGCCCCGCGCCGCACACCTGCCGAAGTAGGCATTGACCGCATCGAAGATGGGACCAAGATGTTCCCGAAACATGTTATCGGCTTCTGGCAGCTCAAAGCCAGCGACATAGACCAGGCGCATCAGTTCCGGATATCGCGCCACCATGTTCACCACAAACTCCACCAGCATGGGAACAACGATTTCTGGTTCCAGATCCGTAGCCAAACCGTTCTGGAGTTCTCTGCCCAGTTTCAGGCGGACCAATCTGGACTCGGCGGCCGCCCAAAACAGGCCGGTCTTTCTGGCAAAATAGCGGAACAGGGTCGCTTCATTCACCCCCGCCAAATGCGCGATCTCCCGCGTGCTTGTACCTTTATACCCGTGGCGGGAGAACAGCTGCACTGCGGCCTCCACGATCCGCACTTCGGTGACACTTCTTTCTGCTGCCTTTTTCACACGTGTGAATCCTCTAGTCTGGATTGAACCTTGGGAAAGGTACTACTGTTTGAGGGGCTCGATTTCGTCGATGCCGATTTCCACGGCAACACTCTGCATAATCAGCTCAAGCGTCAGCACCACGCGGCAATCGTTCTTTCGGCGCACCAGCACCCCCACCAAACCTTCCAGTGAACCTGCGGTGATACGCACTTTCTCGCCAACTACGAGATACGGATGAGGCTCAAAATGCCGGAGAGGCAGGCTCGAGCGCAGCGATTCGATTTCAGAGTTGGGAAGAGCTGCCGGCTCGCGGCCGACGCTGACCAGAGAGACAACGCCGGGAATCTGCAGCACCCTGACGGCCTCGCGCCGCGGGATGTGCACGAAAAGGTAACTGGGAAACAGCGGTTGTTCGACGGCAACGCGGCACCCGTTCTTCCATCGCCGAACCGAGCTATACAACGGCAGAAATGACTCGATATGGCGCGACTGTAAATGGCGGGCCACAACCTTTTCATGGCGAGGCGTGGTGTAAGCCGCGAACCACTTCGCAGGCGGATCCAGCGCTGCAATGTCGCGTGGCCAGCCATGAGACAGCTCCGACGGATCCGTGGAACAACGGTCGGCAACAGACAAAGCTTCGCCTTCCTCAATGAGAGAGGTGGTCCGTTTAGATTATGAGCATCTGCAATCGCGCGCTTCAGAAAGTGAATGTCTCGATCTGATTCTGCCGGGAAACTCTCACGCTTTGTGACGCTTTCCCGGCAGCACAGAGCAAGTGCCCGCTTGCTAATGCTCAAAATCCGCCATCAAGCCGGTCGAGTGCCAGCATAGGAAAAGCGGCCACGCAGGTCAAGAGAAAACGCCAATAATGCTGAGGGGACGCACCGAGGTGGGAAGACACAATGATCGCTCCCGGATTGGAGCGTTGTGTCAGTCATCCGACTGTGGAGGGCAGTTAGGATTGGGCGCTGACGAATTGGGCCATCGAACGCTGGGTTTAGGCCTCCAAGCCGATTCGTACTCCGGGGCAGGCGCTGAAGGGAACGCCGGCGCAATTGACGGCTACGAGTTATTATATATATCTATATGGCTGTATAGAATGCTATAATTACTGCGTTATGGCACTGAGCATCAAGAATCAGGAGGCTGAGCGCCTTGCCCGCCTGGTAGCGAAGGAAACCGGCGAAACCCTGACCGCGGCTATCGAGCAGGCGCTGCGAGAGCGTCTGGAACGATTGCGGCGGAGACAGCGTGCTCCAGTGCTGATCGAAAGGCTTCTTGAGATCGCTAATCGAGTAGCAGCGCTTCCCAGGCTTGACAACAGAACACCGGACGAAATCCTGGGATACGACGAGAATGGACTGCCCCGCTGATGGTTATCGACACGTCAGCCTTGGTTGCGATTTTGTTTCGGGAACCGGAGCAGAAGCATTTCATTCAACTCATCCAGGGCGCCGAACTGCGATTGATGTCAGCCGCCAGCGTGCTTGAGACAAGCACAGTTGTTGAGGCGTCGTTTGGGGAGATCGCCGGCAGAGATCTTGACCTGTTTCTGAGAGAGGCTGAAGTCAACGTAGTCAGCGTTGACCGCGAGCAGGTAGAAGCCGCCAGGATGGCCTGGCGGAGGTACGGCAAGGGGCGGCACCGCGCTGCCCTCAATTTCGGGGATTGTTTCGTGTATGCGCTCGCGAAAACGACGGGAGAACCGATCTTGGCGAAAGGGAACGACTTCGCGCAAACCGACATCCAAATCTGCATGCCAATCGCATAATCTCAGTGCTGATTGGGCTCACGCGTGGCGGGTCATTCTCCCTTGCCCAGCGCCAATGTGATCAGCGTCTTCTGCTCCAGTTCATGCGCCTTCGCCGATCCGGTGGCAGGTGTGGAATTGGCCGCACGCTTGATGCTGCGCAGCTTGGAACCGAGGATCCGCTTCAGCCGCGGCGTCACGAATGACAGCGCGCCCATGTTCGCCGGTTCTTCCTGCACCCAGATGAACTCCGTGGCGTTCTTGTAAAGTCCCAGGACCTGTTTCACTTCCGTCTCGGGGAACGGATACATCTGTTCCAGTGAAACGATCGCGGGCCCAGGGTATTTCAGCTTCCTGCGTTCCATCCGCAGTTCCAGCGCGATCTTGCCGGTACACAGCAGCACGCGTTTTGCGTCCAGCGCGGTCTCATCGGGAATGATGTTCAGGAAACGCGGCCGTTCCAACTCGGAGAGCGGCGATAGGGCCTCAGGGTGCCTCAGCATGCTCTTCGGCGTAAAACAGATGAGCGGCTTGCGCCACTTGCGCAGGGCTTGCCGCCGCAAAAGGTGGAAATATTGTGCCGCCGTCGAAGGCTGGCATATCTGCATGTTGTCACGCGCACAGAGCTGCAGATAGCGCTCGATGCGGGCACTGGAGTGCTCCGGGCCCTGGCCTTCGTGACCGTGGGGCAACAGCATCACCAGTCCGGTCAGCAGGTCCCACTTGTCTTCGCCGGAGGCGATGAACTGGTCGATGATGATCTGCGCGCCATTGGCAAAATCGCCGAATTGCGCTTCCCACGCCACCAGCGCCTCGGGATAGTCGCGCGTAAACCCGTACTCGAAACCCAGGACGCCGGCCTCCGACAGCTCCGAATTGTAAATCTCCACTCGCGCCTGACCCGGCCCGAGATGGCAAAGCGGCACGTACTCCTTCTCATCGATTATGTCGATGAGGACCGAATGCCGCTGGTTGAAGGTGCCGCGGCGGCTATCCTGACCGCTCAGCCGAATCGGTGTGCCTTCCAGAGCCAGCGACCCGAATGCCAGCGCCTCAGCCATTCCGAAATCCACGGGACGCTTGCCGTAGCCCATCTCGCGGCGCTGCTCCAGCAGTTTTTGCACCTTGGGATGGATATGGAAGTCCTCGGGATATTTAACTAACTGGTTAGTTATTTCGTGCAATTTCTCCGCAGAGAGTCCGGTATCGACTTCATCCTCCGGATTGTAAGGACCTCCATGAAACGGCGCCCAATAGCTCGGCATTTGCCGCATCGGCGGCTTCTTCACCATGCTCTTGCCGGCCTTCTCGGCGGCATCGAGCTCGGCTTGAAACTTCTCCACAAAGGGCTGGGCATCAAGACCCACGTTCTTGGCGTAGATCTGATAGAGCATGGGATGGTCTTTTATCTTGCGATAGAGGATGGGCTGAGTGATGGTGGGGTCGTCTACTTCGGAGTGACCATGCCGCCGGAAGCCAATCAAGTCTACGAGCACGTCGGAACCGAACTCATAGCGGTACTCGAGCGCCATGCGGCCGGCACGTACCACCGCATCCACATCCTCGCCATTGACGTGGAAAATGGGAATCGGCAGGCGTTTTGCCAGGTCCGACGAGAATCGTCCGGAATAGGCGTCGCTGGGATTCGTGGTAAATCCGATCAGGTTGTTGACGATAATGTGTACCGTTCCGCCTACGGTGTAGCCGCGCAGATTGGCAAGGTTCAGAGTCTCCGCCGTGATTCCCTGCCCCGCAAATGCGGAATCGCCGTGCATCAGAACCGGCAGCACGCGAGCTTTTCCGTCCCGTCCCATCCGGGTCTGCTTGGCGCGCGCACGGCCCAGGGCCACCGGGTCAACCGCTTCCAGGTGGCTGGGATTGGAGACCAGGTGAATGCGCACCGGGTGCCCGCTGACTCCCGTGTAAATGCCGGTCGCCCCGATGTGGTACTTGACGTCGCCACCGCCCAGCACACTGCGCGGATCGACGTCCTCAAAGCCGGCGAAAATCTCTGCCGCCGGACGGCTCACGATGTTGATGATCACGTTCAGGCGCCCGCGATGGCTCATGGCCAGCACCGCCTGCTCGGCCCCGTATCCCGTTGCCGAATTCAGGATCTCGTCCAGCAAGGGAATCAGCGCGGCGTTCCCTTCCAGTGAGTAGCGCTTCGTGCCGATGTAGCGCGAGTGGATTGTCTGCTCGAAAACGTCCGCGCGCACCAGTTGGTCCAAAATACGGGAGCGGTCGACCTTCTCCGCCTGCTCGGACTCCATGCGCTCCTGAATCCATTGGCGGCGCTCCGGATCGGCAATATGCATAAACTCGACGCCGATGCTGCCGCTGTAAACCCGTCGCGCTGCGTCGGCCACATCGCCGGAGATGTCCAGTTCGGCATGGGCCAGTGGGGCGAAGTGCCCCAGCGGATCGAGGTTGGCCTGAAGGTATCCCCAGCGGCGAAACGCGTCCATTACGCGCTCCTGCTTCTCGCTTTCAACGTTCATCATTACAGTAGACAAGAGATCGATAGCTCCTCGGCCTCAACCTGCCCCTGCGGGCAGATGAGGCGTGACTCAAAAAGTAATAGTTAAAGATTCCCTGCCGGCCGGGCGGATGCACTCGCCGCGTGAACGGCGACGGTAGTCACCGGACCTTTCAGTATATAGTGTCCAAGTGCTGGCCGAGCAGAGCGTCGCTGCCGTGCCTTATTCGGCCCGGCGGCTAGCACCCTCGCTCGGAGATCGCTATGATTCAGCCGCTGTCCTCGCATGACCGCGTCTTCGTACTCACCGGCGCTGGCGTGAGTGCCGAAAGCGGCCTGCCGACCTTTCGCGGCGCCGATGGACTTTGGCGTGGCTACCGCGTGCAGGATGTCGCGACGCCGGAAGCCTTCCGCGCCAATCCGGAGATGATCTGGCAGTTTTACTCCGAGCGGCGTAAGCGGCATGCAACTGTTATGGCCAACGCTGCGCACTTCGCGCTGGCTAAGCTGGAGCAGGCGCTGGGAGAACGGTTCTTCCTCTGCACGCAAAATGTCGACTCTCTGCATGAACAGGCCGGCTCCCAGCGCCTTGTGCACATGCATGGACGGCTGATGCAAACCCGCTGCTCGCGGGAGAGCTGTCGCACCAAGCCTTTCGCTGATGAACGCCTGTACATGCAGCGGGCGGAGATTCCCACCTGTCCGCAATGCGGAGCCATGATGCGGCCGCACGTGTGCTGGTTCGGAGAAGTCCCGTATTCCATGGACCGCATCTTCGAGCAGTTGAGAATATGTTCTGTCTTGCTGACGGTCGGGACCTCAGGAGTAGTCGAGCCCGCTGCCAGTTTCGTGCGTATGGCGCGCATGAACCGGGCGAAAGCAATTTACGTCGGCCCCGAGGAACCTGCTAATCGTGCCTTCTTTGATGCTGTGGTGCTGGGCAAGGCGGGTGAAGTGCTGCCGGGGATGGTGAAGGAACTCGTCGGTTAGCGCTTCAGCGTACGAAATGTCCGACGATGTTGTAAGCGGCGAAGGCAGCGACGTAGGCCATGACGGTCATGTAGATGAACTGCAGCGCCGGCCACTTCCAGCCGTTGGTTTCGCGGCGCACCACGGCAATGGTCGACATGCACTGCATGGCGAAGGCGAAGAAGATTAGCAGGGCGACTGCGCCAGCCGGCGTCAGTTCCTGACGCAATGCGGCTTGCAAGCCCGCGGCATGCGATTGGGGATCGAGTCCATTGAGCGTGCCCAGGGTAGCGATGATGACTTCGCGCGCCGCTAGCGAGGTCAGCAGGCCGACGCCGATCTTCCAGTCGAAGCCGAGCGGACGAATCACCGGTTCGATCGCATGTCCTAGCTGAGCGACGACGCTGTTCTGGATCTCAGGTGGCTGGCCGTGGTGCATGGGGAAGTTTGTGGCCGCCCACAGGAGCAGTGAAACCAGCATGATCACCGTCCCCGCGCGATACAGGAACGCCTTGCCGCGATCGATCACCCGTAACGCCAGCGACGCGGGCATAGGCCAGCGATAGGGCGGCATCTCCAGAATGAACGGAGCGTCTTTGCTTTTGAGGATGGTGGACTTCAGCAGCCGGGCCGTAAGCACGGCCATCAGAAA
>Ga0182030_10005920_pt1 | contig 25875 bp, 23 predicted proteins | sample 812S3MmetaG_FD_121299 | JGI IMG/M metagenome (GOLD analysis project Ga0182030, IMG submission 121299) | Permafrost microbial communities from Stordalen Mire, Sweden - 812S3M metaG (Illumina Assembly) | ecosystem: Environmental > Terrestrial > Soil > Wetlands > Permafrost | place: Sweden...
CGCGCCGGCCGCGCCGGCCCTCAGGAGTGCTGCTGCCCCGCCGCGTTGGCGCGCTGCGCCCGGCCGACGAGCTCCGCCAGGTTGTCGATGCCGTGGCGCCGGCACCACTGGCGCAGCTCGGCCAGCACCCGCACGCAGGCCGCCGGGTCGGCGAATGACGCGGTGCCTACCTGCACGGCGTCGGCCCCCGCGGCGAGAAACTCCGCTGCGTCCGCACCCCGGGTGACGCCACCGACGCCGACGATGGCTGTCGACGGAAAGGCGTTGCGGCATTCGTAGACCGCCCGCACCGCGACCGGGTGCAACGGGGGACCGGACAGGCCGCCGCCTCCGGCGCCCAGCACGGGCGTGCCGGTCGCCGGGTCGATCGCCAGGCCCATCAGGGTGTTGGTCAGCACCAACCCGTCGGCCCCCGCGTCGAGCGCCGCTCCGGCGATGACCGGCAGATCGGTCACGTTGGGGCTGAGCTTGGCCCACAGCGGGAGCGCGCCGTCCAGGCCCGCACGCGCCGCGCCCACCGCGGCGGCGGTAGCGGCCGTCGAGTGGGCGAACATCTGCCGGCGGTCTTCGATATTGGGGCAGGAGATGTTGGCTTCGACGGCCACCAGAGCCGACGCGGACCCTCCGCCAGCCACCGCGGCCGCCACCTTCGACGCGGCCGCCCGGTAGCCGTCGGCGTGGAAGGCCCAGATACTGACCACGACCCGCGCCCCGCACCCGGCGAGCGCGTGCAGGTCGTTGGCCAACCAGTGCTCGATGCCGGGGTTTTGCAGGCCCACGCTGTTGAGCATGCCCGAGCCGGCCTCATGCACCCGGGGAGCCGGGTTGCCGGCCCACGCCTCGGGCGACAGCGACTTGGGCACCACCGCGCCCAGCGCGGCGGGATCGAAGTAGCCGCCCAGTTCCACGCCGTAGCCGGCGGTCCCCGACGCGGTCATGATCGGATTGGGCAGGACGACCGACCCCACCCGGGCGGTCAGGTCCGCCCGGCGCCCCCCCCTAGGCACCGGACCGCCAGTTACGCACGGGACCGCGAGCTCATGCGAGTGGGAGTTGTTCGGCGCTGTGATGTTCCTGGAGAGAACGGACCGACAGTTGACGCTGGGCCCGCTCGGCGATCCCAGCCACTGCGGCGCGGGCTGCGGCGACGGTGGTCAGACAGGGCACACGGTGCTGGTTGGCGGCCCGGCGGATGTGCGCCCCGTCGGCTCGCGGGCCACGGCCCCTGGGGGTGTTGACCACCAGGCTCACTTTGTCCGAGCGCAGCAGCTCGACGGCGTCCATACCCTGGGCTTGACCCACCTTGGCGACCACGGTGCCCACCGGCACGCCTTCGGATTCCAGGAAGGCCGCGGTTCCCGAAGTGGCCGCGATGGAGAAACCCAGCTGCACGAAACGGCGGGCCACGACGACGCCGGCCTGTTTGTCGCGGTCGGCCAGCGACCAAAACACGGTGCCCGACGAGGGCAGCTCGTCACCCGCCGCGGACTGGCTTTTGGCGAAGGCCATCCCGAAGGTCGAATCGATGCCCATGACTTCGCCGGTGGAACGCATCTCGGGACCGAGGAGGGTGTCGGCGTCGGGGAAACGGGAGAACGGCAGCACCGCTTCTTTGACGCTCACGTGACCGCCGGGCCGGGGCGCGTCGGCCAGGCCTTCGGCCCGTAGCTCGGCCAGAGTGGCGCCGGTCATGACCCGGGCTGCCACCTTGGCCAACGGGAAACCGGTGGCCTTGGAGACGAACGGGACGGTACGGCTGGCCCGGGGGTTGGCTTCGATGACGTACACGTTCCCCGCTTGGACGGCGTACTGCACGTTGACGGGGCCGCACACCTCGAGCGCGGCGGCGATGGCCCGGGTGTGCGCTTCGAGCTGGGCTACCGTCTCGCTCGAAAGGGTGGGGGGCGGGATGACACACGCGCTGTCGCCTGAGTGCACCCCGGCCTCTTCCACGTGCTCCATCACCGCGCCGATGATCACTTCCCCGGTGCGGTCCCTCACCGCGTCGACGTCGACTTCGATAGCGTCTTCCAAGAACCGGTCGATGAGCACCGGCCGGCGCGCCGAGAGGCCGCCTTCTCGTGCCAGGGATCCGAAGCCGGCCAGTTCCGCCATGGCCCGGCGCAGGTCGTCGTCGTCGTAGACGATCTCCATGGCCCGCCCGCCGAGGACGTAGCTGGGGCGCACCAGCGCCGGGTAGCCCACCCGGGCGGCTACCGCCAACGCGTCGTCGACGGCGATCGCGGTGCCGCCGGGAGGCTGCGGGATGCCCAGCTGCGAGCACAGCGCCGACCACCGTTCGCGGTCCTCGGCCAGGTCGATGGACTCTGGCGAGGTGCCCAGCACGGTGCCCGGCGGCAGCTCTGCGGCCAACTTGAGGGGGGTCTGGCCGCCCAGGGACACGATGACCCCGAGGACATGGCCGGTGGCCCGTTCCACGTCGAGCACGTTGGCCAGGTCCTCGGTGGTGAGCGGCTCGAAATAGAGGCGGTCGCTGGTGTCGTAATCGGTGGACACCGTTTCGGGGTTGCAGTTGACCATCACGGTCTCGAAACCGGCGTCGCGCAAGGCGAAACTGGCTTGTACGCAGCAGTAATCAAACTCCACGCCCTGGCCGATTCGGTTGGGCCCCGACCCCAAGATGATCACTTTGGTGCGGTCGGTGGTGGCCACTTCGTCGGTGTCCTCGTACGTCGAGTAGTGGTACGGGGTGTGGGCTTCGAACTCCGCGGCGCAGGTGTCGACGGTCTTCATGGTGGCCCGCACCCCCAACGCCAGACGGGTGGCTCGGACCTTCGACTCGTCGACATCCCACAGCCAGGCGAGCTGGGCGTCGGCGAACCCGAGGCGTTTGGCCCGGCGCCACTGGGCCCGGTTCAACTCCTCGGGACCCTTGCACAAGGCCAGGCGAGCCCGTTCCACCACCACGTGCTGCATCTGGTCCAAGAACCACGGGTCGACCCCGGTCGCCGCGTACAGGCGTTCGACGCTGATGCCGCGGCGCAGGGCGGCCTCCAGCTGGAAGGGGCGGTCCGGGGTGGCGGTGGCCGCCCGGCGCACCAGCTCGTCGTCACTCCACTCGTCGTAGAGCGCTTCGCCGGGATCGCAGTTGAGGCCGTAGCGGCCGCGTTCGAGCGAACGCAGCGCCTTTTGCAACGACTCGGGGAAGGTGCGGCCGATGGCCATGGCCTCGCCTACCGACTGCATGCGGGTTCCGAGCACATCGGGAGTGCCGGGGAACTTCTCGAACGCCCACCGCGGCACTTTGGTCACCACGTAGTCGATGGTCGGTTCGAAGCTGGCGGGGGTGACGCCGGTGATGTCGTTGAGGATTTCGTCGAGGGTGTAGCCCACCGCCAGGCGCGCCGCGATCTTGGCGATGGGGAACCCGGTGGCCTTGGAGGCCAGCGCGGACGACCGGCTGACCCGGGGGTTCATCTCGATGACCACCATGTCGCCATCGAGCGGGTTGATGGCGAACTGGATGTTGGAGCCGCCCGTCTCCACCCCGATGCGGCGGATGCAAGCGAAGGCCGCGTCGCGCATCTTCTGGTATTCGACGTCGGAGAGGGTCTGGGCGGGGGCGACGGTGACCGAGTCGCCGGTGTGCACGCCCATGGGGTCGAAGTTCTCGATCGAGCAGATGATCACGCAGTTGTCGGCGCGGTCGCGCATGACCTCGAGCTCGTACTCTTTCCAGCCCACGATGGACCGCTCGATCAGGATTTCGCTGACCGGGGAGGCTTCGAGGCCGAGCCGGGCGACGTCCTCGAAGGTGTCGGCGTCCTCCGCGATGCCGGTGCCCGCCCCGCCGAGAATGTAGGAGGGGCGCACGATGAGCGGGTAGCCGATCCGCTCCCCTACCTCCAACGCCTCATCCAGGCTGTGGGCGAACCCGGAGTCGGGCACCGCGAGGCCGATGCCGGTCATGGCCGCTTTGAACTGGTCGCGGTTTTCGGCGGTGGCGATGGCCTTGGCGTCCGCCCCGATCATCTCGACGCCGTAGCGCTCCAGGACCCCGGCGTCGGAGAGGGCGATGGCCAGGTTGAGGGCGGTCTGGCCGCCGAGGGTGGGCAGGATGGCGTCGGGGCGTTCCTTGTCGATGATGGCGGTGAGCACCTCGACGGTGAGCGGCTCGATGTAGGTCCGGTACGCGAACTCGGGGTCGGTCATGATGGTGGCCGGGTTGGAGTTGGCCAGGATCACCCGGTACCCCTCGGCTCCCAGCACCCGGCAGGCCTGAGTGCCCGAGTAGTCGAACTCGCAGGCCTGGCCGATGACGATGGGCCCCGAACCGATGAGCAGGATGGTGTCGATGTCGTCGCGCCGCGGCATCAGGCGGCGCTCCCCGCTCGGAGTTGGGGGTGTTCGCCGGCCATCAACGCCCGGAACCGTTCGAAGAGGTAGCGGGCGTCGTGGGGGCCGGGTCCGGCCTCCGGGTGGTATTGCACGCTGAAGGCCCGCAGGTGCGGCGCGGCGATCCCTTCCACCACCCCGTCGTTGAGGTTGACGTGGGTGAGCTCGGCCGCCGGGACAGAGTCGGCGACCAGGGCGTAGTTGTGGTTCTGGCTGGTGATCTCCACCGCCCCGTCCGACAGGCGCCGCACCGGGTGGTTGCCGCCGTGGTGGCCGAACTTGAGTTTGTAGGTGGAGCCGCCGAGCGCCGTTCCCAGCAGTTGGTGGCCCAGGCAGATGCCGAACACCGGGACCTGGTCAACCAGGGCGGCCACCGTGGCGATCCCCCCGGCCACCGCCGCGGGGTCGCCGGGCCCGTTCGAGAGGAACACCCCGTCGGGTCGGCGCTCCAGTACCTCCGCGGCGGGCGTCGACGCGGGAACCACCTCGACGTTGGCGATGCGGCCCAACTGGCGCAGGATGTTGCGTTTGATACCGAAGTCGTAGGCCACCACCGACAGCGGCCCGGTCCCGTAGTAGTAGGGGGAGGCGGTGGTGACCTCGGCCACCAAGTCCACGCCGTCGGTGCCCGACGCGCCGGCCGCCGCGGCGGCGATGGCTGCCTCGTCGAGCGCCGCGGGGCCTTCCAGGGCGCCGAAGGCGCAGGGCATGGAGCCCAGGTCGCGCAGGTGGCGGGTCAGGCGCCGGGTGTCGACACCGCTCAGGCCGGCCACCTGGTGGCGTCGCAAAAAGCCCTCCAGGCTGTCGGTGGAACGCCAGTTGCTGGGCCGGCCTGCCAGGTCGCGCACGATGATCCCCCGGCAATAGGGCCGACTGCTCTCGTCGTCGTCGGGGGCTACCCCGTAGTTTCCGATGTGGGGATAGGTGAAGGTGATGACCTGCCCGGCGTACGAAGGGTCGGTGAGCACTTCCTGGTAACCGGTGAGCACCGTGTTGAACACGGCCTCGCCGACCACCGGCCCCGGCGCCCGGTAGCCGATCATCTCCCCCTCGAAGGTGGTGCCGTCAGCCAGCACCAACAAGCCGGCGTCCCTGATCTCCACTAGCGCTGTGCCTCCTGGTCGATGACGACTGCTTCTCCGTCCACCACGGTGTGGCGAACCCGGCCGCGAAGTTGACGGCCCGCGTACGGGGTGTTGTGACTGCGACTGGCCAGGCGGCGGGGGTCGACCGTCCAGCGTTCCTGGGGGTCGATGACGCACACGTTGGCCGCCGCGCCCGCCACCAGCGGACCGCCGTGGCGTTTGTCGATGCCGGCCACCCGGGCCGGCTGCCAGCCGAGGAGACCGAGGATCACCTCGAGGGGCAGGTCGAGTTCGGTGATGGCCAAAGCGAGCGCCGTTTCCAACCCCAGCATGCCGGGCGGGGCCTGGTCGAAAGGAAGCTCTTTGGCCTGGGGACTGTGGGGAGCGTGGTCGGTGGCGATGGCGTCGAAGGTCCCGGCCGCCAACCCGGCCTTGACCGCGGCCACGTCGGCCGGTCCCCGCAGCGGGGGGTTGACTTTGAACACGGGGTCGAACGACGCCACCTCGGCGTCGGTCAGGGTGAAGTGGTGTGGCGCCACCTCCGCGGTGACGGGCAGGCCCGATGCCTTGGCCGCGGCGACCATGGCCACCGATCCCGCGGTGGACAGGTGCAGGAAATGCACGGGCGCCCCGGTGAGACGGCACAGGGCGAGGTCGCGCATGACCATCAGCTCCTCGGCCTCTGCGGGTTGGCCGGCGATCCCGAGCCGGCTGGACCATTCGCCTTCGTGCATCTGGCCGCCCGCGGCGAGGGCCTCGTCTTCGCAGTGCTGCGCCAAGGTCACGCCGAGACCCGACGCGTATTCGAGCGCCCTGCGCATGAGGCGGGCGTCTTGGATGCCGGCGCCGTCGTCGGTGAACAGCCGCACCCCGAGCGCCGCCATCTCCGCCATGGGAGCCAGCTGGCGGCCTTCGCGCCCGACGGTGATGGCCCCGGCCACCCGGACATCGCACAGCGATGCCCGGCCCAACTCGAGGACCTGGCGTACGACAGCGGCCGAGTCGATGGCCGGTTCGGTGTTGGGCATGGCCACCACGGCGCTGTAGCCGCCGAGAACCGCGGCGCGACTTCCCGTCTCGACCGTCTCGGCTTCCTCCCGTCCCGGTTCGCGTAGATGGGTGTGCAAATCGACCAGTCCCGGGGCCACCGCGCAGCCGGTGGCGTCGAGGATGACGGTGCCGGGAGGCAGTGTTTGCACCGCGCCGACCGATTCGATGATGCCGTCCCGGATGAACAAATCCGTTGTTCTGCGGCCGGTGGCGTCGATGACGGTTCCGCCCCGGATGGCGATAGCCGGCCCTTTCACCGCCGCCTCAGTCGGCATGCTCGACGCCCGATCCGAGGAGGAGAAACAGCACCGCCATACGGACGGCCACCCCGTTGGCCACCTGGTGGGTGATGACCGCAGCCGGCAGGTCGGCCACCTCGGCGGCCAACTCCACCCCGCGGTTGACGGGTCCCGGATGCATGATCAACGCTCCTTTGTCGAGTAGGCGGGCGCGTTCCACGGTGAGGCCGTAGGTCACCCGGTACTCCCGCAGCGACGGGAGCAAGGCTTCGGTCATCCGCTCTCGCTGCAGGCGCAGCAGGTAGACGACGTCGAGGGTGGGCAGCAGCGCGTCGAGGTCGGTTGCCACCTCGACCGGCCAGCCGGCCAGGGACGCCGGCATGAGCGTCGGCGGCCCAACGAGGATGACCGTCGCCCCCAACGCAGCGAAAGCCGCGGTGTCGGAGCGGGCCACTCGGCTGTGGCGGATGTCGCCCACGATGGCAATGCGCACCCCGGCCAGCGGCGCCGTCCCGCTCGGGTGGTGGTGGCCCCGTTCTTCGCGTTCGCGCAGCACGGTGTAGGCGTCGAGGAGGGCCTGGGTCGGATGTTCGTGCCAGCCGTCGCCCCCGTTGATGACCGACGGGCCGTGCAACCAGCGTGCCACCTGCCAGGGCACCCCCGAGGAGCTGTGGCGTACGACGAGCGCGTCGATGCCCATGGCTTCGATGGTCTCCACCGTGTCGCGTAGGGACTCGCCTTTGTTGACCGACGACGAGCCGGCCGAGAAAGTCATCACATCGGCCGAGAGCCGGCGCGCCGCGGTCTCGAAGCTGAGCCGGGTGCGCGTCGAGTCCTCGAGGAATAGCGACACCACCGTCTTGCCGCGGAGGGCGGGCACTTTGGGGATCGGCCGGCTGCCGATCTCCACGAACCGGTCGGTGAGGTCGAGGATTTCCAAGATGCCGTCGGCGCCCAGATCCTCGATGGACAGGAGGTGACGGCTGCGGGTGACCATTTTGGTGCTCACCGGGGCACCACGTCGCCGATGAGGACCCCCGCTTCGCTGACATCGACCATCTCGTCGCGGCGCGTCGGCAGGTTCTTGCCAACGAAATCGGGCCGGATGGGCAGCTCGCGATGCCCCCGGTCCACCATGACCAGCAGTTGCACCTGTCGGGCCCGGCCGTAATCGGACAGGGCGCCCAGCGCGGCGCGCACCGTGCGCCCGGTGAAGAGCACGTCGTCGACCAGTACCACCTGGCGCCCGGTGAGGTCGACGGGGATCTCGGTCGTCGCTTCGGGCAGCACGGGCCGCAAGCCGATGTCGTCTCGGTAGAAGGCCACGTCGAGGGTGCCCACCGCGATCCGTTCGGCGGTGGCCGTCTCGATGACCTCGCTCAGGCGGCCGGCCAACCAGACCCCGCCGGTCTGCAACCCGATGAGGACCAGGCCTTCGGTGCCCTGGTTGCGTTCGATGATCTCGTGCGCCATGCGCCACGTGGCCCGGCGGACGTCTTCGGGTCCCATCACCGTCGAACGGGCAACAAAAACGCCCCCGTAGGGGGGCGTAAGGGCGCGTTCTCGTTCAGCCACAGCAAACCTCCGATCCGTGCTGGCCTCACAGGACCAGCTTCACGGTCGGAAACTGATCATAGCTCGCTCAGCGGCGTTACCTGGCCGCCCGGCGACCTATTCGTCGGGGCGCAGCTTCGCCGCGACGGAGGCCAGGACCCCGTTGACGAAGCGCCCTGATTCGTCGGTCGAGTAGCGCTTGGCCAGTTCGACCGCCTCGGAAATGACCACCCCGATGGGGACGTCGGTGCGCGCCAGGAGTTCCCAGACGGCCATACGCAGCACCGTGCGGTCCACCACGGGCATGCGGTCGAGTGCCCAGTCGATGCTGTAGGCACTGATCAGGGGGTCGATTTCTTCGATGCGGGTCTGCACGCCACGGGTCAACTCGACCACGAAGGGGTCGGGAGGGACCGGCAACTCGTCGAGGACCTGGCCGACGGTCTGCCCTTTGGCGTCGGCCTCGTACAGCAGGCCGAGCGCGCGTTCTCGCGCCTCGCGGCGGGTTCCGACGGGCACGGGGTGCTACCCGGCCCGCGTCAGGTATTCGCCGGTCCTGGTGTCGACCTTGACCCGGTCGCCCTGGTTGACGAACAGGGGGACCTGGATGACCCGCCCCGTTTCGAGCGTGGCCGGCTTGCGGGCGCCCGACACGCGGTCGCCTTGTACGCCGGGTTCGGTCTCGGTGATGGTGAGCTCCACCGCGGCCGGCAGGTCCACGCCGACGATCTCGGCGTCCCACATCTGCAGCACCGCGGAGTCGCCCTCTTTGAGGTAGGAGGCGGCGTCGCCCAGGCTGGAGCGGGGGGTGGTCAGCTGCTCGTAATCGGTGTTGTCCATGAAGACGTAGTCGTCACCGTCCGCGTAGAGGTACTGCATCTCCCGCTTGTCGATGATGGCCTGGTCGAGGCGTTCGTCGGCCCGGTAGGTGCGTTCGATGACCGCTCCGGTGCGCACGTTTTTCAGTTTGGTGCGCACGAAGGCGCCGCCTTTGCCCGGCTTGACGTGTTGGAACTCCACTACCGAGAGCAGGCCCTCGGGAAGGTTGAGGGTCATGCCGTTTTTGAGGTCGTTGCTCGACACGTTGGCCATCAGCGGGCTCCGCTCGGGTCGGTCGGTCTGCGGGATGCAGCAGTAGTCAAAGCAGTTCCTTCGGTGTGCTGGTAAGCGTGCGGCTACCCCGTTCGGTGACCACCAGGGTGTCCTCGATCCGGACCCCTCCGATACCGGGAAGGTAAACCCCTGGCTCGACAGTGACGACGTGGCCCTCGGCAAGTGTATCGGCCGAGGTGGCGCTCACCGCTGGCGCCTCGTGAATGTCGAGGCCGACGCCGTGTCCGGTGCCGTGTACAAAGGCCGCTCCCCAGCCGGCGTCGCCAATGACCTCCCGGCAGGCCCGGTCGACGTCTTGGCAGGCGACGCCCGCGGCGACCGCGGCCACCCCCGCGGCCTGGCTGGCCGCCACCACCTGGACCGCCCGGCGCAGGTCGGGGTCCGACAGCTCCCCGACCCACACCGTGCGGGTCATGTCCGAGCAGTACCCGTCGACGACCGCGCCGAAGTCGACGACCACCGCCTCGCCGGGGTCGATAGGCCGCGGCGAGGGTCGGTGGTGCGGTTTGGCGGCGTTGGGGCCCGACGCGCAGATGGTGGGGAAAGAAGGTCCCTGCGCCCCCTGCCGGCGCATCTCGGTGTCGAGGGCCAGCGCGAACTCCTGCTCCGTGCAGCGGTCTTCCAGGAGGGGCCGCACCGCGGCGAGGGCCGCGTCGGCGATGGTGGCCGCCGCGGTGATGCGATCGACCTCGCCGGGATCCTTGACCCGCCGGAGGGCTTCGACCACCCCGATGGTGGCCACCACTTCGACCCCCGGCACCCATTCTTCGGTCACTTGGCGGTGCTGGGCCCAACTGATCTGCGCGGCCTCCAAACCGAGACGCCCGGGTCCCGCGGCGGCCACCACTTCGCCGACCACCCGTCCCTGCTCGACCGCGGCGGCGATCCGCGCGCTGGCGGTGACTCCGCTGGCCTCCAGCTGCTCGTCGGCCTGGGTGGCGTATCGGCCGTCGGTGACCAGCACGGCGTGGTCGGCGAAGACCAGCAACAGCCCGGCGCTGCCGGTGAAACCGGTGAGGTAGCGCACGTTGGAGCGCCCGGTCACCATCAGCGCCGGGAGGTGGTCGCGGTCGAGGGCCTGGCGCAGGCGGTCCAGGCGGGACGCCGTCTGTAATGGTGCGTAAAGCGTTGTTGCCGTCACAGAGCCTGCCTACCAGCCCTTCGCCGCTTCAGCGAATCCGTACGACCACTCGCCCCATGGTGCGGCGCTCCGCGACGTCGGTCAGCGCTTCGGGAACCTGGTCGAAGTCGATGACCCGGGTGACCTGCGGGCGGAACTGGCCGGATTCCAGGAGCGGCTCGAGGGCATGGCGGGTCTCTTCGCGGATTCGGCGCATCTCGGCGCGCGGGTACCCGCCGAAGGTGGCGCCCACCAACGACCGGTTGTGCACGTAGAAGTGGGGGTCCCAGGCCTGCAGCCCGCCGGCGTGGCCGCACAGGACGTGGCGCCCGTCGAGGACGACGAGCTCCAGGGCCTGCGCCCCCATGGTTCCCTGCACGGGGTCCACCACTACGTCGACGCCACGACCGCCGGTTGCCTCCAGTGCGGCGGTCGCGAAATCCCCGGCTTGATGGTCGATGGGCACGGCGCCCAGCGCCGCGGTGAACGCCGCCTTTTCGGGTCCCCCGGCCACCGCCAGGACGGTCGCCCCCGCGGCGACACACAGCTGCACGATGGCCGAGCCCAGCCCCCCGGCCGCTCCCAGCACCAGCACGGTCTCGCCTGCTTGGATGCGGCCCCGGCGATGCACCACGTGGTAGGCGGTGTGGGCAGGGATGAGAAAACCGGCCGCCTCTTCGTCGCTCAGCTGCGCGGGCACCTCGTAGAGGGTGGAGGTCCCCACAGCCACCGGGGCCAGACTGCCCCAGGGTTGAATAGTGACGGCCACGACCCGTTTGCCCACCAGCTCCTGGCGCACCGCGCTGGCTGCTACCACGGTGCCTACCGCCTCCTGCCCCGACACATAGGGCCGGGGGACGGGCACCGGATAGGTACCCCGGGCCATGGTGACATCCGGCAGGGCCAGGCCGGCCACCGATACCTCCATGATGGCCCAGTCGGGAAACGGTTCTTCGCCGGGCTGCAACGGAGCCCATCCTCCGAGGTTCATGCCCATCCCCTCGAGATCGGCCGGCGTCGGAGGGTCGATGTCGTCGAGGCGGAGCACGTCGCGCGGCTCGCCGAAGTCGTGGACCCGCCAGGCCTTCATCTGATCCTCCCCCTCGGTTTGCTGAAAACCGTCTGAGGAACTGAACTAGATTCGCGGCGCTGAACGCAACAGGGGGGTTATAACCGGATGTCACGCCGTCCACGGTCCGCGAGGGCCGTCGCTTGCCTGCTCACTGTCGGCCTGCTCGCCGCGGCCTGCGGGAGTAGCTCGAAAAGTACTTCTTCGACCACCGCAGCGCCTTCGACCACCGCGTCGGGAAACTCCGGCAGCTCGACCACCGCAGGCGGAAGCTCCACCACCGCCGCAGCGTCGCCCAAGACGACGACGGTGGGCGGCGCCCCCGCCGTCTCGCCGACCCTGGGGGTGACCGCGTCGTCCATCACGGTGGGCAACGTGTCGACGCTCAGCGGCCCGGTGCCCGGCCTGTTCCAGGGCACCGTCAACGGAGTGAAGGCCTACTTCGACTACATCAACTCCCAGGGCGGGGTCAACGGCCGCAAGCTGGTGCAGAAGGTGGGCGACGACGCCCTCTCGTGCACTCAGAACAAGTCCATGGTGGCGTCGCTGGCTTCCTCGGTCTTCGCTTTCGTGGGGAGCGAGTCCGTCGTCGACAGCTGCGGGGTGCCTTCGCTGCCCGTGTCGACGCCGCTCATCTCGGCGGAGGCGTTGACGCCGCAGACCCAGAACCTGGCCACCGGGTTTTCGCCACTGCCCCTGCCGCCCGGGTTCATCACCGGCCCGTACCTGTACCTGGCCCAGAAGTATGCGGCTGACGTGAAGTCGGTGGGGATCCTGTATTCGACGAGCGCCTCGTTCCCCACCCACGCCCAGGAATACGCCATGAGCCAGTCGGGGTGGAAGGTCACCTACCAGCGGGGCTTCGCGGCGACCGAGACACAGTTCACCTCGGATGTGCTGCGCATGAAATCCCAAGGCGTGAAGCTGCTGTGGCTGGTCAACACCACGGCTGACGACGCGGACATTGTGCAGCAGGCCTACCAGCAGAACTGGCATCCGCTGATCGTGCTCTACAACGGCTACGACCACCAGTTTGAGAAGGACGCCGGCAACGCGGCAAGTAACGGCGTGCTCAACTTCAACCAACAGTCGATGTTTTTGGGCGAGGACGCGGCGAGCGTGCCTGCGGTGGCCACCTTCACCAAGTGGATGAGCACGGCGAACCCGGGTTACACACCGGACCTGTTTTCCGTGTACGGCTGGGAAGCGGCCGCCCTGTTTGTGGCGGGCCTCCAGAACGCGGGGGCCAACCCGACCCAAGCTTCGCTACTGGCCGCCCTGCGCAACATCCACAGCTTCGACGCCGACGGTCTTTCCGCTCCCTACGACCCGGGCAACAACCAGCCTTCCACCTGTTGGCTGGAGACGACCGTGGTCAACGGCACGTGGAAGCGGGTGAACCCGCCGACCTCGGGTTTTACCTGCTCGCCGGGCGGCTACGCCCACTACAGCGGGAGCTGACCACGGGCTTCGCCCCGTGATCTGACCGACGGCTCCGGGCCGCCGGCGTCGGCGTTGGCGCCCCCCCAGGGGCGGCGCTGCCGGGCCGGCGGTCTGGCGGGGGTGGGGGCTGCGGTACGCGATGCGCGCTCAGATGACCAGCAGCCGGGCGACGGCGGCGATGGCCAACGCGTAGCCGTGGCCGCCGAATCCACTGATGACACCAACCGACACCGGGGCTACCACCGAGGTACGCCGCCACGGTTCGCGGGTATCGGGGTTGGAGAGGTGCAACTCGACCACGGGGCCGGCGAAGGCGGCCAATGCGTCGTGGATGGACCAGGCATAGTGGGTGAAGGCGCCGGGGTTGATGACGATGGCCGCCGCCCGGTTCCGGGCCGCGTGGATGGCGTCGACCATCTGGCCTTCATGGTTGGTCTGGAAATGCTCGACGGCCAGCCCCTCGGCGGCGGCTGCGGCGGTCGCTGTCGTCACATGGTCGGCCAAGGTGGCGTCCCCGTAGACCTCGGGTTCGCGTTCGCCCAACAAGTTGAGATTGGGGCCTGACAGCAACAGGACCAGCGGGCGGCCGCCGTCGCTCATTCGCGAATGTCCGTCATTGCCGTAGGTCGGCCAAGGCGGCGGTGACGTCGTCGGCGGGTACGCCGCTGACCACCTCGAGACCCTCGGGGCCGTCCAGCACGAACGTCAGGCCGCCACTCGTCACCTTCTTGTCTCTTCCCATCACCGTCACCAGGTCAGCGTCGCTGACCCCCCCGGGGAGGCGGTCCGGCAGGCCGTAGCCGGCGATCAGCTTGTCGTGCTCCGCCACCCGGGCATCGTCGATGCGCCCCAGGCGGCGGGCCAGGCGAGCAGCGAAGGCCAAGCCAACAGCGACTGCTTCGCCGTGGCGAAGGTCGAAGCGACCGGTGGTCTCGATGGCATGGGCCAAGGTGTGTCCGTAGTTGAGCAGGGCGCGGCGTCCGCCCTCGCGCTCATCGGCGGCCACGAATGCTGCTTTGGTGGCCACGCACTCAGCGACCGCGTCTTCGAGGCTCATGTCGGCCAGTCCGCTCACCCCCAAGAATGCGTACTTGGCCATCTCCCCCAGGCCGCTGCGGTATTCGCGGGGCGGCAAGGTGGCCAGGGTCTCGGTGTCGCACAGGACGGCCGACGGCTGCCAGAACGCGCCGATCAGGTTTTTGCCCTCGGCAATGTTGACCCCGGTTTTTCCGCCGATGGCTGCGTCGACCTGGCCCAGGAGCGTCGTCGGCACGTGGATCACCGCAACCCCGCGATGGTAAACGGAGGCCGCGAACCCGGCGGTGTCGGTGACCACTCCCCCGCCGACGGCCACCACCACGTCGGCTCGGGTCAGGCCGTAGCGCGACCATTGGCGGCACAACTGCTCCACGGACTCGAGGTTTTTGGCCTCCTCCCCATCGTCGAGGTAGAAGAGGTGGTGGTCGACGCCGGGATCCACCGCCCAGCCGATGGCTTCTTGGGTGACCACCGCCGCACGACGGGCGGACGTCGGCAGGAACTCGAGGAGCCGGTGGCGGGCCCCTGAGCCCACCAGCACCGGATAGGACCGGTCGCCGAGGTCGACGGTCAGGTTACGCATCGGCCCGCACTCCTCGCTCGGCCAGGGCGGCGACGATGGCATCCGCGATGTCCTCGACCCGTTGCCCGTCGACGTCGATGACCACATCGGCGAGCTGCGCGTACAGGTCCCGTCGTTCAGTGTAGAGCCGGGCCAGGGCGGCGGCCGGGTCGGCGCCCAGGAGGGGCCGGCCGGTGCCCGTGCCCACCCGTCGGGCCAAAGTGGTCACCTCGGCACGCAACCACACCACGAGACCGCCGGCTGCGATGCGGTGCCGGTTATCGGGGGCGAGCACCGCCCCTCCGGCCACCGACACCACCACCGGGCCGTCCGAGGTGGTGGCCTCGGCCAACACCCTGGCCTCCTCTGCCCGGAAGCTGGCTTCGCCCCGCTCCGCGAAAATCTCGGGGACGGTCATCCCGGTGTGTCGGATGATCTCGAGGTCGCTGTCGAGGTACGGCCAGCCCAGGCGGGCCGAGAGCGCGACACCCACCGTCGACTTGCCCGCTCCCATCATCCCGATGAGCAGGACCCTCGGCGTCATCGGAGGCTGGCGACGTAGCCGTCGTGGTTGCGCACGAACTCCGAGACCGAATCGCCGCCGAACTTGCGGAGGGCTTCGGTGGCCAACACCCAGGCCAACATGGTCTCGGTGACCACGCCAAGCGCCGGCACGGCCGTGACGTCGGTGCGCTCCTTGAACGAGACGGTCTCCTCTTTGGTGACCACGTCCACGGTCTTGAGGACCGGGCGGTTCAACGTGGCCAGCGGTTTCATGGCGGCCCGGGCCACCAGCGGCTCGCCGTTGGACATGCCGCCTTCGACTCCTCCACCCCAGTTGGTCTCGCGGCGGTACCCGCTGGTTGCATCCCACGTGATCGGATCGTGGGCGTGGGAGCCTCGCCGGGTGGCGACATCGAAGCCGTCACCGATCTCCACACCTTTGACCGCCTGGATGCTCATGAGGGCTTGGGCGATCAGGCCGTCGAGCTTGCGATCCCAATGGACGTGGCTCCCCAATCCCACCGGCACCCCGTAGCCGATGACCTCGACGATCCCTCCCAGCGAGTCGCCCACCTTGGCGGCCGCTTTGATCTCCGCGATCATGGCCGTCTCCGCATCAGGATCGAAGCAGCGCACCTCGGACGCGTCGACCGCGGCCAGGTCTGAGGGTAGAGGGCGTCGCGTGGACTTCGTGGCAATGGGACCCATGGCGATGACGTGGCTGACGATCTCGACGCCGATTTGGGCCAGGAGCGCCTTGGCCAGCGACCCGGCCACCACGCGAGCCGCGGTTTCGCGGGCGGAGGCCCGCTCGAGCACGTCGCGGGCGTCGTCGAACCCGTATTTCTGCATCCCCACCAGGTCGGCGTGGCCGGGGCGAGGCTGGGTCAGGGGCTTTTCGGTTTTGCCGGGAGCGGGCGACATCTCCTGTTCCCATTTGGGCCACTCGGTGTTGCCGATCTCGATGGCCACCGGCGAACCGAGCGTCCGGCCATGCCGGATGCCGCCGATAAGGGTGAGTTCGTCGCGCTCGAAGCGCATCCGGGGGCCCCGCCCGTACCCGAGGCGGCGGCGGGCCAACTCGTCGCCGATGACGGCTTCGGTGATCTCCAGGCCTGCGGGCAGTCCCTCGACGGTGACGACCAGGGCGCGACCGTGGGATTCTCCGGCGGTGAGGATGCGCAGCACACACCCAGCGTAGCGGGGGGTTGCGATCGGATCGGGGGTGCCAGGCCGATCCCTACCGGCCCTGAGCCCCTCCTAGGCTGACCGTACGGCCCAGAACCAGCGGCAACGGCCGCACGCACCTCCGGACCCCCAGAAGCGGCCACTGTCGCACCAAGCCGTCATTCGCCGTCGGCGGTTGGTGGTGGCGTGCACGCTGGTGCTCGTGGTGGTGGCGGGGTTGGGGATCTCCAGTCGCTTGGCCGGGGGCGCCAAAGCAGCGAACACCGCCACCCTGGGGTCCGATGCCCGCACCTCTTCCCAGGTCAAGGCCAGCAAGGGGTCCTTGGCGGCGGGCGGTAAGGCCGTCAATCCCTCGTATTTCGCCTCGGGGGCTTGCGTACTCTTCACGCCGACCGACGGCAACCGTCACACGGTGGTCTTCCTCGACGCAGGCCACGGTGGCATCGACCCAGGGGGCACGGGGGTCACCGAGTCGGGCCAGGCCATCTCCGAGAAGGACTTGACGCTCGCGGTGGAGCTCGAGGCCATGGCGCTGCTGCGCTCGCAGGGCTTCAGCGTGGTGGTGTCGCGCACGACCGATACGACCGTGGTGCGTCTGGCGCCCGCCGACGTGGCGGACGGGGCGCTCACTTTGTTGGGCGCCCATGACGATGTGGCAGCACGCGATGTGTGCGCCAACGACGCAGGGGCGGCAGTCCTGGTGGGCATCTACTTTGATGCCGGCGCCTCCACCTCAAACGCGGGGAGCGTCACCGGCTACGACGCCGCCCGTCCCTTCGCCGCCGACAACCTTCGGCTGGCCCAGTTGGTGCAGAGCGACGTCCTGGCCTCTTTGAACAGTCACGGGTGGGCCATTCCCGATGGGGGCGTTCTGCTCGACACGGGGCTGGGGTCCTACCAGGCGGGGTCGGGTGGCAGCGGTGTGGCGTCGTCCGCTGCCGACTACGACCACCTGCTCTTGCTGGGGCCGGCCGAGAGCGGCTTTTTCACCACGCCGAGCTTGATGCCGGGGGCGCTGATCGAGCCGCTGTTTCTGACCGACCCCTTCGAAGGGTCGCTGGCCGACTCGGCCAGCGGGCAGCAGGCCATCGCCACGGGAATTGCCAGCGCTGTCGAGCAGTACTTTGCGCCGGCGCCTGCTGCGTCGACCACCACGGTGGCTGACGGTTAGCTGGAACATCCAGTGACCAGGCACTCCTCGAAGGTGACCGAATGCCAATACGAGTCGGCGGGGTCGAGGAAATACGGTGGGCTCAGATGGGCCAGGCGGGAGTCGTAGGTGTAGTTGCTGTTGTACCCATCGACCAGCTGGGCGTTGCCGGTGAAGACTCCCTCGATGTCCATGAAGTTGCCGGCCAGCGATCCGTCGAGGTCGATATTGCCTAACACGCCGCCGACGCTGAAGTTCGACGTACCAAACGAATGCAGCAGCGTCAGGATCGCCGCGTCGATGGTCACTGTGCAGTTGGTCGAGCCGCCGTTGCACGCTGCGGTGCCGTAATCTGCCGGGACCGAGAACTTCGTTGAGCCGTAGAAGGTTTCGGTGCCCACCACGGTGTTGTTGTTCCCATCAACCGGATGGTTGACGAGCACGAAGTTGTTGGCAATCAAGCCCAGTACGGTAGTCCCGGTAAAACTGTCATAGGTCAGGTCACCGGTGATGAAGATGTTGTTTTCTGCCGACACCGTGAGCTGACCGCTGAGTTGGCCCTGGATAAACACGTCGCCATCACCGCAATTGGAATCCCCGTCCCAGGTGATGGTCACGTTGCAGGACTGTCCTGTAGGCAGGTTCTGGACGTAGATCACGCCATTCGGCGGAAGGGCGACGCCTGTGCCCAAGCAATTTGGATTTGTGGCCGACGTGGACGTGTCGGGACTCACCACCGTCATCGTGGAGCCGGTCAGGGTGATGGCCGTCGGCCCGCTGTAGAGGCAACCGGCGCCTGACTGCCCGACAACCACCTGCTCTTCCAGCGCCGCGTTGCTGGCCGGGAAGGTGATCGTGCCCCCGCCCCCGATCGGCTGACTCGCCGTGCTGGGTTGCGAGAAGGTCGGCGCGTCGTTTCCGCAGCGCGCGGGGTCGTGCCAGTAAGGAACGTCGGAGGCATTCGGGTCGCCGGTGATCACCGCCCCCTCGAAAGCCGGGGTCCCGCAGATGTAGAAGTCATCGTTTGAGCGCACGGGACCCGTTAGCGTATTTCCGGTGACCCAGTAGTTGATGAGTCCGCCGCATTTGCTGAGGTCGGGGCCTGTGCCATGACTCTCGGGGTTGGGCTTATACCAGTCGTAGACGCAGTCGTAGGTGGTGTTGGTGCCCTGCACCGGGTCGAGGACGGGATCTACAAGGTTGTAGTTCGACAACGAGAGATTGTCGAGAAAGCCCACCTGCCGGAGGCCCACTTTTATGATCCGGGTGACGTTGCGTGATTTCCCGTAGGAGGTGAGTTCTACCAATCCCTGGGTCTCGACCTGGGAGGCGTCGACGCTGTAGTGGTACTGGTTGGAGCTCAGATCGGACACGGGCACGTACCCGGTGAGCGCCCCATTCGCCGTCGGAGGAGGGTTCGTCGTCGCGTTGTACTCCCAGTAGTCAGGGTTGTTGTCCAGCCGATTGATGTAATCATCGACGCCGGCCTGAGCCGCGGCGAGCGCCGCCGTGCGGTCCTGGTCGTTACGGGCGAGGGGAAGCTGGCCGATCACCGCAGTCATCATGGTCATCGGGATGAGGACCAGGACGGTCGAGAGCATGATGACCATGATCATTGCCATACCACGCTCATCAGCTCTGCAGCGGGGCGCATCCGCCCGGGATCGCCGCAGGCGATGCTGAGCTGAGCGCCCGATCACCCGAGACCTGGATCGTGCCATCTTGCCCTCCGTCATGAGGCGTAGTCCACGTTCAGGAGATAAACCTGGCTGACCAGCGTGGCCGCGTTGCCCGCAGCATTCTGTTGCACGACAAGGTCAATGCCGATGCTCTCGATCGTGTCGGTGGTCTCTGGAGTGGTAAACGTCTGCGGATACGGTTCCGGTCCGGTCGTCGTGAAGTACGAAAAGAGCGCGGTGCCCGTAGGGTTCACCACGTTGGAGCTGATCAAGGTGATCTGCGGCGTGGTCGAGTAGGTCCAGGTCGAACCGGAGTTGCTCACCGCCGGATAGTCGGATTCTGTCAGTGTCTTGTTGCTCAGGGTGAAGACGACCTCGGTCGGACCCGTTGCGGCGCCGAGCGCGGCATAGAAGGTCAGCGAGGTCGGCGTGGCGGCAACGATCGGGGTCTCCGGCGACGACCCCTCGTACACTGCGGCGCGTATCTCTTTGGTCAGACGGTCCATCACGTTCTGGGCAGCTGATGTGTTGTTGAATATCTCTGTAGCACTCGTGGAGGTCGAAAAGAACCGCCCGGAGATGGCTAGCACCATGGTCGACAGGATGCTGAACACGAACATCGCCATAAGGAACTCGATGAGGGTGAACCCTCGGTCCATCACGTTCTGATCCGCGGGGGCTCGGGCGCTCATGGCACGGTAATGCTGGCAGTCGTATTGGCTGCGCTGGGGAGGATCTGCGCGCTGGTTGAGCTTGAGGTGGCGCCAGAAGTAGCGGTGACCGTGAAGTGGCCCAAGGGCATTCCGGCCGTCAAGGTTCCCGTGGCCGAGGTTAGACCCACCAATGGATAGGTGGCCAGGTTGGCACATGCGACGGTGGCGTACCCGGTCGCCGCCTGTTCGGTGACCGTGACGCTCCATCCAGCGACCGAGGCGTGCGAGGTACTAGTGAGCACTACGGTGAAGGGATACAGCGTGACTGGCAGGGTGGCGCTACCACCCCTAGTGACCGCAGCCGTCGGGAGCGTTGGCGCACCGGTGTAAAGAGGACCGCTGGCGCCCTGCGCCGCCGGATTCGCCTCCGGACAACGGCCGGCGTAGGCCTGGTATCCGTTGGCGTAGGCCCACAGCGGCGTGATGACCGTTGTGCCCCCAATGCCGCCCGTCACCGTGTCCGTTCCCGTGAAAAGTCCGGAGTTGGTGATCGTTACCGGAAGACCGATTGGGGCCGGTGTTGCCCCTGTCAGGGTCGTCGTCAGGGTGCCTCCGAGATCGTAGGACATCGAGGCGGTTGTGGTCTGATTGGCAACCAGCGTAACGGTTTCGGTCGAGATGGTGTTCTCTTGGGTGTCCGACCATCCGGCGGTGTTCAGGCTGATGGTGTAGCTTCCCGGCGCGAGGTACGCCAAGAAGAGACAGCCATTGGCGTCGGTGGTGTAGGTCCCGCCGTTGGGGCCGGTCACCGTGACGGGCACATTGAACTGAGGCGGGGCCGGCGAGGTGGAGGTCGGTGAACCGGTGACGGTCAATGCGAGGTTGCCGTCATCGGGAGCGTTGGAGAAATAGGTGCTCGGTGGCGCGATGATGGTATCGGCGGTCGGCAATGGGGTTAGGGCACCGGTCCAGCTGACCGACGCCTCGACGAACAGGACAGCGGATGTGCCGTTCGTGCCGTTCGCCGGATTGTCGCAAGCACCGGAGGTTGCGCTCGTCGCTTGCCACCGCGTGAGGAGCTTCACTGTGTACGGAATCTGGCCCACGGTCTGCGTTGTCGTCAACGCCGCGCCGTTGGGGACCGCCTGAGAGATCAGCAGAGAGAACGGTTCGCTGCGAGCGGTTCCGAGTGACTGCTCCACGAGGTTTGCAGCTACCACGTCGTTGCGGATCGTTCCCGTGGAGCGCTCGGCTTGCACCATGAGCTCGGTTGTTGGGATTGTCACTATCACGAGGAGCGCCAAGGCGAGGACGACCTCTATGAGCGTAAAACCCGCTTCGGCGCCGCGCCGCAGTTCCTGCCGGTCGCGTAATCTGGCCCTCAGCGTAGACCGTAGGCCCATGGGCTCAGGTTGGCGGGGCAGCGAACGCGGCGGGGCTACCGCCGAGATTGTCTCGCAACGCTGACATGGTTAGGCGGGCTTCTGGAATGGATTGCGAGTTGACAACGAAACGTACTGGGGAGTCGTCGTGGTCGTTGTGGTTGGAGTTGCACTCGGAGTCGTCACGACGGACGTGACACCAGTCGTTGAAGTGCTGGTCCCGGAGGAGTGATGTTTCAGGACCGTCTGTGATGCAATAAGGAAAGCAACGGCGACAACCAGAACGACAATCAGGATCATACGGGTCCGATTGGAGCCGCTATTGTCCGGAGTCTTCCTGAGGCCTTTGACACTCTCCCGTACCGTCATGACGTGCCTCCTGAGCCTGGAGCGGCGGTGGCGTTGGCGTAGTACACGTCGCCATTGATGGATGCTGAGAGTTTCCCTCCTGGACCTGAACCACCGGAGAGGTTGATGCTGTCTACGACGTAGATACGCGTCTGCTGCTGTAAGGCCGTCAAGAAACTGAGCACTTGCGAATAGGTGCCCGTGACCGATAGGGACAGGCCCAAGGTGGCTGGGCCCGAAGTGGTGGCTGCTGAAGCACTGGTCGTTACGCTCGGAGCGATCGTCGACAGTGCCACCCCAGACGACGACGCGATGCTGGTGAGCTCGTCGATAACTGTGGGATAGCTTGGGTCATCTGGAATTGCTTGCTTCAGTTGATTAAGCTGCGACCGATACAACGGCGCCTTACGCTCCGCTGTCAGCAATGCAGCTACTTGCCCTCGCAGCTGGGTCATTTGGCCAGTTGCGACGGTTGCATTGGCGTGGGCCTTTTGGAGGTTGCTTGTGGCCGGAGACCATCCCACGAACCAGAACGCGGCCAGCATCGCCGCAGCAACGATGGCGACAATGACACTGAGACGACGGGTCATGGGGCACCCGGCAATTTCTGCGCACGTGAACTCTCAGCCGACTTCGTTAGGTTTCCGGTCGTGGTGAACGAGTCCACACCTTGCGGGCTGGTTCCCGATGCGCCGACCCACACATTGCTGAGGTCCGGGATCTGAGCGGCAGCACGAAGCCACTCTGCGACAGATTCGTGACCGTCCAGACCGGACATGGACAGCTGGAAGGTGCCCACACCTTGGGTAGCAGCCGACGCCCCTGCGGGTGTCACCTGTAGCGAGATCGACGAAACCCAATCGTGAGCAGGTAGACCAGCGCTGATCTCCTGGAGAAGGGGCACGTAGGCGAGATCGTCGGTTAGCGCAGTCTCCGCCAGTCCCCGCCGGCTCTGGACCTCGGACTTCAGGGTCGTGGCTCCGCTGAGCGACGTTACTCGCTCCTGGAGTGTCGCGTTGGATTGCTCGATCTGGGTGACCGCTTGGTTCGCATGGTCGACTTGGCGATCTCGTAGATATACCGCTCCGCCCAGGGCAACAGCGAGCGCTGTGAGCGCCACCGCGGAGACCTGGATGGCTGTGCGACGTCGCCGTGCGAGCGCTATCTCCGGAGGTAGCAGGTTGATCCGGCGCAGCGCCGGCTCCGCTCCCCACAGCGCCAACCCGATTGGCGTTAAAGCCTGGCTGGAAGCTTCATAGCGCTGACGATCACTGAAGACCAGCTCAGGGCTAAGGGTGAGCCTGGCGAACGGGTCCGCCAGAGCCAGAGAAGCATTCCCGATGGCCCCGGCAAGCCCCAGCTGCAGGCCCTTTGTCAGCGCTCCGCCCCCCGTGAGCAGGACACGGTCGAGTGTGTGGCCTGCGCCCTGGGCCTGGAAGAAGTCGAGTGAGCTGCTGATCTCCGCCAGGAGCGGCCGCACCTCGTCGCTGACCAGCGTGCGGACGCGGTCTTCTGTGAGCAACTGGCCGTCCTGATGGGGTGCACGTTTCAGCGCCTCGGCTTCAGGTGCTGAGAGATTGAGTTGTGACGCCAGGCTGTTGGTGATTTTCGAGCCGCCCATGTTGACTGTTCGCGTGAAGCAGGGCGTGCTGCCTTGGCGGATCGCCACCGTCAACAAGTCGGCACCTACGGAGACAACGGCCTCTAGACTGTCCGGTCCCGCGCTTGGCCCAAGACCACGGAGAAGTCCGAGCGGGACGACATCGACAGCGTCAGCATGCAGCCCGGCCGCCTTGAGCGCCGCCAGGTGCGACCGAACGACATCGAGGTGAGCCGCTGCTAGCAGGATCTCCATCTTTGTGGCCCCGGTTGCGGCATCGGTGATCGCAGCGTGATCAATGATCGAGAAATCGAGGGCTGCCTCGTCGATGGCTATGGGCAGTAGGTCTTGGGCTTCGAACCGAAGCGCCAAGCGGAAGTCCGCGGGCGACATCTGCGGCACTTCCGCTCTGCGCACGATCACCCGCTGGCTGGAAAGCCCCACGATCACCCTTCGCGAACTGAAGCGCCCCTCTTCCCAGAGCCGTCGCAAGGCCTCTACGACCGGAACTACCTGTACCACCTCACCGTCGACGATGGCACCGGGAGGTAGACCAATCTGAGCGTATCGGCGAAGGGTACGCCGAGTTCCGTCCACGGTGATCTCGGCTGCCCGGACGCTAGAGGATCCGAGGTCGAGCCCGATGTAAGTCCCTTTCGCCTTCCGGGGACGGTCGAGGTCCGCTGCGCTACTAATCACAGTTCTGTCATCGACCGAATTGTCGGTGACCTGATGAGATTCCGCAGGAGGCAAAACAAGAACTTGGAAAGAGTACCGGTGAGCCGCGATTAGCTCAAAGCGCGAAGAAGGACCCCGCCTTCAGGCGGGGTCCTTCTCGGACAAGCTACAGAACTCAGGTAGCCAACATCGGTCCTACCAGGACTGGTACCAGCTGGTTCCGAGGTTGTTGCTGGCCTTTGCTCCGGCAGCTCCCTGGACGATACCCCCAGCAAACGAAGGCGGCGGGATAGTGCAGGTGCCCTTGTTAGCGTTGTAGTACGTACCCGGGCTCACAGGTGTCGCTGCTGCTCCGATCGTGCTGTTGACCTGAAGGATGGCGTAGCAGTTCCCGTCTTGACCCCAGGCCTGGAGATACAGACCCGGCGCCGAAGTGTCCGTGCCTGCGGCGGCTACCGTACCTGCGGCGACATAGTCTCCAATGAAGACTTGGTTTCCACCCTGGGCCGGGACCGCGATGGTCCAGCCCAAGTTCGGCTCCACTGCTTGCATGTCGGCAACCACGTTCGAGAACGACTGGTTGTTGGTGAAGTAGGTCTGCTCTGCAGTGAGAGAGTTTCGTAGGTTCGACTGCGACGCACGGGCGTTGGCCGAATTACGAGCCCCGAGGAACGTCGGGATGGCGATCGCCAAGAGGATGGCGATGATCAACACCACGACCATGAGCTCGATAAGGGTGAAGCCCTCATCGTTCTCTTCTCGGCCGAGGCGCTCTTTGATGGTGGTGAGCATTGCTGTTTGCCTTTCGGGTTAGCTGGTTGGGTAAAGCGAGCCCGTTGTGGTGCACCCCGGCCGATAGTCGCCGAGAGTCGCCAGGTGACGGCATCGGCGTTGTTGCCGCCTCCCGTCGGCTCCCCCACATCTATGTGAGTCGGCCTTCTATCAAAACTCGTGCTCGCGTGTAATTCATCGTCGCCAGGGGAACTTCCTTTAGGAAAATTCAGGTTGATTGTGCATGTAACCCAGTTCAGTGGGGTATGGGTCCAAAAGAAAGGACCTATGGCCCAGCCTTCCGCGAAGAAAGCAGGGCCATAAGTCCTTGTGCACATCCTGGAGGAGAGCGGCTGACCCAATCCCCGTACCTAGTTGTTGTTGCCTACCAGCTTGATGATGTCAAACATAGGCAGGTACAGGGCGATGACCATCGTGCCGACGGCGCTACCCAGGATCATGATGAGTAGTGGCTCCAGCAGCGACGTCAAGGCGCCTACGGTGGCCTCAACCTCCTGCTCATAGAAGGTGGCCACTTTCTCCAAAAGAGCATCGAGCGCGCCGGTCTCTTCTCCGATACTCATCATTTGCGTCAACATCGGGGGGAATACGGGGTGGTCTTCGAGGGCCTTGGTGAGGGGCTCACCTTGCTTCGCACCGTCAGCGATGGCACGAACACCCTTGGCCACCACGTGGTTGGCAACGGTCTCCGATGTGATGTCGAGCGCCTCAAGGATAGGTACGCCCGAGCGCACCAACGTCGATAAGGAGGAGGCGAATCGAGCCAAGGCGGTCTTGAGTACCAACCCCCCGAACACGGGTACCTTGAGCAAAATCGTATCCCAAGTAGCCCGGCCGCGTTCCGTGGTGAGCCATTTCTTGAATCCGAATGATCCGAGAATCAACAAAACGATGAGGAACGGGAACCCTTTGACACAGATGTTCGAGACAGAAACCAGTAGTCGGGTGGGGGCTGGGAGCGTGCCTCCGAGTTCAGCGTACATCTTCTTGAAGATAGGAACGATGAACACCAGCATGGCGCCAAGAATGCAGCACACTAGACAGATCACCGCTACCGGATAGGCCAAGGCGGAACGAATCTTCCCGCGCAGTTCTACCTGTTTTTCGATCGTCGAGGCGAGCTGGGTAAGGGTATTGTCCAGCGCGCCACCGGTCTCGCCGGCCCGCACCATCGAGATGTAGAGGCGGTTGAACTGTTTGGGATGCTTGGCCAGGGATTGGGAAAATGACGCTCCGCTCTCGACGTCTTGGCGAACCTGATCGATCACCGAC
>Ga0182030_10005921_pt1 | contig 25873 bp, 22 predicted proteins | sample 812S3MmetaG_FD_121299 | JGI IMG/M metagenome (GOLD analysis project Ga0182030, IMG submission 121299) | Permafrost microbial communities from Stordalen Mire, Sweden - 812S3M metaG (Illumina Assembly) | ecosystem: Environmental > Terrestrial > Soil > Wetlands > Permafrost | place: Sweden...
CATGCATCACTTGGCGGAAGTGCGTGTGAGTCGAACACACCGTCGCCCGTTAAGAACGACCACCGGTTTTGAAGACCGGGAGGATCACCGGAACCTAAGCACTTCCTCAACGAACGCAGCGTATTCAAAAGCTACGTTCTAGTATGTTATCTGAAGATGGAGGGTTCGATTGGCTGGTTCCGGAGAGGTGAGGTTAACGCAAACTGTGAAAGCGGGCGGATGTGCAAGCAAACTTGCGCCGGGCTTGCTCGCGGCGGTGTTATCGAGACTTCCAAGGCAGAGCGACCCCAACGTTCTGGTAGGTTTCGAAACTTCGGACGACGCCGGAATCTACCGCATCTCCGAGAAACTTGCGCTCGTCCAGACAGTCGATTTCTTCACGCCGCTGGTTGACGATCCATTTACCTTCGGCCAGATCGCGGCCACCAACGCGCTCAGCGATGTCTATGCCATGGGAGGCGAGCCGGTGACCGCTCTCTCGCTTGTGTGCTTTCCACCGGATGGAGACTTGGATATCCTGGAACAGATTATGCGCGGCGGTATGTTGAAAATGGCTGAGGCCTGTTGTGCGGTCGTCGGCGGCCACAGCGTTCGCGATGCAGAGATCAAGTTTGGCTATGCCGTAACAGGACTGATCGATCCGCAACACATCCTCACCAATGCTGGCGCGGTCGCAGGCGATGTTCTGATTCTCACCAAGCCTATCGGTACCGGTGTAATCACGACTGCGATCAAGCAGGGCAAAGCGAAGCCTGAATGGGTTGCCAGCGCAGTCGAGTCAATGACGACGCTGAATCGCGCAGCCTCGCGCCTGGTGGCGGCACACGCCGGAGTCCACGCGATTACTGACGTTACGGGCTTTGGTTTGATGGGGCATGGCCGCGAAATGGCTCTGGGCAGCGGGACGAGGATCGAGATCGTGGTGGAACAGGTTCCCTGCATCGAGGGAGCGCTCGATGCTGTTCACCTCGGCACAATCCCGGCGGGGCTGTTGGCCAATCGCGAATTTGCCGAGTGCATCAGTGCGGATGCGCCAGGCTCTCAAATCCCAAATGGTTTGCGCACACTTTTGTACGATCCGCAGACCGCCGGAGGTCTGTTAGTCTCAGCTGCAGCCGAGTCTGCGGATGCGCTTCTTGCTTCCCTTCGCGGCGCGGGTCTGAATGCGGCCCGGATCGGCTCAGTGCTTGGCCCCTACATTCCAGGCGCAGGTGAGCCGGCGATTCTGCTGAGGTAGTTCAAATTGGTACAGCACATTCCCTGTTAGAGCGGTCGCCTTATGAAGAGAATTGAAAGAGCAAGCGAAAGCGGCGAACATACAAGCCTCTACAGGCTGCTGCCTTCAGTCAACGATCTTCTGCTCACTCCTGGGTTTGAGGCTCTGCTCCAGAATCATTCGCACAGGGTGACGACAGAAGCTACCCGGACCGTGCTCAATCGCATGCGTAAAAGGATTGCCGGCGGAAAACTGACGAGTGGCCGTCTAATCGAATGCGTCAGCGCACTTGATCATGCAGTCGCTGAAGAACTCAATGCCAATAAGCGCTTTTCACTGCGGCGCGTTATCAATGCAACTGGCGTAATACTCCATACCAATCTTGGACGCGCGCCACTCAGCGCCTCCGCCATTAAGCACATTGCCCAAATAGCGAAGGGATACTGCAATCTTGAGTTCGATCTGGAATGTGGCGAACGGAGCCGTCGCGATATTCACGCAGAGGAACTCATCTTGGGGTTGCTCGAGAGCAGGGCTGGCGGTTTAAGCGGGCGCAAATCGAATACGCCGGCAGCCGCGCTCGTGGTCAATAACTGCGCGGCAGCTACTTTTCTTGCACTCAACTCGCTTGCCGAGGGCGGTGAGGTTATTGTTTCCCGCGGCGAACTTGTCGAGATCGGCGGCGGATTTCGCATCCCTGAGATTCTTTCGAAGTCCGGCGCGCGCTTGCGCGAAGTGGGCACCACAAACCGTACACGCATTTCCGACTACGAGAATGCGATTCAGCCTGAGACGGCGCTGATCCTTCGCGTTCACCAGTCCAACTTCAGCATGGAAGGTTTCACCGAGCGGCCAACTCTCGAAGAACTTGTCGCGCTGGGTAGAAGAAATAACATCCCCGTGTTTGAAGATCAGGGCACGGGCTTATGCATTTCGCTTGAAGATCTGGGAGTCGGTTCTCAGCCAACGCTGCCCGATAGCTTCAGCCTCGGCGCGGACCTGGTTGCCGCAAGTGGAGACAAGTTACTCGGAGGTCCACAGTGCGGTCTCCTCGCCGGCCGAGTTGACCTCATTGAGCGCATACGCAAGAACCCTCTGTTACGAACCTTCCGCGTCGACAAGCTGACCTACGCCGCGCTGGAAGCAACGCTGATGGATTATGTATCAGGCAGAACGGATTCTATTCCAGTTGTCAGAACGCTCCGGGCTTTACCGGAGGAAGTATTGAAGAGATGCGAGTGGATTGCCTTGCAGGTGAACAGCACGAATCTTACCGCGGATGTCGTTCCCGCATTTAGTTTGATCGGTGGCGGCGCCGCGCCGGCAGCACAACTGCAGAGTTTCGCGGTAGCGCTTCACCACAAGGCACTTCAACCGCAGGCGCTGCTTCATGCCCTCAGACAACTCGATCCTGCCGTTGTCGGCCGCGTCAGCGATGACAACGTGCTCCTGGATCTTCGCACGGTTGAACCCGAATTGGATGCGACGCTCGTGGCCTTGCTACAACATGTTGCACAATCCGACGCCGCGTTTCTTCCCGATTCGCCAAGCCGGTAGTGACAGCTGGAACGCCGTCATCACGCGCCTATAACCATGAGCATGCCGACCAAATCGATCGTCATCGGAACCGCAGGCCACATCGATCATGGCAAGACGGCGCTGGTGCGCGCCCTCACCGGTGTGGACACAGATCGCCTGCCTGAGGAAAAGCGACGGGGTATAACCATCGATCTTGGATTCGCATCTCTTGATGCGGTTGCCGCCGATGGTACTCCGTTGCGAATCAGCTTTGTCGACGTTCCTGGACACAAAGCCTTCATCCGTAACATGCTTGCGGGAGCAGGATGCGTCAAAGCAGTCCTGCTGGTCATCTCCGCGGAAGAAGGCATCAAGCCGCAGACCGAAGAGCATCTCTTCATCTGCACTCTTCTCGGAGTTCGTCGCGGACTGACGGTGATTACCAAGTCCGATGCGGTTAGCGCGACCCGGCTCGAGGCAGTCTGCTCCGAAACAAAGGAATTCCTTAAGGGAACATTTCTTGAGAAGGTCATTCTGCCGGTGAGTGCACGCACCGGAAAAGGGATGGAGGACTTACGGCGCGAGCTTTTATCTCTGGCCACGCAACCAGTCGATGGCTATCCCGACCATCTTCCCCAGCTGCCGATCGATCGTGCATTCGCGATGAAGGGTTTCGGTACAGTCGTCATTGGGACGCTCCTTTCTGGATCAATAAGCGTTGGTGAAACATTGTCGATTGAGCCCGGCGGGCGTGCCGTCCGTGTGAGGGGATTGCAGACTCACGGCCATTCGGAAGAGAACGTTCATTCCGGCTCGCGCGTTGCAATTAATCTTGCAGGCATCGATGCTTCCGAGGTGAGCAGGGGACAGACAATCGTCCCGCCTGACACGCTGGCTGCCGTATCAATCATTGACGTTGAAGCTTCTATGCTGCCTGGCGTCAGAAGCTTGAAACATCGTGCCCAGGTGCACTTTCACGCGTTCACCGCCGACCTGCTTGCGACCGTTTCGCTCTATGATTACCGGCCTGTCGAGGCAGGCACTCGCCGACTGATGAGGCTCAGGCTTCATTCGCCCCAGATACTCGTGCCGGGCGACCGTTTCGTCTTGCGGCAGTGTTCTCCCGCCGCCACAATTGGAGGCGGGGTTGTAGTGGATGCGCATCCGCTTCCCAATCTGAGAAAGACGAAGTGCCTGGTATGGCTCGAAGCTGTGAATGGCGCGCAGCCTGCGCATCAGCTTTTGCAGCGGGTTGCGCGGCGAGGAGCCGCAGGCATTACTTTGTCCGGGCTCACGGCCGAAACAGGCTTGAACTCGGCCGCGCTTCTTCGACTCATGGGGCTCCTGATAAGCCAGAATCGCCTCGTTCACATCCCCGGCGATCTGCTAGTCACCACCGAAGTCCTCAGAGCGGCCATGGAGAATATCGCTAATCGTTTGAAGACGGACGCAACATCTTCGAGTCTGAGACGAGCCGAATTGCAAAATCAGACCGGCTTATCGAAGGAGCTTTTCGATTTTTCTATTGAGAAACTAGCGCACGAGCGACAACTTCGACTGAACGGCGAATTTCTCAGTCCATTTGAATCGAACGCGCAGGCGATTGGGAGGGATCAGACGGCGTTGGCCGCGATTGCTGACATGTATCATGCAGCGGGGCTCGCTACCCCCCAAGCCGCTGAGGTGGCGGCAAAGCTGAAATTATCAGATGCCGAGATGCGCAGGATGATGACCCTCCTCCTTCGCGACAAGATCCTCATCAGGATGGGAGCGGATGCACTGTATATCCACCAGAGCGCTCTGGCACAATTGCGGGCGCGAATCAGTGAACTCCGCGGCCAGAAGCTCGATGTCACGCGCTTCAAACTATTGACTGGCCTGTCGAGAAAATACGCCATCCCTCTGCTGGAGTACCTTGATCGCGAGCGGGTCACGCGCAAAGACGGCGACCAGCGCCTTGTCATTTAGCCATATGGTTCCCCGTTGCTGGAAAGGCAAGGACGCATCTGCTTTTGAAATGTGCTACTCTTTTCCCGTTGCGTTCCTCTCGGCGGCCCGAGATACTGTGATTACGCCGTGCCCCGTAACCCAGGCTGGCAACAAGCAATTGACAATGGCGATGAAGACAAAGACAAAAAGCTGGTTGAGCGCCACTCTGGCGACCCTCTTCTGCCTGTGGTTGGGGTTTCTGGCCTATGTCGACTGGGCCATGCACCAACCGCCGGAGGTCTTCGGTCATGTGATGGCGCACATGCCCATGCCGGCTTACTTCCTCTTCCCGTTTGAGACCATGTGGACGGACGCTCGAAAGGGAACACTCAATGCGGGCGACCAGGCGCCTGACTTCAGCGTCAAAAACCTGGAGACGAAGGTGCCTGTCAATCTTGCTTCCCTGTGGGCAGGCAAACCAGTCGTCCTCGTGTTCGGCAGCTACACTTGACCGCCTTTTCGGCGGGAGGTTCCCGCCCTGAACAAACTTTCCGCGCAATACAAGGATAAGGTTGATTTTTACGCGGTCTATATCCTTGAGGCACATCCCACCGACGTGTGGGAGATGCAGAGCAACGTGCGCGATAATGTCCTCTTCCGCAGTCCGCGCGATGAAGAAGAGCGCGCCTCGGTTGCCGGCACGTGTGTGCGCCGATTGGGAATCAAATTCCCTGCCGTGGTGGATAGCTTCGACAACCAGGTGGAGAATGCCTATACGGGCTGGCCGGACCGCCTTTATTTAATCGGTTCCAACGGCCGTGTACTCTACAAGAGCAAGCCCGGACCGTTCGGCTTTCACCCAGACGATTTGGCTGCCGCCATGCAGAAAGCTGTCGGTAAACCCTGATCGGCCTCAAGGGCTTTTCGAGTAAGTGTTCGATTCACACATTAAAGTAGATGCAGCAAGTTCGTTTGAACCTGCTAGTACATGAACTTCAACGCAAACTGCACCTGGCGCGGAGCCCCCGATTCAAGGATATGGTTGAATGTCGGCGAACTGATGTCGCAGTCGGGCAACCGGAAATTCGTACGGTTCAGGACGTTAAACAGCTCGGCGCGGAATTGCAGCCGCTTTGATTCCGTGACTCTGAAGTTCTTAAGGGCGGCGAAGTCCCAGTCGGCATAAGCCGGACCAATATTCACGTTGCGGTCTTCGGTGCCAAACTGTCCTGCGTTGGCGGTGGGATCGAGTCGCTGGTACGCGCCGGTATTCAGCCACGCGCCTACAGAACGGGGCCCGTTATTGGGGTTGCCGACGATATTGGGGCGCTGAGCGGAGAATCCGGTTATCTCCGGCGCACTGCCTTGGGCCGCAACGTCATTCGAGTCGAACACGGTAAACGGTGTTCCGCTCATCAGCGTGGCAATGCCATCCAATTGCCATCCACCGAGTGCGGACTGGTACCTGTTCTCAGCATGGTTCCAGAACGGCAACGCCCACTCATAACTTCCAACGAAACGGTTGCGTGCGTCGAACAGTGACAGCCCGCGCTCGGCGCCGAGATTGAACGGATCCTGGGCGAGATCGTTTTCGCCTGCAACTGGCTTCGCGGCCGATCCGGTGATGTTGAAGGACGAAACATCGTCGATCGCCTTCGACCACGTATACGACGCCAGGAACGACAGCCCGTGGCTGAAGCGCTTGCGCAGGGACGCTTCCAACGCGTTGTACGCCGAGTTGGCGATGCCCGCGATTTCGCCGGTCGATGAGAATTTGCACGTGCTCGGCGAATCGGCAAGCGTGCAACCGGAGTAAAGCCGCCGTTGATCGGCATTACTGGAATTCGAAATCGGCTGGCCGTCCACGGTGCCGGGAACGAAGACTGCTGGATTCGCTTCAATAAAGCGCGGCAAGCGCGTGCCCTTGGTGCCGACGTATCCGATCTCGAACAGCCAATCGGACCCGAACGACTGCTGCAGATTCAAGTCCCAGTCCTGCGTGTAGGGGAGCGTCAACGTGGGCGACAAAGTCAGGTTAGTGAGCGACGTGGAGAATGACCCTGGGGCGGGAGGATTGCCGTTGAATGGGTTAGCGAAGTTCGGCAGGCTCACCTGTGGCGTTCCCAGGTAAGGAGGCGCGCTGATCGGCGCCTGCAACGGTCCACCTTGGCCGATGTAATACGGCTCATAGAACATGCCGTACGAGGCCGTCAGAAGGGTCTTGCCCTGACCAGTCGTGTCCCACGCGACGCCAAAGCGCGGCGCAAATGCCTTTATGTCGGTAGGAATGAGGCCTGCGGGCACGCCTGCATCGCCCGGATACAGCAGTCCCGTGGGCGCATCCGCAATGACATGGGACTGCTTTCCCGGCTCAAACAACGATAGCCGGTTATGAATTTCAGTGTAGGGTTCGGGCAGCTCGTAGCGCAGACCTGCATTGATGGTGAGTCGCGGGGTGACCTTATACGTATCCTGCACGTACAAATTGGAATTGTTGCCTCGAATGCCTCGTGAGAAATCGCCGATGCCTTGCAGGAAGACGACCGCTTGTCCGGTAAGGAAGCTGGCGAACGCGTCGGTGATCGGGAATGGCGCGAACACGAAGAAGCCATTGGTTGCGATCCCTTGCAGCACGTTGATTCGCTGATTCTGGTATCCACCTCCGAATTTGAGCTCATGCTTGCCCCGCACCCAGCTCAGCGATCCGGAGTAATCGAAGACGTCCTCATAGGTGTTGCGCGGGCCCGTGATCGGATCGCCAACCGTGGCATAGCCATTCACCTGGATGAATGGCGGTCCAGCCGCAATATCGAGACTCGGCGCGTATTGGAATCCAAGGCTGGAAGGCGACTGATGGTCCTCATGCTCGCCGAAGAGGAACTTGTTGCGCAAAAACGACAATCGAGCGATGGCAATGAGGGCCGGCGAAAAGGTGTGCGTTTCTTCCGCAACAAAGTTCTGCGCGCGCTGGTCTTCGCCTACCGGAAAGCCCGGCACACTCGCGCCACCCGGCGAGAGCGGATCGAACTGCGAGAGCTGGTTGAACAGATACCGGAAGTTCAGCGTGTCGTGCGGAGCGAGGTAATGATCGACCTTGATGCCGAACTGATCGGTATCATTGCTTAGTGTTTGCGTTGTCGAGAACAGATTCAGACCAGCGTTCGGCAGCGGGAAGAAGGGCAGCAGGTTTTCTGAAACCGAGTTGAACTGGACCTGTGGCACCACATTATTCGGGTAGGGAGCGTTGGCGAAGACATTGAAAAGCTGGTGCGCGGGGTTGTTGCAGAAGCCGCCCGAGAAGCCCTCTGGGCAGAGTCAGAGAAGTCGCCGGTGCGCTGCTTTACCGACGGTACTGTGGTCAGCGCTGTCTCGCCTTGGCGATTGCGGAAGCCTTCGTAGTAGCCAAAGATGAATGTTCTGTCCCGTTTGATTGGCGAACCGACTGTGGCGCCAAACTGGTTTTGCTTCAGCGGCTCCTTCGTCTGGGCGAAATAATTGTTGGCATCGACTGCATCGTTGCGCAGGAACTCCCACAACTCCCCGTGGACATGGTTAGTGCCCGATCGTGTGATGATGTTCGTCGTCGATCCTAGCGCACCACCGAATTCGGCGTTCGCGCTATGCGTGATGATGCGAAATTCGCTGATCGCGTCCACCGGCGGCTTAAGGACGAATCCTCCATCAACTCCGTTGAAGTTGTTCGCGCCGTCAATCAGGAAGTTATTTGACTCAGGCCGCTGGCCATTGACTGCGTATGCCTGCCCGTCGCGCAGCGAGCCGCCCGCTTCGGCTATTCCCGGCGTCAAGGGAACTACTCCAGGCTGCAACAGGCCAAGTTGCGAGAAGTTGCGTCCGTTCAGGGGCAGATCCTCCAACTCCTGCTGTTGCACCACCTTGCCCATGCTGGTGACGGTTGGCTCAATCAGCGCGGCATCGGCACTCACCAATATTTGCTGCTTTTCCGATCCAATCGCGAGATGTGCAGAGACCGAAGCCGTCTCGTCCACGTTGAGCGTGATGCCATCCTGCACATGTTCCTGGAATCCGTTCGCCGAGACTTGCAGGCGGTAGTGTCCGACCGGGAGTTCCAGAAGGACGTAGTTTCCGTCGCGATCGGTGTTTGTCGCGCGCGACAAGCCCGTTTCCGCCTGGCGGGCAGTAACCGCGGCGCCCCGAATGACGGCCCCGCTTGGATCTGTAACGGTTCCGCGAATGTTTCCCGTGATTTGCTGAGCAGACAAACTAAAGCAAGAAAGTGCCACAAATGCCAGCACGTTGCGAACTATGTTCATGTTGTTTTCGGCCTCTCCAGAAGACGTAGCACTACAAACAGCCTGATGTCGTGGTTCCCGTGGACCTTATCGACTTCGATGGCCGTGACGGATTCGTCACAAACCTACGGCATCGTCAAAGGCTCCATAAGTTAAAGAATGCTGGCGGGGGTTCACCAGGAGCAGGGCTCCGCCCAAGTTCAGAAGAAGAAATCGCGCGGAGGGCTGCACGGATGAACGGTAGATAGTAAGTCAATGCGCTGTCTTGCATCGGTCGATGGGTGGCCAATTCAATCCTTCGGTGGAGTCTCGCCGTAGGGGCCAATGCCTTATGGGCAAAGTCGTGCGAACTTAGCATCGAGCCAAATACGGATTTACCTCCGACATACGACGGATTGGCGAAGTTGGAGCCTACCGACGGAGAGCTGTCAGCATTCCATAACGCAGTTGAATAGACCTGGTCGGTCGAGTCGTGAATCAGGTGGCCTCTACAGCGAGTTTGGCCCACACTTCGAAGAACACCGGGAGGTTTGCTGCATCCTCGAGGTCCATTTCGCGACAAGAATCCACCTGGCCGAAAAGTCGGCTACAAGGACAAGTGACCCTTGGCTCAACTTTTGACTGCAGGCCGATGCACTCATCGACCGCGGTTTTCGCGTTCGCAACTCAATGAGTAACGAGAACGCCGTTCTCTTCTGGAGTTCGCGATGCCCAACTCCAAACGGAGTTTGGGATACAGGTCCAGTTTCAGGTAGTTCGCCGTGGTAACGAGCGAAAGAACATCAAAACCGGTCGGTCCACGGATATTCCCTGGTGGACTGACCGGACATCAGCATACCAAGTTTGCCTGCTGCATCCAACTGCCGCGAACGCAGGCGACGATGTGCTATAGGTGTGCAGACGCTTGGAATTTGAACCGGTGCACAGTCGATTGTCGATTCCATCGCCGGCCCTTGGTTGGCGTTGTTCCGGCGAACTGGGCGCAGCCTTGTGAAACTGATATCAGCAGCGCTTCTCAACTCCTACGACGGGCTTAACCGGCTTAGTACGGTGGTCGATCATCGTCTGCCCGGCAGCAACACCACCGCTTACACCTACGACAATGCCAGCAATGTTGCCACGGTCGCCTATCCCAACGGACTGACTTCGACATTCACTTACGATTCGCTGAACCGCGTCACCGAGCTTTCCACGTCGCCCATCGCCGATTACCGGTACACGCTGGGACTCACGGGCAACCGCACCAACGCAACCGAGCAGAGCGGGCGCACGCTGCAGTGGAACTACAACGGCATATACCAGCTCACCAACGAAACCATCACCGGGGACCCGGCCAACAACGACGGCAACAACGGGTACGCCTCATACACGCTTGACCCGGTGGGCAACCGCACGGGAGCCAGTTCCACCTCCAGCGGCTTCACTCCCCGTTTTGGCAACTACAACCCCAATGATCAGCTTTCCTCGGAGACCTACGACCCGAACGGCAATGTAATCGGAATCCCAAGCGGCAAAAGCTACGTTTACGACTCTGAGAACCACATGATCTCGATGACTCACGGCAGCACATCGGTCACCATGAAGTACGACGCTTTCGGCAGCAGGGTCTCGAAGACGGTTTCCACCGCAAGCGGAACGGTGACTACACAGTATCTGGTCGACGACCTGAACCCGGCCGGCTATCCGCAGGTGCTCGATGAGTTGACTGGACCCATTGGGTCGGGAGCTGTGCAGCGAACCTATACCTATGGGTTGCAGCGCATTAGCCAGGATCAGTACACCACGGGCTGGGTATTGAGCTACTACCAGTACGACGGCGGAGGAAGCGTGCGGCAACTGACCAACTCCATCGGGCAGGTGACGGACAGCTACGAGTACGATGCCTTCGGCAACAGCTTCACCAAGCAAGGCGCCACGTCTAACAACTACCTCGGGTGTAATTCCCCGGGGCGACTCTCCCGACCGGGATCCAAACCCGTGGCGCGGCTCATGCGATTTGTGGGTCTGTGGGCGAAAGCCAAGTTGTTACCGATATCGCTCGGCGATCTGCACATGATACGGGCTTAGCAAGTCCCCTGTGGAGTGTCCGACGGCCGCGAGAGCAATGCGGTAATTAACCTGTGTCTGCAGCAGGGTAAGTTCGGCCTGTGCGAGCTTGGTCTGGGCGTCGAGCACGAAGAAGTTGGTTTCCGCGCCAAGATCGAATTTGCGCTGCTCTGAGGCCAGGGATTTCTGAGCCAGATCGAAGGACGTAGTGCCGGCGGTTAATGCCTGCGTGGCTTCTTCGAGTTGATGAATTGCGTTGCGGACATCGCGTGTGATCTGCTCACGGACCTGGCCGCCGGTGTAGAGGTCGTGGGTGCGTGACACGAGGGCATTTCCCAGAGTTGCCTGACCGCTACGGTTCCTGACAGGAAGCGTCAACGAGAGAGTCCCTCCATAACCCGGATAACCGAAGCCGAGGAGCTGGCTCATCGAAGAACCAAATCCTCCGGGAGCAACAAGCTGGCCGGTCACGAGGTTATATTGATTGCCGCCTAGACCGCTTGTCTGGTAAAAACCCTGGAGCTGGAGATTGGGTTCGAGCTGATTGTGCGCGAGCCGTATGCTGGTTTCATCATTCGCGAGCGCATCCTTGACAGCGTCGAGTTCCGGCCGCTGGCTAAGTGCCTGGGCAAGAGCTGTCTCGGTGTCCGTATTTTGCAGTTCCCCGGTGGGTTCCGGTTTCTCAGTAAGCTCCAGTTCCAATGCAAGCACCTTGGGATCACGGTCCGCGCCGATGGTAACGCGCAGATCTTCCTCCGCCTGGGAGAGCGAGTATCCCGCCTGAATGACCCCGACCTTGCGGGCAGCAACCTCTGACTCAGACCGATATATGTCCAGTGGCGGCAAGGCTCCCAGCTCAAGTGAGCGCTTGTCGCGATCGTAACTGGCTTCTGCCAGCTTGAGCGACTTCTGCTGCACATCAAGAGTGCCGCGGGCCTGAACCGCGGACCAATATTGTGTAACCACCTGAAGGATTTCGTCGTTTACTTCGGCCTCGAAGCTGGACCGGGACTGTTCGAGCGAGCGGCGCGCAATCATAACCAGCGCCGTGTTGGCAAAGCGGCCCGCGCCTCGCAACAAGGGCTGGGTGAAGGTGAAACTCAATGTGGAATTGAAATACGGGTTGAAGTAGTAATAACTGCTATTGGTAGAGTTCTTGTTGCTCGATATGCTGGCAACAATGTTGGTGCCGGGCGTAAAGGTCTGGGTGTAACTCACCTGGCCAGTCTGACTGAGGGAGTTAAGGGTAGGATTTCCGGTGACCCCTACGCCCTGTAGCTGGCTGTAAGTGGGGGAGGAGTATCGATTGATGTTGAGACTGGTTTGGAGGATGGGGTCGAACGGCTGAAACTGGCCGAGCAAGGCGAACTTCTGGGCTTCAATCTGCGTCTCTTCAATCTGCACATTGCTGTTGTTTTCAAGCGCGAGCAGAATGGTGTCTCTCAGACCGAGACTGAGCTTGCCGCCCCGAACGTAATCCTGAAGATGTTGCGGAGGCGGAAGCTTGTCTGAGCGAACGCGTGCGGTGAGCATACCACGATAACTTTCAGGAGACTGCGCCTGCAAGGACAGGACACCAACCAGGGCAAAGAGCACAACGACCTTAAAGCGAATAAACCTCATCCAGGGACTCCATCTATTGGCGGAGATTGTCGGCAGCAGGAGAAGAAACGGTATTCGGCGGGCAGCCGTGAAGCGGGTGTGTAAGTGTCATTCATAGCGAATAGCCTCCACCGGATCGAGCCGGGCAGCCTTGGTGGCGGGATAGATTCCGAACACGAGTCCCACTGAAATAGAGACAAGAAACGCCAAAGCAATGGAACTAAAAGTCACGATGGTCGACCACCCGGCCAGCCATGCGATCAGCCGGGAGATGAAAGCGCCGAAGAATACACCGATGGTGCCGCCTGCGAATGAGATCATGGTGGCCTCGACCACGAATTGCCGCACAATGTCGGACTGTTTTGCTCCCACGGCGCGGCGCAGGCCTATTTCGCGGGTGCGCTCGAGGATGCTGGCCAGCATGATGTTCATAATGCCGATGCCTCCCACCAGCAATGAGATGGAAGCTATGGCCACCATGACGGTGTTGAACAGGTGTTCTGTTCGCTTCTGCTCGGCAAGCAACTCGGCGGGCACCACGACGTTGAAGTCGTCCGCGCCGTGATGCGATGAATCGAGAACAGCCCTGACAACTTGCGCGCTTTCCGGAATGTTGGCGTTGTCGGCGAGATTGAAATAGATGCCGTCGATCTCGTCCCGGACATCGCTGTAACTGTCTTCGAGGCGGAGGAATGCCGATTGCAAAGGAATATAGATGTTGTTATTCACATCGACAGAGGCTGTACCGGAGCTGTCGCCCTGCGCGCTGAGTTGAGGGCTGACCACACCGATGACACGGAACCACTGCTCATTGACTTTGACGTATTGATCGAGTGGATTAGAGGAGCCGAACAGGCTCCACTTGGCCGCGGCACCCAGTACACAAACAGCCGCGCCGCGGTCATCCTCCCGCTGGTCGAAAAACCGTCCGCTCAAAACGTGGAGGCCGGCGATCTGCTGGTAGGTGGAGTTGACGCCCATCATGTTGGGGATGTCCTGCTGCGCTTTCGGAATGATCTTTGAAGGGGTAAGCTGCTTGCGCGGAGAGGACGCGACAACACCCTCAAGGTCATCGCGGATGATACGGTAGTCCTTCAGCGTGAGCCCTGGCGACAGCTTGCGGACCTTTTGATGTGCTTGCCATTCCACCGTCTCCTTGGCGTTGACAATGACGTTGTGAACGCCCATTTGTTCGATGAGTGCCATTACCTTCTGGCGCGCGCCGGCGCCGATGGACAACATGGCGACAACGGCGGCCACGCCGAAAATCATGCCCAGCATAGTGAGAAGGGAGCGCATGCCGTGGAGCAGCAGGTTCTGCATCCCCAACTCCGCGTCTCTCGTCCATTGCTGGTAGCCGAGCAGAAATCGTCCCGGCAGAAGTGAGTCGTCTGGGGGCATCAGGGCGTCCCTTCCGTGCTTCCGTTTGCGGAGCTTGCGCCGGAAGTCTTTCGCGGCGCGGTGGGATCGACCAATGCGACTCGGGTTCCTTGTTCCAACCCATCAACGGCCGCGCGGCTTTCATTTTCGCTTTGGATCTTTACCTCTTTCTGTTCATAACCGTTGCCTTCTCTGGCGTAGACAATGCGCTTGCCATCTTTCAGGAAGACCGCCTGGAGGGGAAGATAGAGGACATTCTTCTTATTGGCGCCGAGAAAGACGATCTGGGCTGTGAATCCCGAACGAAGGCGGGGATCTTCATTCGCGAGTTGAATGCCAACCTCGAAGCTGCCGTTGACGTTCGACGAGAAAAACTGCCGCATGGACATTCCGCCGATGCTCTTCACGGTTCCGTGAAAGACCTGTCCCGGCACCGCATCGAAGGCAACCTCAACCGGTTGGCCTACGTGAACATTGTCGCGATCCTGCTCGCCGATCTTGGAAGTCAGGTCCAGGCCCTGAGGATCGACCACCTGCGCGATTGAGCTGCCGGGTTGCACCTGATCGCCCTCGTGATAGTCAGGCAAAGACATCCCGGTAAAAAAGAACCCTCCCGATGCATTCATGTTCTTTTGAATGGAAACCAACCCATCCATTGGCGCCGTGACGCGCATTTTATCCAGGTTCTGTTGCGCCTGGTCCATGCCGAGTTTGGCCTTGTTGTATTTCTCCTGGGCGAGATAAGTAGCAGCCTGGCCAGAAGCCTTGTGAGATTCGATATCTTTCTCCTCTTCCTCCAGTACTCGCTTTGCCTGTGCCAGGGCGAGTATATTTTTGCTGGCGTCGATTTTGCTCACGAGCTCATTCTTCTGAACATCGAGTTCGGCTCGGCGCACGCTATAGCGGTTCTTGAGCAGAGTGACCTTGTCTATGGCGGCAAGGACCGCGGCATCAGCCTTGGCTTTGGTGATCTCCTGCTCGGCCTGCTGCAACTCGGATCGGTTCTGCTCCAGTTTATAGAGCTGCTCGCTGGGGTCGAATTCGAAGACGACGTCGCCTTTTTTGACAGACTGGCCAGTGTGGACCAGGTGAACAAGCTGAAGTGCTCCTCCCCCAACGGAGGGAGCGGAGAGCATGATGGAGTGGCTGGCGCGGAGTTCACCGGCGGCGAGGACCTGGAGATCGATTTCGCCGCGCTTGACTTCGGCCAGCGGAATCTCATCGTCCTTCGTCTTCAAGGGGACACGGCTGGAGGCTACGACCGCGCCGATGCCTGCGGCCAGCACAACGCCAACAACTGCCCACAGGAGAATGCGATGCCGTTTGATGCGCGCCATCTCACTCCTTCCCCGAGGGGGCTTTGAGCGCCACGAGGTCGCCTGGTTTCAAGCCATTGGAGACCAGGATTCGGTCTCGGCTTCTTCGTTCAATTTGAATGGCGCGCTCTTGAAACGCCGAGCCATTCCAGACATAGGCAACGGTCTGGCCGGACTTCAGGAAGGAGGCTTGCGAGGGAATGGCGATGGAATCGGGGATCCGGTCGACGATCACGGTGATTTGCACGGTCATTCCGGGTTTGAGGCGAGGGTCCGCCTGATCGATGCCGATCTCAAGATCGAAGTTGCGAGGGATGGGCCAGCCTGCTGAGAAGTCGGACGTGGCGATGGTTCCGATGCGCTCAACCTTACCTGTGAACTGACGGTCGGCTATGGCATCCAACTGCAGCGTGACCGGTTGCGACAGTGCCAGCCGGCCGCGTTCGGTCTCGTCGACGCGGGCCGCGATGCGCATGGAGGCTGCATCCGGCAGCTCGGCGATGGGCGTACCGGGCCATGCGCGCTCTCCAGCTTTGAAGGGACCTTCTCCGCCGTTGTGCCAAATGGAGAGGAGGCTTATGGATCCGTCCGACGGAGCCTTCAATGTCATGGCAGCCAGCGCAGACTGGGCGCGCTGAGCGTCGAAGTCAGCCTTTCGGCTGGCATTCTTCTTGCCTTGAATCGTTGACTGATCGACGGCCTCATCGGACTTGAGTTGCAGCTCAGCCTGATGCAGCGCCTGTTCCGCATCGGCAAGTTTGAGATTCGCCTCCGCGCCTTCGATTCTAGAGACGACCTCACTCTTGCTCGCGTCGAGCCTTGCCACCTCGACATCGTACTTTGCTTTCATCAGTGCGGTGGTGTCGACTTCTTCATTGAGGCGGCCCTGCGCGCGGACCTGCTCAATCTCGGCTTGCGAAGACTTCAACAGGGATTGATCCTGTGCCAGGTCTTGCTGTGTTTTGGATGGATCGAACTCAACGACAACGTCATCCTTTTTCACCTGTGTTCCGTCTGTAACGATTTTCAGAATCTGCAGGTCTCCCGCATTGGCGGGCGCAGTGATGGTGACGGATTTCATGGCCTTCAACTGGCCGCGAAACTGAAGGACATCCAGGAATTCGCCGCGCTTTACTTCAAAGGTCGAAACGGTTGGGGATTTTTTGGAGAAATGCACCACTCCGTATACGGTCGCGCTGGCCGCAAAGAGAAGGACGACGATCACGAGAGTCCTGCGCTTCATCCAGATGTCTTTGAGCTTTTGTGTCATTTGGACGTGCTCCCAGCGCTTGCGGCGCCCGCTGGGTCGACATCGACCGCGGCGGAAAGATCGGGCATCAACCTTGGATCGTGTCCCTGGATGGAGAATGTGGCGGAGAAGTGACGAAGCTTCGGCGAGAAATCCCCAGGCATGCCCATGGGGTCAATGGATTCCAACTGGCCCGTAAACACCATGTCGGTATAGGCATCGAGGTGCACCAGAGCCTTTTCACCAATCTTCAAGCTCAGCAGGTCTTCCTGGTTGACCGGAACCTGGACTTCCATAATGGCGGGGTCGACTACCTGCAGGAAGGGAACGCCCGGACGCACTTGATCGCCTTCCTGCACTTCTCCCATGTTTCCCTGTTTCCAGATTGTGTTGAAAACAACGATACCGTCGATCGGAGCATGAATCTGCATCAAGGCGGAATTCGCTTGTGAGTGCAGCATAGTCTCACGTGTCCGGTCGCGTTGAATCTCAAGAATGCGAATCGAGGCCTGCGCCGCTTTTCGCTTCAAGTCGAAGGTCTCCTTCAACTGCGCCAGCGTAGCCTGGGCCTCGTCCAGGTCTTCCTGGGCCTTTTCAGCATCAATCCGGGAGAGCAGTTCAACCTTCTCCATCTCCAGCTTGGCCTTGGCGAGACTATCTTCGGCTTGCTTCATCTCGGTCTCGTCTTTGGCGCGAGATGCGTCTTCCTTGGCCCTTTCTTCGACGACTTTTTCATTTTCGTCGTCGCTCTGGGCCTGTTTATCGATTGAGTCGCGCAACTGCGCCTGGCGGTCGAACTCGACCAGCATGTCTCCCTGCTTGACTCGTGTTCCGCTTGGGACAAGTTTGGTAATTGTGAGTGTGCCGAATTGCTGGCCGGCAAGGAGGGGGGCCATAATCGATCGGGCTTCAACCGCGGCCGTCATTCCCTTCAAGCGCACAGTTTGGGGGGCGGAGCCGGGCCCCATCGAAGAATGCAAAACAGGGAACTTGTGGGCTTTGGCCCTAACGCGAAGAAACTGGAACGCGCCAGCCACAGCAATCGCCAATGCGACGGTCAATGCAAGAACGATGCTGCGCGGCAGACGTCGAAGACTGGGACGGCTTGCCGAATCTGGCCGCACCGCTGTCGCAGAACCCTCAGGCGGACTCACAAGGATACTCACCAGAGCTCCACTTCAGCAGGAAATGACTCCATGCACACTCGCTCCCTGTTATTGGCTTTCACGCAAATATACGCGCTCCATTCTGCCGCATCAAGAATCGGGGCAAGTGGTTCGCATGAACTGCGTCAGAAGAGAATGATTTCTTCCGTTGGACGCCAGTTAGACGCATTCGTCTCGCAATCCGCTCGAATTATCCTTTTCTAGTTGAATCGGGAGCACCGCTTGCAAATCGAAATCATGCCGTTGAATCTGTAACGGCCAAGGGAAACTCAAGGTGCTTCATTCCGCGATCCTGTTGAATGGGCTGAGAACGAAAGGACCGAGCCCGACCGGCGAGAACGACGGGACCTTGCTCGTCGCCGAATCAAATCGCACCTGCTTCGACTTGTGGGGCTACTCAATCTTGAGTGGCCTCTCTCAGGAATTCCCGCGACCGGGAAGCCTCGCGTGTGCTCGAACTGATCGCATCGTCATCGGAGTAAGAGCACACGCGCGAGCAAGCCGCATTCTGGCCCGGGGTCGAGCGCGAACACGATGGTTTTAGTGCGCGCCGGTTGCCCGTTTTCCAGTCGCCTAAGGATGAAAAGCATTCCGCAACTGCTTCGGGTGGCCGACACAAACTCGAATCTGACGGTTCGCAAAGAGGCATTCTTCTGGCTCGGACGATCACAGGATCCGCAGGCGTTGGCATATCTCGAGCAAGCGCTCAAAAGATAGCAAGCTCGGCGTCATTCGGCATTTCGTTCAGGTTGAGGCTGAATTAAACGAAAAACGCCACGGTGTCTCCGGAGTATTTCAGGAAAAACACCAAATCTCTAATGGTCCTTTCGAGGAATCGAAGTTGGGAGCGTGCATTGAGCGACTGGAATCACTGCTTGTGGGAAAGTTCGAACTCTAAGCCTCCCACAATGCTCCGTCCCGGCATGCGAACGTTCAGGATCTCGTCATAGCCGGTGTTGGATAGGTTGGTCATCTGGAGATAAGGCCGGATGCGGCCGGTCTGACGGGTCAGCGATTCGCTCCACACAGGATAGGCCGTCTGCTGGTAGCGCTGGACGACTCCGAGCCGCGATTCCAACATTAGAGAGTGTGCCGGAGTCCACCCCCATTCCGCTCTTGCATTGTTGACGGGGTAATTGAATACATATTCGGACTCAAGCCCATGGAGAGCGCTCTGCGCTCCGGCAAGGAACGTCCAACTGAATTTGATCTGGCTGGTGTGGCTAACCCGCCAGTCCAGGGCGCTCTCTGTTCCCATAAAGTGCAGCCCAGACAGGTTGCTCGCCTGCCACGGATCTGCCGACGACGCACGTGTGTAATCGATCGTATCCTTCTGGGGCGAGTAGAAAGCCGTAAGTGTCACCCGATGTGCGGCGCGGGATACCAGTCCACACCACTCTCGAAGTTCCACGCCGACTCAGGCTTGAGTCTTGGATTTCCCAGCGTCGTCGGATCACTGTAATAGAGGTCAATGTACGTGGGGATGCGAAACCCATATCCTGCCGAGGCGCGCAGCTTGAAGGAAAGCGGCAGCCAGAGTGTAGCCGCCGCCATGGGGCTCGAAACCCAGCGGCCGCCGCTGAACAGCTCCTCACGCAGGCCGGCGGATATTGATCCTCGACCGGGAATGCGCCATTCAATTTCACCATAGCCCGCGCCGCGGTTGCGCCCATGTTCACTCAGGTTCGTGCTCTCAATGTGGTCGGTCATCTCTTCGAGGCCGGCCAGCAGTGTCGTATTTCTGAAGATCTCATGCCGGTCGCGGACCGATCCCTCAAATCCGTCGTCGATATGCTGGTTCTTGTAGCCTGTGGGTTGATCGCGTTCGAGGAGAAAGATATCCGAGTGACGGCGAAAGCCCATTGCCGCCTCGATATGGGAATCGAATTGCTGAGTGAGTCCAGCGAACCAGCCCTTGGTCCTCTCCCAGGAGTTGTAGTCTCCATAAAACTGCGCCGCACCGAAGGCCCGGTCATCACCTGCAAGGAGCAGTTCCGTCGATCCGAGTCGAGAAGAGAGGCGCGTTTCAGTGCTTGCGTCTTCTGTCCTGTAATCGCGGTCGGCAATGAAGCCGGTCGAGAAGTCGCGGTCCCCTGCGACCACTTCGTTCCAATGCTTCCCGACGAGCGATCCAAGAACGGCCTGCTGATTTTCGCCGAAGCTCCCGGTTCCTGTTTGCAGACGCATAGTGTTGGCCTCCGGTTTCCAGGTCGTGAAATCGACGACCCCTCCGATTGCGTCCGAACCGTAGAGCGTGGACCCGGCGCCGTGCAACACGTCGATAGTGCCCAGCGCGCCCTGGGGCACGGGGAGATCAAGGTTGAAGTGCGATGTCTCGGCGCTATCCATGCGCAGGCCGTTCAGCAGCACCAATGTCTGTTCAAACGAAGCACCCCGCACCGAGATATCAGACAGCACACCAGCCGGAGCGCGCTGCTCAATGTCAACAGAGGCTTCAGTGCGGAGATAGTCTTCTACGTCTTGAAAGGCAAGAGGATGTTGCTGCGTATCGAGAACGACGACCGTTCGAGCCGATTCTCCGAGACTGATCGGCGCCGAACTGCCCAGGACAGTCACGGTTGTGCTTAGGGGTGCGATTGATGGAGAGCTTTGCTGTGCGGTAGCAATGCGCGTACCGAGTAGAGCAAGAGCGATGGTCAGTTGCCCGAGGCTTGTCATGACAGAAACTCCGGCACCTTAGCAGGCGCTTCTGAATTCGTGCGAGGTGATAGTTAGGAAAGGATCGGACCTTTTATGAGGAAGTAGGGAAGGGAAGTGTTGCTGGGGTAGGACACCCGAGACGATCGGATCGGTCAAGGGAACGCAACCTCTGAGCGATCATGGATGAACATTTGGATCGGGGTCAACCATACTTTTGTCTTGTAGTAAATGATTGATTGAGTAAACTAAATCGAGCCAAAATGCGCATTCAAGCCTTCCTTCGCGAGAGTCCCATGTTTGTCGTTAAGCGTGCCGCACGGCACTTCGACCGGATAGCGGCTGAAGCCTTTGCCGCAGACGACCTTGGATTCATGGAAGGCCTGGTCCTCGCAACGATTTTCTTCGAAGCACCACGCGCGAGCAAGCCGTCCGATCTCGCAGAAGCTTTTTCGACGACGCGTGGAAATGTCAGTCATGCCATATCTTCGCTTGAGGCCAAAGGCCTGGTGCAGCGAAGGATCGACCCGTCCGACGCCCGGGCGTTTCTGCTGACGCTGAAGCCCGCAGGGAAGAAGTGTGCCCTGCGCGTGATCGCGGCATTTGACGGGATGCAGCGCGAATTCGAACTGAAGGTTGGTCGTAGTGCACTGACCAACGCGCTCGAGGTCATTCGCGCACTCGAATCCCTTCAACGCATCTGAGAATCGACAAAACTTCCTCCCATCGGTCCACGTCCTCTTTCGCGGTGGCGTGGAGTCATTCTCGGTCGAGTCTGCCAATCCCTTCCAACTCTCTCTAGGCCACCTACACACCAGCCACCTCGCCCGATCTGAAGCGAAGTTGAAACCGCATCCACCCACAAGCCCAGCAGAGTCTCTTAACAATCGCGGTAACAATTTCGCAGCACCCATCCGTTAGGAAGATGATCCATCATCCTTACGTCCGATAGAGGAGTCTCCGCTTGAAATACCTCTCCGCCCTTCATCTGCTGTTGTTGATCTTCTGCGCTTCGATATTTACCAGTGCTCAGTCCACCGATGCAACCGTCAGCGGCGTTGTTGTCGATCCGGCTGGCAAGGTCATCTCAGATGCCGGAATCGAAATTATCAATGAGGCGACCGGAGTGCATTTTTCAAGCAAGACCAACAGCTCCGGAATCTACACAATCACGATTCTTCCGCCAGGTGAGTACCGTGTCCAGGTATCGAAGATTGGATTCAAGGCCTTGATCAAACCCGGCATTGTCCTGAATGTGCAGAGCGCTCTGGTGCTCAACTTTACTTTGCCGGTTGGCGCAGCTTCGGAGAGCATCACGGTTCAGGCTGGTGCGTCCGTAATCAATACCACCGACGGATCGGTGAGCACAGTGATTGACCGCGATTTCGTCGAGAATATGCCACTAAATGGAAGAAGCTTTCAGGATCTTCTCACTCTATCGCCAGGTGTGTCTCACGTGGCGAATTCCTATGGTGCCAACAACGGGGTAGGGTATAGCGGCGATATCGTCGTCAATGGCGAGAGGACGGAGTCGAACTACTACAGCGTGGACGGTGTGGCAGCCAATACGGGAACCATGCCCGGAGAATTCGGCGAGGGTGCTGGAGTTTCGGGAAATTTGCCTAGCCTGTCTGCGCTCGGTACGACGCAGGGAATAGCCTCGATCGACACTCTTCAAGAGTTCCGCAGCACGACTTCAACCTATTCGGCCGAGTACGGTCGGAGCCCGGGAGGACAATTCTCCTTCCTCACTCGGTCGGGCACCAACACTGTACACGGGAGTCTCTACGATTTCTTTCGCAACGATGCGCTTGACGCCAGCAACTGGTTCAACGACTACTATGGTTACCCCAAAGGTGAAGAGCGCCAAAATGATTTCGGCGGAACGTTCGGCGGTCCGATCGTTCTGCCTCGCATTTATAACGGTACAAACAGGAGTTTCTTTTTCTTCTCCTACGAGGGCCTGCGCCTGGTTAGCCCCCAGGCCGCCACGGTCTCCGAGGTCCCCGATAGCACGCTCCGCCAGCAGGCCGCGGCAGCTATCCAGCCAGTGCTTAACGCGTTCCTGCTGGCAAATCACGGGGAAGATGGGAAGAACGATGGATTTGCCTATAATCTGCGGTCGATTTCGTATCCGTCCACGCTCGACAGTACCAGCATTCGTCTGGACCATACCGTCGGTAATCGGCTGACTTTCTTCGGTCGCTACGCCAATACTCCTTCAGACGCGGCGACTTATCTTGGAGCCGTGAAGCAGTTCACGAGTATCGGTAATCAGAGCGCGACCCTCGGAGCCACTTCCAGCATTTCGGTGCATCAGACGAATGATTTCCGGTTCAACTTTACGCGAAACAGCGGATCCTACGCGAGCAGTTCGTAGTTCCAACCGAGACGGGCGAATCGTCCCAATTCGTTCGCCTCTCCTTTCATGATCTTGAGGACCAGTAACCTCTGCGTATCGGTAATCTCACTGGCGGGAATCTCATCCAGGTTTGCAAAAACAAATGATCTTAATGCTGATTGTTGGGAGCCCATGATCTCATGAATCGCGCAGTAGCCTCCATCTTCCGCTCCGGGGAGGAGAGCGAGTTGTATCGTGCGGAAGCCATATTTCCGTTCGATGGACTCGGTGAGAGATTCGGCGACTCGCGTATGTTCGGGGATCGATTCGTGGGGAAGCAACGCGCCTTCCGCGGATTTTGTCGTCAAGATCCGCATTGAATCCGGTTCAATCACGACCAAGCGGCATTCGATGCACTTGGGATCGCTCGGCCTGTCCGTCATCTGGATGTCCTCCTGCCGTGCAAATCGATTTGTGACTGAGGGAAGTCGAACAATTGCTTGCTCTTTAGTTCGGCCACGAAGTCGTTGACGTCGGCCACTACGACGGAGATGTCAGTTCCTGTTTCTTCAGCAAGTTGCTTTGCGATCTGGTCTAGGCCATCACCCTTAAGCAGCCTTTCCCAGATGTAAGACCCAACTGGGTTCATGCTGAAAAACTGGTCTCTCTTGATATCCAGAATGACCGCGCCATCGTGGTCGACGATTGAGCGGAGATGGGATGGCATGACGACCACGCTTCTTACCTCCAGACGGAACCATTTGCTGCGTGCCATAGGCGCGCAGTTTTTCTTACCTCTCTACTCGTCCCTCTCGCGAGCGCAGAAAGTTGGTGTAAAGCAATTCAGATGGTTCAAGTGGATGGTTCTCAGATAGGCCGGGGAAGATCTCTCGTGTTGAGAATGACAACCGGTGTTCCTTTGAGCGCAAGCACCGCTAATCCAACTGTGCGGTGAGTCTGACATTTCCCAATCCGAGAAGCAACAGAAACCGATTCGCACAAAGCGACAAAATGAATTGATCAGGAAATTAGAGTGTGACCCTTAGATCGCTGTCCTCAAGCCGGAGTTATTCATTCACGGGAAGAGCGCCCAATCTCACTTGCAATTCGTGCGCGCTCTTTGCGACTCCATTCTGTTGGCGACTCGTGCATATGCTTCTTGAAAAACCGGTTGAAGTCTTGTACTGCGTTGTAGCCAAGCAGGGCTGCAACTGAGCTGATCTTGGTGGGCGGGAAAATGCTGAGCAGTGTTTTCGAGAAGGCGAGTCTGGTTTCAATTTGGCACTCAACCATCGACTTGCGGTATTCGTCAAAGAAGATTCGCTCAAGTGTTCGCATCTCGACTCCGAGTTCCCGTGTGATCGTCGCCAACCTCAGTTGCACATTTCCATGCGAAACAAGGATGAAGTGATGGGCGGTGCGTGCAGGGCTTTCGAGAATGAAAGCAAGGGTGCCTTTTCCGGACGATGCCCTTAGAGCCTGTTATTAACTTTATCCCTCTGTTTGCTTTTGGATAAGGGATTTGGATTGGGTTGGCAGACGATGGAGGCATGGAAAAGCGTGTTCGTTCGGGCTATCCGAGTGATGTTTCCGATGAGGAGTGGTCGTTTGTAGCCCCTTATTTGGCACTGTGTCGCGAGGACGCCCCGCAGCGGGATTATTCGCTTCGCGATGTATTCAACGCACTTCGCTACATTGCCAAGACTGGCAGTCAGTGGCGTTTTCTGCCCAACGATCTACCTCCGTGGGAGGCGGTCTATCAGCAGATGCGGCGATGGATCGACGCGCGTTGTTTCGAGATCATGGTCGAGGATCTGCGCATTCTTCTGCGCGAGTTTGCCGGGCGCAAAGGCCAGCCCACGGCGATGATTCTGGATAGCCGCACAGTGCAGTCGACGCCGGAATCGGGCGCGCGTGGCGGCTACGATGGAGCCAAGCGGCGCAAGGGATCGAAGGTCCACGCAGCCGTGGATACGCTGGGCCATCTGCTGGCCTTGCACGTTACGGCCGCCGATGAACAGGACCGCGCGCAGGTAGAGAAGCTGGCCGAAGCAGTACAGGAGATTACTGGTGAGAGCATCGAGTTGGCGTACGTCGATCAGGGGTATACGGGTGAAAATGCGGAGCAAGCCGCCGCGAAGCACGGCGTGCGGCTGGAGGTGGTCAAACATACCGAAGTCAAACGCGGCTTTGTGCTGTTGCCGCGCCGCTGGGTGGTGGAGCGCAGCTTTGCCTGGGCAGCCCGCTTCCGCCGTCTGGCCCGAGACTACGAACGCCTCGCCAAGACGCTGGCGGCGCTCCACTATCTCGCCTTCGCCATTCTCATGCTCGCTAACATGGCCCGGCAACTCACGCAAAGTTAATAACAGGCTCTTAGCGCCCGTATCTCGCGAATGACCTCGTTTTCGATGGCCGTCAGCGTACCGGCGGGGCGGTGTGACACGGATTTTCCCTCCACTCGGAAGGTTGGTGTGGCGTCAATGAGCGCCATGACATTGGGCAGCGCGATCCCCAAGTCGAGAAGCCCGCCAATATAAGCAGAAGACTATGCCCCCTACTGAGGGTCAATCGATTGCTATGGCGTGTTGCTTCTGCGAAACACCGAGGAATTGGGGAAGGGGATTCGGCTCTTGCCCGAGACTCTTAAGCGGCGACGATCTCTGCAGGAGACCTGTTGCTTATAGGGAACGCATAAGTCGCAAACTGGCGCGGGACACCGATTCCGCCGCGGCGCGTCATTTCAGAATCGCCATGGAACAATTTCCCCAATGGGGAATTGGCACACCCATTGGCGAAGCTGCTATAGCGTTTGGTTTCGCTATTGCAGTCCACACATATATCTCGGGGACGTATCAAACTATCGCGGACGCTGCTCTAAGAAATTTATCCAAGAAAAATTGCAACCTATGTCAATCTCCGCTATGCCAAGCAACTCTTCGCTCTTTGCGGAACTCTCTGCGTCCTGCATGTCGTCGACATTCAGCTCCTCAAAAAAGCAGCCAAAGCTCGCTCAATAGTGCGCTCACCGGCTTGTTCGCCACTATCAAGTCAGGCGATACTAGTGCAGTGCGTCATAAATAGAATCATGTATGAGGCGAGGCTCATCTTATGATGAGGAGACCTCGTCATGCGTATCGCTCCGGCTATTGTGATCGATGAAACTACAGGCAAAGAACTGGAG
>Ga0182030_10005922_pt1 | contig 25873 bp, 18 predicted proteins | sample 812S3MmetaG_FD_121299 | JGI IMG/M metagenome (GOLD analysis project Ga0182030, IMG submission 121299) | Permafrost microbial communities from Stordalen Mire, Sweden - 812S3M metaG (Illumina Assembly) | ecosystem: Environmental > Terrestrial > Soil > Wetlands > Permafrost | place: Sweden...
CACAGAGCGACCTTTCTCGGTGGCCTCGGTGGTCTCTGTGGCTTTCCTTCCCGGACCCTGGGAGCACCGAACGTCACCCGCGCCAGGCCCGCCTACGCCCCACCAGCGGCGCGTCTCCACCACAAATCGGTTTGCGCCCGGCCCGGTTCTGGCGAATCATGCTTCGCATCCCAGTGGTCCTTGGATCGCCGGGGAAGAACGTGCTTATGCGAATGCAATATTGGGGCGGGATGGCGCTGGTGGCGGGCAGCATGGCCTTGGCCGCGCGCGGAGAGTCGGTGACCAACGTCGCCTTCCGGCTGGAGGCCGCCAGCGGCCCGGCGGGCGTCACCCTCGTTTTGCAAGATGCCAAGACCGGCACCGCCATCGGAGAGGCGGCCATGTACGAGGCGCTGCGGACCGTGCCGGGCGGAGCGATGCTCCACCGCGGCGTCGAGGGCGGCTCGGTGGTCGCGACCAACGACGCGCTCACCATCCGCGGCAAACTGGCCGGTCTCGATTTGGAGCAGTGCTTCGTGCTGCCCGCGGATCAGCCGTGGATGGAGGAGACGATCACGGTGACGAACCGCACGAGCGAAGCGGTCCGTTTGGAGGGCTTCGAAATCGGTTTCGTCCGCCGCATCGCCAGCCAACCGGGGCAGGTGTTGCGGGAGCTCCGCGAGGACCGGGTGACCGAGCTGCCGTTCCGCCGGCGTCCGACCGACCGCGAGGGGCAGCTCCGGGAGTATGGCTTGCAGAACTTCCTGGACCAGCCCGGGGAGGTCCGCCGGTTCAATCCGGACGAGGATTGGGAGGAGGCGAGGGAGTTCCCCGGCAGGGTCCCTTCCCGTCACCGGAGCGCCGAGGGCTGGTGCTGGACCCACACCAACAGCTCTTTCTGCTGCTTCAAGTTCAACCAAGAGTCGATGGAGTTCAGCGTGGTCTCCACCGTGGTTCGCCCGGATGGGGTGGCGCTTCGGTTTGGGGGTGCCTGCCTGGTGGATGAAAAACCGTCCCGTTTGCTGGAGATCGCGGCGGGCGCTGGTGTGCGGCTGGGGGTGACGCGTTACCAGAGCGTCGCTGGCACGAACATCGACGGCCTCTACGCCCTGCGCGAGTTCCTGGACGATCACGGCTGCCGTTTCCCGACGAACTACCATCCGCTGGTGCATTGGAATGAGCTCTATGACAACCCGTTTTACAATGCCGGCACGCCGGGCAAACCGGCCGAGGCCATGGACGACACCCGCACGCGGCTGTACACGCGGGCGATGATGGAGGAGGCGGCCGCACAGGCGAAGGCCTACCACTGCGAGGCCCTCTACATGGACCCCGGCTGGGACTCCAACCTGGGCACGTTCATCTGGGGCGAGAAATGGCTCGGGCCCCGCGCTGACTTTGTGCGCCGCATGAAAAGCGAATATGGCTTGGGTGTGTCCCTCCACTGCGCCATGTCGTCGTGGATGTCGGACCCGTTCTACGTCAGCACCAACCCCGGCATCGCCTCGTTTCCCGCGGCGGCCTTCCGGAAGGACAGTTCGGGCAACACGCTGACGAACTCCCTGTGCACCGGCTCGCGGCAGTACTTGGAGCCGGCGCTCAAGCGGATGCTCGAAAACTGCGCCGATGGCGTGAGGTTCCTGATGCTCGACGGAAACTGGTACCAAGGTGGTTGCTGGGACCCGGCGCACGGCCATCCGGTACCGTACCGGCCCGAGGACCAGGCGACCCTGATCGCCAACCTGGCGCGCGATCTCCACGCCCGGTACCCGAATCTGATCATCGAGATGCACGACCCGATTACCGGGGGAAATACCGTCCGCCTAACCCCCCTCTATTACCAATACGGACTGCCGGGCTGTTTTGATGAGAACTGGGGCTTCGAGTTGATGTGGGCGCCGATGAAAGACCTGCGTACGGGTGCGGCGCGCGCCCTGTATTACTACGATCTGGGCTGCAACGTGCCCGCCTACCTGCACGTCGACCTGCGCGGTGACAACGAAAACGCCCTGGTCTTCTGGTGGTACGCCTCCACCTGCCGCCACCTCGGCATTGGAGGGACGCACCCCAACCCGTTGATCGCCAGCCTGCACCAACGCGAGATGGCCCGCTACCGGCAGTGGGAGCCGTTCTTCCAGCGGGGCGATTTTTATGGCGCCGGCGAGGAGATCCACCTCCACGTCCTGCCCGGGGAGAACGCCTTTGTGGCGGTGGTCTTCAACCTCTCGGACGAACCGCGCCGGATCCGGGGCGATTTCGAGATGAAGAAGGCCAAAGGCCTCCCCCTCGACCGGTATTACAGCCGCACGGCGAGCTGGGGCGATTTCGACCGCAAAGGCCTGTTCAAGGTCCGCCTCGATCTGCCTCCGTGGTCCGTCCAGGCCGCCGAGTTCCGCGTGGTGCCCGAGTCGGCCGCCGGTGATCATCCTTGAAAACCCGCCCCCGCCTCCCATGAAAAAGCCCTCCCCGACCGAGCCCAGCCCAGCCAGCCAGCTCACCGGCTTCATCGCCAAGTTCGACGCCCCGAACGCCCGTCTGATCCGGGCGTGCCGGGTCAGGATGCGGAAGTTGCTGCCCGGCGCGTTCGAACTGGTTTACGACAACTACAACTTCTTCGTGATCGGCTACGGCCCCACCGAGCGGCCTTCCGAGGCGGTGCTCTCCATCGCGGCCGCGGCCCACGGGGTGGGAATGTCGTTTCTGCACGGGGCCGATTTGCCCGACCCGACCGGGCGGCTAATCGGCTCCGGGAAGCAAAACCGGTTCATTCGGCTTCCCACCGCCGCCACGCTGGATGAGCCGGAGGTGCTGGCCCTGATTCGCGCCGCGGTCGGCCTGGCCGTGAAGCCATTTGCCCCCGCGGGCGGCGGCCGGTTGATCATCCGATCCATTTCGGCCAAACAGCGGCCCCGCCGCAAGACTCCGCCGGAGTGAAACCGCCCCGCCTTCTTGGGCTTGGCCTGACCCCGCACCGGCGGCTTGTCACTCTCCGGCGCGCAACTATACTTCCCGCGTGAACGACGACTTCACCATGGTGGACCCGACGGTGGCCCAACTGTTCTTGCAGCGCTTCTCTCCGGACGCCCGGCGCCGGGGGGACGCGATGTTCCGGGGCGGGCAGGTGGGCGAGGTGATCGAGGAAGTTCCCGGCCAGGTGTATTTCGCGGACGTCGGGCCCGACACCCATTGGGAGGAGGTTGAGCTGGTGCTGAAACCCTCGAGGGGTTGGAGCTCCGCCTGTTCCTGCGGGGCGGAGGAGTTGTGCGAGCATGTTTACGCGGCGATGTGCGCCCTGCTGGCGGAGAACCGCACGGCGGCCGTGCGGAATCTCAGCGCCGGTTCGGTGGGGGCTGCCGCTCCACAGGTGCAGGCCGCGCAGCTTGGCCCGCCTGATCTGGGGCGCGTGCTGGCGGCCAAGCTCGGACGCCCGCTCAAGAGCCCCGAGAAGAAGTTCCTCGGCCAGGTCCGGAACTGCTTCAAGCGGACCCAGCAACTAGGCTATGTCAGTCGCTGGGACTTCAACGAGATGGGCATTCCGCTGCCCGACAACAGTTTTACCTGGGGCCCGCTGGACATTTGGCCCGCGCCCCCGACCGACGAGGTGGAATTCTGGCAGTACATCGCGAACGCCGCCGTTTCGGCCAAGGTGAGCCTGCCGGACTTCATGGAGCCGATCACCGATCTGGCCTCGGTGCGGGAAAAGGTCGCGCGGTGGCTCCGCGCCCGGGAGGTGCAACGGTGGAAACAGACCTTGGTAAACCTGGGACCGGTCCTCACCGCGCCGCCAGCGGCCGCCCCGGTCCCGGCGGATCTGCGGTTTGTCTTCGAGCCGAAGGGGGCCGTGTTGCAATGGAAACGGCCCGGCGCCGCCGAGTTCGAGCCGATGAAGAACAGCCATCTCCAGCGCTTGTGGCACGAGCACAACCGGGGCGAGGCGTCCCTGGTTGACGAGGCCCAGGTGCTCTGGAATTTGTTGTTGCGGCAGGCCTACGCCCCCCCGTCGCTGCGGCTGGATTACGCGAGCCGGGATGCGGCGGGCATCGTCTCGCGTCTCCTCCGGAGCCGCCAGTTGGAAAGCCGCATGGTGACCCCCGAGGGAATCCCGCTGGCACGGCCCGCCGAGGCCTTGAAGTGGTCCGTGGTCTCGGCCGAGGCGGACGAGGGGGACTACACGCTGCAACTGGCCCGGGCGGACGGCGGTCCCTGCCCGGCGCTCTGGTGCGTCATGCCCGGCCGGCCCACGCTTTACCTGGTGGCTGGCGCGGTTTACCCGGGGCCGACGCCGGTGGACGGGGTGCTCCACACCTCGGGGCCGACCCGCATTCCCGCCCCCGCGCTGGAGACGGCCGCCGGCGTCGGGATGTTGCGCTCCCTGAACGTGGACCTGCCCTCCCGGCTGAGCGAACGGGTGCGGGTCCTCCCGCTGGAGGTCACCATCAGCGCCTCCCTGCGCGCGGCCACCGCCACCCGCAACGAAGAATGCCTGCTGCGCGTCACTGCCCGGGCTGGTGACGGGCTGCACGAGTATTTCGACGGCTTTGCCTGGCACACCACCCCTCCCCGGGGCCGTTCTGCCAAACCGGACGAGCGCCCTCCCATCACCGTTTATGACCGCTCCATCACCGAGGTGGTCCCCTCCGTGCTGGAGTCGCTGGGGCCCAAGCCGGAGGGCCAGCCGGGCGTCTTGAGCGTTCGCGTCACCCGCCGGTTCGCCGAGGATTTTTCCGAATGGGCCCGCCAAGTTCCGCCCGCCATCTCGTTGAAGCTGGAGGGCGAACTGGCCTCGCTCACCGAGGCCGCCATCGCCGGGCGGGTGCAACTCGAGGTTACCGAAACCGAGATCGACTGGTTTGACCTGCGGGTTGTGTTGGATGTCTCCGACCTGACCCTCAGCCAGGAGGAAATCCGCCTGCTGCTCAATGCGAAAGGGAAGTTCGTGCGGTTGGAGGGCAAGGGGTGGCGCCGGTTGCAGTTCGACCTGAGCCAGGACGAGGACGAGCGGCTGGCGCGGCTCGGGTTGAACCCGCGGGAACTCTCGGCCGAACCGCAACGGCTCCACGCCCTGCAACTGGCCGACCCGGCCGCCAAGAAGTTCCTGCCCGACCAGCAGGCCGAGCACATCGAACGCCGCGCCAGCGAGATCAAGGCGCGCGTGGCCCCGGAGGTGCCGGCCGGCATCACCGCCGCGCTCCGCCCGTACCAGCTCGAAGGGTTTCACTTCCTCGCCTACCTGTCGGCGAACCGGTTTGGCGGAATCCTGGCGGATGACATGGGGTTGGGAAAAACGCTCCAAACCCTGGCCTGGCTGTTGTGGCTCCGGCTGGAGCACCCCGGTGCGTCCGGGCGGCCTGGCGCCGGTGCGGGGGGAATTCCCCCCTCGCTCGTGGTCTGCCCCAAGAGCGTCATGGACAACTGGCACGCGGAGGCGGGCCGGTTCGCGCCCGGCCTGCGGGTGAGGGTCTGGCCCCCCGGCGAGATGGACGGCTTCACGACCCAGCTCGGCGAGGCCGACCTGCACGTTATCAACTACGCCCAGCTCCGCGGGGTGGGGGAGGGCCTTGCCACGGTCCGTTGGCTGGCGGTCATCCTCGACGAGGGGCAGTACATCAAGAACCCGAGTTCCATCACGGCCCAGGTGGCGCGTGCCCTGCGGTCCGCCCACCGGTTGATCCTCTCTGGCACGCCCATCGAAAACCGGCTCCTCGACCTCTGGAGCCTCATGTCCTTCGCGATGCCCGGCGTGCTCGGCAGCCGCGCCCAGTTCGGCCGGCTTTATGACGGCAAGGGCGACCCGCTCGCCCGGCGGCGGCTGGCCGCGCGCGTGCGGCCGTTTCTGATCCGCCGCACGAAATCGCAGGTCGCCTCGGATCTCCCGGACCGGATCGAGGAGGACCTCTCCTGTGAGATGGAGGGTGAGCAAAAGACGCTTTACCGGGCCGAACTCAAACGCGCCCAGCAGATCCTGCTGGCCGTCCAGACCCAGAAAGAGCTGGCGGACCAGCAGTTCGAGATCCTGGTTTCACTCCTGCGGCTGCGCCAGATTTGCTGCCACCCCCGGCTGGTGGTTCCGGGGTCCAAGGCCCCGAGCGCCAAGGTGGAGGCGCTGCTGGAGCAGCTCGAGCCGTTGGTTGAGGACGGGCAGAAGGTCCTGGTCTTCTCACAATTCGTCGGAGTGCTGGAGATCCTTCGCGACGAGATCGCCCCCTTGGGGTGGAAGACCTTTTACCTCGCCGGAGACACCGAGGACCGCGGAGCGCTGGTTCGCGAATTCCAGAGCTTCGAGGGGCCCGCGATTTTCCTGATTTCGCTCAAGGCGGGCGGGTTCGGCCTGAACCTTACCGCCGCCAGTTATGTGGTCTTGTTCGACCCTTGGTGGAACCCGGCGGTCGAGAATCAGGCGATCGATCGGACCCACCGGATCGGCCAGACCAACAAGGTGATCGCCTACCGCCTGCTGATCAAAGACAGCATCGAGCAGAAAATCCGGCTGCTCCAGAAGAAGAAGCAGTCGCTGGCGGAGGATGTGCTGGGCGAGGAACGGTTCAGCCAGAGCCTGACCGTGGATGATCTGCGGTTCCTGTTTGCGGATTAAGCCCAAGCCCGTTTAGGAACGCGATCCGGTGGATGCGTGAGGCGAAATAGGGACAGCACCCCGGAGCGGTGCCAGGGGGCCGCGCGATAGGGGCGGGGACGTCTCGTCCCCAGCCAGACCGTAGGTGGGATGACGCCTCGGAGGCAGCGAAATCGTGGTCTCTTTCCTCTGGCACCCCAGAAAAGAATGTGGGGACGAGACGTCCCCACCCCGCCGCGGCCGCCAGATTGCCTGGGGCAGACTAATCCGCCTTGTAAACCGAATGGCAGCCTTTGCAGTCCACCGCGGCGTTGTATTTCGCGCTGGCCCCCGCTTCGCCCTTCTCGAGCGACTGGGCGGCCTCGTAGAGCTTCGTGGTCTTCTCCTTCCACCCCGCAGCGTCGCCCTTGGGCGGCTTGGTGTCCGTGAGGCTCTTGTAAGCGGCCACGAGCTTCTTGAGTTCCTCAGCCGACGCCTTGCCATCGAGGGCCTTCTTGCAGACGGGGTCGGTGCCCTTGGGGGCCTTGTGGTACGTCTTCATCACGTCACTGATGACGTCCTTTTCATCCCCGGCCCGGGCTGAGGTGAGGGACCCAGTGACGGCGAGCGCGGCTGCCGCCACGAGGGCGAAGGTGAGTTTGTGTGGTTTCTGCATCTTACTGGTGGTTTTGTGGTTCAAGCACCCGGCCATGAGACTCGACGGCCAACCCAGTTGGACGCCGGGCCGGGAAATCGTTCGGGGAGAAGCGCAGGCCGGCTTCGCCGCGGGGCAGTCCGGGGACTGGGCACCCGCCCCCCGCGGCCGGGTGGCCGGGCGGGTACCTGGTCGCGGATGCGCTTGCGCAGGACACTAATCCAGAACGTGTCCCAAACTGAATGGTTCGTCAACCGGGAATCCGCCGCCGGCGGCGATTCCGACGCCGCCCGTGGAGGTCCTCAGAACCGCGTCGTCAGCCCCACCCGCACCTGGAAAGGCTCCACGGGGTGGAAAACGTCGTGGAATTGGGCGGTGGCTCCCGGTGTGATACGGGAGGTGTAGGCGTAGTCGATGTCGTGAGCGCGGCTGTCCAGCAGGTTCAAGATCTCGGCGGAGAGCCGCCACCTCCGGTTGATCTGGTAGCCGACCTGGGCGTTGACCAGCAGGGTGCCCTGCGAGCGGTAGATCCCGTCCGAGGTCAGGTCGCGGGGCCCGAAGTAGCGGAGCCGCAGGCTGGCCGAGAAGCCGCTGATGTCGGTCAGCGTCACCCCCGATGACATCACCAGGCCGACCGCCTCCGGGACCCGGGTTCCCCCCGGACTGCCCGGCGCGGCGTCCGGCGCGTCCACCGAGGTGAACCGGGCCATCGACTCGGCCACGTCATAGTCCAGCGTGAGGTGCCGGATTGGAGAGTAGTAATTGGCCCATTCCACGCCATAGCGGTCGCTCGGTTGCTTGGAGGCCACCGTCTCGCCGGTGTCCCCATCCTGCTGCAGTTCCGAATCGCTCCGCAGATACCAGAGCGAGAGCGTGCTTTGCAGGTGGGGAACCGCCGCGGTGCGCACGCCGACTTCCGCGCCCCTGGTCTGAATCAGCGCGGGGATGGGTGCCACCTTGGTGCCGGGGATCGGGTTGTCCGCTGAGACGGGCTCCACGGTCTGCGTCGCCCCGCGCCCGTCGTTGCTGTGGAACCCGAAGCCGCCTTGGACGTAATACTCGGTCTCGTCCCAAGGGCCGAAAATCAGGCTCAGTTTCGGGCTGGGCAACGCGGCGGTCGCGGTGCCCGAGTTGACGGGAGTAGCGAGGCTCGTCACATCGAAATACTCGAGATCCCCCCGCATGGCCACCACCGAGCGGAACTTCTCCGCCCACTGGGTCTTGTTCTCGGCATACAAGCCCACCTGGGTGTCGGTGAAATGATCCGATTCGACCGTCGAAGGCAGCGTGGTGCCCGTGGCGGAGTCCAGCTTGTCCACCCGGATGCGATCCTCCGTCTGATACAGTCCGTTGTCGATCCAATCGTTGCGGACTTGGAGGCCGAGAGAGTTTTCGGTGGCCCGGCCGAACCACTCGCTGAAGACCGTGTGGCGCGCATCCAGGCCCGCCACCCAGCGCCGGTCCTGCTGCTCGAACTGGTCCCCCTTGGCCGGGTCGGTTAGGAAGTAGGTGAAATCCGAAAAGAGGTCGAGATCGTAGTAAAAGGCGTAGGCAGTCACCTTCGTCTCGGAATTCAGGTCGTGGCGGCGCCATTCGGCCTGCAAGCTATAACGTTGTGAATTGCCGCCGTCCGTCGGGTTCAGGGCGCCGAAGGTGCCGACCAAGGGCACCGCGTTGACCGGGATCTGATCGGTGGAATCCCACCGGCCGTGGTAGCCGCGGGCCGTCACACTGAGTCCGTTGGCATCATCCCCCTGGCTGTAGGTCACCAGACCGTTGAACTTGGCATAGTCGTCCCCGTGCACCCAGGGACCGTCATCGTGATACGCCTCGCCGCCCCAGAGCAAGGTCCCCGGGCCAAGCGTCTGCGACAGGCCGAACACCCCGCGCGCATAGCCAAACATGCCCCCTTCCACAGTGATGAAATCCCGGGGCAGGCTCCGGTAAAACGCGAGATGGGCCGACCCCGCCGAACCGTAATTCCCGACGTCCGCGTAGTAGGGCCCCTTTGCATAGTCCACCCGCTGGACAAACTCGGGGATCACCGTGTTCATGTCGGCGTAACCTTCGCCGTGCGCGTGGGACGGCAGGTTGAGCGGCATGCCGTCGAGAAACAGGGCGAAATCCGTGCCGTGATCGAGATTGAATCCCCGCAGGAAATACTGGCTGGCTTTGCCGCCCCCGGCGTGCTGGGTGATGATGACCCCCGGCACGGCTTCGAGGACTTCCCCGGACCGGAGGATGGGACGCTCGCCAAGCTGTGCGGCGCCGGTCGTCCCCTGCGTGGCGGATGCCGCCACCCCCACCAGGTTGTCCTGCCGCCCGGTCACGGTCACCTCGGGCAGCCGGATGACGTTCGTGGACGCCCCCGCTTCGGCGGGGCCGGACGGGGGTTGGTTGGTGTTGGTCTGCGCCTGCAATCCCGAGTCCGCGAAGGTCATGGCTGCGAGGGCCACGGCAAAGCCGGTCCAGGGTGTGTCGGGTTTCGTGCGGAAGGGCGGCGGATGCCGCCGGGAGGGTGCCTGTTTCTTCATGTTCTCATTCGCCAGTCGGCAGCTCGGACTGGCCACGAGGGTTTTGATTTGGCAGGCGCCAGCAAGACACCTGCGTCACAACAGCTACGGGATTTGCATCCCGCCATCGCTGTTACAGGTGGCTTGACGAGGTTGGTATTAACCGACCGGGGTAAGGCCCGCAAGCAAAACGACATCAACCAGGGGCACGGGGCGGGGGGCGAGGCAGGCTCCCGCCGGCACCCAAGCCAGCCCCCAGACCTGTGCACGGAGGCGATCGCAGCGCCCCAGTCCGCGCGGGAGTGGGTCATCGTGACGGGGGCTGGGAGCGGAGCCGGGCAACTTCCATCGCGATGTCCGCGGCCACCCGCGGCTGGAGGCCGTCGAATGAAGCGCGCACGTCGCCCGCCGCGTCCACCAGCATGATGCGATCAGTGCCGTTGAAACCGCCGGGGATGAGTTGGGTGGGATCGTCGGAGCGGGAGAGAAAGCTGGTGTCGAGGAGACGGTAGAGTTCGGTTTTCTCCCCGGTGAGAAACCACCAAGTCGCCGGGTCCGCGTGGAAGCTGGCGGCGAACGCGGTCAACACCCGGGGGGTGTCGGTGCGCGGATCGACGGTGAGCGAGAGGAGGCGGACATCCGGCGCGCCGGCCAGCAGGCGTTGGATTTCCTCCATCCGATCATTGACCACCCGGCAGCTCAGTGAACAACTAGTGAAGACGAAATCCACCACGAGGATTTTGCCCGCGAGATCGGCTTCGGACCGGGTCTGGCCGTCGCGTTCGGTGAGGTGGAACGGCACCAAGTGGCGCGGGTGATCCGGCGGGATGCCCCTCAGGCCGGCCTGCGTCTGGCGGCCGGCGAGCCAGGCGAGGCCCGCCGCCGCCACCGCGAGCCCCACCCCCAGCGCCACCACGCCCATCCACTCCCGGCCGGTCAGCCGGACAGGGGGCGATGGGGCCGGATCCTGGCCAGGGTCAATGCAGCGTGGTTTGTCCATCCCGAATCAGCGTGGCCCCGGAGCCGGCTTCCACGGTGGTCTTCCCCAACCCCGCAGTGTTGACACGGTTGGTGGCGTTGGCCGTCACCGTGGCCGCTGCCTCCCAACGCGGCGTGGTCAGGCCGGTCGCGGTCACCAGCGACAGCAGCAGGGCGGCCAGGGAGGCTTTTCGAATCATGACGAGACGCATGGTATCCTCTGTTCATTCCGCCAGCAAGGCGTCCCACCGGTAGCTAAACACCCAGGTGGCCAGGGTGTTCATGTCGTCCGGCGGCACCAGAGCTTTGAGGGGGGCCATCACGTTGGTCCCCCATTTCCCCGTGCTGCCCGCCTCCATCTGGGCGATGAACTTGCTGACCGCATCCGCGTCGTTGCGGTATCTGGCCGCAATGTCGCGGTAGGCGGGGCCGACCACCTTCACGTCGGGGGTGTGGCAGGTCAGGCAGGTCCGTGACGTGGCCAATTCCTGGCACGCCTTGCGGTTCGCCGGGAGGAAGCGGGCGGCGGCGAGCTGCCATCTCCCCTCCGCCTTCACCACCACCCCGAAGACATCGGTTGGGCCGGAGGGAGTCTCGCGGCCCAGCGCGCCGTGGCCGATCCGCAGGGGCACTACCGCGCCCCCTGCCGCCCTCACTTCGGCCCGGCCGGACACGTCGAACTTCGGCACGGCGAACGTCACGTTGGCGAGCTGCACATACCGTCCGGCCATGGCCGACGCATCCTGGAAAAGCGCCGCCGAAACTGCGGCGAAGGTGAACATTTGGTTGGTCGCGGTGGTCGCCACGGTCCCGGGCGAGACCATGAGGGCGGGGCCGAACGGTCCGGTCCCCGTCTTCCCGGCGAGTTTCACGGCGTTGCGGGGGATGATTTCCCCAGCGTCGCCCGCGGCGGCCACGACCGCGATTCCGGGCTGGCCGGGTTGATGAACGTAGGCCAGCACCCGCTGGTCGGGCAGGACCATCCGTGCCGCCACCACCCCCGCCAAGGTGAACTCCGTGCCCAGGGCCGCGGTCTCGATCTGCGCCCGCACCTCCTTCACCGGCATCTGGGCACCCGCCACGGGGGCGGCGCAGGCGAGGGCCAGCGCCAGGCCGGCTCCGAGCCCGTGCCGTGCACGATGATGGGTCACCACTTTCATCCCGTCTTCCATAGCCAGCGACCTTGCAAAGTAGTTTGTTTTTCTCGATTTGGCTCGCTGGCGACGTCCCGCCGCCCCCGGCGGGGCAGGGCGGGAGTCGTCCGTCGACCCTGGTGGGGCAGCCCACCCCGCCGCGTTGCGGGCGGCACGCCCCCCCATGAACGGGGGAATCTGGCCCGCGGCGCGGCCGCTCCAGGCGGCTCCCGGGTGGGGGCGGATTGCCTGCCTGCGGGCCACCCACCGCTGCCGCCCCGCAGTGCGAACACCCCGGGGTCACGGGACTGGCCGGGTCGGGCGGGCAGGGGGGCGTGGCGGCTTGGGTGGTGAGCGACCCCGCGGCGCAGGAGCACGCGGCGAGTTCGGCGCGGCTTCCCGGCGAAATGTCCTGAGGGCTCCTTACTGGGTGCTCAGCCGGAAAAACCGGTTTCCACCCCCTAGCGCCACCGGCACGGTGAACTGGCCCCCGGCGAAAGCATGGGCCGCTGGCACCGTGGACCACTGGGCCGGGGGAGTGACGTTCGTTGTGGTTTGCAACACGTAATCGGCCGGCCCTGGCCAGGACAGCGTCAGTTGAACTCCGTCTGAGGAAAACGCCAGCCGCGGTGGGATCACCGTCACGACCGCGGGCGCCGCAACGCCCGCCAATCCGTCGCCATCCAGCGCCGAAGCGTGGAGTGTGTACACACCCGCGGTGACGTTGGTCCACGCAAAGGCGGCGTTCCCCGTGTTCACAGTTCCGAGCGTGGTGCCGCTGGCGTCCGCTGTCACCTGCTGGATAATGCCCCCCGGCTCGACGGCCGAGACCAGCATCGTGAGGTTTGCCGGGGCGGTCAGCACGGTTCCATTCACCGGCGCCAGGATCGTGGCGGAGGGGACCTGATAGGGCCCGAAGCTGAAGTCCGAGATCGTCTGGGTTGAGGTGCTGGTGCCGCTGGCGGCCGTAAAGCCGATGAACGCGGTCGGCACCCCTCCCATGTCGAGGGCGATATCGACGACGTAATTGGTCTCGAACGAATCACCGGTGTCGAGGTCCTGCAAATGCTCGGTGAGCGTCGTGCCATCGTACTTGATGGTGGTGAGCACGGAGTGGCCCGCGGTGAGATCCACCGGGAACGTGGAGCCAAATTCCCCCGGGGTTCCCGCGGTTCCAAACCCGGTGCCCGTGTAGAGGAAGCCGCCATCCACCGGCTCCGCGTCGAGCAGCACGGCGTCGCCCGGGTTGATGCCGCAGTAGCCGAGGCAAGCCTGTCCGAGGGCCGAGGGGCCCGCGGCGGAGTCCTGGACCACGAACCCGACCCGCGCCGAGCCCAGGCTCGCGTTCAGCACGAAGCGGGCGGTGAAATTGGTGATGGGTCGGAGCAGGTTGAAGAACGCGCTGCCGGCCTCCCCGGGCAGCCCGTCCGTGAGCGTCAGCACATTGCCGGCCGCACTGGCGTTGCCGTTGAGCGTCCAGCCGGCGCCATTCGCGCCAAAGTTCGCCAGGCTCACGGCTGGCGCGGCCAGATTGAAGGCGGCGGTGACCTCGCCGCTGGGCAGGAGGCCCGGGACGACCGAGATCGCGCGGATCACCGTCGAATCGGCCAGGTGGATTGGCGTGGAATACTCCGCCGAATTGGTGGTCGCCGCTGTGCCGTCGAGGGTGAAATGAATCGCCGCACCCGGGTCGGGCGAGGAGAGACTGACAGCCAGGCTGGAGCTGAATGTCCGCGAGCCCGGGGAGACCAGCGGGGGCCTGGCCCAGGAGGACAGGCCGAAAACCGTCACCCGGTCGGAGCCGCCGACATACACCTTGCCGTTGGCGATGGTCGGCACCGGGAAACGCACCGAACCTCCCGCATCGTCCCGCGACCCGCACAGGGCGCTGTTATATATTTCCCGGGAGAGATCCGTGGCGTCGTAGGCGCGGAGGGTCGATTTTCCCCCGTACAGGGAGGTGTCGCTCTGCACCACCCAGACGATGCCGTTGGTGGCGCCGTTGGCGGAGACGGAGGGGGTGGCGCCCGGATAGCCCAGTGCGCCGGCGGCTATCGATACCGGGGTGCGCTGGATCTGGGCGTTGGTGATCGCATACGCCTTGAGCGGCTCCCCCATGCCGCAGTAATAAAGCTGGCCGTTGTAATAGGCGGGTGTGCTGTAGGTCCCCGCCATCAGCGAGGTGAGCTCCTGGACGATCTGGTCGTCATCGGACGGGTGTGACTGGCCCAAGTTGTCACGGTCGACGAGGTAAATAGTCCCTTGTTTTCCGCCCCCGACCATCAGATGCGGGTGCGCCGCGCTGCCGGCCGAATCCGGCAGCACGATGGCTCCGCCCGAGCCGAGGTCCAGGTCGGAGTCGGCGAGACTGGCCTGGTAATAGGGCGTGAAGTAATCCAAGAGTGCGGGGCCGGTCGCACCGGTGCTGAGCTTGAGAAAGCTGTCGCCGAACCCGCCGCTCGGGGGGTCGAAGGTGCCGTTGCCGGTGATGAGGTAGAAGTTCCCGTCCGCGTCCGCCGCCGGGGCGCAGCCCGCCATCCAGATTCCGCCCGCCTCGCCGTTGGGCGAATCGTTGAAGGCCCCGTTGAGCTGGAGGGTGGCGGCATTGTAGCCGAGCACCCAGCCGTGATACCAACCGGCATCGGCGTACGAGGCGAAGACCAGATGAACCACTCCGTTCAGCAGCAGGAGCCCGGAGCGCTGGAGCTGCCAGAACCCGGTGAACGGGAGGTTCCCCGCCCCGTCACTCCCCTGGCCGTTACCGTTGACCGTCGCCCCCACCACCACGGGACCGCCGAATTTCTCCGCGCCGGTGGCGATGTCGAGCGCGTGCAGGCGGTGCAGGTAGGCGGAGCCGTTCGACCCGGTTTCCTTGGTCGCTGCGTCGAGGTAAATCGTGCCTGTGGAGGGGTCGACCACCGGGGTGCTGGTAATCCCCACCTCCGGCATGATCGCGTAGAATTCGTCGCCGCCGGGGATCGGATTCACCCCTGCGGCCGGGTTGAGGAAGCTGACCTGCCACAGCGGCCCGGCGGTGGGACCCTGGTTGCTGTCGGCGTCGAACGCGTAAACGCTGTCATGCTGGGTGGCCACATAGATCACATTGTGGGTGCCCTGTCCTGGGATGGCCACGTTCGGCACGTACAGCGGTTGTCCGTAAATCGCCCCGTCCACCGGCTGGTAGAATAGACGGCCGAACATGTTGGTGTTCACCGTCTCCGGAGCGAGAATGGTCTCGTTGAGGTTCTGTCCGGTCCGGGCGAGGTCATTATGGAAAGTGAGCACGCTCACCTGCGCCTGGAGGGTGGCGGCGGCGAGCGTTGCCAGGGCCGCGGCCGGAAGGCCGGCCCTCGCCTGGCCGCGGATTTGGCGCGCCGGCTTGCTCCTCCTGCCCTTCGTCCAACGGCTATGATCGTTCATGGTTCATTAAGCTGAATGCTGCAAGCCGGAACCCGCATCGCTGGTTCGTGGCTCCCCCTTTGGCCCGTTGTGGCGAGATTCGCACCACTTGCCCCCGGCGTCCAACCTAAATCGCCCAGGCTGGCTGCCACTTTGGGAGGAGGGGCGCTTGCCTGCGGGGTTGGAATCCGCTTGCAATCCCTCTTTCCTGGTGTAAACGAGACGGACAATGACCACCGAACGTTACAACCTCCACGCGCGTTTTTTTCGGGCCCGTCAGAGAACAAGCCTTGGCGGGCTTGCGCACCGCCCGGTCACGCCCGCGCGTCCGCACCGATCGATCATGAAGCAAACGATTCCCTCCCTCCTCCTGCTGGCCTGTGCCGTCCAACTGGCCGGGGCGCAGTCCGCCGCGCCGGCTCCCGGCGCCACCAACCCGCCTCCCGCGCGCCCGCGGCGCGGCGCGCCGAACTCGAACGACCTCTTCTACGCCCTCGGCCCGGACTCGAAGCCGCATGACAGCGTGCCGAAGGGGAGGTTCGCCGGCCCCAGGATTATCCCCAGCACGGTCTTCCCCGGCACCCAGCACACGTACGATGTGTATGTGCCGGCGCAGTACGACCCCGCGAAGCCGGCCGCGCTGATGGTCTTCAACGACGGTCCCGCCATGAAGGCGGAGCCAGGGGACGTGCAGGCGCAGAACGTGATCGACAACTTGATCTTCCGCCGCGAAATCCCCGTGATGCTCGCGGTGTTCATCAGCCCTGGACGGCGGCCGGAGCAGCCGGAGGCGACCCCCAGCGAATGGGGGGACCGTAATTCCAACCGGCCGGACGAGTACAATCCACCGACCGACAAGTACGCCCGCGTCATCACCGAGGAACTCCTGCCCGCGCTGCGCAAGGACTACAACCTTTCGAGCGACCCGGAGCAGCACGGGATCATGGGGGCCAGTTCGGGCGGTTGCGCGGCCTTCTCGGTCGCCTGGTTCCGGCCCGACCAGTTCCGCAAAGTGATCACCTTCGTCGGCAGTTTCACGAACCTCCGCGGCGAGGACATCTATCCCGAGTTGGTGGCGGAGGCGGAACGCAAGCCGATCCGGATCTTCCTGCAGGACGGTCGCAACGACAACCGGCGCCCCGACAACCTCCGGATGGACTGGTTCTACCAGAATGTGCGGTTGATGAACGCCCTCGCCAAGAAGGGCTACGATCTGAACTACACTTGGGGCATGGGCAACCACGGGCAGAAACAGGGTGGCGCGATCTTCCCGGAAATGATGCGCTGGCTCTGGCGCGATCAACCCGCGTCGCCCGACCCCAACGACCACGTCGAGCGATCCTTCCGTCCCGCCCACCCCAACCCCGCGCCTGCCGGCGCGCCTCCCCCGCAAGACCATTGAAAACCACCCTCCCTGCCGCCCTGCTCCTGGGGCTGTCCCTCTCACTCGCCGGGGCCGCCGATGCCACCCCGGAGACCAACGCGCTCTGGAACCCGCATCCCGCCCCCTCGGGGATCCCCGCGCCGGGCCCTGCCACCGATCAGCCCTACGCCCCCCAGCCGGTCGTCCCCGGTGGCGTGATCCTGACCGTCTATCCCCCCGGCTCCCCTGTGCTCAACGCCGCGCGGGTGCGCGAGCCCGAGCAATACACCCTGACCCGCGGCGTTCCGGGGCGGATTCAGACCATCGTGAATGTCCACAACCCCTCCCTCGAGATCCACACCGTTGAGCCGGGGAACAACACGGGCGCTGCTGTCATCCTCTGCCCGGGGGGCGGACATTCCAGCCTCGTGGTGGGCTCGGAGGGGGCTGATTTCGTCTCCTTCTTCCGCACCTATGGGGTCAACACCGCCATCCTCCGTTACCGCCTCCGCCGTGACGGTTACAGCTCCCAAAAGGACGCGGTGAACGACGCGCTGCAAGGGCTGCGGTTGTTGCGCGCCCGGGCGGCTGAGTTCGGTCTCGACCCGAAGAAGATCGGCATCGTCGGCTTCTCCGCCGGGGCGGAACTGTCCTCCCCGGCGGCGGTGTTCTTCCCCGACTTTGACCGGACGAACCAAGCGCCCGGCGATCCGCTCGGAGGCGTCACCTCACGCCCCGATTTCGTCGGCGTGGTTTACCCGGGGCCGACGCCGTTTGCGCGCAACGCGAACCCGCCGGTGCCGCGGGATGCCCCGCCCTCCTTCATCACCTGCGCGGGTCCCGGGGACCGGGGCCATGCGGTCTGGGCCATGGAGTACTACAACGCGATGCTGCAGGCCGGGGTTCCGAATCTGGAAATGCACCTCTACGGCAACGGCGTCCACGGCAATGGGTTGAAGGACCGGGACGGCACCCCGTTCGGCACCTGGCCGCTCCGGTTTATCGACTGGTTCCGCGACCTTGGCTTCCTGGGCAAGCCCGGGGTGGAGACCAAGGCTGCCCGGGATCTCCGGAGGCCTGCACGCTGACGCGAGGCGGTACCGCAGGAGGGCCGGGTCAGGCCGGCTACCTCCCCTTGCCGGTTTCGGTGTGCGAGGAACCGGAGGAAACCGGCGCTGGTGCCGGGGTGGGGGCCGGGGCGCGCGGTTCCGGGGGATGGTACGGCTCGGCGTGTGACGAGGTGGCCGCATACCCCTCAGGCCGGCTGCCGGACGGATGAAAGGCCTCCCCGTGGGGGAGGGGCGAGGGGCCGTACTCGTGACCTTGGCTTTGGCCTTGGAACGATCTCCCGGCCCACCCGGCTCCGGGGTTCTCCGGCATGGATCCGGGGAAGACCTGCGCGGACGGTTCGCCCCGGGCTGTCTCCCCCGGGTTTTCCCCCCCGCGGGCGGCGTCCGCGAAGCCCTCACCCCGCGTGTGGTTGCGCGCCACAAGGGATGTTTCCACCAAGGTCACCGGGGTGATCGGGGCGCGGGTGAGCGCCTCCACCCGGGTGCGGGGGAGACCGGTGTTGGCGGGGTGCCGGCCAGCGTCGCTGATGCTGGTCGAGGCGACTGCCTGTTCGAAGATGGCCGCGACCCGGTCCACGGGAACAGCACCCGCGCGCGGGGAGCGGTCCCGGAAGTGCCGCCAGGGGACGAAGACAAACGAACCGGCGCCCAGGCCGAAGCCGGCGGTGGGGCCGCTGCGCCGCCCGTGGTAGGCCAGACCCTGGCCCGGGGTGTATTGGACCGCCGGCGGCAGCGGAGCCCATCCGACATGGCTGCCGGTGGTGCGCCAGGTCACCCACGATGGCGCCCAGGTGGGGTCCGGCATCCAGAGCCAGCCCAGGCGGGGGTCCTTGAACCACCTGCCGTAGTGGAAGGGCGCCCAACCCCAGGCGTACGAGGAATTCCAGTACCAGCCGTAATCCGAATAGATCCAGCTCCCGTCGTCCAGATAAGGTGCCCACCCGGGATTCGTCATCGCGACGGACGGCTGCCAGACCGCGCCGTATTCGGAGTTGTCCCGCCAAGTGCCGTAGGGGGCCAGGGCGTCATAGAAAGTGGTGTCCCCGATTTGGGTCATCGCGGCCCCCGGGTTGGCGGGGTAAACCATGACCGCCACAGGGGCTGCGTTGGAGGGGGCCGCCGCCCCGGCCATCACCGGCGGAGGGGCCTCGCCGTCCGCGGCCGCATCGTCGGGCACGGTCGGGAGGACGCCGATCTGGCGGTCATGCCCGAGCATGGCGGCGAGGATCTGGGGCGAAACCCCCAGATCCCGCAAATAGACGATCTCCGCCGCGCGGAGATCGAACGGGCCGGCCCAGTTGGTGACGTAGGCCATCACCACCCCAGTGTCCACCCCAGAGCGGGCGAGGAGGATCACCTCGCCGACCGCGCCGTTGGTGCGCACCTCGGGCGGGGGGGGCGGCAGGGCCGGGTGGGAGGAGTCGCCGGTGGTGGACCCGCCGGGGGTGTCGGCCGCCCCGGCGGCCGACTCCACGGCCATACCGGAGCCCGACCCGGATGGGTAATTGCGCGAGCAACCGGCCGCGACGCCGACCAACCCGAGTGTGACACCCAGGCTCCAGAGTGAAACGAGCCGTTTCTTCATAAAGACTCCCGGTAGCGCCAAGCTCAGGCCTTATCCAGTCCCTGACTGGGGCAGAATGGCAAATGCTCTATTAACCAGCGACGCCCTCAGCCGCCCAAGTATTCATCGGCCAGTGCCTGGCAGAGCCCCGGGGCGTCCGGCAGGTGCCGCCAGTTTCCCCCGGGCCGGACCAACGCAAAACCGGGGCCGTAGGCGGGGCCGTTAGCCACGCACCCGTCCGTGCGGCAGGTGGCAGTCTGGAGCGCCGCCGCCTCCAGCGCCTGCGTCCGCCCGCCGTCCACCTCGTACTTCCACCCCACCAGTCTCGCCCGTGGGAACCAATCGCGCAACTCGGCAATGAGCTTCCGGGTGGGGACCAACTCCGCCAGCAGGTTGCCCTCCCGCGTCGGGATCTTGCCCCCCCGGACCTGGCTCATGCCTCCATCCGCGTCCCGCCGCCAGACGGTGCCAAAGGTGAAGTCACTGACCGCGGCCGCATGAAACACGGCGTCCATGCCGTCGCTGCCCGCCTTGCGGAGGCGGTCGCCCAAATCGGCGGTGGTGGTGAACGCCTCGACCCGGGAAGCCCGCCGCGGGCCCGGCCAGGTGGACTGCTCGCCCAGCAGCAGGAGGACCTCGTGCCCGGTGTCAAAGAGGCTGGCGGCCAGTTCACAACCGAGCCGGCCGGTGGAGAAGTTGGTCAGACGCCGGACGTCGTCCAACGGCTCAAAGGTCGGTCCCGCGGTCACCAGGCAGCGCATATCAAGGAACCACCGGCTCCCCGTCCCCCAAGCGCGGCCCGCCCCACCGGGCGGTGGAGGGCGGCGCGTTGGGCGTGAGGTATTCCACTCGGAGCGTCATTTTGCCGGGCGCGGCGCGAGTCCCCGCCCGAATCATCTAAAACCGCCGCCCGCCATTGGTTGCGGTTCCGGTGGGGTGAGGTGCCGCGCCGGGCCCGGCTCTCCGCGCCGGATCAAATCAGAGGTTTGTGTTGACGTTCGGCACGTTGTAGAACAGCACCCAGCCGTTCTCGGCGCACCCGACGTCCACCGTGCCGCGGGCGTTGTTCACGTCGAACTTGTACCAATTGACGTGGCCGTCCTCGAAGAGGAAGTTCCCGCCGCTGGGCACATTGCCCGGCCCGGTCTGCCAATGGTTCGCGCTGGGGACCGTGATCGAGGAGTCGCTGTCCTGCCAGCCCATCCCGCTCCCGCGGTTGGCGGAGACGCTCCACGTTCCCGTGGCTTGCAGGCGGTCACCCATGATCGGGGCCTGCCGGTAGGTGCCATCGAGTTTTTTCCGCGTAAACCAGCCCGATAACCCAGGGTAGGGGGTCGAGTAGCTCCAGCCGTCCGACGCGGGGTCGGTGCGCCCGGGGAGGTAAAAGTAACCGATGAGCAGGGTGGTGTCGTCCACTGCCTCGGCCAGCCGGTGCCAGCGGTCGGTGGGGCAGTACAGGACGTCGTTGAGGCTGCGCTCCTGGGCGGTGGTGTAGGCGTGGTTCTTGACCAGGTAGGGAGGGTAGAAGTTGGTGACCACCAAGGGCGACATCCAGCTCAGATCGACGCCGAGTGTGTTGTCGGGGAAGGAGTTGGCGTTATCCGCGGCATACATTGCGACGGCGGCACCCCATTGCTTCAGGTTGCTGGCGCATTGCACCCGGTAGGCCTGGTTCTTCGCCCGGCTGAGCGCGGGCAGGAGCATGGCCGCCAGAATGGCGATGATCGCGATGACCACCAGCAGTTCGATCAAGGTGAAACCGGTCGCTCCCCGGGCGGCGGAACGCCAGGTCCGGGCGGCACGGGGTGCTGGGCTTGTCATGAGCGAACTATAACCCCTTTCGCCCGCCTGTAAACCGGGGATTGGACGCTTCCGCCATTTTCCGGCTTGGACGCCCTTTGTCCCACCCGGTGAGGCACGATGTCCGCACGACGATGAGGCGGGGCGGACGGAGAGCCGCCGGCGGACATCGCGAGAACCACTAAACATCCTTTTGACCTGTCATCATGCACCGCATCCTTCAATTCCAGGAAATCGCCATCGGCCAGCACTTCGAGTTCCGGGGGCGTCGTTACCAGAAGCTGGCCCTGAGCCTCGCGCGGGACGAGGATCATTACGGCAACATCTTCCAGGCGCAGACCGAGGTCCTGCCGGATCCCTTCGCGCCCCGGACGGCGGAACCGCCCGCGCGGCGGCCCATCGCCCGAGTGCCACGGGCGGTGCTGGCGTGACCGCCGACCTGTTAGGGTTGCGGGCCAGGGAGACTGTGCCCGGGAGATCGGGGTTGTCCAGGTGCCCGCTTAGACGACGGGCTCCCGGGGGACCGATCTCGGGTATCATCATCTCCACTTCCCGGCGGAAGGCGGCAATGACCTCCGCCGCCTTGTCGTGGGTCCCCCGAATGCCCTGGACTTGTGAGTGACGGAGTTTCCGCCAGTAGTGTGTTCGCAGCCGCCGCTCCTCCACCAAGCGTGGTGCGTTCAATCCGCAGACTCTGATATGCCATTTTGCGGCCGGAGTCGTGCCGACGAGTTGGCCGGTCGCAGGGTCCTCGAAGATCTGCTCGTCATAGTCCATTTCCTCGCAAGGATTCAGGAACCTGCAGCCCGCCCTGGCCTCGGCCCTGGTCGGCCAAGTGTCGGACTTGCTCCGGTTGCAGTGGCGGGAGGCCGGGAACAGATTCTCGTAGGCTTGGATCAGGTCTTTCTTTTTCCGCGGGTCGAAATGGTCCACCTCCAGAGGCCCGCAACGGCAGGTATGCTGTTGCGAATATGCACAACGGCTTCGAAAATCCCGGAGGAGTTCGGGCAGGCACGCCTGCGGCTTGTGCCGTCGGATCGGCTTACGAGGACCCGGCCCGCGCTCTATCCGTCTTCGCAAACTCGACATAGTCGTTGAGCACAGCCTCCATCCGTGCCAGGAGACGATCACGCCTTATTTGGAGGAGCACCTCCTCCGCCGTGGGGGCGCCGATCAGATCGTTCCGCCAGCGGTTGAGCAATTCGAGCCGATCCAAGGCTTCCGCGCTGATGGAGCCGCCGGCCTCCTGCATTCCGAGCCGCTTGAACTCCCGCTCCAGACGGGGATTCCACTCGGTGGGCTTGGTGCCCAGGCTGATAACGGCGACCGTAGCACGATCTTGTGCCCGGCTGACAGCGAGGGTTTCGGGGACCGCCGAGACAGCCGAGACACAGTGCCAGGTCACGGGCGCGGGTAGCGCCGTCCGGGCATGCGGAACCCCGCAGGCCAAGGTGGTGGCCACGGCCCTGCGGAGGACGCGGGAGATGAGGATCTGCTTATCCATGCGCTTCGTCGTCGTACAGGCCGGTAATAAGGCGGCGTTGTAGATCCACGCTGGATCTAAGCAATGCCAGCGGTTGGCCGGTGATTGCCGGCCTGCTCCCGGCACCGGCCGTCATGCCGGCCACGGAGAAAACAAAAAGTCCAGTCTCTGCCGTTTCGGCCCGGTGCGCCATGGTGATCAGGTCGACCGCCTCGATTCTCCTGGGTAAAGTGCCAGCCCCTTTCCAGTCCTGCCCGCCATCCCCGGGCGAGGTGCCGATCCTGCCAAGGTACTCGAGGAGCGAGGCTTGGTTGGTCGCGGCGGTCTCCTTCGTTATCACGGTCGAGTAGCTGTCCAGCAACCCCGAGTTTAGTACAAGGCCGAATTCGACCAAGCACAACCCGGCGCTCCACTCGAGGTGGAGCCGGTTGAAATACATGACCTTGGGGAAGCCCGTATGGGGCAGCCCCACAGTCACCGTGGTTTCCTTTGTATCGTTCCTGCTCACCTCATCCCGACGCCCGTTTATACACCGCGTGACGGGCTTCGTCAAACTCCGGATTAATGCAGCCGCGCCTCCGGTCCGGGGATCGGCCCGTGCCTCGTTGCCCGCGCGAGGCTCCCGCCCGGAGCCGGTGGGGGTTTGCTCGGCGGTTTGCGCGTCCCGGTTCGGGTGGCTTTTTCCTGGTTCGGGTGTACCTTGGAGGCATGCGCCTTTCGCCGTCCTCCCCCGCTTCGCCTCCCACCGTCGGTTCAACCCTGGGGCGGGCGCCGCGTCTCGTGCGGTGGATCTCCTGGCGTTGGTTGTTGGGGATAATCGTGGTTTTGACGGGCGCGACCAGTTCCTTGTCCGCCGCCGGACCAGCGCCAGCCACTGAGGCGAACGTGATGGTCGAGATCAGCTTCCCCGCCGCCCGGGTCCACGCCGACCCGTTCAACGACGTCACCTTGAACGTCCGGTTCACCGAGCCGGGCGGGGTGAAGCGGCTCGTGCCGGCGTTTTGGGCCGGCGGCCAGGTCTGGAAGGTCCGGTATGCCTCGATGATTCCCGGGCGTCATACCTTCCGGTCCGAGTGCGTCCCCGCGGACGATGCCGGGTTGGAGGGGATCGCCGGGGAGGTGGACGTGCGGCCGTACACGGGAACCAACCCGCTCTATGCGCACGGTCCATTGCAGGTGGCGGCGAACGGACGCTACCTCGAGCACGCGGACAAGACCCCGTTTTTCTGGCTGGGGGACACCTGGTGGATGGGGCTTTCCCACCGGCTCCGCTGGCCGGAGGAGTTCCAGGAGTTGGGCGCGGACCGGAAGGCGAAGGGGTTCAACGTCGTCCAGATAGTGGCCGGGCTTTATCCCGACATGCCGCCGTTCGACCCGCGCGGCGCGAACGAGGCAGGGTATCCGTGGGAGACCAATTACGCCCGGATCCGGCCGGAGTATTTCGACGCGGCCGACCAGCGGCTGGAGTGGCTGGCGGGGCAGGGGATTACCCCTTGCATCGTCGGAGCCTGGGGCTATTTTCTCCCCTGGATGGGCGTGGAGAAGATGAAGGCTCACTGGCGTTACCTCATCGCCCGGTACGGGGCGCTGCCCGTGGTTTGGTGCGTGGCGGGCGAGGCGAACCTCCCTTGGTATCTGGCGCCGAGATTCCCCTATGACGACCGTGAGCAGGTCAAGGGGTGGACCGAGGTGATGCGCCATGTCCGCGCCACCGATCCGTTCCACCGGCTGGTGACGATCCATCCCACCGCCATCCAGTTCTACACCGCCCGGCATGCCACGGATGACCCGGCGTTGCTCGATTTTGACATGCTCCAGACCCCGCACGGCGGGCGCGAGGCGGTGCCGGTGGTTTTGAAAGCGGTGCGCGATTCGCGGGCCGCCCTGCCCGTCATGCCGGTGATCGATGGCGAGGCCAGCTACGAGATGCTGGGCGACAGCCTGCCGACCAAGTGGACCCGGCGGATGTTCTGGCTCTGCCTCCTGAACGGCACCGCCGGCCACACCTACGGCGCGAACGGCATCTGGCAGAACAACCGCCCCGGCGATCCGCACGGCAAGTCGCCCCACGGCGGGACTTACGGCCAGATCTCCTGGCACGACGCGATGCAGCTTCCCGGCTCCGGCCAGTTGGGTTTCGCCAAGAAGTTGTTCGAGCGTTACGCCTGGCAGCGATTTGAGCCCCACCCCGAGTGGGCCGCCTGCACGGCTGCTCCCCCCGTTCATCTGGCTGGCTGCTCTTGGATCTGGTACCCGGAGGGGAATCCCGCCCAAGATGCCCCCGTTGCCCGGCGTTGGTTCCGCTTCTCCTTCATCCTCCCCCCCGGGACCAAGATCGTTTCGGCCTCGCTCCGCGTCTCGGCGGACGATTGGTTCTCGGCGCGCCTGAACGGACGGGCCTTGGGTGAGGGCGGCGACTGGCATGCGGGCCGGCAGTTCGACGATCTGGCGGCCACTTTGAGGCCGGGCTCAAACGTGCTCGCCGTGGTGGCGGAGAACAGGGCCGCGAACGTGCCAGCCAACCCGGCCGGGCTCATCGCGTGCCTGGAAATCCGCGACAGCGAGGGCCGGAAAAGCCGGTGGGTTACGGACCAATCGTGGCGTTGTTCGCGGACGGAAATCGCCGGTTGGGACGGCCCTGGTTTTGACGATAGTGGCTGGGTGCCCGCCCTCCGCGCGGGTGGTTACGGGGACGGCCCCTGGGGGCAGATCAACTCCGGCAATGAGGTGGGCAACGAACCCCAGTGCGCCGGGATCCCCAACGGCGTCCGGTTTGTCTATGTGCCGGAACGGACTGCAGTGGAGGTCCGCCAGCTCGGTCCGCGCACCCGTCAGGCCGCCACCTGCTTTGACCCGGTCACGGGCCTGACCAAGACCTTGGGGACCCTCGTGGCGGACGATCAGGGAAGCCTGCGCTGCCCGCCACCTTTGGCGACGGACCAGGACTGGGTGCTGGTCCTGGAGCCGGCTCCCGGCCAGACCGAGGCCACCTTTGGCGGGCATTGACCCGCATGCGGTGGCCGCTCGCGACGGCCCGGTCGGCCGCTCGCGGGCGTCAACAGCGACACCACCGGCCGGGGGCTTCTCCTCAAGATTTCGAATAACATGCTCGTTTTCCTTTTCCTTATTGCGTAGCGGCGTCTCGTGAGAGCGCCGCATTTTTTGTCCTACTTCAGCCTTCAGCCTTCAGCCTTCAGCCTTGGTTCAGCACACCATCACCCGGGGTGGTCCCCCGGCTGCCGGCGTCGCGCTCGTCACCAGCGGGTCGGCGCCTTTCAGCGTCTCCACCGCCAGGCTCTCGAACACCTGCCACTGTTCCTCCGGCAGCCACACCTTGGCCGCCAGCGGACTGCTGCTGTTCAACGCCACGCCCCGTTGTTGGAGTG
>Ga0182030_10005923_pt1 | contig 25867 bp, 39 predicted proteins | sample 812S3MmetaG_FD_121299 | JGI IMG/M metagenome (GOLD analysis project Ga0182030, IMG submission 121299) | Permafrost microbial communities from Stordalen Mire, Sweden - 812S3M metaG (Illumina Assembly) | ecosystem: Environmental > Terrestrial > Soil > Wetlands > Permafrost | place: Sweden...
CGGCGAGGAAGTCGCCCCAGCCCGCATCGGAGATAGCTCTGGCCAAGTGCCGGTTGCGGACCATGTTCTTGATACGGAGGTCTTCGACGCCGATGCGGTCGAAGCGCCGGGCGAGAGTGCGAGCCTCTTTCCGCTGCCAGTCCTTCCGCTGGTTGGCGGTGTGGGCGTAGACCTTCGCAGCGCCCACCTTCGCCTTGGCCCGGTTATTGGACCCCTTCATCTTGCGGGCCAGGTTGCGCTGCGAGCGGGCGAGTGCCTTGGCAGCATTGCGAGCAAACCGAGGATTGGGAATATCGGCGTCGGGGTACTCGGTGGTGGCGAACGTGGTCAGGCCCACGTCCAGCCCCGTACTGGACCCGGTAACGCCGACGTCTTCGGGTTCGACGCGCACGACGAAGCTTGCCCACCAATGCCCGGCAGCGTCCCGGTAGACAGTTACCGACTTCGGCGCCGTGGGCAACTCCCGGGACCACACAACCCGCAGGTCGGTGCGCCCATCCTTGACCGCCACGCAGAGACGGCCATCGCGCAGAGCGAACCCGTTGGCGTTCCACGATGCCGTGGCGTGCGAGCCCTTTCGCTTGAAATTGGGCCGGCCGGCCGGGTTCTTCGGGTCGAAGAAAGCCCGGATGGATTTGCCGAGGTCCCGGATCACCTGCTGTTGGGGGGTGACCGGCACTGTCGCGAGCCAGTCGAAGCGGCTGCGCCAGTCGGTCAACTCGGCGGCCATGTCAACCCACGACAAGCTCAGGCCCTCGTAACGCCACAGGTCCCGCCAGCGGCCGAGAGCCGTATTCCACACGAACCGACAGGAGTCGAAGACCTCTTGCAGCGAGCGAGCCTGAGCCGGGGTTACACGCAGCCGGTAGGCATACCTCGCTTCCATGTTGCGCAGTATACACTTGGTCTGTGCCCAACGACAACGACATGCGCCACGGACGGCACTGCGTGTTCGTCCTCCACGTCCACTTGGTCTTTGTCACGAAGTACCGCTGGCGGGTATTCAACGACGAGCACCTGCGTCACCTCGAAAGGGTCTTCGGGGAGGTCTGCGCCGACTTCGAGGCCGAATTGGTCGAGTTCAACGGCGAGACAGACCACGTGCACCTGCTCGTTCACTACCCGCCTAAGGTCCCCGTGTCCCACCTGGTCAACAGCCTCAAGGGGGTTTCGGCCCGAGTTATGCGCCGGGATCATCCAGACTTGGGCCGCCGCTTCTGGCGTGGTCACCTATGGTCCCCGTCCTACTTCGCCGGCTCCATTGGAGGGGCTCCGTTGAGTGTGCTTCGTCGGTACATCGAGAACCAACAGAGACCCGGGCCTGTCGGTCCGGTGCCTATCCCTCCCCGACCTAAAGTCCGGGGTCTCCCGGCAAAAATCCGATGAGGAACATCCGAGTGGTCAAGCTATCTCGTAACACAGTATGGGCCAACGATCCCGGGCTGAATTACAACCTCAAGGACGGGGAGACTATCCTCTCTGCGAGCCACGGGTACGCCAGTGGCAACCTGGAGTGGTTGACCTTGATCATACAAGGGCCCTTGATTATGCCAGGAAAGGAAGAGGTTGGTGACTAACTCAAAACCGTGGACGAAGACCGACGTGGGAGCGGTTTGGTACCTGTTAGGAATGATGACCGGCGTCATTGTAATGGGGGCAACCGGCTTTCTCGTCGCTCCGAAAGCATCAGTCGTGCCCGTTGAGAGCGAGACAACGTTCAACGCCTTCGTCAAAGACGACATGGTCCAAAACTTTGGTGTGCCGTCTTGGGCCAACGTCTCCTGTGCCTACCCACCTGCATGGATACCCGGAACCATCTTCTTGTGCTACGCCTACAACAACGGCAAAGAACTAGGCACGCTGCAAGTCGACGTCGACCGCACCCTGCCCGGCTACCTCTGGAACGTTTACGAGGCGCCTACCTTTGTCCGTCCCTACGTCCACCCCGACCTTTAGAAAGAGATCATTTCATGGGACACATCAACATGTTCGAACTGGGAAAAGTCGTCACGACCACAGCCGTTAGGGAGACCGAACACCAAGACGATCTCCTGTGGGCGCTCAGTCGCCACCAGTCGGGCGACTGGGGTGAAGTGAGTGAGGATGACAAGAGATGCAACGATGACAGTGTGGACGGCAGGGGACGGCTCCTGTCGGCTTTCACGCTGCTGTCCGGCAACAAGGTGTGGTGTCTTACGGAATGGGATCGATCGTGCACCACCATCCTCTACCCCTCCGAATGGTAATGACCAGATGAAGCCCTGCTACTTTGACCTGGAATCTAAGGGCATTGTCGACCTAAGCCCCAACATCCTACCTGGTGGGGGCTGGGTGGTGTGCCGGGTCAACACCCCGTACCGCTCTCGTGGGAAGGGCATAGCTCGCAGGCTCATGGCTCAAGTACTGGCTGATGCCGATGCCGAGGGTGTTACTCTGTGGCTCGGCATTAACCCCTACGGCCCTATGGACTATGATCAGCTTGAGTCCTGGTACCGGCGTCTGGGGTTCAAGGGTCCTCTCTCCGGTACTGGTATGGGCAGAGACTGTTGGCCGTACAGGAGACTGCCCCACACTAAACGGCAATTGACATGAACCCCGACGTCTATTACGTATGGCGCCGTAGCGACGGTACGTTGACTCCTCTGCCAACAGGATACCGAGAGCTGCCGGGTTCACCTTCACGGTGCTCGCCGGTCCGGTCAACTGGCCAACGGCGCTGCAGTGCATTGAAGATAATCGTGATGCCCGACACCGCAAACTGATAGCAAGGTGGTCCCGTTGACAGTAGATCCCCCCATATTCTCCGACGAGTGGCGCCGGGTCACCGCTGGCTACCCTCGCTTCCACACTGTCTACTGGGTGCGGCACCTCTGGGATGGCCGGCGCATCGGTGTGGAGCGCGACTACAACGATCAACATGAGCCCACGGACAGTTGGCGTTGGACCCTGTACGCAGGCGAACCCTATATCACCACCCATGGACCCGACACCGTACTCGCTACAGGGTGGGCCCCCAATGTCCCCGTCGGACAGAAGATGGCAGAAAAAGCAGCTAAGGAGAATCAATCATGAGGCCCATGCTTGCGGTCACAGTTGACAGTTCCACGATAGGCAAGCTCGCAACGGGGCGTGATTGGGCCTTCTCTCAAAAGATGGACGGTCGACGTGGATTGTTCCTGGTCGACTCCCCGAAGGTTGTTATGTACGGTCGCAACGGACGACGAGTGGCTCCTCCGGAGAAGATCAAGCGTGCACTTATGCGCCTACCCGAGGGTCGGTTCATCCTGGACGGCGAAGTCATGGCTGATGGGTACCTTTACCTTTTCGACGCTCCCAGCGTGACGCTAGCAGGACGAGACATCGTCACGATGGAGTCACCCTACGCTGACAGGATTGAAGTCCTAGCTACTCTGGTCAAGAGCGTTTGGCAGCCAGCAATCCCCACCATACAGCTGCTCCCCCGGGCAACATCCCCCGAGCACAAGCTGCGACTGTTGACCTGGATCAAGAACAACGGCGGCGAAGGCATAGTGGCCCGCAAGATGGACGCACCCTACCTACCTGGTGTACGGTCCCCGGGCATGGCCAAGCTTAAATGGGTCAAAGCCCTTGATTGTTTCGTAACCGGCATAGGGGAAGGGGGCAAAGCCAACCTCGTCCTGAGCGTCTACGACGAGAAAGGATCCGTCATAGAGATCGGTAAGGTCTCAGCCTTGACGGCCGACGGGCCCAAGGCTAAGCTGGGGACCGTGCTCGACGTCACATATCTGTCTTTTTCCAAGGACGGCCGGCTCATCCAGCCCGTGAACCCCAAGATCCGGTTCGACAAGACAGCGAAGCAGTGCTTGTTGCAACAACTGACACCCGTGAACATGAAGGAAGTAGGGGTCTTCTCATGAAAAAGCGAGCGTTGCCAAAGTACGGGCTACGTTCGGGCCTTGACTATCCAGCCTAGAAAGAAAACAGTGATCTACCTAATAGGTTGTAACCACCAAGGAAAGTACCACCTCTTTCACAGCTGGCGGCTGTGGGAAACCCACGTCTCTCACCTTTGGGAAGAGCGAGAGTGTAAGCGATGTGGTTCACGACAGGTTCGGCCGTGCCGGCAATGGTAAACGACCCCGTCAAGGGAGTATGGGTAGTAATCACCGGCATCATCGAAGGGGCTACCCGCACCCAGGCCCTAGCCGAGATCACCCGCCGAGGCGGGTACGCTCAAACTGCAGTCACCAAGAGCACCGGTCTGCTGATTATAGGACGCCAGCCTGGCAAAACCAAGCTGACAGCAGCGCGTAGGTGGGGCACACCCACGATGGATGGCGCTGACTTCTGGAGTGACGACGCCAAGTTGATCCCAACTGTGTCCACTGAGGAATTACTCGCCAGCTTCCGTGCACTCATGGCATTGGAAGTCTACCCAGAGGGGGTACCGGCATGAACGTCAATTACCTCGTGCACTTCGACAGGATCGGACGCAATCACAATGTGCCCGACCTGAAAGTGAGGGTAATATACGAAGAAGGAGGGGGCGACCAGGACTGGCAGGCTGCTAACAAACTAGCCGAGGCCGTCTCTAAAGTAGCACGAAAGAACTTGATAAGTCGTTGGTTCGAAGTCACCGTTTTTCTGGAACAAGAGCGGGGGCTCATCGAGGACGGTCGCTTTGGTTGCTTCTCGTTTACAGTTATCCCCTGAACCGGTGCCGTTTACCCGGGTTGCTGGAAGAGGATGCGCCCGACGAAGCCGTAACACACCGGTGCTGCGCCCGCAGCCTGTATAGCGTCAATGATCAAAACTTGAGGAGGGTTATAAGTGTAACCTGTCTTATCCAGGGTGATAGAAAGTCCGCTCTGAACCGTTGTGTATGCAGCAGAGTAGACAAATCCAACCTCCGCAGCAATGCCACCCCCGTTGCTCTTGCTCGCCAGGGATGACAATGGATCAAAACTGGTTATGGCAAAGTTTTCAGCACTACCGAAACCGATGATCAGTGTGTCAGCTGCCGTCGTCGAGATTGTCGACACCACCGGCGAGGTGCCACTATAAGTGCCAACAGGTAACGAATCATTTACATCAAAAGGCGTAGTAATATCCGCGCCCGTAATGGGGATCCCTATTACGATTGCATCATCAAAAGCAGCTGAAAAATCAATCGTTATGTCGTAGGTGTTCGCTGTCGGAGCATGAGCCCACCACTCCTCACCAGCCTGTCCGTTGCCGCCAACAGATGGCACGGCAACACGAAGAGCCCACGTCAGGGCCGGCGAAGAGGTAATCGACGAAACGCTAACAGGGGTCGACGTGTTATACCCCGTCGATGTTTCAGAGCCTATCAGCAGGACAATGATGTCGTCGGCAACACTAGTGACTACATCAATCCCCATGGCACTTGCCGTACTCGCTTCAGCTGTGACAACGGCGCTACCAGGGTCAACATGGGGAGCGCCCCGAGGGGGGGGTGCTGCGCCCGGAGGGACGATGGCGTCGACCATCCATATGTTATGGACACTGCCGCTAGCAGGAGCGCTTAGAAGCACAGCGCAGGCAAGGTCGGTTTGAGGCGAGCTATACGATTCAGACAAGACGAAGATGTTTTGGTAATTTACAGCACCACCGTTCAACTGGTGGGCCAACGCTACCAACGGGGAGGACGTCCCGCCTAATGGCGGTGCATTAGCAGAAGTAGGACCAGATACAAACCCGATGACAAGAGCATCACTGGCTGTCGTTGAAATGGTTGCTAGCAAACTAGGGCTGTCGTTCGTGTTTACAGCCGGTAACGAAACATTGACATCAAAAGGTGCCGAGGTATTGGCGCCGGTAATGGGGAGCGCAATGGCGGAGGCATCGTCGAACGTTGCTGAAAAGTCGATGGTGATGGCATAGGACTCGGCGGTGGGAACGTGTGCCCACCACGTCTCTGCCTCCTGGCTGTAGGTACCACCTGAGGAAGATAGGCAACGCCGTGCCCATGCCAGGGCTGGCACGGACGAGACGGACGCTACCGAGATGGCAGATGTCTCAGCGTTTGTCTCAGCGCCAATGAACAGTTCGATAATGTCGTCGGCGATGCCCGTGATAACGGTTAGACTTATTGTGTTCGTGCTGGAAGCCTGAGCGCCTACGGGTCCGGAACCAGTTGTATCAACAGAAGGGGCAGTCATTAGCTCACCCGAGCATTACAGACAAACCAGCGGCACCAGTACCTGCCGTGGTAATCTGCACCTGCACAAAATCCGTCCCCGCTGTCATGGTGATAGGCGTTGACAGAGTCCCAGAAGTTATCTGGGTGCTACCGGCAATCGACAGGGTGTCCACACTATTGCCATCCAGTAGAATGGAGATGTCAGTAGCTGTCGAACCTTCGGTGGCCAGCACGATGGTGTACTTGGTGAACGTGACGTTGTTCACCGGAGCGAAACAGTCCGAAGTAACGGTCGAGATGGGTCCGGGGAAGTCGAACGAAGGCATCGACCCGGTCGAGCTGCCACCGCCTCCCCCTTGGCTGCCCTGGGGACCTTGAGTGCCCGTGTCGCCTTGCGCACCAGATGAACCCTGTGTTCCGACACCAGTCGCTCCCTGAGCACCCTGGTACCCCTGACTACCCTGACTGCCCGTTGAACCTTGTGAGCCGGACCCAGTAGCCCCCTGAGCGCCTGTGTCTCCTTGGGCGCCAGTTGCCCCTTGAAAGCCCTGCGCCCCCTGAGCGCCCGATCCGGTGGCTCCCTGATGACCCTGGCTGCCTTGCGAACCCTGAGCGCCTTGAGAACCAGAACCAGTCGAGCCTTGACTGCCAGTCATACCTTGAGCGCCAGTTGCACCTTGCGACCCGGTTAGTCCCTGAGGACCAGTTGCACCTTGCGACCCGGTCGAGCCTTGACTACCGGTTGCCCCTTGACTGCCCGTGAAGCCCTGCGTGCCTGCGCCCGTAGAGCCCTGGCTGCCTTGCGTGCCGTCCGCTCCTTGATAGCCCTGCGAACCTTGCGAACCCTGGTAGCCTTGCGTCCCCTGAACACCTTGATAGCCCTGCGCTCCCTGGAAACCCTGCGCTCCTATGCCCACCGCAACGCTTAAACTACTAGTCGTTGTCCCTACAGACACGGACAAGTTGTCTGTTGCTTGCGTGGAAACACCCGGCGTTGTAGGCGAATTGGCCATGATGGTGCCAGTGATTAGGGTAAAAGGACCGCTACCTTCAATATAACAAGAGAACGTCCAGGCAGTAGTGACACCCTGCAATGCCGAGGTCTGTGCCGCCGTCCAGTTAATCGACCACTGGCCCTGTCCGTCGACGACAGACGGAGTGACGATGGGAACTAAGGCGTCCTCCCCACCCACCCACATGGTGGGGAGACTTATATCGTCCCACGCTATAGGTGCGTCAGAACTGTCAGTGAAAGTTGCAACGACAAGAAGCCCAAAGGGGTTCCCTGCCACCATGCCAAGGTCTTGCTGTGTGGGTCCCTGTTGAAGTGCCATTGATTAGGATATCGGCACACACTACTGACCATCAGACATCGTCAGAAAATAATCTTAGATAACCCTTTCCTCGGACTTCGGTGCTGAGTTGGCCGAGTTCAACGGGGAGACCGACCATGTGCACCTGCTCATCAACTACCCGCCCAAGGTCTCTGTGTCACATCTGGTCAACAGTCTCAAGGGAGTCTCAGCACGGGTTATGCGCCGAGACCATCCCGGACTGCACCGCCGCTTCTGGCGTGGGCACCTGTGGTCCCCGTCCTACTTCGCCGGCTCTGTTGGAGGTGCCCCGTTGAGCGTGCTTCGCCAGTACATCGAGAACCAACAGAGACCCGGAGCTATCGCCCCGGTGCCTATCCCTCCCCGGCCTAAAGTCCGGGGTCTCCCCGCAAAAATCCGATGATACAGGTGACCTCGTACATCACTGGTTCCCGGGCTGCCTAGATGCGGCCGCAACAGCGAGGGTAGCGTAAACCTGGGCTAGTGCGATCTTATTGGCTCGCTGCGGGGTCTCACCATCCTGGACCTTGATAGCCTCCGCACAGATCTTCTCGGCTAGCTCTGCGTACACATTTGCCGTTCTCATATTCGATACGATCGAAGGGTACCCACGGGCAAGTAATCTGACGGCCAACGAATCGCCGGTGGGCGACGTCCAGGAATTGCTCCTGTAGCTTCAAGGAGTTCTATGGTTGCCGGATAAGTTTCCCGCAACGGCGGGGTCTTCGGCTTGAGTTTCTTTCTCAACGATACCTCCTAGGAACTCCCACCCCCACCTCTTTGTTTTTGCAGGGGGAAGGTCAACGGTAACCGACGGGACCCAGATAGGAACGGCATCCGGGCTCCTGCCTACAACATAGCACATTAACTTACGGTACCACTTTTAGTGGTGTCTTTGGCGTCATGTTCAATGGCTATTTGACTGGAGGATGAGAGACCGAGAGAGTCGGCGTCGTCTGGATGGACCTCCAGAGCGTAGCGGTGAGGTGCCTTCGCCTTGAACGACGTCCCATCATTGGGGAGCATGTTGAAGTGGTCACGGTACATGCCACTCGAATCGAAGAAATACGCACTCACTGGGTAGTTAACGCCAGCATTGTGGAGTGTCGCCTGCGTCTCCCCATCGGGCCAGTGGAACAGCATCGGGTCGAACCGGTCACCAGCATCTGCGTCGGACGTATTCTGCACACCCATCTGACGTAGGGCTGGCGTGTTGGCTACGCGGACCTTGATCTTCTTGTTGCCCGGCTTTATGCGCACCGTAGCCGTGGGGTATTGCTCCCCGGGGGTATCACCAGGTGCCTGAGGCGCCCATGGGCCCTGCTTTGGCATCTGTGTGCGGTCGAAGGCTACCCGGGAACGTCCTTCGTCCTCCGAGAAGCCCGACCCGGACGCCTGGGCCCGCTCTAGCAGCCGGCGTATCCCGAACTGCCTGAGGTTCTCACTGTCAGTCTCTCTGTTTGCCACGATAGCCTTCCTGAATAGTTTCCAATCGGTCCCTTTTCGCACTTCGCTTCTCACTGCTGGGTTGTTCGGCAACACGGCCGGGTCCATCCAAATGGCGATCTCGATGAGGTCTCCATCGGGGTCCATGTCAGGGTTGAGAACGTGACGATCCCAAGGGTCCTGGTTCAGACGGAGGAGATTCTCTTCTTCTACAACGTACAAGAAGCCCTGGTAAATGCCCATCGAGATCCACGAAGCCACGAAATCTCCAGGTGGTAACTTGGCTCCAGTCTCCTCTTGAAATTCCCGACGAGCTCCATCGAGCGGGTCTTCACCTGGCTCCAGGTGCCCACCGGGGAACTCCAACATCCCCGAGGCGGGATCTTTATCGTCCAAAGCTCGCTGCAACATCAGCACTCGACCAGTCCTACGAGCATAGACGGCTAAACCTGCAACCGTTATCTGGGCGGCCAACATTCTCCCAACAAAGTCAGCCCGTAGATCCTGGCCAAAGGTCACTTCAGGCGCCGGACCATTTCACGACAGCCCGTGATAACCTGCCACAGAGTCGACGGTTCTTGGATCCAAAACAGCACAATACTGAGAGCGCCCACAGTAAACCTCCTCGTTAGCCACTATCGTCTTATCGGCTGATTGGGGAGTGCGAACTGATTGCTGACAGTCTGGAAGGTGCCTCACGAGCCGGGGTGGTCTGGATCTCGCATGCCGTGTTGCCGGACAAAGTCCGCGACTCTCCAGGTCAACTGGGGCTCTCTGGTGTCCCCCATGTCATGCCAGTGGTCCGGGGACGGGTAGGGACGTCCAACGATGAACCGCTTGGACTCCAACTGTTCGGTAATGGTGATGCCAACAAAAAGGTGCTGTCTCAACTTCTCTCCTTAATAGTCTTTGTGACGCCAGAGATAACGTGCCCATACTATGGCGATTATAGCACCGATTATTATGACCCCGATCAAATGATCTTGCCGTGCATCCACGGTCGGGTCCGATTGTACCGCATCTTTTCTAGGATGGTGGTTGCGAAGCTCTGGGCAGTCTGTCCGCAATCAAATAGAGCCGTATCGAACAGCCTTATGACCGCATCCGCCAGCTCAGCGACAGTCCCTTCCGGTTTCCCGTCTATAGAGTGAGAATCGTGGGCACCGTCGACCCGGTAGGCTTCGTAAGCCTCGCTAATCTCACTGTGTATGAGAGTACAGGCGTCTCCAAAAGTGCGACCCGAATGGAAGCCGTGGGCTTCAGCCGTATCCCAACACTCTTGGATGACGTCAACAAATTTGGGGACCCCTTTGGGAACCCCGCCAGGGTCACCCGTCAGATCCTCGTAGAGGTGGTCGTGGACTTGGGCCAGCTTCACCGTTGCTGCTGCCTCTGGAGAAATGTAGCATCGACACCTACCGTGGCAGCCGTTCGGGCAGTACCACTCACCTTTGGCATTGTAGCTTTGTTTCACGGTATCTTCCTTTTTGGTTGGGGTCGCCGCCCGTGCTCTATCACAAATCGAATAGCGCAGTAGATAGCAGCTACTAAAGCAAACGTTTTCACCAGTCCCACATTCGACGCCAGCCAAAATGGAGAGGCAGTGTCGGTATGATGCAGACCCAGACGTCAAGGCCCCAGCGAGGGTCACGCTCCCAATAAGCACCAACCCAGAAATCTTGAAGTTTCCATTCAACTTTGAGGTAAAACTTACGGGGATGCTTAGTAAGTTGCGTGGCCATAGCCCTGCTCCATTACATCATCTCGGAAGACAATCTCTTCTGCAAGTTCGTCCGCCAATTCACGCAGCTCGAAAGCAACAGATTCAAGGACGGAAGTTGCGACAACAGAAGTCCCCAGATCGCCGAACATGGGCGTCGCTCCCTGCACCAGCTCATAGGCCAACGCCTTGAGCTGCTCTACGTGTTCACGGTCAGACATGTCCCCTCCTCAATCTCTCGCCATTCTACATCCGCTACGAAGTACTTGGTCGTTCGTCCAAAGTGCTGGTCGAGCTCCTTGGAGTACTCACGCCAGCTCTCGAATTGAGCAAGGTCACGTGTCTCTCGACTGAAGTAGAGGGACCCAGTCTCGTGCTCTTTGCGCGTGGCTGATAGCCCTTTTCTCTCCTGGTAGACGTCCATACGGTAGAGCGTTTCGGTGGCCGGCATTATCGCGGCCACCGAAATGGATAAACCCGCCTCGCCCAGGGATGAGGGGTCGCTCTCCGGGTTGGTTCAAGCCGATCAAGCGCATCCAGGAACTCATTCCAGGTGGTGAACTGATCGTTGGTCTCAACAGAATCAAAGATGTTCTCCCAGGGTCCAACGATTACAAGCCGAGGGGAAGGCGCCATAGCGTAGCGCAGTCCCAGGACGAACCCGTGTTCCCTCTGCCGGCCGGAAGTACCGGCAGACCAGATGTCGCAACCGCCAAAGGACTTTTCCTGGGGCTTCCACCCTCCAACACGGAACTTCATAGGACCTTCGGTGAAGTGCACAAAGACATCGGAAGACATGATATCCTCCAGATCATCATTGGCAAAGGTAGCATCGTTGGCGGCACCCGGTCCAGTGCTGGCGTGACCACCAGGAGCCAACCATCGAGCAGGCACCCTATGACCACGCTCTCGCAGCTCCTCAGCGTACACCTGCAACTCAGGCCGCCGGGCGTACCGGCTAGCCAGGTAGAAGTCGAGACTCACTGTTTTCCTTTCTGTCGGCGTTGTTCTTGTCTGCTAGCTGCCTCAACTGGCGGAGGATTCGATACATATAGGACCGATCATAGCCCTCTTGGCGAGCAAGCTCCGCAACAGAGATCCCCTCGGGCAGCCGACGACGCAAGATCTCTCGCACATCCTTCCGCTTGTACCTTCCACGTGGGCGGATACCGGATACCCGGGCACGGACGGTACGGGGATCGCACGCGAACATCGTGGCGATCTTGGTTAGGCTCAGACCAGAGTCATACAAGCCTTGACATTGCTTCTTAGACGGACCAGAAGGCTCGTCCTCCAGGTAAGGACCATGGCACAAGCACTGACAGGCGAGGCTCTTGCAAGCCATGTGTTTACCATCTGGGCACCGAGGCAAGGGTCGCACGTCACCAGGATAGCGCATGGCGACAAGGTTGTCAAGTCACCTGACGGGACCGGTTCCTCCACCGAACTGGCCATAGGGCCCGACCGTCTCATTGTGCTTCTCGCTGTCATGCCCCATTGGATTGTGCGTCACTGGGCCCACAACCCCCACTGTCCCGCCGGCCGTACCCCAGTCCTTGGAGTCAAAGCCGGACGCTGGCTCGGTGGCACGATTTAAATCAGTGTCAGAGAAGGCTGGGTCGGGCGTCGGGTTGGTGGACGGATCCACCGGACCTCCGTAGTTCGAAGCGGGTGAATCAGGAAGGGTGCTCATTTTGCTCCTCAAGCATGTTCTTGTAGGTGTTCAGGGAGAACACTGATGACGTTGGACGGAAGATGATCCAGACAGTCAGGACACATCGGAACGGGTAAAACGGCGTCCCGCAAGACAACCATCCTCCACTCATCCAGATCAGCCATCAGCTTATCGTAAGGGGTACCACAGGGACATCGGATATATCGAACGATCAACGTTGCCACGTCAACCAATCCAGCTCTCAGTCGGTCCACTCCCACCAGTAGCCTGAGGCTCGCCGACCATAACGGTTTCCGGCTCGTCGGTGTCCGCCGGCCCAACCAACTCTGTGTGGCTGTCGGCGCCCGGGTTCTGCGAAGGCGGGCTGTAGGGGAACGGGGTGTCTGCCGTCAAGGGGGAGCTGAGATACTCTGGCACCTCCGTCGCACACATGGGTTTAAGCTTGCTCATCAGGACCTCCAATTGGTTCTTTGACATCCTCTCCGCCCTGAAGGACGGAGATTCCTACTGCGCCGCTCACGCTGCGCCTCGGCGGGTTGCTGCTTCAACGGGTCCCGCCAAGGCAAGCCTTGGGCAATACGGTACGCTGCACCTCTCGCCAACACTTTCTTTTTGTTGGCAAGGTAGTAGGCAGCTTGATATTCTTTTCGAGACATCAAACCGTCCCGTTTTCCAATCTCAGAATTTGCCACGATACTCGACTCTGTTGGATGGCATCCCTTACCTGTCGTTCTCGGGTAGTGAGTTGACTCTTACCAACTTTTATCTCAACCAGAACAATCTCTTCCAACGTCCCCTTGTCGAGCCCTTTAAAAACGACGTAGTCAACTGGTGCACCCAAAAAATGGGCATCGCGAGGGTTGAACTGGTCCGTGAATATGGGGAACAAAGACGCCAACTGCTCACTGACCTTCCCGCTAACGGTAGCGTGGCTGCGTGTCACGGAGTCAGCACGTGCAGCCAACAAGTCCTCTTCGGAGTACTTAAAGTGTTTCTTGTAAGTCTCCAACCCCTCGGTCAGAGCACGAAGTTGGCTGATGTACTCATCATTGCGGGACGCCATCTCCTGGAGAATTTGCAGCCTATCACGATCAGCTGCGAACCGCAGGAGCCGCTCTTTCTTGAGAGCAGGAAGGACAGCCCACAGGATCACCACAAGGAGAACAACGATGATGATAGCTGCATACAGTAAAACGCTCATAGTTGCTCCTGTTGGATCCTCATCACCATGCGACGAGCCTGTGGCCACGTAAGGAATAGCGGGCTAACAATCAAGAACTGTGCTACTTCCCGGGCTTTAGGACCTTCGGAGTGCACTAGACGATGACAAGCGAAACACAAGCTCAAGGCGTTCCACTCAGTGTTGGTCCCGCCATGGCTTTTGTAGATGACGTGATGAGTGTGCAACCCAACTCTTTTCCAGCACCGCCGGCATCTGTCGTGATCACGTTTTCTTACGGCTGCCACAACTGACGGAGGGAATGTGTTAGCCAACGACGTGGAACTGAGGAAAGAAGTAAGCCAGCAGGTGAATGAAATCGTCCCGGGTTAGGCTCCCCTCTCCAACCCTCTCCAACAAGGACTTGACCTGAGCAGCGACTGCATACAGGTCTTCAACCGTGTAACTGTCCAATATGAGATCAAAATCATCCGAGCTCAGCGTGTTGTCCGAGGCATGTCCATTGACGGGACCATAACCCTCTCGATTGAGCCAGATGGTAACACCAGTATCAGCCTTGTGCACCATTTCCAGTTCGTTTTGGTATCGTATCCCGGTCAGGGCCACGTTGAAACCCTGTTCGAGGTCCCAGTCACATGCCTTCGCAGCGATGTTCACCCAACAGTTCTCCCCGAACATCTTGCGACCGACCTCAGATCCCAGGCGTTGCAGGTATTCCCTTGCGTACTGGTTCTTCTTGGTCTCGTCGTAGCCAACGCGAGCGTGAAACTCTTGGTATGTCTCCCACCAATCACCTGCCGTGTCGCCAGTCGGACCATACCTGTGCCGAATCAACGGGTTCAACGCCAACAGAGCCTTCTCTAGCGGCTCACTCATGTAGTGTTTCTTCCAGCCACCCGCTTTCACCAACCCGTCGGCAAATGTGTCCTTGCCTGCAAAACCATAGCCCCCAAGCCCAAAAAGCCAGGTCTTCATTTCCTCTTTCCTCCTAATTTCTGCAGTGTCCTTACAGCTACCAAGGGGATCGAAATTACTCCGTTGACAGCGTCGTTGGTCTCATCATAACTCAAAGCTAGTATCAGAAGAGTTTTGGAAACGTTCACCAGAAGTCCCACAGTCACGCAAAGTTGCTCAACTGGGTCATCGAAGTCCGAGATCGGCTGCCAGCACATCGTAGATTCCGAGTCGATCCAAGTGACGCGCACGGGGATCCCGCGAGGCAGTTCTCCGTTGTCGTACCAAGTAAGGATGGAAAAGGTTGGGTCAGTCAACATCATTAAGCAATCCTTCAATCCAAAGAATCATTTGTTCGTGACTGGCAGGGGACAGTTTAATGGTATCACCATGACGGGTCCACAACAAAGGAGCCTCGCCCTCTGGGCGTGGGTTTGTATGGCATATCCCGGTGCCATCGTCATAGAGTGTGAAGGATGGTTGTCTCACGAGTCGAGCGCAGTCAGAACGTTGGCCACTATAGCGGACTCCAGAGTGATGACGCTGTCACCAAAGTCACCCTGCACTTGAGGCAGTTCCGAGAACAGTTGCGTCACAGCCCACCGAGTATCTTCCATGGCTGAGGCCGTGTCAGCATTGTTACTGTACGGGCATCCGTCAGAATCCTTCTGAGCCACGTCTACCAGAATCTTTACTATCGCTTCACACTTCATTTCACACTACCTCCAGTTTGTTAGTACTCACTCGCATTTCCAAAACGGGACGATTGGACAAGTAAGCCATAATTCGTTCATTAACCTGGACGTCTCCCCTTGAGAGCCATTTCTCAATAGCAGCCAGTTCGATGTTGCACATAGGACAAAGCAGCCCGCGAATGCATAACGGACAATACCTTCCCTTGTGGACCAGACAGGAATGATCGTGATCGAGGTGCCACATAGGAGGCGTCTCTACCTCACACAGAGCACACCGTCCGTCCTGCATAACCAAGATTTGTGCCCATTCGAATTCCGAAATAGCTGCGCGTGACCATAAAACTCTGTCTCTCTCCGATCTGTCAGGATCAATAGGACGCTGAATTCGAACAGGAAGATCCATATCACTACCATGCCGTAGACGTTGATAATGCAAACTACATAAATCTTTACAGTGAACCATTCGGGAACATCCAAGGTAGGCACAACAGTCTACCTTGGCTTGTCGATGCCAACGAAGAGGACTTTCTAGGTCAAGTCCCCTCTTCCCGTGTTGCCAGCGTGCTCGGTGCCCTTCACACAGTCCCTTGGCATAACCCGGTTTGTCACAACAACCAACTGAGCATTCACGCTGCATTTGCTTCTACCACCGGATTCCCTTCAACATCACAAGTAGCCTCAAAGGTCTGTCCACGCCACTGAGCCCAGGCATCCCACACGACTATAGGTTCTCGACTAAACCGCTCCCGTCCATCCTTTTCCACGTGGACCACAGAAAACCCAACGTGCCAGTCCTCACTAAGTAAACCCGTTCCTGGTTTCATCTGGGTCTGGATTAAACGATTCATGTTTTCGTCGTAAGTAGACTTTGAAGACGGCACCGACCCATCCTGGCGAGCCAAAGTACCATCACTCCAGATCTCCATAGTCCGGGTACCCTGACTAGTCGAGATATTGTGAGCCAAAGCTTCTCTCCTGTGAGTGTGGCCGAAGACTACACTGGCATGTACGAGGCTACTGATCTTGCGCGCCGTATCAAGAACCTTGTTTCCATAAGCCGGCGCATGAAATGCCACCAAGTTAGTATTGAACTGGTAAAACCCTCCAGGCCACGAAGGATACCACATAACCTGATGGTCCCGGAACCGACACATGTAGGGCACGGACAAAACGGGCGCCTCGTCTTCAGGATCGTCAGCTCGGTGCAACCCCACCAGATAAGGCATCTGACGAGCCGTCATCTTGGTCATACGGACGTCGTGGTTGCCACCAAGCACAACCAACCGACCCTCCGGGCCTACAAGGTGACGTCGAGTAGTGAGGATATCGTTGCCTCGCTGGAAACTCTTATTTAAGCACTCAACCTGCAGATCCCCAGGTCCACTCTCGTGCGTAGACAAGGCAGAGAGATCGAGAAAGTCGCCCACGTCGAGCCACCCATCAAGACCTTCATCCCCGGCCACGCAAGCCCCTATTTGGTGAGTCAAATCAACGGCGCGCTCATCGTGGATAGTGTGCCAATTTTGTCGGTCTGTCCAGAACCCACACTGCAGGTCCGGCGTGGTTATCCAGGTCTTCCAGGTCCCCAGAAGGTGCACCAAGGGGAAAGGACGGGGAGCGTCGATGACGGTCGGTGTGGCTTGACGGATCTCGACACGAGCCTCCTCTTCTCCCTCTGGAGCCTGAGGCTTGACGCGCAACCAGTGCTTCTTGTCGCCTACTCGCACCTCGATGGTGCCAAACACGAACCCAGGAGGCAGCTCGATACCGTTCTTAGTGAACCAGTCGAGCGTTACTTCCTCAGTCTGGTCTTCCTGCTCACCAAGGTTGGTCATAACCGTACGCTCGACGTGAGCGCAGTGTTGTTGGACCTGTAGCCGGGAGACCCCAGCGTCTTTCAGCTGTAAAAGACGCCAGATAAACTTGTACCCGTGGCCCTCACTCCGGAGATCTGAGACAAACTTCTTGGTCTCTGGCTGCGAGCAGATACCGTCGCGCTCGCAGTCAGTCAGTTCGAATGTGCTCATAAGTAACCGTGATGCCTTTCTTCAGTAGGGGCTGCCTCGGCACGCCTCTTGGCCTGTTCAGACACCATGCCGCTGATTACCTGTGTCAGAGCCAAGCCGGCTTGACAAAGGTTGGAACCAACCTGGAGCGAAAGAAGGGGTCCCAACGAGAAAGCATGCTTCACTTTTTCATCCGTTCCGCCGCCGACGGAACCGGTGATTTGCATAAACACCACAGGCTCGGACCCTTCGGGGGACTGTTGCATGCCCAACCCAAGTTCGAAGTCGTCCACAATGACGAACGTCATAATCTTCTGGGGTTCCTCAGCAGGACCAGTAGGAGCTATACGGAGGGACATGGACTCGGCTGATTCAGTCATCATCGGTCTCCAATGGAGGCGACGAGTTAGCCGCCTCGAACTCAAGAGCTACATCGATTGCCTCATTGGCATCTTCTTGCAGCTCATTGATAATATCGACCACGAGCAGGGGGTCAACGTAAAGGATGTAAGTGACAGCCACCTTGGTGGGACGACCTCCGGCCAATACGTCATCCTTCATTGAGTGGTAGTAAACCTCCAGCCGGGTGGGTGTGAAGTTTATGGAGTCCACCACGTAACTGGGACCAGTCCTCACAGAAGTTCACCCTCAGCAACCAGTTGCTCATCCGACGGAGGAAAACCATCCAGCAACACTCCAGCACCGTCCCGTAGCACATTGGAGCCGGCGTAGTTGGTCTTATAAGACCGAGGGTTACTGGAAGTCACAGGAACGGGTTCCCTCAGGTCAAGACCCAGTTTCTCAACTAGCAGAGTCTTCAGGTCATCCGGGACAAGGCATCCATCAGTAACCTTAAAAACGTTGATCCGGGTGACGGTACCATCTTTGGCTGTTTTGACAGAGACACCGTTGGTGTTGACGACAACAACCCAAACGGCGACGGCGTCGAGCCCAGATGACTCAACTTCTTCTTCTGTGAGCTCGGTGATTGTTCCACCAAACCTGACAGCGACAGCGTCGAAGCCCACACCATCCAGGGTGGTTGAAGGACTAGACATCAATTACCTTCTTGTCTACGCATCAGGCGTGCTTGAGGGATAAAAGTGGCATATTCATCTAACAATCCAGATCTGCTTCGGTTCAGGCAGCATCGGGACTCCCACGCCCGGCAGGATGAGCCTTGCGCGACCTATATTCGTCCAACGAAACAACTGGTGCCAACTTTTCTGTATTCACTACGGTTACAGTCCCCTCACTATACGAAGGACAAAGATCAGCGTTGGTGCTGACCAGGATTTCGTTGTAGACCTCACAGTATTCACCGTGGGGCCCGATAAAAATGTGTTCGCAATCATAACAGCTCTTCAAGGGTGTAGATCCCCCCCGTTCCGTAGAATAGTGAACCCTGGCTTGGTCACGGGTCCCTCGATAAACGTCACTTCGAGACCTACCTCTTCGAACATGTCGTAGGCGATTGCAATGCTCTCATCCCAACGAGCATGAGTAGAATCCTTCGGTGTCGGACGTGACGACTCAAGAGTGATCAGCCTCGTGATGCCAGCATCTATGATAGCAGCGGCACATGGCCCACAGGACGCCCAGGGACAATACATCCACTTTCCCTCTGTGGATATGCCCCACTTGGCGGCAGCAATAATAGCACCCGCCTCGGCGTGGTTGAGGCGGTAGTACTTCTCGGGACGTTTCCAGCGTGACTCAATGTCAATTCGTACTCCTATCGGGAATCCATTGGTAGCGGTCGTTACCGCCAGAATTTCGCAATTCAGGGGACTGTAGAGGACAGCAGTATTCTGTGTACTGGGATCTGGCGAGTACTTTGCCGTATAACAAAGAGCCTCCAGGAAAATCTTGTGGTCAGGTTCAAACAGCACGTTTCCTCGTCTTTCTCAGCACGAGCAACGTGCTGTAGTTGTTATGGGTATGCCTCTGACTGCGCTGCACGCGAGGTGTATGGAGTAAATCGAACCGATCCTCCAGCACCAATCCAAACTTGGCTGCATGATTGGTAAAATCCATGGTCTGCCACCTCTTGACCCCTGAGCACACCTGGTCCTGGCACTTCAGCAAGACACGCTTCTTGGCTACCCGAGCACACTCAGGGATGGCATCCAAGATCAACTGGTAACGGTCTTGCCACCGCGTAACCACTTCGATCCCATAACGTTCATCGAAATCCCCTCGATCAGGGGTCCCATTGAGCCTATAGGGCAGGTCGCAGACGACGTTGTCGAAGTGACCATCGATGAACGGCATGTGTCGAATGTCAACCGAGCCGATGTATGACTTTTGTTCGTCTATGTCACACCCGGTCAGATCAGGCGGTCGGTACTTAGTCCAAAAGTTCCCAGATCCCCATGTGGCATCGAGGACACTACCGTCAAGGTAGCCCATCCGCGCCACGTCCACGATCATGTCAGCGTTCGTGACCCAATGCTGAGCCGTAAACACAGTCACGAGTCGACCAGAGCTGCCAGAATGGCAGGAAATTCATCCTGGTCGGGATCGGCCAGCATGACAATCCATGCTGCGAGGCGCAGCCCCTCGCCGAGTGTCATGTGATGAATGGGACGCAGAGGGACCAGCGTGTCCACGTCGTCGATGGACACGCGTTCGAGGAAGAAGTCATTCGAAGTATCCTGTGCCTCAGGTGGTGTGACGGGAGACATGTCAGAATTCCTCATCCGCAGCCGCGAAGGCGAACGGATCCGGGGCCGGTGCTACAACAGCCGGCGCAGGAGGAGCAGCGACAGGGGCTGCGGGAGGCTCAGGAGCCGTCTGGGGACCAACAGGGGCAGCAACGCTGTGGTAGCTGATCTCCGTGACCTGCATGGGCTTGGGGTTTTTTGATGGCTTGAGACCAATCAGCTTGACACGAACTTGGTCGCCCTGGAAGGGACTACCCGACGGACCGCCAGCTTCCTTTATGGCCCGAGATAGCTCCGTCAGGATCTGCGTGTTCTCTCGCACGAACCAGGTCCAAGTCGTAGCTGTCACAACTTCGTCCTCATAGAACCCCGTAACAGTGTTCAGCTTTGAGAACGTCTGCGACCGCGGCTCCGACAATTCCAGTTCTATGATCAGAGTCTTAACCTTGTCCTTGTCCTTGTCTGGAGGTTGGATCTCTCGAATGTTCCGACTCAGAACGGTTCCCTGGAACTTATCGCCGACCTCCTTGAACTTGACGGCAGGATGACGCTCGTAGATCTTGGCGGCATCGTTCAACATTATGTCAACATCACTACTACTCACTGGGATTCTCCTTAGTTTCAGTGACCTGTTCAACCTGCTCAGAACCCGGGAAGGCGTCGGTCACTATTTTGACACTCTCCAGAGACTCAATCAACCGCTCGATGGCCCCCAGAGCGAGACGACCAACATCATCAGCATAGAATGGGCCTGTTTTGAGTTGTGGAACACCCTGAGGCCATCCTGCCTTGAGCTGCACCTTGAGTTCGGGTGTTAGGGCGTTGGCCCTCGTGCGTAGGATCCCCACCCAGTCGAGCAACGAGGGATCAATCGGAGGAGGGGGGGGAGGAATGGTAAAGGCCGTGCCCACCACGTCGTGTCGAGCATTCCAGTGGAAGAGGGCACAGAGCCCCGCCACGACCCCTTCAGCACCTGTAAGGTCCATGGGGACTAACTCGAAACCCGTCTCGGAGAGGTGCAGAATGTACCCCTTGTCGTGCCGGATGTCATCAGGCATCGGGATAACGTTGCCCAGCCGGGCATATTCTCTCCACCTTGCCTCGTCCAGCTCGGCACGGGCGATCTTGACCGCCTCTTCAGACCACTTACGCCGGCCCTCGGGGATGTTGGTGCCAGCCTTGATGTCCTTGTTGAGTGCGGCCGTGGCCGCAATAAACTCCACCAGCTGATCGTCGCCCGGAGCGTCCCAGATCCCCTCGCCCATGGAATAAAAGAACAACTGCAGGGCCTGGTTGGCATAGACAGCCTTGCCAGTTTTTATATCTCCGATGAGAGATCCAGGTTCCTCTATAACGCCATCCACCGTCCTAATCCCCTCGGGGAACCGCAGCAGACGGTCCAGGGTACCGGCATAGCCCAACTTGTGGTTAAACACCGACACCTCCTGCTGGACCACCTCCCATTTGTAGTACTCCTTAGCCTTCCGGTACTGCAATACATAAGGCCACGCCGGCTTGGGCACCATATCGTCCATAAGGGTGCCGGCGTCGATCTGCTCTGTCATGTGGTGTACGGCGGTCCCGATGTTGGACTTCGCGTTCGAACTGTCCAGGGCCTGTTTTGCAGCTCCAAAGGCGTCGCTGGCAGCCAACATAACAAGATCAGGGCGATGGCTGAAAGTCTCGGCGATGGTCTTTTGCTTCCAAGTGTCAATCGCTGGTGCCGCCAGCTGATCAAGTATGCGACTAACGGCAGGCAGCTCAACAACGTCGTCCGTGTCAGGGTAGGGGACGGGATAAACTCTCGATCCCCACTTGTTCTTCCTGGCTGCCGCCGGGGCCGTCAATTCAGGCCCCTTTGTGGACAATTGCTGGAGTTTGGTTTTCTTTTCATGACCCCATCATAACACGTTTATGGACGATTGCAAGTCAGCTCTTTTGGAAATGTCCCTTAGCATCACGAAAAGGCTTTACCTTGGCGCTGTCGATTCTCTCCTGCGTAGCCACAGCCGGATCGACGACCGGCTCGCTTTCAAGCCCTTCAATCCGGTTGTCTTGGACGTGCTGTTGTTTTTCCACGGCACGAGCAGCCGGACCTTCAAGCGCGTCCAGCCGGTGAGTCATGTCCCGTCGAGCAACTACCGTCTCTTGAGCCACCACCTTAACTTGCTCACTTTCCTCAGCACGATGAACGAGTTCAACTCTGGCCTGTTCACCCGAGACGACCTGGTTGGCAATCGCGTTGGTTAGTACAACCTCAAGTCGCCGAACGACCTCCGTCAGAACGGCCAGCTGAGTCTGTGTAACGAAGTTCTTCTGTCCTTCAAGCTGTGCCTGATCGATTAGTTCGATTCGTTTGATGCTCTCCGCCAACGCGACAAACTCATTACGAGTAACATAATTCTTAGCTTGTTCCAACTGAACAATAAGTTGAGCAGCAACACCTGCCTCGGCAGCATCAGTGTGCGCTTTCTGCACCCTGTATTCTTGGACGAGGGACTGGATACCACCCTCAAGCCCCTTAACCCCCAGGGCTAGTCCGCTGACAGAGTCCACTATGCTAGCGATCTGCTCGTGAATGGTCTTGATACCAGCCTCTGCATTCTCCCGTTGGACAACAGTCTCCCGTTGAAACGAAACCAACTCGGTTTCGATATGTTCAACTTTAGAATCCACAGCTACGATGGATTCGGTTAGGATTGTGTGTGCAGCCTGAGTGACGTAATCTGTTTGTATCTGACCCAGGATCTCGCCGTGATGTTCAAGAACGTCCCCCACCGACACGTCGGGACCTTTGCCAGTCTTCTTCAAGGTCAACAACACTTCATCAAGTTGAGAGCGTTCGACAGCACGCTTTGCATGCCAAGCAAAAGCCTTCACTACGGCGCCACCGAACAGAACGGCAGCAGCAATGATAGTCCCCAGCAGGGCTAGGCTACTAAGCACGTCCGTGCCGGTAGCGACGGCGACGACGGCAGCGATCAGAACGGGCGTCATTTGGCCAGTGAACCATTTCTCGCAAACTGGTAAGGATGAACCGTTCCCTTGGCGTCCTGGGTAACCAGGACATACCCACCATTCCCACCCTCACCAAACGGAGCAATCCCCGTGCAGGGCCCGTTGATTGCAGCGCCCCCCGCCTTATACTCGGGGTGATTGTTGAGACCCCCGAGGTAAGGAGCACCTTGGTAGGAGTTCACTGCACCGGCAGAGTTGACTGTCCAAAACCCACCGGACTTAGGATCGTAGGCTACCATATCGTTACCCTCCTGAGGTTTAACCGGGGAAGGGAAAGCCCACGGACCGTTGGCATCCCAGCCACCAAAATCGTACGTAAAAACAGTGTTGTTGTCGCAAGACGCTCCGCCAACGTCGATAAAGTTGAACCCCTGGTTGCCACCCTCGGGCGTCCAGCTCTGAGCAATGTTGCATCCGGATGACGGGACCTGGTCGCTGGGCGTTCCGTCCGGAGCGTGGATAAAGTACTCGAAGTCCTGCTTAATAGCATTCCACACGGCCATCTGACCGTAGAAGAGCGGCTTGTAGCCTTCCCCGTTGATGACCTTGGCGCCCGCCTGGAAGTACGCCACAGTGGAGTTCCAATTCAGAACCATCTGGTCGTTGGGCAGCATGATCCCCGTCCCAAGCGGCTGACGGAAGCTTTTAGCAAGGTCCACGGCAATGGCGGCGTCGGACTCACCCGCAGAGGCGCCACCGTTCGGGTCGCTCGCTCCATGCTCCCAATAGCTCACAATTGCCATGTTGAGCTTGGTAAAGGCGGCTATCACGTCATAAGTGACATTTCCATTGAGGTAAAGGCCGACGACGTCGAATCCAGCCGCCTGGGCTGCGGCTGGGTCAATCCACCCGTCTGTATCAAGAGCCGGTTTAGGGGTGGGCAAGAGGATCATATGTCTCTACTTCGGCATATGAAGGTTGGTTCCGGAGTCAACAGTTACCAATTTGGATTGTGGGCCGAAATACCCACCCACCGGTTGTTGTACAGACCGTCCGGGAATTCTGCCGGTCGCCACCCGGACTTCCACAGACAATAGGGCAGGCTAACTTGATCCTGTATCCCCCACTGGAGGATCTCCGCCCACCAGCTCCCCATCAAGGCTCGAACGGTAGAATCGTCGTTCCGACGAGCCATAATGCCAGCAGCCCATAACCCCCAGTGGGCGGGCATGCCGGCGTCATGGTAAGCAGCCGCCTGGTGGAGCAGTGGCTCGTGGGCGTACTTGGGCATACCTATAGACACGGCGGCTTCTTGGTACAGACAGTCACGATCGGGATGTTTCCACAGAGCCATGCCAGTAAACTCGATACAGGCAAGCGCCTCTTCTACGAATGTGGGTGAGATTATCCTGACGGTAGTGTCGACCCAAATCGTCTGTTCATACTCGGGAAGATAGACATGGGGCAACATCTTGTACCGTTTAGACGCCATGCGAGGGGTCTCACCCGGATTGGGTGCTTGATTGAAGGTGACGAAATCTATCCCCGGGATGTCCGGCCAGCGTGGGTGCTCATTGTAGTTGTTGATGTTTGCGGTATAAACACAAATTTTGTTCATATCAGCAACCTTCCACCTTGTCGAGATCCGTCCTTCACCGCAATAAGGTTGGCCTGGACGTACGGTATAGCGTTGGCTCGATGCCAGGGCGTAGGGAAAAAACTTACGAGCCGGCTCACCTGGAACCGACAAGCTATCTCAGGCACAAACTTGGCATAGTTTGCATCAGACCAATACCAATGGCTGTTTTCGTTATAAAAGGCCACGTGGGTCGGATCCTGATGGGCACCCCTACCGTCCGTCGAGGGGGTGCAACTCAACAACAGTCCACCGTGGGCCAGCACTCGGTACAGTTCATTGAACAACTTTACCTTGTCAGCAACGTGTTCGAGAAAGTCTGATGCTCGGACCACACCCACCGAGGAGTCCTTCATCCTGCCCAGCACCTCGAAGATGTCACCCTTGTAATCCACATCCCCCACCATGTCCACCGTCTTGAACCCCGGCGCCGGGTTGTGCGCTCCACCCAGGTCCAACGCCCTCAGTCCTTCCCGCTGGGCCCAGGCCAGGGCGTTAGCCTGAATATCCCGGTCATACAGCTCGACCGTCTTGGTCTGGATGGCAGCGTTGATCTCGGGCTTCCGCTGGGTCATTCCAGAATGGCAACGTTGCAAGTACAAACATCTAGGAATGTGAAAGAACGACGTCTTCTGGTAGGTGCGCGCCATCAGATCTTGGTCATCCAGGTACTCCATATCGACGTTGTAGCCGCCGGCTGCGTCGTACGCACTCCGCCGCCAGGCCCGGATATGATTTGGCCCGTACCAGACGTACGAGACATTATGCGGCGTAGGCTCCATAGCGTGCACCGCCAACACGGACCGACCGTCTACGTCCGCCTCGTAATACTCCCACCCATTGGACAGATCAAAAAGCTCGTCGTTACGGCTGCCATCTTCACTGATCTGCGCACAATTGCTGTAGACAAATCCGACCTCAGGCTCCTTATCAAAAACATCTTTGATTAATTCCAATGCATTTGATGCCATTTCATCGTCATGATCCAGCTCGACAAGGATCTCTCCTCTACACTGGGCCACGGTCAGAGCTTTGGCCTCCCCAACACCCTTAAGGTATCCGAGCTGCACCTTCACGATACGCTTGTCTCTAGGAGCAACCCACTTCGCCCCGGCGTTTAGCCCAACCACCCACTCGAAGTCCTTAAACGTCTGAGCCTTGAGAGAGCCCCAACACTGATCCAAAAACTGAGGATTGTGGGACGGTGTGAAGACGGAGACGTGTGGACTAATTACACCTTTAGACATGTTGCGATTATAGCAGAAAAACGGAGAGTTAATAGGTAGCAGCACTCCATCCGACACGTCCAACGATCCACATAGTGGTGATCGTCCACTGGGCATAAAGTGTAACGTTGGCGGTGAAGGGATAGCTGGCGCTGTTGGCGTAAGCGGTACCACCGCCACCAGAGACAGTGTTCCACCCGGCAAAGGCATGGCCAGCCCAAGTAAA
>Ga0182030_10005924_pt1 | contig 25865 bp, 19 predicted proteins | sample 812S3MmetaG_FD_121299 | JGI IMG/M metagenome (GOLD analysis project Ga0182030, IMG submission 121299) | Permafrost microbial communities from Stordalen Mire, Sweden - 812S3M metaG (Illumina Assembly) | ecosystem: Environmental > Terrestrial > Soil > Wetlands > Permafrost | place: Sweden...
GCGTTTGTTGTCCTCGTCATCGCCATCGTCATCGGGCGAGACGCCGTGAGCGCGAGTTACGCGAGTTACCTCGCGGCCGGCTGCACGCTTGCTCACCCGATAAATCTCGGCGTGTGTGCCAACACCGCTAACCAATTTGCGGATATACCGAGCTTCACGCCGCTCGTCATCGCGCTTCGTCTGTTCCCTTTGGTGATCGGGGCGTTCGTAGGAGCGCCCTTGGTCGCGAGAGAGATGGAGTCGGGCACGTATCGCTTCGCCTGGACCCAGGGGGTGGGTCGCATTCGCTTACTTATCGTGACGCTCGCGATGTTGGCACTGATCGTGACGCCCGTGGCCGTCGCGCTCGGATTCTTGCTCGGCGGCTGGTACATACACCCCTACGCCGTGATCAATGTTGCGGTGGGGAGCCATTGGCAATCCGGGTTGTTCACGACGACATGGTGGATGACGCCGGTATGGACACTTTTCGCGCTGGCGCTCGGAACGTTGGTTGGGGCCGTCGTCAAGCGCACAGTTGCCGCGATTGCGACCACTGCAGTCGTTGTCGGCGGGGTCCTTCTCGCGGTTGGCCTGTACCTCAATCGGATCTTCGACATCGGCGCGGTCGCGTCGTCGCGTCTAATGCTCAGCTATTTTCCGACTGGCACAATCAACACAGTCGCATTCGGGGGCGTAGGGCCTAGCGGGAGCTTGCTTGTGCGTGGCTGGTTCGTCGGCCCTGGAGGGCGAGTGCTGGGGAGCCACGCTGCAAAAAGGGTTCGTGATCACGTGATTGGCTTGTACCAATCGAAGAGTGGGGCGAACGATCCGAATGCCGCGAAGCGCTGGCTGTCGCTGCACCATTACACGTACTGGTTCACGTACCAGCCGGCGAACCATTTCTGGATTCTTCAGGCGGTCGTCGGACTCGTTGTACTCGCAGTCGCCGCGCTTTGTGTTCTCGGGACTGTGCGGTGCATCCGGGGTCATCGCGCGTAGCTACCAGACTGCGTTTTCCCACCACGAAACAACTCTGGCCGTTGCCGCCGCCCTCGCCAGATCCTGGCACTCCTTAGTCTCGAGCACTCCACGGGCATCAAGGGTTGTCTAGACGCTCGACCGCGAAGAAATTGGGACTCACTTTGACCGTGCGGGCAATAGTTAGTTGATGGGCGCCACCGGGAGTGAATCGACAGACAGCGACGACATTGCAGCGTCGTTGGTGGATCCTCAGCGTTTCGCGGCGGTGGTTGATCGTCACTTTACGGAAATATTTGACTACCTGGCCCGGCGAGTGGGCAGAGACAATGCTGAAGACCTCGGCGCTGAGACGTTCATTGTTGCTTTTAGCGCACGAAATCGCTATGAACTTTCTCGCGAGAGCGCCCTTCCGTGGCTCTACGGGATTGCTACCAATCTCATTCGACGTCACCGCCGTACCGAGGTCCGAATGCTAATTGCCTATGCCAAGGCGGCGTCACAGCTTGACCCTGACGATGACCGTTCAGAGGGGCTCGTGGCGCGTCTCGATCACTCGGCATCACTGGCCCGAGTCGCATCGGCGTTCGCCGACCTCGACCCTGATCAACGCGATGCCCTCTACCTCGTTGCGATCGTGGGACTGGGGTATGCGGAGGTATCCGAAGCCCTCGACATCCCCGTTGGCACCGTTCATTCCAGAGTGGCCCGGGCCCGGACGAATCTTCGGGACCTGGCGGCCTATAGCGGGCAAGAAGGCAATGAAGAATCGATTGCGGCGAGAGAGAGTTAGGGACATGGATCATGGTTGATGAACTACAACTGCTGCGCGAGGTGTTCAAGAGCGAGGAAGAACCCGACACCGACGCATGGGAATTGATGCATGGGCGTCTTGCCACCGCCATCGAGATCGAGCAAAAGCTCAGCGGCAAGGCTTCTCATCGAGTTCGTACGGCTCTTGGATCGCGGCGACGGATGGTGAGTGCCGTGGCCGCCGCCGCCGCGCTGATTGTTGGATTGGCGGTCTCCTTGAATGGATCCGGTACCCAATCAGTGGCTTCCGCAAGTCCGTTTCGACTGGCGTCGCTCGTCACGGTTCAAGCGTTCCGGGCCAGTCCTGAAACTGTCCAGTTTGCCAATCACGTCACCTGTCCGACCTCAACGGACTGCTACCTGGTGGCTCGATTCATGAATGCCCCGACGGCCTCTGCAGGCAACAATGTTTACTCCTCTACTGATGGCGGCAGTACGTGGCAAGAACTGGCACTCCCTTCGGGAACCTATGTGGAGACAGCTCTGTCGTGCACATCGAGCGTCCAGTGTTCTGCTGGCGGAGGACAGTACGAGGGACTTGACGCAAACGGCAAACCCATAATGAACCCAGTATTCCTAAGTACGTCTAACGGAGGCGAGAGTTGGACGGTTCAGCCGTTTCCGACTCCACAACTCGGTCAATTTGAAAATTTGTTTAGTCCCTTCATTACTTCTTTGGGTTGTCCATCCAGTGAAACGTGCGAGGCCCTTCTCGTGGCCAATTTTGGTGGACCGGGTTACAGCACTGCCGTCGACAACATCTTTATGCGAACTGACAATGGCGGCCAGAGTTGGTCGACCACGATACTGCCCGGCCAACCCGCCCCTATAAGCGGTGGCGGGATCCTGAACTCGCCTATGAACAATGGGATGAGTTGTCCTTCGACACAAGTTTGTGTCGCTTCTGCGCTTCTTTCCCCGATTGGCGGTGCGACCTCGATCGTGTGGAGAACTGATGACGGCGGAGCGACGTGGTTGGTGGGTTCGTTACCCGACGGTCTTACGTCCGCCGGTCCGCTTTCGTGTCCGGACAGTCTGCATTGTTGGATTGTGGCGGGATCGTACGGCAAAGGATCCAGCGATCAATTGCTTGAAAGCACTGACGGTGGGGCGAGCTGGAACGTCCGTTCCCCTCAAGGACTATCCGGAACGACGATTTGGGGATCCGTCAGTTGTCCGACCGACAACAACTGCTGGGTAGCGGGTGAAGTCACCGGGGCGAATCGCGAGAGCGTCGTCTACGCGTCGAATGACGGAGGACAAATGTGGACCAACGTGCCACTTCCATCGGCGATCGGAGCGGAATCAGCACCGTTGCAAGGGATTGACGAAGTCGATTGTAATACGACACTCACGTGTGTCATCTTAGGAATTCCAGCGGGAGTTTCTGAAAATGGTGTTGATGAAGCCATCCTGACGAACGCTGTTCCTACCTCGTAAAGGGGAAATCTGGAACTTTCTGAATGGATGTACTGAGGAAGTCGTGAAGAGATCGCAGTGCCGAGAGTCAGATCTCGGGTAAGCGAATTCGGACCAACACAATGGCGGAAGTAAGAGGATGCAATCTCCTAACTCCTTGCATGCCATCGCCTTAAGACCAGTTCGCTGATGTCCGCTGGTGACCGTAGGCGGTTTGAATACTGGGCTGTGCGTCCAGCAGCTCGGGCGCCATGAGTACAAAGGAGTAGTCATGACGTAACCGAGCGACAAGGTCGCGATAGCTAGCCGGTGAGAGTCCGGTCCGAGGAGGCGCCAAGGCCCTCGGTAGTGAAACCTCCGGCGTTGGTCGAAATGCCAGCGTCGAAGCGGGGTGAATCGAATTCGCAGTCCGCAACGTTAAGTGAAGTTTGCAGCGTCGTTAATTCAATCTGCGAAAGCAGAACAAGAGGGTGCCGAACCTGTAACCCAAGGGTGAAGGCCATGGAAGATGTCTGAGTTCTTGGAGCGGACATCGAAGAACCCCCCGGCGCAAGGAACGTGGAATGTGAAGAAAGGTGTCGTGGCAACTGGAGAGGCCCTCCTCGGCCCTCATCCTGTGGGGATGAGGAGTTCGTCTGCCTATAACCGGTGACCCCGGGAAGTGGTGGGCAGCCGAGAGGGAGTCGGAGGGGGACGTAGTAGTGACGACGGACGGGACAACATAACCCGTCTCGAGCGAAGGTCTCCTGCTTCATCGATGCACGAGTGAAAAGGGAAGAAGTAGGTCAGTGTCGAAGAGACTAGATCAGCCAACGAACGCCAACGAATCAGGTGACGAACGAACCCGGTTACGGGCCAGTGACGTTGCCCGAGACGAAGGCGTGAGCAATCTTCAAGCCCTCCAACGCGTGCTCTACCGCAGTGCCAAGCAGGATCCCACACGTCGGTTTCACGCCCTCTACGACAAGCTCACCCGCAGTGATGTGATGTGGCAGGCGTGGATCAACGTGGCTACCAACCAGGGTTCCCCCGGTGTCGATGGGGTCTCCATTGACTCTGTCAAAGCCACGGGTTACGAAGGAGTGATGTCCTTCCTCGATGAACTGAGCGCGGAGGTGCAGGCCGAGACGTATCGACCGTTGCCCCTACGCCGAGTGAATATCCCCAAGGCCGGGAAGTCTGGACAGACCAGGCCGCTCGGCATACCCGCCCTGCGCGACCGGGTGCTGATGAGCGCGGCGAAACTGATCCTCGAACCAATATTCGAGGCGCAGTTCTCGCCGGTGAGTTTCGGGTTTCGCCCGAAGCGCTCGGCTCACGACGCACTCGAAGTGATTCGCCAATCGGCGAACGCGGGCGCGCACTGGGTGCTCGACGCCGACATCAAGAGTTGCTTTGACGAGATTGATCACGAGGCCCTCATGGCTCTGATCGAACGCCGGGTCTCGGACCGGGCGATGTTGAAGTTGCTGCGAAGTTGGCTTCGCGCGGGGATTATTGAGGGAGGGGTGTATTCGGACAGCGACTCGGGGACCCCGCAGGGGTCTCCGATCTCCCCGTTGCTCTGCAACATTGCCCTGTCAGTCCTCGACGAGGCGCTGAACAAAGCGAAGTTACAGACCGGAAAGGTTGTTCGTTACGCCGACGACTGGCTCGTCCTCTGTTCGACGAAGCAGCGAGCCGAAATGGCCCGCTTCATTGCCGAGGCGGCTCTGGCTCCGCTCGGGTTGCGCTTGCACCCCGACAAGACCAGAATCGTCCACCTCACTCGAGGGGCAGAGGGCTTTGACTTCCTGGGCTTTCATCATCACATGGTGGAGTCCTGGAAGTGGCCCGGTCGTTACTACCTTCAGCGCTGGCCGTCGAATCGGGCCATGGCCTCTATCAAGGCCAAGGTTCGTGAGATGACCAACCGACGCTACGTCGGACTGTCGTTAGATGTTGTCGTGCGCCGACTCAATCCCGTGCTGCGGGGTTGGTCGGGCTACTTCCGACGTGGAAACTCATCGCGGAAGTTCAGCGTCATCGACAGTTACGTCGCGGAGCGGATGGCCATTCTGGCCAGCAATAAGTACGGACTTTCGGGACGCAACTGGGGCACTCGATTCAGTTACGAGTGGTTCAAAAGTCTCGGGGTCTACACACTTTCTGGGAAAGTAACTTTCAGGACTGCGCATGCACGGCGGTGAACGATGTCGGAAAGCCGTGTGCGGGAAAACCGCATGCACGGTTTGAAAGGGGGCCGCTGGGGAGGTTGACTCACGTTGCGGGGACCGCTGGTCTCGGGCCGGTGCGCTGGAAAGCCACCACTATGGCCCGGTCGAGACCTCAACTGCAACCGTGGTCTGCTGAACCAGTGGCCTACCTCACTTCATTTCACGGACGTTCGGGCGCGACCGTACGTAATCGCCGACGTTGCTAAAGGCGTTGCTAAAGAATTGCCATTGCACGCTGTGCAAGGGGTCAGTTTCGATGCACCAATTCTAAGGGGATTCGGGTCAGCGTTGCTAAAGGAAATGCTAAGGGAATTGCGCTTGCTGATAGTGCAAAGGTTCAGGTTTCTGGTGCATTAGTTCCGGTGTCGGACACTGTTCACGAGGGTTGAAGATCGGATCTCCTGCACTTCGAAAGGTTACCCATAGAAGTGTGGACGTTGAGTCAACTAATTCGGGGGCAGATTCGAATTCCTCAATTTCTTGCTTACACTGAGTTACGTCTCTGAGTAAGCTTAAGGGAGGTGAACATTGGTAAGGAAGGTGAGTGCTCGTTCACAGTTGTACCGAGCTGCTCGCGACTTGGGAAATCTCGAGGCGGCTGAGAATGGACCGTCTTCGTTTGGAAAGCGGTACGCTCACCGCAAGGTTTACGCCAAGACCAACGGCTTAACACGCAAGTTATTACGCTCAATTGGTTTGAGCAAATGATCATGTCGGGACCGACGTTGCATTAGCCGTCGCCAAGATACGTCCAGTCGAGATTCTCAATTCCGAGATCCCCATCTCCACCAAACTCCGAATGCCGGACACGGAATCTTTAGGTCACCGTGTCAACTAATTCGACAGCAGCAACGTAGAGTCAGGCTGACTCGCCGTGACCAGGCAAGATTCTCTATCTTGGCGTCAGTCCCATTGTTTACGATTTGCGCCAGTTAACTGGGTCACGGCACCGATACGTGTCGCGGCACCTTCTGGTGGACGATCGATTTGGTTTGGAAGGTTGGCGGTGTTCTCAGTTTCTTCCTTCAGCCACGTGATTTCGGGACCGACGTTGTAGCGCTCTCTAAATTGTCGTTGGTGAATTGACGGAAAGAATCACCAACTCTTCCCTAGATCCCGAGTTGCCATCGAATGCTTTCGCGGTTCATTTGCGTGAAGAACGCTACCTTTGTCGAGCTTGGCACCTCCACATCAGTTTCCGACAGAGAGACTCCGCTAAGCGTCTCAACTGGAGTCCTATCCATAACAAGATTTAGTATCTCGATCACGAGAAGAAGGATCTTCTCAACAAGAACCCTGGGGTCGAAAAGCAACTCGTCGTCATAGAAAGTTTTAACTGCCCATTCACTAGCTCCACCAAGCGATTGGATCAACGACAGGACACTCTCTGGTCCTGCGGAAGAGTCGTCACTTATCTGAAGAGCAATCCTGTCTCGACGATAGGACCCGGTATCAGCGATGCCAACAGCTCCGATTGCGACTTCATGGATAGTATTCCGAAGAGCTGCGAGTAGCCGCATTGTTGACCACGCCATCTCCCCGTGAACAAAAATTGCCGCTAATTCTGGAGATTTCAAGCCCACTTTGTCAACGAAATCTTTTCGCTGCCACCCTGACTGGCGAAAGCCAATCTCAGGTTTCACCACGCCATGCGCCACTCGCGCGGTCACGTCACATGCCGCCATTAGTTGTGTGAGAATCGTATCGACGCACGTTAAAACTTCACCATCACTGAGCGCATCCTGTGGACTATTCACGAGAACGTGAAGATGATCCCTCTCACGTAGCACCGATTGAAGTCGATGAATTAGCGTGAACGTGAAGCCCAGAGTTCCACGCCTGCTAGTGAGCGCGCCATGTTGTGCAATCGCCGTGTGCCATCGCCACCATGACGGCAAGAGTTCCCATACTCCTATTCTGAAGTAATTAGTTTGACCGAGTTCTTCCGTTGAACCCACTGGCGCGGCGCTCCATGTCACATATCTGCCCTGCGATCGAAGATACAAACCGATGACGGTGAGAGCTTCGTCAGCATTAACGACGGTCACCTCTTTGGCGAATCGGTCTCGGCGTTCGAGTAGGTAGTCGCGATCCGTGACGTAGATGTCAGCCCCGAGCGCTTGTGCTGCCATTAGTGCCGTGACGTCCTCACTCCTTTTCCTACCTGCCGCTGAAGAACTCAGATCCTGGTAGACCGCACTACCCGTGTCATTGATTACGGCCTGCGTAAGATTGCCGAATAGTCCATGTCGTGAGATCGATTCTCCGAGTGGTGCACAAGTGAAAACTGAACGTGGTACACCATCGTCCTCCGGTCCGAGTACCACCCAACCTGGCGCTATAGGAACCGGTATTTCTCTCAATGGTGCAATCTCGTTCGGCAGAGTTCCATCGAGATAGTGGAATCTGGTCACCTCTTGAAGTGCCAACAATCCATTAAGTAGCCACTCTTTGCTCCAACCCGCTCCCAGCGAGTCAAACAGTTGAGCGTCCGTGAAGACAATTATCTTCCTGAAGCGGCTGCGGCCTTCGAAGAGTTGGCCAGTTGATCTTGATGTTGATTCTGGCCAAGATCTGTAAGACGAGGATTGGTTTGGTCTGTTCAGTCGTGGAATCAAGGGTCGCCATCCTTCCTGTCCGGGGACCCAACACTTTCTATTACTTTTTGACTAATAGCGAGGCAGCTGATTGAAAGCACAGTTGAAAACGACTGCGCGAACTCGCTAAACAAAGGAGCGGGCCGATCAAGGGAAATCGCGCTGCCACAAGCGATCATGCCTCCCACGATCTGTGGGTACTCAGATTCCTGTTTGGACTGATGTGGCAGCAGCGGCCAACTCCTCTGCGACAGATATGAGTTCCTCGACAATCTCAGCAATCAGCAGGTCAGGGTGAGGGAGGCCGGCGCCATCGGTTTCCGAGTCGTCCTTGAGCCACTTAATGTCGAGATTCACCTTGTCGCGCTTGATCAGTTCGTCGTACGCAAAGCGCTTAAAGCGTTCTGACTCGACCCGCTTGGACCGATCGGCTGACTGGTAGCAGGCGACGAAATTGTCGAGGTCCTCGCGAGTCAAGGGTTTCTGTTTGAGCGTGAAATCCTTGTTGGTTCGCAGGTCGTAGATCCAGACGTCCGTAGTCCACGGTGTCTCTGAGGCTGGTTTGCGGTCGAAGAAGATGACATTGGCCTTCGTGCCAGGCGTCAGGAAAACTCCTTGAGGCATTCTGAGAATCGTGTGAACGTCGCACTCAGCTAACAAGTTGCGTCGAATTAGCTCGCCCGCGCCGGCCTCAAATAAAACGTTGTCGGGTAGTACGACGGCGGCTCGACCATTAATGGCAAGAATTGTCTTAATGTGCTGGACGAAGTTCAACTGCTTGTTGGGCGTGCTTGTCCAGAAGTCGTCGCGGTACGACGCTAGATTGACGCGTTCAGACACTTCAATATCTGGATCCGATTCCACGGAACTTTGAATTCCGAATACAGGGTTCGCCAGAATCATTGTGAAATAGCGGCCGGGGTGTGCCGAAAGTGAGTCGTTTTGGGAAACTGCTGGCAACGCTGCCATTGTTCCTAAGCCGTGCATTAAGAGATTCATCGTGGAGAGCCGTTGGTATCGCTGGGAGATGTCGGCACCCGAAAGCGCCTCATCGCGAAGATGTTTGCGTTGGTCAGGGTCAAGGATGGCGTTGGTGTTGAGGATGTGGCCGTGAGCTCCGATAAGGAAACCGCCAGTGCCACACGTTGGATCGCACACAGTGTCGCCGGGTCCAGGATTCATTACCGTGACGATCGCCGAGATGACTGTGCGCGGCGTGAAGTGCTTGCCAGCTTTAGACCCACCAGTTTCGATTCCTCTCACAATCAGTTGCTCAAACGCTGGACCCTTGACACTAGAGTCCAAAGCGGTCCAATCGACCGAACCAACCAAGTCGCTGATGATGCGACGGAGGAAAGCAGGTTGATGGATCTTGTTCGTCGACTTCAGGAAGAAGTCGCCAACTTGTCCATCGACAGTCGCAAGAGATGCCAGGACGTCGTTGTAGTTTGTTTCGAGCACATCTGCTTCGAGGTCGGCGATATTCGACCAGCCAGATCCAAAAGGCAAGATATTGCACTGCATGAGCTTCTCGTACTCGTCGGCCATCTTGAGAAATAGGAGGAGCGACAACTGCTCTGCAAACTCAAGGGTCGTCACCTCCTCGCCATCTTCGAGCGTCTTCGCATACGAGAGCATTCGCGCGCCGAGTTCATTGGAGGTCATGTTGTGAAGACCACTTCGATCAGTCATCCGACTCTGCAAGAGCGGCGGCGAGTTCAAGCGAAGCTGAGGCAAGGTCTTCAAGGATCTCGTTGATCAAGACGTTCGGGGTTGGCAAATCCGCTGCGCCTGTCTCAGTGTCGTCCTTGAGCCAAGTTATATCGAGGTTGACCTTGTCGCGCTTCATCAGTTCGACGTAGTTGAAGCGCCGGAACCGCTCTGAGTCGACTCGTGAGGTACGGTCGCCTGCCCGGTAGCAGAAGACGAAGTCGTCTAGGTCCTCACGTGTCAGCGGCTTTTGCTTAAGAGTGAAGTGTTTGTTCGAGCGTAGGTCGTATATCCACATCTCTGTTGTCCATGGGATCTCTGATGCTGGCTTGCGATCAAAGAAGACCACGTTGGCTTTCACGCCCTGGGCGTAGAAGATGCCCGTGGGCAAGCGGAGGATCGTGTGGACGTCGCACTCGGCGAGCAGGTTCCGGCGGATGATCTCCCCGGCGCCTGCTTCGAACAGAACATTGTCGGGTAGCACCACTGCGGCCCGACCGTTAATGGATAATATCGTCTTGATGTGTTGGACGAAATTGAGCTGCTTGTTTGACGTCGTCGTCCAAAAGTCGTCGCGATAAATGGTCAAGTCTTCTCGCTCTTCGCTTCCCTCGTCATTCACGATTTGAACCGAACTTTTGCGACCGAATGGTGGATTGGCCAGCACCATGGAGTAGTTGCGTCCGGGGTGCGCTGCCAAGGAGTCGTCACGGCTGATGGGCGGCGGCGACGTGGGCGTACCGATGCCGTGGAGGAGCATGTTCATTACGCACAGGCGATAGGTCAGGTCGCCGATGTCGGTTCCGTGCAACGCATCGTCACGGAGGTGTTTTCGCTGATCGGGGTCGAGCACCGGGTTGTGTTTTAGGAGGTATTCGTTGGCGATTAGGAGAAACCCGCCAGTACCACACGCTGGGTCACAGATAGTGTCACCGAGTTCGGGGATCATGACGTCGACCATGGCTCGAATTAGCGGCCGCGGAGTGAAGTACTGGCCAGCCTTAGTACCCCCGTCTGTGATGCCCTTGGCGAGGAGGCCTTCGTAGGCGTCACCTTTAACGTCGGCGTCCAAAGCGGACCAATTTTCAGCGCCAATGAGATCGACGATAATCCGTCGCAAGATGGCTGGCTGCTGAATCTTGTTCGTTGCTTTTTGGAACACCGCACCTAGCGCTCCCGGTCGTTTGGCGAGGCTTTCGAGCATGTTGCGATAGTGAGTCTCAAGTTCGTCGCCGTCGAGAGCCAGCAATGAAGGCCAGTCCTGTCCTTCCGGAAACACACGATTGCCAGTAAGTTCGAACTGTTCCTGCGCCATTTTGAGGAACAGGAGGAAGGTGAGCTGCTCTACGTAATCGAGCGTGCCGACACCGGTGTCGCGCAACACATGGCAGTAACTCCAGAGTTTGTGGACGATCTGGTCCGGATTCATTTCGAAGGTTCTTTCTTCCTGGTTTTTGTGGATGAGCGTGTGGTCGCCTCATCGTCAGTCTTCGCCGTGGTTTGCTTCGCGCGCCTCTCACGAATGCTTTCGATGAGCCGTTCCGCCGGTTCGTCGTTGGGGTCCTGTGATACGAGTTGACCATCGAATGCAGCTGCTAGTACTGAGCGACGCAGCTGCTCAGTTTTGGTGATGTTGGCGACAATGGTCCATTCAGCTACGTCGATGAGTGATAAACGCCGTTCGGCTTCGGCTACGAGTTTGGCCTGAACTTCGAAGTCTGGTAATACGAGTGGCATTTCTTTGACGAGTCCAAGGTTGAGATTCTCTTGGACACCACCGCCGCCTAGCCCGCGATTCTCTTCGTAACGGGACTGAAGACTCAATTTGATGAAGGGCTGAAGATCGGAAAGGTCGTTCTCGAGGTATATCGCGGCGCACGCCTGATTGCAGGTCGAATTGATAGCAAGTTCAGCGCACTTGCCCCGAGTCTTGCCCTCTCCGTACATTGCCAATAACAATGTTCCAGCGGGCCAGATTTTGACACTGGTCTCGTCCAGCGCCGCCTGAGTTATGAGTGCCGCTGGAACATGGATCATTTCCTGGTTGACTTGTCCACTGGTAACCCAAGGGATGGTTCCATTCTCCCAGTATCTTTTATCGCCGCGCTTGGGAGTTGAACCGCTTCCCACTCTTGCCACCTTGCCCAATCGGGTTATTATCCAACCCGGTCGACCGGTCACGCGTTCGTAGGGAATGCCCTTTTCATCCAGAAGTTTGGATAGTGAATCAGAACTAAGGGCTTCGACCAGGGCACCTGATGTTGCGGCAATTCTTACCGATTGCCTTGCCAAATGAACGCGCTTTAGAGCTGAACGGAGTCCGGCCGCCGCGGCATCGACGTGAGAGAGTCGGCGCTCGAGCTCATCAACGATTCGCACTTGCTCTCGACTGGGTGGCAAGGGCATTTCACTTTCAGCGATTGCCGTCCAATAAACCCGGGGTCGATCACCCATCGAGTTGGCGATTGCATACTTAACGAAATCCTGAGAACGCAGCCAGTGGGTCACGAAAAGATTGGACACATCGTCCGGTATGCGAAGAATCAATAACTCGCCTGAACACAGATACCTCTGGTCCGCAATCGCAACCTTGTTGAGGTACGGCCTTAGACGGCAATACATTATGTCGCCGATCTCCGCCACGTTCCCGGCACTAGTAAGGTTGGATGGGTCTTGCCGCCCAATGATGCTTCCGATTTCCGGCGCAATGTCGTCAAGCCCTATGAAGTCCTTCGGACTATTAGCCGAGCCGGGGATCATCTTTGAGTTTTCCTGCGCGACCACCTCTCCGATCTTGGCGAGTACCCATCCGAGAGGCAAATCTGTCTTCCTCATGCAGCCAACGTCGTCGTGAGATCATTCAGCAGGGAGTCCAGTTGCTCACCGAAGACAATTCGCGCACGCGCGAGCCCACCGTGTTGCGTGAACGGGGCATCCATGAGATCAGTGAAGTTCACGGTCATGCTGCCGGCGATCTGGTCTTTGATCATGCCCAACCACTGTTTCTGAGATTCATTGAATATCAAGCCTTTACTTTCCTGCTCGGCGAGCCATGCTTCATAGCGTTCGTTGATGATGTCGGACCATGGAATGAGTTCCTCTTCGTCCTCCAGTGTGAACCGCACCAGTGACACGAGGTCGGTCAGCACACGCCCGCCGTGGCCGCGTACCCGGCTTTTTTCCAGTGTCTCGTAGGCGTCCCAAATGCGCTCGGGGGTCCAATTACGCGGCGGCCGACTGATTGCGTTGGCTAACTCGCGGATTTCCGCGAAGCTCAACCGCTTGCCGACTGGCTTCGAGAAAAGGATCTGGAGGGCGGTGAGTTCGTCGCGGTTCGTCTCAATGAACGCTTTCCAATCCGTAACCGTCTTCGTTGCGCGCGCCTTGGCATCGCGTGAGTAACCCGCATCTACGATCTGATCGGGCGTTACGGTATCGATTGTTTGCTCGTAGCTGTTTCGCACTTCGAGGATGCGGTTGCGGAGTTTGGGATTGGCCGCAAGAGACCGCACCGCCGCTTCGATGCGTTCGGCACGAACGGCCTGCACTTGCTCGTCGGTGGGTTCGCCGTTCACAGTTTCTGCTGCAAGATCGTAGGCAGCGTCAATATCGACGGCGTGAATCAAACCTCTGGCGATGTCGTCGATGTCAACGTCATTGGCCAGTTCACGCAATTCGGCACGGTCGGCCGGGTTTAATTGACGGTTCAGCCGGTTGAGGCGACTTGCGATTGAGGACACTACGTCCACGCTGCGGTTCCCGGTTGCCACCCTCTCGAAGAGGGCCTTCAAGGACACACTCTTGCAACGCTCAAGAGGTCTGGCCTCGCCCATCTCAACCTCAGTGATGCCTACGGCGTCGACGAGAACGAACCTAGTTTTCGTTGTCGCGCCCGGAGAAACACCCTGAAGTTCGGCGTCCGAGACGACGCGCACGCCACGCCCCTTCATCTGCTCGAAGAAGTTCCGCGAGCGCACCGAACGCATGAAGATTAGGCACTCGAGGGGTTTCACGTCTGTGCCGGTTGCAATCATGTCGACGGTCACTGCGATCCGGGGGTTGGTCGATGTGCGGAACCTGGCCAGGAGATCTTCTGGCTTCTCGCCAGTCGTCCGGTAAGTGATTTTTACGCAGAAATCGTTGCCCTTGCCGAACTCTTCGCGCACGATGCGCACGATGTCGTCGGCGTGACTGTCGTCTTTGGCGAAGATAAGGGTCTTTGGCACCGTAGTTCGGCCGGGGAAGAGCTTTGTACCGAAGACGTCGCGGAAGTGACGGATAATGGTACGGATCTGGTCCTCGGCGACGACATTGCGGTCGAGGTCCGCCGCCTCGTATTCGAGGTCGTCCTCCAATTCGACGAGGCGCTTGTGGCGTGTCAGCCGGTCACGTACGTTGAGCCAAGTGCCGCCTTCTACAGTAGCTCCTTCGGTGCCAATCTTGGTGCGAATTCGGTACACGTCGAAGTCGACGTTGACGTTATCGGCCACAGCTTCTTCGTGGGTATATGCCATCACGAGGTTCTGGTTGAAGAAACCCAGCGTTTGCTTCGAGGGCGTGGCCGTGAGTCCGATGATGTGGGCGTCGAAGTACGAGAGCACTTGGCTCCACACTCCATAGATACTGCGGTGGCATTCGTCGACGATGACGACATCGAAGGTTTCCGGCGGGATGGCCTGGTTGTAGGTGACTTCAATGTCGGTCACGTTGCGAGCCGACTCTCCACTCGTCTCGTCGAGTTCCTCGTCGAACTCGGCTTCACCCCGAAGGATTGAGTAGAGCCGCTGGATGGTGCAGATGACGACGCGAGCGGCGGGGTCGATACGGTTCGACTTAAGTTGCTGGACGTTGTAGAGCTCGGTGAACTTGCGACCGTCCCCGGGAATGCGGAACCGCTCGAACTCGCCAAGCGTCTGGCGCCCAAGGTTGGCTCTATCGACTAGGAACAGCACGCGCTTGGCGCCTGCGAGACGCACGAGACGCCACGACGCATTGGCCGCGGTGTAGGTCTTTCCCGACCCCGTGGCCATCTGGATCAACGACCGTGGCCGGTCGGCGGCGAGGGAGACCTCGAGGGCGGCGATTGCTCGTTCCTGAGCTGGCCAAAGAGTCGTGGCGTCAATCTCAGGCATTCGTTGGAGGCGGAAGCGGAGTGTTGGGGCGGTGGTGTCGGCCTCCGCTGCTTCGAGCCATATGGCGATGGTCTCAGGTCGGTGGACGGCAAAGATCTCGCGACTCCGTGGTTCAGGGTCCAAGTTATTGGTGAATTGAGTCTCGACACCAGTGGACTCGTAGAGGAAAGGCAGGGGCCGGTAAGGCACGTCAAGGTCGTCGGGGATCTTCCCTGCGTACTTTGCTGACTGGATCTCGACGCCGGTAAGCGTATAGCCCTCTGGCTTGGCCTCTAGAGCTCCGACGGCGCGGCGGTCGACGAACAGTAGGTAGTCGACCTCAAGGCTGTCCTTTAATAGGTACTCGCGTACGGCGATGCCCCGGCCGGCGTAAAGGTTGACATCGGACCGATTCTGAATAATCCAACCTGACGCGAAGAGCATCCGGTCGATCACCACGCGAGCAAGAGCTTCGGGGGTCAGGTATTCAGCGGCATCGTCGCCCACTTGACCTCCTCGGTTGTTCGGGTTACTAGGTAAGAGCGTAGGCAAATTATGGCGAGGTCGTGGAATCTGCCAATCCCTTCCGTGCGACGGCGACCATCGAGGCTCGGACCCATTGCTCCTGTTTCTTGTTACGCCCTCCTTGATTGAAGACTGTAACGAAGTCAATTGATACAACTCCTTAGAACTAGGGGCACACGAAGGACCTCAACTGATCCAACGCTCATCCGACGCGATTCAGACCGACAAATTGGAGAAGGGCAAGAGCACAACGTTCGGAGCTCTTGGGACTCAAATGCAGGAGGCAGCAGTCGTCGGCGACTAGACATGGAGTGAGGCAATCGACCAATCGAGTTAGTACTCAGAGGTGCGTTCGCCAGTCATTTGCAATGGAGGAGGGTGATTGATGATCAGTCATTCGGTCCGACGGCCTCCAACCCCTTCTCCGTTGTTCGATGCATACTGGACGTTTGCGAAGTTACGACAGGATATCCTTCACCAGCGAGTGTTTGGATCGCCACCACCTTGGACCAATGATCAAGTCCTATTGCACTATCGCTTCACGAATACTTATCGAGTGACTGACCGCGTCAGTCAGTATTTGATTAGGCACGTTGCATACAAGGGAGACCAGAGTATCCAAGAGGTCGTGTTTCGTGTCCTTCTGTTTAAGTTGTTCAATCGAATTTCCACTTGGGATCTGCTAGTAAGTGAACTCGGCCAACCTCGGGCCGATGAGTTCGATTTGGCGCAATACGACGAACTTCTTTCGACCGCTTTGGATTCTGGAAGTCGACTATATTCGGCTGCCTACATCATGCCGCCTGCAACTTCGAACACGAGGCGAAAGCACACGACCCACCTTCAGTTACTCCAAAACATGTTGTCCGATCATCTGCCGGAGAGGTTGCACATGAGCACCTCCATGTCGGATGCTTTCGAACTGCTCCTGGGCAACAGAGGTATTGGCAACTTTCTCGCGTATCAATTCGTAATCGATCTTAACTATTCGGCGATCCTCGAATTCTCAGAGATGGACTTTGTGATGGCCGGTCCCGGGGCACTGAGTGGTCTTCGAAAGTGCTTTACCGACCCGGGTGATTTCAGCGCCGAGGACATAATTCGCTGGACCGCCGATCGACAGGAGATCGAATTCGATTCTCGACAGTTGGATTTCAAGTACCTGTTGGGACGGCGGCTACAACTCGTTGACTGTCAGAATCTTTACTGCGAGGTCGACAAGTACGCTCGTGTCATGTATCCAGAGGTTAAGGATGCCAAAGGCCGCAATCGAATTAAGCAGCGCTACGCCCCAACGAATCTCCCAGTGGAACTATGGTTTCCGCCGAAATGGTTGATGAGTACAGATTGGGGTCGGTCAGGGTGCGACCTCAATTTGACGGTTGATGAGGTCAACATCGATGGTCCCTCCGCCGGCGTCTCGAACAATTCTGAATACTCGGTAGCCAGAGAGAATCGCCTCTTCCCACTGATACAGCGGTCTTCGTGACACCTCAAGGCCATTCGTCAGTTGGTCAATCGTCTTGAGTACCGTATAGTCGATCGTCGTTACATCTTCTAGAAAATTATGGGTTCGCGCGTATCCCCAGACGTAGGCAACAACCGCCTCGTCGATGACAATTGCACGACCGCCGTCCTCTACTTCCATCAGAGCATCATCGGACTTGCGTTTGCGATGAAGAAGCTTCCCGCGAAGCACGGGAGACCAGCCCAACATGGCTGCATGCGCAAGATGAAAGACATCGTGAAACCTGTAGGCGTCCTGATCTCTCGCGTTGTCTCGCAAGTGATCTCCTGCATTTTCTCCATCGATGGTGACTTCGACGTGAAAGAATCCGTCAGCGTCCTTAACTTGACTGATTTGGGCTCTGAATTGTCGCGGGAGTTGCTCGCTTGTAGGTCGCTCCTCGTCGAATAGAACATAACTTTCCTCGGGTTCGCCTTTTGCCGACCATCGGCGGCGCGTCTTCTCAAGATTCTGAGCCGCTATTTCAGTCAAGTTCTGGTCGAAATTAGTTGCCGTATTGGCCAGGTACCAAAGGATGTCGCCGAGCTCCTCCGCAACGTGATCCGGGAAGAGCGGATGCGCATTACCGTCACGAAGGTACTTTTTGTACTCGACCAGGAGAGAACCGACCTCGCCAGCCATTCCGAGCAGCGGCACAAGGCGTTTGAGAGCTAATTCTGGGTCGATCTCCTGCCGGAGTGCTGAGTCCATCTGATCAGTAGCCTTGGCTAGCTCCTGATATTTCGCCAATGTTCCGAAATCCGCAAAGTCGCCAGAACTCATGCTGCATTCTACGACAAGTACTGGCTTGTCGACCGGGTGATTGGGGAACGGGAAGAAGGTCGAACGACTGCTCTTCTTGTGAGCCTTTACCGAGTAACGCCTGTGGTGCGGGCCTCTTCAACGTGCTGTTACAGGGGCTCAGTAGAGTCAGGCCAACACGGGAATGATGGAGGTAGGGATGACGGAAGAACGGAATATTTTCATCAGCCACATACATGAGGACGATGAACACGTCGGCAAACTAAAGGATTTGCTCGCCGACCAAGGCGTGGTTGTACGAAATGGATCGATCACCTCAGACAAATTCAATGACGCGCAGAATGAGGACTATATCAAGAACGACATTCTGGCGCCCCATATTGATTGGGCGAGCGTTCTAGTTGTTCTTGTCTCCGAGGAAACAAAGAACAGCGCGTTTGTCAACTGGGAGATCGAGTATGCCGACAGGACCGACACTCGCATCGTGGTTGTCTATGAAAGTGGAGAGGCCGGAGTCGAATTGCCGGATGCCGCCAAGGATTACGCGGATGCGGTCGTAGCGTGGTATGGCGCGAACATCGTCGACGCAATCAATGGAGAGGATTCCTGGCAACTGCCCAATGGGGATCCCCGGCCAATTCAGAATCTGAAGCGCCACAACTGCTGACCGATCGATGCCCCGTGTTTTCTCCTACGTCATGGTGCGTGACTACGGCTTTGCTCCGAATCCGTTCCACGGTTACTGCACTCTCGCGACCTGTAAGCCTGTCATCCGAAGAACTGCTCAGCCCGGCGACTACGTCATTGGTACGGGTTCGGCATCGCAAGGTCGCGCTGGTCAACTCGTGTACGTCATGCGTGTCGAACAGACACTGACATTCCAGGAGTATTGGGCGGACCCACGATTTCTCGTGAAGCGACCGGTTCTACGGGGAAGTCGCAAGCAGTGGTACGGCGACAACATTTATCATAAGCCGGACGATAAACGCTGGAAACAGGCTGACTCCCATCACAGCAAGCCGAAGGGCGTGATCAATGTCGAGAATTTACGTTCGGATACAAGTACCAACCGAGTTCTAATCTCGAGAGACTTTGTTTATTGGGGAGGTGCTGGGCCCAATATCCCCCAACGATTCAGGGAGTGGAATGGTGCGAATCTTGTGCACCGTGGAGTTGGCCACAGTTGTAATTTTCCGCCGAATCTTGTTGAGGCCTTCTGTGAGTGGGTCGATCCGCATCTCAGGTCAGGTCGCCAGGGCCGCCCGCACGATTGGGATTAATCATCAGGTAGGCGAGCTAGAGGTTCGCTTCCAAATCGAGGACCACCGCTCGCCACAATGCAGGATAAATGTCGTCAGCCGCCAGCCGGCTGCTAAGGGCTGTGTCGCGCCTGCCAAGGAGTGATCGAGCCTCGCCACCCGGCCGCCCTATTGGATAGGTCGGGCGATCTGGGAACAAAGTCGCATAGATCGAGTATTCGGCTTGGATTCCGTTCATGCCCCCGACGAAACAGGCGGCAACCGGCTCAGTCTCGCCGAGCATTTGACGACGCATGATTGCGAGGCTGCGGTCCCAAGCTCCGGGCTCCGGGCGATCACCCTCGACTGCCGTCGTCCAGATGAGACGGCCGACGCCCTCGGCTTCGAAGCGGCGGGTTGCCGCCGGTAGAACGTCCGTGAATAGTTCGGATTGGTAGATGGCAACACGCTCCGTTGCGGCAGAAGGGAATTCTGCCGCAACGTACAGGAGCAAAGGAGCGATGGTTGGGTGCGCCGCGGTCACCAGCCGAAAGCCGGCCGTCAGGAATGTTCGTGCTAAAGATACGACGGCATCAGTTATTTCGAGAGCATCGAACTCACCGTCCCAGCGCTCAGGATCGGGAATGCTGGCTGACACGAAGATCGACTGGGCTCGCGGAGGTGCTGGCTGCATCGGCGTGAAGGTTAAGGGCATGGCCTACCACCAACTTCCTATTGCGTTCTCAGGTACTAGAGCGAGGTCGCGAGGTCCTGCTACCCATTTAAGGTGCTCGCGTTTCGCTGGGCGAAGATTTCGTGCACTATGTACTAGCACCGCTGCCGGGTTGGAGCTCGCAGCCTCCCGAGCGAGATCGAGTTGCTGTAGATCAGTGGCGGTGGGAAGGCGAGGTGTGATGCCGACAAGCGTGGGACCAGCGGCATGCTCGACCCAGAGCCGCCACCGGGGCAACGGAAGACACGAAGTACAGCCTGAAGCCTTCGCCGCTTCTTCGATGCTCCTGACGAGCATCCGGCGCCGTCGAACGAGCCCCTGAGCATGGCTCGCTTCGACGGCGCCGACGACCTTATCTAGTGCGGCGTCAGTGAAGGTGTCGTAACCGTGCGCATCCTTGACTAGCTCGTCTTCCATTATCTGGAGCCGCGGCACTCCTGGGCTTCCTGGCACTCGCGGTGGATTTCCCGGCCATCGTAGGATGAGCGTGCCCATGGTGTGAGTAAGCGCATAGTCCACCTCGTCAAACACCCAGTCGGACGTGTGTGCTAGCGGCGTTTCCAAGAGCAGTAAAAACGCGTGGTCCTCCAGAGCGTCAGCGATGCTGGCCTGGACACCCTCACCAGACCTGATGACAAAGCGATCGATGAAGGGACGGAAGCCGGCGTGGGTAAGGCGGTCGTGCAATTGCTCGGCAGATCCCAGCCCATCGTCGCGCTTGTGGCTGATGAAGACTCGACGCTCGCGGTCTTCGATCCCTAGATTTTCCAGAAGGATTCGAGCCAGTTTCCGAGAATCCTCCGGGGTACTCCACTCGAATCCGTTGGCGAACGCCAGCGAAGGATGCACGTTCGCGATGAACTCCGCGAGCGACTCGACGACGGGGACGATCACCGTTCCGGCAGCCAGAGCCGACGTCAGACGATCACCTACGGTTACATTGTTGGCCGCGGTCACGCTGCCTAGATAGACACCGACAACCGGGCCGGCTGTGGCTGGCGTCGACTCGGTCACTACCACGCTGACTGTCCGGTGAAGACCAATGTCCAGAAGTTCTTCGGCTACGGCTTGAGCGAGGATTGCAACCCAGGCGTCACGGTCTAGATGGAATACTTCGATGGAATAGGTAGTAGTCACACCGAGGCTCTCCTTAGTTACGGCATTCCATTATGTGCAATCAAAATTGTTCTGGCGAAGATCCCTGGCATTGTCAGCCTTCGCCCATCACACATCAAATTGTGCGGAACTCAGAATCGAATGACAAGGACGAAGTAAGAATCCTTTCACTGATTGGGATGCTTTACGAACGGCGTGCTGCCTGCTTGAGTGTCTCGCCCTCGTTCGGCTTGGTTAGGCGGCCAAGATGACGGCCGCTAGTGAAGTTGATGAACTGCCAGGGCGGGTAGAGACCAAGGTATTCCTGACCACTGAAACTGCCGCCCTGCGCCTGGACGATGGGCAGAATTCCTACGTGCTCGCTGCGCAGTCCGTCGAAGTAACCGAGCTCCCAAGGCATCCACTTGGAACTCGTCGATGCCTTTGAGCTCACAAAGAGTAAGAACTGGCAATGATTCATGCGCTCACGTAGCATGCTTGCTGTTTTGGCAGTGACTTGGGTCCGGTCAGTCTGGGCATCCTCGATCCAGTCGACATAAACGCTCAGACCCTCATGCTCAATCAAGGCCTTAACGCCGGCGATGATCTCAGCATCCTCATGGGCGTGGGACAGGAAGATGTCGAATGTGGTCGTCATCGGCGCTGCCGCGGACTTGGTCATCTGACTCTCGGCAGTGCTGCGCGTTGACCAGGCGGCTCGTGAAGCGCTGACCGCTTGGGTCACCGTCACAAATGGCATGATACCCCCTACCAATCTGGGCCTCGTGTCGGACCGGTTCAGTCAAGCGAGGATCGCTATCGAACATCGGAACAGACCTCGCGGATCCGGCTGGCCACGTCCTCCAGATCCGCGTCTTCGTATTTGCCCTGGATCGGCCAGATGCGACCGAAACCATCTCGGTGCCACCTAGGAACTACGTGCAAGTGTAAATGGAAGACGGTCTGCTCGGCCGTTTCGCCCGCTGAGGTAATGAGGTTCATCCCTTCGGGCATCAACGCTTGATTGATCGCTCGGCCCACGCGAATCACGGCGACCATTAGGTCGGTGGCGAGTGGAGGGTCGAGCTGCCAGAGATCCGTCACGTGCGCCCTCGGAACGACGAGGGTATGTCCCGGCGTGGCTGGGCTCAGCGGGAAGAACGCTATCCAACTCTCCCCTTCGCAGACCACCTCTACAGAGCGATCGTCGCCGCGCGCAATGGCGCAGAACTCACAATCTGGGTCAAAGTCGGGTGTCGTCATCACTTGGCGGTAGCTCTTGCCGCCGCCTCGATCCAGGTGCCCATGTTCTTGTAGCCGTCATTGTTGTTCCACAGATAGAACGGATACCCGGTCGGTAGCTTTCCGCAGCGCTCGGAAGTATCGCCCCTTAGGTCCTTGATCTTACTAATGTCGATGCCCAGTAGGCCGTGCTCAAGCGCCCTGCTTTTGTCAATCTCATACTTCACCCATCGACTGTCGCATGTGTCGCTGCCGACCAGCACGACGGTGACTGAAGTGCCCTTCAGCTGGTCATCAATCCATCGCTTGATAGCAGCATCGCCCTGCTTCTTGAGCTTCTCAAAGTTGGCGGCGTCGATGAATCCCGCCGCTTCCTTTCCCTGCGTCACCCAACTGTTACGGACGACCATTGCTCGGGTCACGTCCCTGTACTTGAAACTGAAAAATGCTCTGCGCGCCATCACTTGCTCCTTATAAGGATTATGCCGACTACATCGATCACGATGATGGCTCCGTAGAACAGCCACAGATGGGGTCGCCAGCATGTTTTGAACCACTTGGACGGTGCGTTGGTCTTATCCGGTGTCATCGAGAAGTCAATCTGTGCTTCAGATTGAGTAGCTACCTTATTGTGCAGTGCGATAAAGCAGTGCTCAAGCCACAAGTAGTAACCATCAAGTCCCCAGAACAACGCGGTCGAGACCAGCACCAGAACCAGTAGTGCGGTTCTCGATTCGACCGCCGCAAAAGCTGACAAGCCAGCAGCGATGGTGATTGCCCAGCCCTTAAACAGGAACGAGTTCGTTGCCATTCTGGAAATGACGGCTTGGATAAATTCCAGGTGTTGGGGTTTGGCTTCCATGTTTTTCAGGTCTTGTTCCTCGTCCACAATTCTAGGCGCACCGTTTCAGCAATGAGGTGAGTGGTATCAGGGCGAAGATTGGGAAGATCCTGCGGTCATGCTTGAAGTCCCTCACACGGCCCCTCGGACTTGCATGGCGTCATGAACTCACATGCGTTTGAATTACAGGTCAAGTCCGAAATCTTGGTTGGGCGGGTCCAAGAAGCCGTCGCCGGAAAGCACGTATGCGATCCTCGTCGGTGCAGTCTCAACCTCAGTGAGTGTGTTGGCCCTCAGGGCAGCACCGAGGACACGAGTGCGCTGAGCCTCCCGCTCGAGGTTATAAGGTGCATTGTCGAGGATGGCGTCAGGGTTGCCAATGCCCCAGCGATCCAAGTAGGCCGCGCCAGCCGCAACTTCTAATGCCCATCGCTCGTAGAGTTCACCCGTCGGGGGAGCGTCGCCGAAGTCCTGCACCCAAGCGTCACCACGTTCAATGGCGATCTTCGCGAGTTCGCGAGCTCGTTGCTCGATGGCGTCGGCACGATTGTTCAGCGCGAGAGTGACGTCGGGATCGGCGATCCCTCGAGACCGTGGGAAGACTCCGGCCACGAGTTCGCTCGGACTTGAGGCTGGGTAGCCGACGCCGGTCATGTAGCGATCAATGCGATACTGGAGCACGCTTGCGACGTCCTCGGCGTCATCGAACGAACGACCCGCGACCAGCATCGGTAGTTCGGTACGAGTGTCGAAGCCTCGGTTCTCGGCGTCGCGAAGCTGCGCAAGCAGCGCTGTGTAGGCGGGAGACGCCTGGGCCTGGGCGAGTTCGGTGTCGTTGAGTCCCGACTCGCTCAGTACTGTCTCCCAACGTCCACCGTCGGCCAGGGCGACAATGGTGTCGTACTCGGCGAGGAGAATGGCGATGGACTGGGTCTGGGACAGACGGATCATGTCGGTCGCGGAGACGTCGGCGCCCTCGTGACGCAGTACCCCGGCGAGCAGGTCCAAGGCGCTCGGGACTTCGGTCAGCCCGTCGTGGCCGGTGGACGGATCAGGGTCGTAGTGGGTGTCCACGTAGAGATGATTGGACTCTGAGCCTCGAGTAAGTGACACGTACAGCACTTCACGAGTGGTGGAGGGACTCGCGAACGCGTGCGCGGTATCGACGGTGCGTCCCTGGGCGCGATGGGCCGTCGAGGCGTAGGCGAGTTCGACGTTCTTGGCGACGTAACTTGCCGGCAAGACGACCGAGCCGTGACCACTCACCCGGGTGACGGTCATTGAGCCATTCTCGTGCGTTGCCGCGACGGTCCACACGTCACCGTTCTTGACCCAACTTGTGTCCGTTGTCAGGCGGCGGTCATTCTCGCGGGTGACGACGAGGTCGTTCACGCCGGCCGTCATGGCCCCCGCGACGTCAATCCCCTCTTCGGCGACGAACCCACTGGTGACCCGAGCGCTACGGGCGCGAGAGTTGAGTTCGTTGACGGTCGCCGTGTCACTGGCGAGCATTAACGAGTGCAGTCCACGTTCGGTGTCGATCTTCCACGCGTCGTAGAGCGCGTCGAGCATGTCGTCACGGGTGCCGTCCTTGATTCGCCCGTGCGTCGCGTAGGTGCCAAGAGCAGCGTTGGTGCCGAGGCGAACTCCGAGGCTGGCCTCTTTCTCCCACGCCATCTTGAAACGGCGGACGTCCGCCAGCGTGGGAGCGTCCTCGCCGCGCTCCCGCACGAGAGTGCGAAACATTCCTCCGGCGTCCACACTGGAGAGTTGAGCACCGTCGCCGACGAGGACCACTTTGGCTTGGGCGTCTAGGGCGGCCGACATCAGTTCATCGAGCGCGAACGTCGAGGCCAGACTGGCCTCGTCCACCACTACCAGTTGACCGGCGCGAAGGGTCCAGTGAGCCAGTGCCTCCTCGCGCCGGTGAATACCTTCAAGCAGTCGAGGGCTGGGACGACGTCGCGCGAGGGCGCCCAGGCGGGTCTTCTCGCGAAGTTCTCTGAGTTCGCGAAGCCGCTGGCCGCGCTGGCGGTGCTCGTAGAGCCACTTGGCGAGATTGTCGGTTTCAATGCCCATGTCCTCGCCCAGGACTTCGGCGGCGGCGGCCGACGGCGCGAGACCGATTACCGAGCCGGCACCGTGCTCAGCCTCCCAGGCGGCGCGCAATCCCGCCATGGCCGTCGACTTGCCCGTGCCCGCGGGGCCCACAAGAAGATCGAGCGACCGACCCGAGGTCGTGATCTGCTCGACGCAGTGCGCCTGGTCGATCGAGAGCTTGAAGGTTCTCCCGGGGAGTCGTCGCTCGGTAATGGCGGCCACGGTGGCGCTCGACACCACGGCTGCGTCGAGGCGCTGGGCAGCATCGAGCAGACGCGCTTCGGCGTTGAGCAGCGTCATCGACGTGTAGAGCCAGTGGCCGCTACCTTCGAACTTAGAGCTGCCGTCACTGCGCAGCAGGAAGCGTGGCGTGTGGTGCAGGTTGGGCGTGGTAATCAACAGCGCCTGGGCAACGGCCAGGTCGGTCGCGCGGGCAGCCGTGAGAATGCGCTCGGCAGGCTCGCTAAAGCAGACACCCTGCAGCTGGCGAAAGACCTCTGCCTGGACGTTGGCGCGAGAGAACGTCGGGCGCTTGGTGCTTACGATGTCGAGGGCCGCGTTGGCGACGTCGAGCAGGATTTCGTCTTCGAAATCGTCGCTGATAAACGAGGGTACGTCCCGACCTCCCAGCTCGTGGACCCACGACATGGGTACGTCGTCGAGGTAGGGCGTTGCTCGAGTGGCCCACTCTTCGGTCAGGTCCCCGAGGCCCAGCCCCTTCTTCGCCCGTCGTGTAGAGAGTGTCGCGGTCTGGCGAAGTTTGAGCACTTCGACATCGGTCGGTGCGCGACCATGATCGTCCTCGAATTGGGTGATCAGGCGATTCTTTGCGTCGACGATGGCGGTGGTGCGCTGCGAGAACTCATCCATCAGGCGCTTGGAGACCCCGGCCACTTCCCACTTCGGGGCGGTGCTCGAGCGCCGGGTGTGGGCCTCCCAGTCCCAGCCGAGTTCGCCGGTCAGTAGATCAGAAAGCACGCCCTGGTGCATCTCGGA